>Ga0224712_10000130_pt1 | contig 12348 bp, 15 predicted proteins | sample DielMetaTC5pm2_FD_171474 | JGI IMG/M metagenome (GOLD analysis project Ga0224712, IMG submission 171474) | Corn rhizosphere microbial communities from Kellogg Biological Station, Michigan, USA - Diel MetaT C5pm-2 (Metagenome Metatranscriptome)... | ecosystem: Host-associated > Plants > Roots >...
CTCGAATACGCCCCGCATGTCCCCGCCCTCTCGTCATCGGCAAGCGGCCAATCTATCGCGTGTAGGCATGCGCAACCATATGCCGTTCGGCCGAATGGCGCGCATATGCGCCGCCAGCCGACAATGGCGCGTCGTATCGATCGAGAACAGCGGGGGAAACAGCAGGATGAAGCGAAGAGGGAAATCAGCGCTTGCGGGTGGGCTTTTCGGGTTTCGGCCGGCGAAACTCCTCGATCACGTCCTCGAAATCGGACACGTCTTCGAAGCGCCGGTAGACGGACGCGAAACGCACATAGGCGATCTTGTCCAGCTGCAGCAGTTCGTTCATGACGAGTTCGCCGAGCCGCTCGCTGCGCACTTCGCGCTCGCCGCTGCCGAGCAGTTGATACTCGATGCGCGCCACGGCCGCGTCGATCGCCTCGGCGGAAACCGGGCGCTTACGCAACGCGAGCTGCATGCTCGCCGCAATCTTGCGGCGGTCGAACTCACTGCGGCTGCCGTCCTTCTTGACGACCGCCGGCAGCGTCAGCTCAACCCGCTCGTACGTCGTGAAACGCTTGTCGCAGGCTGGGCAGCGGCGGCGCCGCCGGATCGCGGCGCCGTCCTCCGATACGCGAGAGTCGACCACTTGCGTATCGTCGTGCCGGCAGAAGGGGCAGCGCATGGCCGATCAACGATAGACCGGGAACCGCTTCGTCAGCTCGGCCACCTGGGCGCGCACCCGTTCGATCGTAGCGGCGTCTTCCGGATTGTCGAGCACGTCGGCGATCAGGTGGCCTACCTGCTCGGCCTCCTTCGTACCGAAGCCGCGCGTGGTCATGGCGGGCGAGCCCAGACGAATCCCGCTCGTCACGAACGGCTTTTCCGGGTCGTTCGGGATCGCGTTCTTGTTGACGGTGATGTGCGCCGCACCGAGCACCGCCTCGGCTGCCTTACCGGTGATCTTCTTCGCCCGCAGATCGACGAGCATCACGTGGCTTTCCGTGCGGCCCGATACGATGCGCAGGCCGCGCTTGACGAGCGTTTCCGCCAATACGCGCGCGTTTTCCACGACGTGCTGCTGGTAGACCTTGAACTCGGGCGAGAGCGCTTCCTTGAACGCGACAGCCTTGCCGGCGATCACATGCATGAGCGGGCCGCCTTGAATGCCCGGGAAGATCGCCGAGTTGATTTGCTTCTCGTACTCGGCCTTCATCAGGATCACCCCGCCGCGCGGCCCGCGCAGGCTCTTGTGCGTGGTCGTCGTGACGAAATCGGCGTGCGGCACCGGATTGGGATACACGCCTGCCGCGATGAGGCCCGCGTAGTGCGCCATATCGACCATCAAATACGCGCCCACCGACTTCGCGATCTTCGCGAGACGCTCGAAGTCGATGCGCAGTGCGAATGCCGATGCGCCCGCGACGATCAGCTTCGGCTTGTGCTCCTGCGCCAGCTTCTCGGCGGCGTCGTAATCGATGTCTTCCGCTTCGTTCAGCCCGTAGCTGACGACGTTGAACCACTTGCCCGACATGTTCACGGGGGAGCCGTGCGTCAAGTGACCGCCTTCGGCCAGGCTCATGCCCATGATCGTGTCGCCGGGCTTGAGCATCGCGAAAAACACGCCCTGGTTCGCCTGCGAGCCCGAGTTCGGCTGCACGTTCGCCGCTTGCGCGCCGAACAGCGCCTTCACTCGGTCGATCGCGAGCTGCTCCACCACGTCGACGTACTCGCAGCCGCCGTAGTAGCGCTTGCCGGGATAGCCCTCGGCGTATTTGTTGGTGAGCTGCGAGCCTTGCGCGGCCATCACGGCCGGGCTTGTGTAGTTCTCCGACGCGATGAGCTCGATGTGCTCTTCTTGGCGGTGGTTTTCCTGCTGGATGGCGTTCCAGATCTCGGGGTCGACGTTGGCGATCGTGCTTTGGGCTCTGTCAAACATACGCGTTCCGTTAAGGGTGTACAGGTTGGCCGAATCGCGCGCGGGACACGTACTGGTCGTACGCTCGCGCTGCTGGCGGTAAGCCAGCCCTGGCGTGGCGGAAGGTTCCGTTACGCGGGCAAGGCAACCGCTGGCGGCGCAAACGACGGCGCGCAATATTCGGCTGCCCAGGCGAACGGCAAAACGGCACCCTGCGCTTCACGGTGGGTTGCTCCACCTTGACCCCGAGGGTCTTATCGCCAGTCACGCAGGGATGAGCGCGATAGTGTATTGGAAGCGCCACCAATAGGCAATTGGGGAAGTTTTACGCAATTTCGAGACCGGCGCGCGCGATCCGGTAAAATGCCGGGCCATGAACCAGCCTACCAGCCGTGGCGGCGTGCAATTTACCTTCGACTGGCCGCTGCGCGTCTACTACGAAGATACCGACGCGGGCGGCATTGTCTTTTTCGCCAATTACCTGAAGTTTTTTGAACGCGCCCGCACGGAGTGGCTTCGTGCGGGCGGCATCGATCAACGCAAGCTGGCCGAGCAGTGCGGCGTCGTCTTCGTCGTCAGCGAGACGGCGGTGCAATATCGCTCGCCGGCGCGCCTGGACGACATGCTGACGATCGTGAGCCGCATCGAGCGGCTGGGCAAAGCGAGCGTCGAGTTCGTCCAGGAAGCGCATCGCGGCGGCGCCGTCTTGGCCGTGGGCAAGGTGCGCGTCGGCTGCGTCGATCATGTCACACTCAAGCCCGTCGCCTTGCCGCCTTCGGTATCGGCGGCGCTACGAAGCGACCCGCTCGCATTTGCAGCGGGTATGTCAACGGCAGGCGCTTAATTTCCGTTGAGTCTACGTCCATGAACTTGTATCGTGCCGGTCGATACCAAGCGGGGTACGGCGTTGAAGCAGCGGCGCTTTCGATTGCCCGACGAAAACCCTATTCGCGCCTTGCAGCGAGCCCTGCCCGTTCCGACGCATAAGCCTATCCTTTATGAACAACGCACAAGACTTATCGATCGTTTCTCTAGTCCTCAATGCGAGCGTGCTCGCGCAAGCGGTGATGGGGCTTTTGCTCTTGCTGTCGCTGATGTCGTGGACGTTCATCTTCCGCAAGTGGTTTGCCATCCGGCGCGCGCGGGCGCAAACTGAACAATTCGAACGCGACTTCTGGTCGGGCGGCGACCTGCAGGCGCTGTACCAAAGCGCGGCGAACAATCGCCACACCATCGGCGGACTCGAGCGGATCTTCGAGTCGGGCATGCGCGAATTCTTGAAGGGAAAAGAACGGCGGATCAACGATCCCGGCGCGATCCTCGACGGCGCGCGCCGTGCGATGCGCGCCGCGTTCCAACGCGAAATGGATGTGCTCGAAGCGAACCTCGCTTTTCTAGCCTCGGTCGGCTCCGTGAGTCCGTACATCGGTTTGTTCGGCACGGTTTGGGGCATCATGAACGCGTTCCGGGGCCTCGCCAACGTGCAGCAGGCCACGCTCGCCAATGTCGCGCCGGGTATCGCGGAAGCGCTGACGGCCACCGCCATCGGCCTGTTCGCGGCGATCCCGGCTGTCGTCGCCTACAACCGTTACGCGCACGACATCGATCGCCTCGCGATCCGCTTCGAGACGTTCATCGAAGAATTCTCGAACATCTTGCAGCGCCAGGCGCATTAAGGAGTACGCGATGGCCGGCTCCACCAATCGTTCCAGCATGCGCGGCGGCCGTTCCCGCCGGGCGATGGCCGACATCAACGTCGTGCCGTATATCGACGTCATGCTGGTGCTGCTCGTCATCTTCATGGTGACGGCGCCGCTCGTCGCGCCTTCGATCGTGAATCTGCCCACGGTCGGCAGCGCCGCGCCCCAGCAGCAGACACCGCCCGTCGTCGTCAACGTGCGCGGCGACGGGAAGCTGACCGTTCGCTACAAAGACGACGCCGGCGGCTCGCAGGAGCAACAGATGACGCGCGCCGATCTAGCGGCCTTCGTCACCGAACGCGAGACCTCGCACCCGGACCAACCCGTCGTGATCGCCGCCGATAAGACCGTGCAGTACGAAGCGGTCATGAACGTGATGTCCGACTTGAAGGCGCGCGGCGTCAAGCGCGTGGGCTTGCTCGTCAAACCGCAATGAACCGCAAGCAGTCCGTCTACCCGCTGCAACCGCCTCGCGAGCGCGGCACTTGGCGCGCGTTCGCGCTTGCGCTCGTGATGCACGTGTTGCTGGGCCTGTTCCTCTATCACGGCATCCATTGGCAAAACAGCACGCCTGCCGGTGCGGAAGCCGAGATTTGGACGGAAATTCCGCCCACGCCCGCGCCTAGGCAGCCGCCAGCCCCCCCTGCTCCGCCCGTGCGAGTGCAACCCGCGCCGCCCGTCGATCAAGAGCAGGCGGACATCGCGCTGCAGGAGAAGAAACGCAAGGAGCAGGAAGCTGCGCAGCGCGCGGCTCAGCTCGCAGAGCAACAGCGTCAGAAGGCGCAGCAAGAGCAGCAGGAGCAGGCCAAGCGCCAGGAAGCGCAAGCGCGCGAGCAAGCGGCGCGTCTCGCCGCGCAAAAGGCCGCTGCGGATAAACTCAAGCAGCAGCAGGCGCAAGCTCAAAAGCAGCGCGAGCAGCAACAGGCCGAACAGCAAAAGCAAGCGCAATTGAAGCAACAGCAGCTCGAGGCCCAACAAAAGGCCGAAGCGGAAAAGAAGGCGGAAGCTGAAAAAGCCGCCGAGGAAAAGGCCGCCAAGGCGAAGGCGCTGGCGCAGCAGCAAGCCAAGCAGAAGCAGCAGCTCGAACAGGAGCGGCGCGCGCGGCTTTCGCAATTGCAAGGCATGGCGGGCCAAAGCGAAGGCGGCAACGGTCTCGCAAAAAGCGGCTCGGGCAGCGGCTCGGGCGGGACGTCGGCCTCGCCGGGCTACGCCGACAAGGTACGCAGGCGCGTCAAGCCCAATATCATTTGGGCCGGTGCGACCGAAGGGCTCGAAACCGTCGTCTCCGTGCATTGCGCGCCCGATGGTCAATTGCTGTCCGTTTCGGTCCAAAAGAGCAGCGGCAATCCGCAGTGGGATGCGGCGGCGGCAAACGCAGTGAATGCATCGAACCCGATGCCACTCGACATCAATGGGAAAGCGCCGGCGTCGTTCTTGATCACACTGCGGCCGGCCGGCTCGAGCTGACGGGGGAAACATGCGAGACACGACGCGCTGCGCATTGTCAGGAACGATTCCTGCATCCCGTAGTCTCTTTGCTGTCGTGCCATTTTTTCGCTTTATGGGATTTCCAGCATGAGTTTGATGACGAAACTAGGCTTGAGGACATTGTTGGCGTCGTGCCTGATAGCATCGGCCGGCGCCGCGCATGCGCAATTGAACGTGCTCGTGACGGGGGTCGGCTCCACGCAGTACCCCATCGCGACGGCCAATTTCGCGGGGGAAACGAGCGCTCAGCAATCGATCAGCGAGATTGTTCGCCAAGACTTGCAGCGCAGCGGCAAGTTCACGAACATCGACGCGGGCTCCACTCCCGTCTCGGAAAACGACTCCGTCGATCTGGGCGCATGGAAAGCGAAAGGCGCCAACGCGTTCGTGGCCGGCAGCGTGACGCGGGCCGCCAACGGGCAGTACGATGTGCGATTCCGCCTTTACGACACGGTGAAGGGCCAAAGCCTGGGCGGCTTGTCCTTTACGACGCCTCAAGACAGCTTGCGCCTCACGGCTCACAAGATCTCCGACTACATCTATCAAAAACTGCTCGGCACCCGTGGCGTATTCGCGACACGTCTGTCGTACGTGATCAAAGTCGGCAGCCGGTATCAACTGCAGATTTCCGATTCGGACGGGCAAGACGCGCATGTTGCTCTGTCCAGCCCGGAGCCGATCATCTCGCCGGCGTGGTCGCCCGACGGCACGAAGGTGGCCTACGTCTCGTTCGAGAAACGCAAGCCGATCGTCTACATTCACGACTTGCCCACGGGCCGCCGTGTGGTCGTCTCCGATCAGAAAGGCAACAATAGCGCGCCCGCGTGGTCGCCCGATGGCCGCACCGTCGCCGTTGCCCTCTCGCGCACGGGCAACACGCAGATCTGGGCGGTCAACGCCAACGGCGGCGGCCTGCATCGCCTGTCGCAGAGCACGTCGATCGATACAGAGCCGTTCTACTCTCCTGACGGCCAGTGGATCTACTTCACGAGCGATCGAGGCGGCCAGCCGCAGATCTACAAGATGCCGGCGGCGGGCGAAAGCGCGGGCGCCGCGCAGCGCGTGACGTTCACCGGCAGCTACAACACGAGTCCGCGCGTGAGCCCGGACGGCAAAGAACTCGCCTATATCTCGCGCGTGGGCGGAGCGTTCAAGCTTTATGTCCAGGACCTCCAAACCGGCGTCGCGACGGCTCTGACGGACACCGTACATGACGAATCGCCTAGCTTCGCGGCGAACGGTCAGTACATTCTTTACGCCACTCAGGTGAACGGCCGTGGCGTGTTGGCTGCGGTCTCGACCGACGGTCGGACTCGGCAAATTCTGTCCGTTCAGGGCGGCAGCGTGCGCGAGCCGTCTTGGGGTCCTTTTATGCAATGACACACAAGGAGAGTAAAAAATGATGTCTAAACTTCGTATCGTGTTTGCAGTGATGCTGGTCGGCGCGTTGGCGGCTTGCCATTCGGGCACGAAGCTCAACGAGAACCCGACGCAGGGTGCGGTCGGCACGCAACCGAACCCGAACGCAGTCGCGCCGGTAACCGTTGACGAGCTGAACAATCCGAACAGCCCGCTGGCCAAGCGCAGTGTGTATTTCGACTTCGACAGCTACTCGGTCAAGCCGGAGTATCAATCGCTGCTGCAAGCGCACGCGAACTACCTGAAGAGTCATCCGCAGCGCCATGTTCTGATCCAAGGCAATACCGACGAGCGCGGCACGAGCGAGTACAACCTCGCCCTGGGCCAAAAGCGTGCGGAAGCGGTCAAGCAAGGTCTCGAGACGCTGGGCGTGCAGGATTCGCAAATGGAAGCCGTTAGCCTGGGTAAAGAAAAGCCCCTGGCGACGGGTCACGACGAAGCTTCGTGGGCGCAAAACCGCCGCGCGGATATCGTCTATCAGTAATTCGTAACGGGTGACAACGCGTATGACGCACCGTTTCTCCTGGCTGCGAGGCACCGCAGCCGTATGCGTGGCCGCCTCGGCGCTTGTCGCCGGGCCGGCGCACGCGGGCCTGTTCGACGACGACCAGGCCCGCCAAGCCATTCTCGACTTGCGCACTAAGACCGACAACCTCACGAGCCAACTGGCCGCCGCGCAGCGCACGCTGCTCGATCAGCAGGGGCGCATCGATCAGCTGAACCAGCAGATCGCGACGGTGCGCGGGCAGAACGAGGATTTGACGAACCAGGTCACCACGCTGCAGAAACAACAGAAGGACTACTACACCGATCTGGATACGCGGCTCAAGAAGTTCGAGCCGCAGCAACAGACGGTGGACGGCGTTCAAGGCTCGGTGCAGCCCGGGGAAACGGAGGCGTTCAACGCGGCGTCGCAGCAGTTTCGCAGCGGCGATTACAAGGGCGCCGCGGCGGCATTTCGCGATTTCGTCGCCAAGTACCCGCAAAGTCCCTACCAGCCGACGGCGCAGTACTGGCTCGGCAACGCGCTGTATGCCCTGCGTGACTACAAGGGATCGACGGCGGTTTGGCAGGGCATCGTGAAGAACTACCCGCAGCACCCGCGCGCCCCCGAAGCACTGCTTGCGATCGCGAACAACCAATTGGAGCAAGGCCAGAAGGCGGCGGCTCGCAAGACGTTGCAGCAGATCGTTTCGCAGTACGCGGGGTCGGACGTGGCGCAGAGCGCGCAGCAAAAGCTCGCGCAGATTAAGTAAGCGGGGAAGCGAAGCGCGGGCGCGCATGGTGTTGACGATGCCTGCCGCCCAAGCTACAATCTCGCCTCTTCGGGTCGTTAGCTCAGCTGGTAGAGCAGCGGACTTTTAATCCGTTGGTCACTGGTTCGAATCCAGTACGGCCTACCAAATTCAAGGGGTTACAGTGCTTCGGCGCTGTAACCCCTTGTCGTTTCTGAACGGATGTGGGGACGTGCATTCGTCGCGTATCCGCCCCTTCCGTTCTAATCGTTCCTCAGCTTCGCCAATGTCTGCGGATCGGGCACGCATCCGAGACGGTCGATTCCTGGTGGGCACGGTGGCAGTGGCGTGGCCGATGTCGGTTGCACCACCTGCGTGGGCTGATCGTGCACGTCTGCTTGCCGTGCCGGCAGAAGAGACGAGGACGCACCACCGCCCTCTTCCCTCGCTCGCCTAGTGCGCGCCCTGCGGGCCGCTTCCGTCGCAGCGTGCCGACTGAAGGGTCCATGCGCACGGCGTGACGCGGACGCGGCATTCAACAACCCGCTGTTCTTATGGTGCTGCAGGCACACCGATACGCCGCCAGCCAAGACCGGCAGGGCGACGATCGATAGGATCGTCGCGCGTAACCTCGCTCGCCTTCGCATGCCGCCAGTTAGCGGCCCAGTTGCCGCGGCGAGCCTCAACACTTCGCTGGGCTGCGGCGTAGCGACCGGGAACGCACTTGGACGAACGACGGCCGTGTCGACGTCGACGTCGACGTCGACGTACGGCACTTCCTCCACCGGTCGGTACACGGCGCGTTCGTCCGCAATCGGCGCCAGCCCGTTCTCGCGAGCAAACCACCGCATGAGATCCGGCGGCCACAGACGCCGCTTGCTGCCCTCAGGTAGGGGTGTCGAGAGTAGTTCGTCCAATGCTTCGGCACCGGCGATCGTCACCCGGTGATCCGACGGCGGTAACTTCGAACCGCGGGGAATCCCATAGGCAAACAGCAACACTGCGTGCGCGTAGCCGGGGTCCACCCCGATCGCATGACGAAGGGTGTCTTTGAACTCCAAGCTCGCCGCGTTCACCTGCGCATAGAAATTTTTCTCGAGCTCCTTGCCGGTGGCGGCCATCCTCCACTTGCGATCGTTCACTCGGCCTTCGATCGCCTGCCGATAGGCCTTCACTTCGATCACCAGCGTCACCGTCTCAGTTGCCACAAGCAGGTCGACTTCGTGACGGCCGAGGAACGTGTTGACGAGAACGACGGCGTCTTCTCCGCGGCCCTGTAAGGTTGTCAAGATGCGTCGAAGCACGAACGCTTCGGCCTCGTCGAGCGAGCTCGATTCCAGCCGGCTGAATACGTCGATAGACATGGTTCTCTTTTGCACTGTCGAGGGTGAGCGAATTACATCGCCAACCGATCCGGCCGAACGATGGTCGGGCCGATGAATGCCAGCTTGCGCAATGTTGAATGGGGGCCATGCGGCTGCATCTTGAAGTGCGGGCGTCGCCAGTGGCCACGGACTTCCCGCTGCGAGCCGTCGCCCGCAGGCGCCGACGCCGCAGGCTGCATATCGAGGATCGCCGGTCCGACTAGGTGCCGGTCATACAGCATCTCGATTTCCGCCAGCCGCTGCGTGCGCCGGCGCTTGCCCAACCCGCTGAAGTTCCGCGGAGCGTCGGAATACGCGCGATCGTGAACGATATGGGCATCGCGTGCTTTCAGGTACAGCAGCATTTTGATCGCATAGTCGAGCGCATTGCGCCAGAGTTGCCGAGTCTCCTCGTCTTCCGGGTCCGAGTCGCGAAACTCATCGTCGACCAATTCACGGATCGTCTTTTCAGGATCGCGAACCGACAACTCGAGCGCGTCCATGTACAGCCCCTCGTGACCCTCGAGGCGATCGGTCCAAGCCACAAAGCCGATCGATTGAGCGTTCCGGAAAATCGCAATGGCTTGGACGTCGCCCTTTCGCCCCCAGCGGCTCGGCTCGGGAATGATGCACAGCGTGTCGACCGGTAGCGCGAGCATGCCAATCGGCACGTCGTCGGCAATATAAGCGGCGTCGAGCAGCCGGTGCAACGGCGGCGTGGGCTCGTAAAAAGCACCACCACGAACTTCGAATGCCATCCAAACGGCGCTGCACGATGAGGCCATCGCAATATGATCGGCGGGGTAGCCTTCTGCACCAGCCGGCAGCAAGTCTCGGGCGATCGCCTCCAAGTGCTTCATCAAGCGCGGTATGCGAAACGTCCTCAGCGCAAGCGTCAAGGTGGGCGAAGAGATACGGTCGACCGATTCACGCACCGAATTCCACGCGGCCATCGCGCCGGTGACCCGGTAACGGACCGGCACCGGCAAGCGCGCTAGGCTCGGGATAGTCGTCTCACGCGTCTTTCGCACCGCCTCCGTTAGCAGATGGACGACTTGCGGCTGTTGGCGATCCGCCATTTCGTTTGCATGCATCGGGCTAGCCGACAGCGGGTGCGCTCGACGCCGCAGCCAATACGCCTGAACGATAGCGGGCGCGTGCATGACGACGATGTCCATTGCGCCAGGGCCGACGACACTGCACGCATCCCTGCCGAACTCGAGCGTCAAGTCGCCCAATTGGATGGTCGCGCCTGCGGGCGGATTCGGCATGATCAGCCACTCTGACAGCTTCGGCGAAATTCTTTGCCATGCGTCCGCCGCCAGCCACTCGGCTTCGTCACCGACGCGCGGCCGCAACCCGCCACTGCTGATCCGCATCGTGACGCCGGGAACGATGCCGCTGCATCGCACCGGCTTCCCGCGCAGCGACATCGAAGCGATCAACGCGGTCGCGAAGATATCGTGCGTGGCGCGGTTCTCGTCACCAGGGATGACGATGCGAGCACCTTCATAGAATTCGGTCATTTCTTTTCTGAACGGTCTGTTTGCGTAGCGGCCCGCCTGTCACGTGGCTTTTTGCCCCCCCTACTAGCCCCATGAGATGCAGACGATGGCGCATGCCCGACTCCCGGCATGTTTTCTCTCGGTGCGGATGTCGTCGCACGCGGTGATGACTTCGCCGCCGTGTGTGGTTTTGTCATGGAGGCGAATGACGCCTCGGCCGTTCTCGTCTTTCATCTTGCTTTTCCTAGAGGCTCGATACCGCTGTCGCCGGAAGATGCTTGCGCAAAATTTCCAGGCATTTCTGTTGATCGTCCGCACGCATTTCGATCCATGGCAGCTTGGCTCGCCGCGGCTTGGCGCCATGCTCGTCGTTGCTGCGTCGGTACAGAATAGTTAACAAAAACCGCCCGCGCTCGACGCGAACGATATTTCGATATGCAATCGAAGTGCGTTGCACTTGGCAGTAGTCGTCAAAGAACGTGGCGCGAGTCATAACGCATAAACGCGTAAGTCCAGCCAGTGGTACAACAAAAGGCATAATGAACGAGCTGAAGCTGAAAAACGGATTTTGCGCGCACCAACCGAAAGTAACCACGATCGCAATCACGGTTACGATAAACGCCGGCATCGCGAAACGGCTACCACACACGGTAAGCGCTGGTTGAGAAGTTTGAGATAGTGTATTCATAACGTCATGGAAGGTTAAGGTGGTCGGCTTATATCAGCCGAAAAAAATGGTCTTGACCGCATTCGTATGGCACGTGCTAGCGCCATACGAGTGAATCGCGCGATGGTCGTTTCCGGTTCCGCTCGTCGGTTCTTTATCGCGCCGTGTAGGTCGTTCGACTGTCGAGCCACGCCGCCGCGTGCATTCGACCATCCGGGTCCCCTGTCCAGTCATTGATGCGGGCCTTCGGATCGTTCGGGTATTCGCCACGCTGTTGAGCGAGAACCGTGTCGCCCCACCCAACCGGCGTGCCGGGGCCGGGTTCGGATTTGTCCACGTCGTAAGCGGTTTTGAATCGGCATTGGATGCCATCGACCGACCAGCTGACCAACTCCGTTCCCCGCTCAAGCACGTAGGGGCGCGCCCCGCGGTCCGCAGCCGCAGCGGTGAATTGAGCGATCGAGCACGCCGGGAATGGGCGTAAGTAATGCCGATGCAGCACGTCGAATAACGCTTCGATGCACTGCGGGTAATCGTCCTCGAGCTTCTTGCCGATTCGCGCGTCGAGCGAGGCCATCGCTTGAATCGACTGGTCGATGGATGGGTCGTCGACATACCCACCCGCAGGGAGGAGTCGCCCCGCGATCTTCGGATAGCGCTGTGCGAAGTCCTCGGAATAGCGGCGCAAATAGGCTAGTTCCCGTTCGTAGTACGGTAGCAAGTCTTCCATCTTCTCTCAGGTTCTTTTGTTGTTTCGTAGATCGCTGCCGGACCTCGGCACCCGAAGCGACTCATACGGCTCGTCTTATGGACCGTGAGGCTTTATTCGGGAAGAGCCGGCTGTTTGCGCGACTCGGGTGCGCGCATATCGTACAGGATTGCATCCTGCCGCCGATAACCACCAATCGGTGGAGCGAGAGGGCAGCCCACGACAGGGCCAATCAGAGACCACATCGATTGGCGTCCGGGCGGCACTCATGCGTCCTGGCAGTGGGGCGCATTATAGGAGTCAGCAACCGCAGTCCGATTCCCTTGGCACAATAATCAGAGGCTTTTACCCAAGGAACCCTGAC
>Ga0224712_10000131_pt1 | contig 12334 bp, 11 predicted proteins | sample DielMetaTC5pm2_FD_171474 | JGI IMG/M metagenome (GOLD analysis project Ga0224712, IMG submission 171474) | Corn rhizosphere microbial communities from Kellogg Biological Station, Michigan, USA - Diel MetaT C5pm-2 (Metagenome Metatranscriptome)... | ecosystem: Host-associated > Plants > Roots >...
CGGCGCGAGCATGCACATCGCTAGCGGCAGATCGTTGGTCGCTTCGATTGGCGAAAAGCTGAGCCTGTTCGTGCAGAACGCGGGGATGAAGCTATTCGCTGGGAAGGGCAAGGTCGAAGTGCAGGCGCATTCCGACGGGATCGAACTGACGGCGCATAAAGGCGTGAGGGTGATCTCGATCACGGAAGCGGTCGAGATGGCGGGCAAGAAAGAGATCCTGCTGACATCCGGCGGCGCGTATATCCGCATCAAGGACGGCAACATCGAAATGCATGCGCCGGGGACGATTGACGTGAAGGGGGCGAAGCGGGTGTTTGATGGGCCGACGAGTCTCTATGAACGGTACAAGTCAGAAGGGAAGAAGGCGAATTTGCGCGTCCGTTACGTCGACGCGGACGGTAACGTACCAGAAGGCGAACCAATCAAGCTAGTATCGGAAGATGGAGCGACCCATCATGTCACGCTTGATGACAAAGGAATTGGAGAATTGAAGAACGTCGACTTCGGGCGTTTTGTTGCACACCAGGTCAAACGGATTGGAGAACAATGATGAGCGGCCGTGCCATGATGGGCCATCAAGTATGCATCGATCTGCCCGGAGAGCCAGTCGAGTGTTGGGCAGAAACAGACGTTACGGTCCTTCTTCGTAAGCATCGCGACGTGATTTTTGATATTCAGTTGAAAAAAGGCGCTACGTATTTGGTTGAGGCAACGCATGACTGGATATACGACGTCAAAAGGAAGAAGCGTGTACAGAAAGGCCAGTTCCACGACGACGAGCGGTATCATCTATGGATCGGGCGAGATTTCAAGGGTGAATTGGTATTGAGCATGAATGGCTCGGTGCTCCATCGCTATTCGCTTGTGGATTTAAATTTGAGGGGCGAAAGCAGTGATCCTAAGGTTAAACCAGCACCCCTGATCCTGACGCTCGGGTGCCAACCGGGCTTAACCGTGCCACGTCAGTCTGCCGGGGGGCAGCGACAGCAACTCAGTCGCTTTGCGACACCGTCTCCGCTAGTTTGCCGCAATACCGATGGGGAATTGCCTGGCGCGGCTTGGTGGGGGGACATGATTCCCCTGGACTTTGGAGTGCAAATGCACGCGAGCACAACTGCACTGATGTCGACTTCCTCACGTGTGCATGCGGAAGAAGAATCAATCATTCATGTCTTCGAAGTGAGCCTCGCGAATGCGCCGGCAGAGCTCATCGCATTTGCAGAGAACGGCGGCGAAGATACCGCGCTTGACACGAACAAAATAGTCACACGCAATTGGTTAATAGGGCAATTGACGGGCGGGTCATCGTTTGTCAAGGATAATTTGAACGAACTGCGAGATTTATGGAATCGCAGCTTCCGGTTGATGCGGATTGTGCATCCGAAGGCAGGTGCGAAGACCTATGTGGTATTCCGCGGTCACGCGGGGTTACGGAAAGTGATTACCGGTACGCGGTACAGCGCGAAGAGTTCCAAAATCCTCGCCATCACGGCGGGAACGGGCACCTTCGAATCGGTGACTGCGGCTGCATGGGATGCCAGTAAAGGCGCGTTCAGGCGTGCTACTGGGGTTGCGCTAGTATTTACGATCGCACTCGATGCGGCAGAATGGTATCGCGACTATTCCAAGGTTGACCAGAATGGAAAGCGTTCGAGAGATTTATTCGATTTATTCGCAAAGATTGGCGTCGATCTGGGGGCCACCGGAATTGCCGCTGCGGTTTCGACTGCGGTGGTAGGTGCATTAACTACAGGGTTGCTGGCTGCAGGGTTGATTGCCAGTGCGCCCGTATGGGCAGTTGCTGCTCTAGTGTTCGGCACAGCCGTGGCGGTCGGATATCTGATTAACATGACAGACAATGAATTCCACATCACCAAGCGAGTAGCGGATGGCCTGCGCGAAGCAGCGAAAGTGCTGGCAAAACATCACTCGAAAGATTACAGCTCATATCCTTTGATATTCATGCCATCATGACTACAATCATGAATCGTTCAAACAATTGTCTTAGGGATGTGGTGAGGAAGACAGTTCCATTGACGCTATTCGTTAACGCCGTTTCGGCGGCTATTGCTTATGGTTTCTATGGCATGGTATTTCATGTATCGCTGCTGCCTTTTTGGCTGACGGCGGGCATGTCGATACTGGCCGTTCTAGGGCCATGTATCATCGTTCTGATCGATGGTGGGCAATCTCGCCTTGCCGCCTTCGGACTTGTAAACCTGTTCATGATAACGGCGTTTTATTTCTTTTGCGGCGTCGTTCCCTTCTTTTTCTACTTTTTGTTTGCACCGATGCCTCCATACGTACATGCCGGAGCGCTCGCGCTGGGTATTGTAATGACTGGCCACTGGATGATATTTACAGCCCGGGATGTCAATAAGGCGCTAGCAACCTCGCGCTTCATGCGGGACGCATTTGAGGATATGGGCAGTGTCTTGCAGTATCGACTGCAAAATATCGCGAAGCTGGAGGCGGTCCTGAATTCCCGCAGTCCCTCCGGGAAGTTGCACATGTGCCTGGTGCTGCTGATTGCCCCCCTGTCACTCGTGATCGGGCGGGTTCTGACTCCTGCTTTTGGCACGCACGGTCCCATTCTACTAAGTGCTCTGATTCTGTTTCCCGTTTCGCAATGGATCGCAGGAATCGGGATTCGGCAATACATCGTAATGATTCGTTTGGCCAAGCGGTTGGAACGTACCCAAGGCAAGCCCGTTGTAGTTGTCGGTGACGGGCCATGAGTCATAGCGTTATACACATGCATGGACGCCCCCGGTTTGCCAAGCTCTCATTTGTGACGGGCAGAAGGCGAAGATTGCAGGCATGTATCCGGACTTCGCTATTCGGCACAAGCCGGGCGGTCCCTGATGGAATTCGCTGGTCGGGCTCTCATCATCTTCGCGTGCTGCAAAGCGCACATGTGTATAACCAGAGTTTCCCGGCCACGGTCTTACCTGTCTTGCCATCACGTCATGAGCACCTGAGCAATCGGCGGTTTGAGTCCAACAGCAGTTGTGTACGTCAATGCTTGGCCGAGTTGATTACGCGGTTACGCAGCAACCGCGTAATCAACTCGGAACTCGTCGCCGTGAGTCAGGAGCGCCCATACGATCCGCCCGTTTTTATTCGCGAGCGCGACGGCGGCGACGTTCGGGCTTCGACGCAGAAGCAAACCGTCTAACCCCAGCCGCCTTTGTTTGTAGGCTGATCATCTGGTCTGCGCTGGGCAGCCAGGATCGCAGAACGAGCGCCGTGGATCAGCAGCGTTCGCAGGTAAGTATCGCCGCGCTTGCTGATGCCCAGCAGCACATTTTTGCCGCCGCTCGAATGCTGTGGGGGTACCAAGCTGAGCCAGGCCGCGAGTTGCCGCCCATTCCTGCCGATCCGGCGGTTTATCATTTCCATCCGGTGGGGTTGGTGGGGAATTTTGTTGCCACATTGCTGACCATTGAAGAGGCTAGAGTGAGAGCATTCCTGCGTATGATTCGCGTGGGCGAGGGTACGGAGGGAGCAGCGGGATATGCGCGATTGTTTGGTGGAGAATCTTTTGTCAACAATTATGGACGCGACTTTAGGGATCATCCCCGGATCTTGATCACGAGGACGAACAGCAAAGGCAAGACGCTAAAATCCACGGCCGCCGGTGCTTATCAGGTAATGGGATATACATGGGATGATCCGGCAAATATACAATATCGAACAAAATACGGTATTGATGATTTTTCGCCGGCTAATCAGGATAGATTTTGCGTCGTCCTTCTGAAATTCAAAAGGCACGCCATTGGTGATATAAAATTGGGCAACTTAGAGCGCGCGATTTTTGATGATCAATGTAATAGCGAATGTGCTAGCCTCCCGGGGGATGTTTATCAGCAAGGCGGGGTCTCTATGGACAAGGTCAAGGAAAAATTTTCGCAATATCTGAACGACGAGTTGAGTGGTAAAAGTGACCTTGCAGTTTCTGTTGGCGCCTTAGATGATTTAATTAAATAACGTGGGTGTATTGTAATGAAAAGAAAATTTATTTTTATATTCTTTCTTGGGGTGCTCTTTAGTTTTTCGACTCTGGCAGAGGATCATCAGCAAAGGCCCAAATTTTCAGATTATCCGGCACCACTTTATACCGGACGACTTTTAATTCCGTCGTATTATGTAAAATCTGGGGATGCGTGGCGGGACGATATGGGGAAGGAGGTGGCTCCACCCACAATTAACTTTGCGGGGAGGTATCATGTCGGTCTTCATAGCTGTGGAACCGAATGCCGTTACTATACATTATCGGATTTATCTACTGGAAGTGATTCAAAAGCTTTGGATATGTTTTCATCAGATGGTGAAAAACCTACTAGAACGAAAGATGGGCGCTCATATATAACGGACTTGATGACCCGTCCGACTAGCGCGATGATAGTAGCGCAGTATCATATCGACGCATCTGGTGATCATTCAGCCGAATGCCGCGAACGCGTGTTTATGTTTAATCAGAATGACGACGTGATCAAGCCTATCACGGCAACGACAAACGGGTGCGATAGCCATTAGCAGCTAGAAAAACCTCGCGCCCTCGAGGACTGGTGTGGGAGTAGCGCGCAGCAATGAGACGCACGAGCCGAGGACGGACAGCGAGGCAAAGTTGCTTCGCAAGAGTCGCAACACTGGGGCGTCGTTGTGCTATATGGGGCATTTGCTGACGGATAGCCGGCATGGCCGGGTGGCGAACGTGCAAGTGACGCAAAGCCAGTGACATAGCCGAGCACGACGCGATGGCCGAGATGGTTGCGGATGCGGCGTGGCTTGCCGGCATGCCCATTATGTTGGCGCGGACAAGAACTACGATACGGCGGGATTAATCGCGACGTGCCGTGTCAATTGGGCGACGCCGCACGTGGCACAAAACGATACGCGTGCCAGCGGCTCCGCGATTGACGGCCGCACAACGCGCTGGGCTGGCCTCGCCATCAGCCAGCGCAAGCGCAAATGCATCGACCAGGTGTTTGGTTGGGGCAGGACGGTCGACCGGACTCGGCAAGCAACGTATCGTGGCCGCGAGCGAGTTGGACAGTTGTTCCTGCTGACTTAGGTGGTCTACACCCGCGACTCCCGATCTGGACGGCATGAACAACGGGAAACAGACGCGAGAAGAGCCGTAAGGGCAGGGTCGATAACGCTGCCGAGACCAGGAAGCGTTAAAGCGAACGAACGCCACAAGCTGCGAAGCGTCTCTTCCCTAAAGCGCGCGTTGTGTCGCACTAGCCCAACAAAAACCGCTCCAATCTGACGCCAGCATTGTTCGCGGAATGGGCGACGATCGCGCCGGGCAGGCCGTGCATATACATCATGATGCCGAACCCGATTCCAGAGACGAGCGTATCGCGATACTGCCTGCTGCGCGGGTCGACGTTGTGCGCGCCGGCGAAGAGCGACACCGCGATCGTCCCCGATAGGAAACTTGCCGCCGATCGCGGTACACCGACGGCTACCAAACCGAGGGCCAGCCCTTCCTGAATACCAACGCGAAAGATCGACTCTTCCAACAATGGCGATATGAGTTCCGTGGCAAGGCTCTCGTTGACCCAAGTCAGTTGTGGGGTGTTTGCTATGGCGGTACTGACGCTCCGCTGCGGACCTCCGATCATGCGTGTCGCATTCACGTAGCCCATCGTGACCGATCTCGGCGCGACGTCGAGAAACTTATCGACTACATCGGCGATATGAACTTGATGCCTGTCGTCGACTTTCTTAGTTAGCCAGGTGGCACCGCGTATCGCCACGGCACCGGCCAGCCCGGCTACCGTTTCCTCGGGAAAGAAATATCCGCCAACTGCAACCGTTGCGACGAAGCCTGCGTTGCTGACGAACACGCGGGCAGCCATACTGGAGTAATAGATGACCCCGTTTAACCCGTTGTAGAGCATGAGCCCGAGACCGTTTGGCCACATAGGAATGTCCCCCCGTTGTCGTGAATCGACGGATTTGTGTATTAGTTGATGCCTGCGACGATTATGACACTGGTATCGCCAATCCATCAAAAAAAGTTCTTCTCCGAACCGTCAGTTCTCGCTATAGCACGACTTGGCGTTCACCTGTCAGAACTCACAGTTGTGTGTTTGAAACCGCGAAGCTGTAATGACGCGAACTCATAGCACAGCTTTAAACCTTGCTTCCGGGCCATGGCGCAGTCGTTTCGGCAATCTGATCGACGCGGCGCAGCATTCGGCAATCGGACGGCAAGTAAAAAATGAAAACGTAATAAGACCAACCTGCATTCGTAATCTAGTTTAAGCGCGGCAGAACTCATCGACACGCGCCGCGGCAGATGGGAAGTGCATTTCATTCGGGGGATCTCATGACAAGCGAATCTAACGTGCAGCAATCGCGCTGGGCGCGCGACTACGTATTCGATGCACTGCGCGAGCTGGGCATTCACTACATCTTCGGCGTACCTGGGACCAACGAGATTCCGATCATTGACGGTACGTCGTACCCGGAAAATCAAGTCGAGTACATCGAGTGTCTGCACGAAAACATCGCTATCGGAGCGGCGATGGGCTCGGCGCGGATGACGAACAAGCCCGGCGTGTTGGTCGTCCATGTCACGCCCGGCATCGCGCATGCGGTCGGCAATCTCTTCAATGCGTCGCGCTCCCAAGTGCCGCTCGTTATCCTTTGCTGCCAGCAGCAGAACGAGCTGGTGACACAAGAGCCGCTGCTCGCGTCGAATCTCGTCGATATCGCGCGGCAGTACACGAAGTGGGCGCACGAAGTGCGGGCCGCCGAAGAATTGCCGCTGGTGCTGCAGCGTGCTTTCAAGGAGGCGATGGCGCCGCCCGCCGGACCGGTATTCGTGTCGATCCCGTGGGAGTTCACGATGCGCCGCATCGGCGACGCAGACCGCCTGCCCGGCATCACCCAGATCTCGCCGCGCTTTACCGCGGACGCCGAGGCCATTCGCGAGGCAGCAACGCTGCTCGTCCAGGCCAAAAATCCGCTCATCGTTGGCGGCGACGCTGTCGGCTATGCCGGCGCATGGCGCGAACTGCAGCAACTGGCGGAGCTGATTGGCGCGCCGGTAGTCCTGCAAAGCTTTAGTAGCCTCGCCAACTATCCGAACGACGATTTCCACTGGCAGGGCGAACTGCCCGGCACGCAGCAGGGCGTCCAGCAGATTTTTGCCAAGCACGACGTCGCATTCCTGGTCGGCTTCAGCAACCAGGCGCAGGTGACGATCTTCAAGTATTCCGACGGGCCGTTGATTCCGCCAAGCGTCAAGCAGGTTTACCTGACCAACAACACCTGGGACATCGGCAAGAACTATTTCGGCGAAGTGGCGCTGTTCGGCGACATCAAGAGCACGCTGCCGCTCCTCAACGACATCGTGCGCGCGAATCCGCCGCCCGCCGCCGGCGCGCGTAATGCCCGGCTGCGCGAGCTGGCTGCCGAGCGGCGTGTCAAATGGGACCAGTATCTCTCGCTTGCCATGCAGCAGGAGGAGATCTGGGCCGTTGTCGTCGCCGATGCACTGCGCCGGGAGATTCAGGTGCGCGGCCTCGGCAGGAAATTCGTCTATGTTCACGAGGCCGTTTCCGATCCTGCCCCGTTCCAGTACCTGCTGCCGCTCGGCACAGAAGGGGCCGAGCCGATCAGCTACTACTGTGTCGGCGGCGGCTCGCTGGGTTGGTCGATGCCGGCCTCGCTCGGCATCAAACTCGAGCGGGACGGCTGGCAGAACATCGACACAAGTCTCGTAGTGAACGCGATTGGAGACGGCTCGTCGCTGTTCTATCCGCAGACCTGGTGGACCGCCGGCCATCGCGAACTGGGCGTGCTTTACGTCGTCACCAACAATCACGAGTACCACACGCTGCAACTGGGGCTCCAGCAGGTGGTGCAGGCGTACGGCTCGGCGCCAGGCTATGGCTGGAAGCCGAAGACGACCGATCCCGACTACTTGCGGATCCAGCGGCCCGCTCCCGACTTCGTGCAGATTGCGCAAGCCATGGGCGGCGTCTCCGGCGAAGTCGTCAAGTATCCGGAAGACGTCCACGCTGCCGTGAGACGCGGCATCGATCATGTGCTTCAGTCGCGCCGTCCGTACGTGCTCGACGTGCGCACTGCCGGCGATCCGCCGCCCACTCCACTGATCCAACAGCAGGCCCAAGCCAAGGCGCTGCGGCGCTTCATCGCGCAGCCGCCGCTCGACGTGTTCCACGAACAGGCGTCCATCGCTCTGTCCGCGAACAGCGAAGGGCCGCAGCAGCCGCCGAACCTGCGGCTGATCTTCTGATCACCGGGCGCCCCGCACTAGCCGTTGGCCGTTCGGGGTGCACCGCGTTCCATCGTCCGGGACCGGCGTCGGTCCTTATCGAAGCACCCTCAATCAGGATCCAACAATCAGGAGGCAGGATCATGGCTGACGAACATATCGACATCGCCATCGTGGGCGCGGGCGTATCGGGCGTCTACAGCGCCTGGCGCCTGCAGCAGGCCGATCCGAAGCGCAAGATCGTGGTGTTCGAACAAAGCGAGCGCATCGGCGGACGGCTTCTTTCGGTCACGCCGCCGGACAATCAGGACATGGTGGCGGAGCTAGGCGGCATGCGCATCCTGCCGGCGGTACAGCCGCTCATCAGCAAGCTGCTCGATACGCTGAACCACACGCTGCCCCCTGATCAGCAAATCGAAACCTACACGTTTCCGGTCGACGAGCCGGTGAACCTTGCGTATCTGCGCGGCGTACATCTGCGGCTGTCCGATTTCACCAATGAGCCATTCAAGGTCCCGTACCAGTTGTCGTTCCTCGAACGCGGCCAGAGCGCGGGCGCCATCATCGTCAATGCCATCGAGCAGATCGTGCCGGGGATCACCGATGCGGGGTTGACCGAAGAGAAGCGCAGAGAGATGGCGCAGCAGGCGAGCTTCGCCGGGGCGCCGCTCTACAAGCAAGGTTTCTGGAACGTGCTGATGCGCGAGATCGACGGCGAAGCGTATCAGCTCGGCGTCGATGCGGGAGGCTACAACACGACGCTGACCAATTGGAACGCGGCCGACGCGATTCCCTGGTTCTTGTCCGACTTCGGCGTCAATCCCGACTACAGAGGGTTCAAGAAGGGCTTTCAGGAGGTGCCGAAGACTGTCGCCGGGTTGTTCGAGAAGGCAGGTGGCGAAGTGCGGCTTGGCGCGTCTGTGTCGTCGCTCGAGTGGGTGGATGGCGCATTCGAGTTCAAGGCGAAGGACAAGCGCGTGCGTGCGCGCAACGTGATCCTGGCGATGCCGCGACGTGCACTCGACTTGCTGGCGCAAAGCAGCCCCATGCTCGACGACGCGCAGGAGCTCACATCGAGCGTGACGCCGCGGCCTTTGTTCAAGTTGTTCACGACCTACGCGAACCCCTGGTGGCGTGCGGCGGGCGGCAATCAGACGGATGACGATGGCAAGACGGCCTTCGTGCCGCTGGAAGCGGGCAGGTCAGTGACGGACTTGCCGGTGCGGCAGGTTTATTACTGGCCGACGTCGGAAGGTCTCCCCTCGACAGGCGGACCGTCGATGCTGCTCGCGAGCTACGACGACGGCACCAACATCGGCTTCTGGGACGGCTTGCGGCCGAAGCGCCGGCAGCCCAAGCCGGACCACCGGGAAGTGGCGGAACTGGCCGATCCTTTCATCGGCGCCGACAGCGGCAAGCGCACGGAGTTGCCCTGGTTCGAGTATGCGGCGCCTCGCCCGATGGTCGCCGAAGTGGCGCGGCAATTGGCGACGATGCATGGGTTGTCGTACACACCCGAAGTCAAGAATGCCGCGTTCCGCGACTGGGGCGACGACCCGTACGGCGGCGGATGGAACAGCTGGAACATCGGCGTGAAGAGCTGGGAAGTGAAGCGGCAGATCGTGCAGCCGATGGGGAACAAGCCGCTCTACATTTGCGGGGAAGCGTATTCGGATGCGCAAGGATGGGTCGAAGGCGCGTTGCAGACAGCGGACCTCGTGCTGCGCAAGTTCGGTGTCGATGCGCTGTGATTGGATAGATCGAGTGCGGGTGTTTGCGGTCGCGATGGTCCGCTGGTTCGGTGCCGGGGCGCTGTCGCGGCGGATATAACTGCCCATAGGAGGAGACAATGGCGCTGTTGCCAAGATTCGATACGCCGGCATTTCTGCCGGACTTCAATGACATACCGGGACAACTGGATGCCTGGAACCAGGCGATGATCAGCTGGTTCGACAACGTCGTGGAGCTCGAACAACAGAAGCTCGTCGGCGCGGCGTCCGGCCGGGTTCAGTTCTACAACCCGATCACACGACGTTGCAGGCAATGCGCCAGCAAGCGGTGAAGGCCGTACGCGAAGGGCAGGAAGTGGCGAGTGTTGCCGCGGCCTACGGAGTGAACGAACGCAGCGTCTATCGTTGGCTGGCCGATTTCGCCAACGGCGGTTAGAAGGCGTTGCTGGCCAAGCCGATACCCGGGCGGCCGGCCAAGGTCAGCGCCGAGGAAATGCGCTGGCTGGCGCAAGCGGTGCGCGATCACACGCCGTAAAAGCGCGCTATTGCGACAACATCTCCGAATTTCAATCGCTATTATATCATTTTGACTATGCTCGAGCGTAAAAAATATTACGAGCATTCGGTCGTTGTTATAGACGCCAGAACGGGAATCGCTTATCCGCTCCCGTTCGACTCGTATTCAGGTGATGTCGATGCGAAAGGCAACGTACATGATTATGGTCATATTTTGTATGATCTTAACAGCAATCGTGTCTGCATTTCTGGCGCTATTGTCGCGTACCGGCAAATTGATAGTGGAAAGCTCTGTTGGAACTTCGATGGTACTAAATTCGTCGGACACCATACTCCTTATATGGAGTAGACGAGTTTAACAGGCTGTTGAAATACCTCCCGCAGACGTCATCCGAGCGGGAGGGGTAAACGCACCTCGTTATACATAAGTCCCATCGCCGCCTGCGTCGCGTATCAGACGCAGTGTTTCAGCGGCGATGCGCACGTGTGTAAGTCCCTTCCAGAGGGTTTCCACGCTTGGAATCCGAATCGATTTGAACAACTACCAATAATTACAGCTGTGAGAGGGTTTCTTGGGTGCAGACTGAAGTCAACCGACGACGAATGCTGAGGTTAATCGCCGTGGATCCGTTTCATGGGCGCCTTTCCATGATGCCCTCGGCACCGATGCGGCCGCCGCCGAGTCGATTAAATCTGTTTTCCCAAGCGTGCGCTTGATGACGTCGACAGAGCCCGGCGCCAGCCTCCTAGCAACCCCAACCGGGCGAGGCCGAACAACAATGCCGGCCTCCCCGCCCCAGTCCCTCAAACAAACGGATTCTCCACGCTCCCGGTAGCCTCCGGCGGCTCATCCTTCGCTACTTCCGGCAACGCTTTCTCCCGCTCGAGGGCGGCAACGATCGCGTCCACGGCCTGCTTTAGCGCGTGCGCCGCTTTCAACCCCCGTTTATCCTTACCGATCCTGAGTGACCCCGCAAAAGAAATGCTCGTCGTCCCATTGGAAACCGTCAGTGCATCGCCCTCGATGCTGAGCACTTCGTCGTCGTTCGCAAATGCATGAAAGTCAGACACCTTTGAGTCCTCCGATTTGTTGATCCTTCAGCGCTTCCGGGATCCCGGGAAAGCGCATGCCGCTCATCCCTTCCAGTTCGTGCACGGTCTTCATCTCGTAGCGATTCGTCGCGACGTTATCGGTCACGATCGCAAACGCCTCCTTCGGCGCAGGCACATATACGACCTTGAACAATTGCGTAGGCACCAACACACGCGACGCGCCGATCGTGCGCAGCGTTTGTCCGGTGAACAGCGGACCCGTCAACACGTAGGCGTCGCCGTAACGAACGGCAATCTTGCGCACGGCCGTTTCGATATGCGCCCACAAGTGCTGATTGTTGTTCCGATCCTGCGGGACGATGTTCGCGAGCGTAAACGACTGAGCCATGGCCTCGCCGTTCCAGCGGTCGCCGGCTGGGCTCATGTGGCCGCGATCGAAACCGCTCCGCTTGTAGTCGGCCAATGTCGCGCCTTCTCCGGGCGGCAACGCCGGATCTTCGAAGAACTTGTTCGTGCGCACTTGCTCTCGGGCTTCACCCAAATGCTCGCGCGTCAAATGCTCGGCCGACCAAAGCGGCCCATGCGTCAAACCGGAGTGCAACACGGCGAAATCGGAGTAGCAGAGCAGGCGCGTCTTCGGCGCCAGCTTGGCGTTGGTCAGAACCGGAAATTGCCCATTCGGGGCGAATTGCGGGCATGCGGGCGCGGCAACGACGTGCGCGCTCAGAGCGATCAACAGCGTGGCAAGCAGCTTCTTCATAGGAGCAACGAGTAC
>Ga0224712_10000133_pt1 | contig 12300 bp, 9 predicted proteins | sample DielMetaTC5pm2_FD_171474 | JGI IMG/M metagenome (GOLD analysis project Ga0224712, IMG submission 171474) | Corn rhizosphere microbial communities from Kellogg Biological Station, Michigan, USA - Diel MetaT C5pm-2 (Metagenome Metatranscriptome)... | ecosystem: Host-associated > Plants > Roots >...
CGAAACAGCCCGCCGGCCGGCGGAGCGTCGGCCATCACGGCCGCGCAGCGACGCGCCGGCCACCGACGGCCCGGGCTTTCTCACGCCCCGCCGGCACGGCCCGTCCGCGCTGATCGGCGGGCGGTTCGCGGGCCGACCCGTGGTCGCGTTCATCGTCGCCGCCCTCGCGGGATTCGTGATCCTGGCGGCGCTCGCGATCCTCGTCGGCTGGGTGCTGCAGCACTACGTCCTCCCGGATCACGGCATCGGCCACGCCGACGAGCACGTGAACGTGTGGCTCTCCCATCACCGGACGGGCGCGCGCAACGACGCCTCGTTCTGGATGTCCGGCGTCGGCGACATCCCGGCGATCCCGGTGGTCGTCGCCCTGACGATGGCGGTCGCGGCCGTGCGCAGGCACTGGCGCGTCGCCGCCTTCATCCTGACGGCGATCGCCGTCGAGGCGGCCACGTATCGCGCCGCCACGCTCGCCGTCCATCGCCAGCGGCCGCGCGTCCCCCGCCTCGACCACCTCCCGGTCGATGCCAGCTACTACTCCGGCCACACCGCCGCGTCGGTCGCCGTCTACTGCGGCGTCGCCCTCCTGATCACGAGCGCCGTGCGCAACCGCGCAGTCCGGGTGGCGGTCTGGCTGATCGCCATCGCCATCCCGCTCCTCGTCGCCCTCTCGCGCATGTATCGCGGCATGCATCACCCCACCGACGTCACTGCCGGCGCGATCTGGGGGATCGGGTCGATCCTCGTGGCGATCATGGCTGCGCGGGCGGCTGCAGTCGCGGAGGAGCGGAGGGCGGCGTGAGCACGATCGCCGTCATCGCCCACGGCCGCAAGCGCACCGCCGACCTGCCGAAGCTGCGCCGCGCGCTCGAGCGCCGCGGCGTGCTCGACCCGCTCTGGGTCGAGGTGCCGAAGAGCAAGCGCGCCCCCAAGCGGCTGCGCAAGCTGCTCGAGCGCGGGGCCGACCACATCTTCGTCTGGGGCGGCGACGGGATGGCCCAGCGCTGCATCGACACGGTGGCCGGCACCGACGCGACCCTCGCGATCGTGCCCGCCGGGACGTCGAACCTGCTCGCCTCGAACCTCGGCATCCCCAAGGGCGTCAGCAAGGCGGTCGACGTCGGGCTCACCGGCGAGCGGCGCAAGATCGATGTCGCATCGCTGAACGGCGAGCGCTTCGCGGTCATGGCCGGCGCGGGGTTCGACGCCGAGATGATCGACGGCGCCGACGGCGCGATGACCGATGAGCTCGACGCGCCGTCGATCGTTCGGGCGGGGCAGTCGTTTTGCATATCGGGTCGAAAGACTCGGTGCGTCGTTCGCGAAAAGAAGCCGCGAGCGGCAATCGCAATTGCTGGTATCGCCTAGACTTGAATCGCCATTCGTCGCTTCCGTGCGTTCGTCACGTTCGCTGCCGAACGGTGTCGAACTCGATCGACGAAGCGGACGGATGACGACGGGGCAGCCGCCCCACGGGGCTGCCATGGCTCATCTAGGACCGGTTCGTGAAGGAGTCGACCATGCTACAAAGTAACGAGATTCAGAAACGGTTTTCGCACATCAAACAAACGATCAGTGAGGCATCGCGTAGCTGCCAGAGTGCGCAATCGTCCGTGCCGCAGGATTTGAAGACCTGCGTCGAAGAATTGAACAAGCAGTGTCAGTCGGCGCAATCGGTGATGAAATCGCACGACGAAACGCAGATGCGCGAATGCATCGACCAGATGGAGGAAATCGGCGATCGGGCCGAGCGCGCTTGCCAGAAGGCGGGCAACGTCGACGGCAATCTAAAGCGTGCTGTGTCGACGATGCATTCCGAGCTGTCGGATTTGAAGCGGCAGTTGCATTGAGTATGACGTAGGACGCGTGTCGGGCAGCCGGCTACGCGCCGACGGCTCGTGGGGATAAGCCACCTGAAGCGTGACTTATTCGAATCGTGCTGTGCCGGCTCTTCGATTCGCATCGAATCGATTAGCCGGCTCATCCCTCACTCCCACTGAGCCACCCCGCCGTGCCGAGAGCACGTTCCCGAGTGATGCCGGCTGAAGCTGTACGTGCCGTCGGCGCACTTTGCCGATGCACCGGCAGGGACCCTGCCGTTCGTCGTTTTTGCTGGTGAATGCACGTCCTGACCGGACTTGTTCCGGTAGTGCTCGTGTGAAGTCAACTCGGCTTCATCGGGCTGCGACCGGGTGGAAGAGGCGGACGAGCGCGCGTAAGCTGGCGGCGAGGCGAACGCGACCCAGACGATTGCCATGGACGCGATCGTGTGTGTTATGCGGGTAGCGGTGCGATTCATGGAGCGGGCCCTTTCGGAGGGTGTCGGATGACCGCTTACTTCCCAATACAAAACCGGCTAAAAATCACGCCCAACAGATCATCCGAAGTGAATTCCCCGGTGATCGAATTCAGCGCTTCCTGCGCGAGCCGCAATTCTTCCGCAAACAGATCGAGCGACTGCGCTCGTTCCTGTGCGTGGGCGCTGGCGAGCGCCATATGCCCCTGCGCCGAGCGCAGCGCGATCAGGTGTCGTTCGCGCGCGAGGTAGACGCTCTCGGTCCCTGCTTGCCAGCCCGCGATCCGCAGCAACTCCGTGCGCAATAAATCGATGCCTTCGTTCTTCTTCGCCGAGAGCCGCACTTCGCAAATCTCGGCTTCATCATCGATCGCCGCCAGCCGATTGACCGATGCGGCCACGTCCGTTAAATCGGTCTTGTTCAAGATGCGCACGACGGGCACACCGGCGGGAAAGCGCTGCGCAATCAGCACGTCGTCGCCGGTCATCCCCAAACGCGCATCGAGCAGATGCAAGACGACATCGGCGCGCTCGATCTCGCTCCACGTGCGCTCGATGCCGATGCGTTCGACTTCATCTTCCGTGTCGCGCAAACCGGCTGTATCGATCACATGCAGCGGAATGCCTTCGATCTGGATCGTCTGCGTGACCTTATCGCGCGTCGTGCCGGCGATCGGCGTCACGATCGCGAGCTCGGCGCCGGCCAGCGCATTGAGCAACGACGATTTGCCGACGTTGGGCTGCCCAGCGAGCACCACCGAGAGGCCCTCGCGCAACAGCGCCCCCTGACGCGCCTCGCCGAGCACGTGATCGATGCGCGCGCGAATGTGCGCGAGCTTGCCGCGGGCATCGGCGGCTTCCAGGAAGTCGATCTCTTCCTCGGGAAAATCGAGTGTGGCTTCGACGAGCATTCTCAGTGCGATGACTTCCTCGACGAGCGCATGAATATCTCGCGAGAAGGCGCCTTCGAGCGAACGCCCCGCCGAGCGCGCGGCGGCTTCTGTGCTGGCTTCGATCAGGTCGGCGACCGCTTCCGCTTGCGCGAGATCGAGCTTGTCGTTCAGAAACGCACGCCGCGTGAACTCGCCTGGCTCCGCTAGCCGGAGCCCGAACGGCTGCCCCGCTTCGAGACAGCGCTGCAGCACGAGCTGCAGCACCACCGGGCCGCCATGACCCTGTAGCTCGAGCACGTGCTCGCCCGTGTACGAATGCGGCGCGGGGAAGTACAGCGCGATGCCGCGATCGAGCGCCTGGCCGCCCGCATCGACGAACGGCACGTAACTCGCATGCCGCGGCGCCAGCGTCTGACCGCAAAGCGCGCTCATCAGCGCAAGCGCCGCAACGTCTCCCGCACGGCCGCACGACACACGCACCACGCCAATCCCGCCACGTCCGGGAGCGGTGGCGATGGCGACGATGGGATCGGAATCGAGAGCAAGCATGATCGAGCGGAAAGGCAAACGGAAGCGATGGAAAGCCTGCGCATTGTAGCTTGCCCGTGACGCCGCCTTCCGCATGAAGACTGCGTCACGATGCGCCGCTTACCATAGTTAAGATTTATCTTAAGCGAGATAGCCTAAAATTAGGACGGAGCGAAGCGCGTCGAAGCCGAGCGCTAGATCTGGCCTTGTCGCGACGGCCTGTGGTTCGGTATGCGCCGATACGACTCCGCACGACGAGCGATGGCTCGACCACCAAATTAGCGCCCGACCAAGCTAAAGCTGGCCCGCCCGGTTGTCTTCTTCACGCGGGCGGAATTGCACAATTTCGCGATGCCAACCGTCGAAGAAAAAGCGGCGTTCTCCGAGCGCCTCAAATTCGCTTTGCAGCGCAGCCCGGAAAAAGTGACGGGCGGGACGCAGCTCGCGCTGCATTTCAATCTGCGCCATCACGGCGATCAGCCCATTTCTCCGCAGACGGCGCACAAGTGGCTGACGGGGCGCACGATCCCGACGGCCGACAAGCTGCGCACGTTGGCGCAGTGGCTGCGCGTCGACCTGCACTGGCTCCACTACGGCCCGCCGCCGAGCGGAGCCGCCCATGCGACGCCCAAGCCGCTGCCGCGCGACGAAAAGTACCCGCTCACGCCCGAGACGATCGAACTCGCGTCGAAGATCGAATCGCTGTCACCGCATCACCGCTATCTCGTGCAGGAACTCATCGAGCAGTTCTACGGCGACAGTCCTGAACGGTAGGCGTGTCGTTGTGTCGCGGGGGCGATGCACTTCGCCCGAACGAAAAAAAATCGCCCGGTGAGAGCCGGGCGATTTCATATCGAATCGACATACACGGGACTGCGCGGCATGCGCCGCGCGCCGCCGACAATCGAATCAGGCAGCCTTTTTCTTGCTGGCGCCCATCATGCGCGTGATGTAGTACTGCTGCGCGATCGACAGCACGTTGTTCACGACGTAATAGAGCACGAGGCCGGCCGGGAAGAAGAAGAACATGACCGAGAACGCGATCGGCATGAACATCATCATCTTCGCTTGCACCGGATCGGGCGGCGTCGGGTTCAAGCGCGTTTGCAGGAACATCGAGACGGCCATCAACACCGGCAGGATGTAGAACGGATCTTGTTGCGACAAATCGTGGATCCAGAGCATCCACGGCGCACCGCGCATTTCGACCGACGACAGCAGCACCCAGTAGAGCGAAATGAAGACCGGAATCTGAATCACGATCGGCAAGCAGCCGCCGAACGGATTGACCTTCTCGGTCTTGTACAGCTCCATCAGCGCCGCGTTCATCTTCTGCGGGTCGCTCTTGAACCGCTCGCGCAGGGCTTGCATGCGCGGCGTGATTTCCTTCATCCGCGCCATCGACTTGTAGCTCGCGGCCGACAGCGGGAAGAACACCGCCTTGATCAGCACCGTGAGCAGCACGATCGCCCAACCCCAATTGCCGACCACGCCGTGGATCTTTTCGAGCAGCCAGAACAACGGCTTGGCAATGATCGTGACGTAGCCGTAATCCTTGACCAGCTCCAGGCCCGGGGCGACGCCTTCGAGCACGCGCTCTTCTTCCGGACCCGCGAACAGGCGCGCGGACACATCCGTCGATTGTCCCGGCGCGATCGCCGCGAGCGGCTGCTGCACGCCGACACGATAGAGCGTCGGATCGATTTTCTCGACGTAGATGTTGCGTTGCGCGCCTTGCTGGGGAATCCAGGCCGTGGCGAAGTAATGCTGAACCATCGCGACCCAGCCGCTGTTGGCTGAAGTGGCGACGTCCTGCTTGTTTTTATCGATGTCGCTGAACGTGACCTTCTGGAAATGATGCTCGTTCGTATAGACGGCCGGGCCGATGAACGTGTGCGAGAAGCGCGGCGTTTCGACGGGTTGGCTGTCGCGCACGAGCTCCATGTAAACGCTCGGCTTGACGGGCGCCGTGCCGACGTTCTCGATCTTCGTGTCGACGCCGATCACATAGCTGCCGCGCGTGAACGTGTACGTCTTGACGACCTTCACGCCGCCCTTGGCCGGCGATTCGAACGAAAGCTGCAACGTCTTTTGATCGCCGCCGAGGGCGCGCGGGCCGGCGACCGGCGTGAAGACGTCGTTGTGATTCGGGAAATCGCCGCCCGTCAGGCCCGTGCGGGCGAGATACGTGTGCGACGCGGTGCGATCGAACAGCGTGACGTTCAGCGGCGCGCCCTTCGGATCGACGTTCTTGGTCAGCACGAGCTTCTCGAGCGTGCCGCCGCGCGTGTCGATGTCACCGTCGTAGACGTCGGTGCTGAAGTGAACGAGCTGGGCGGCGGCTTGCGGTTGATTCGCCGTCGCGCCGGGAACCGGCGCCGCTGCCGTCGAGCTCGAGGCGGCGGCCGCTTCGGAGCTCGGCGTGGCCGATGCGCCCGTGTTCGGCTGCGTGTGCGTTTGCGTCGGGTTCGGGAAGAACATCGACGGGCGTCCGTGATCGCGTTGCCAGTTGTCGAACAGCATGACGGCTGACACGAAGAAGATCGCCCATAGGATGGTGCGTTTGATATCCATGCGTGGTCTCAGAGTCGATGGAGCGGCGTTTCAGCGCTTTTTCGGGGGTGCGGGCGGAACGAGATCGATCCCGCCTGCGGAAAACGGATGGCAGCGGCATAAGCGCTTCACCGCGAGGTAACTCCCGCGCGCGGCGCCATGATACTGGATTGCCTCGCGCGCGTAATCCGAACAGGAGGGATAAAAACGGCAGCGGCTGCCGAGCAGAGGGCTGACGGCAACCTTGTACAAACGCAGCAACGCGATCAGGACCGTTTGCATGGCATTCGGATGCAGCACTCCCACCGAGCGGCGAAGCGCGCGAATCATGGCTGGACTCCGCCCGTGCGCCTCATGCTTCTAACGCGACTCAAACCTGCGGACCCGGCGGCGATTCTGGCGGCGGCAGCGGTGCACCGCGCCTAGCGATTTCTCGCGCCACCTTGCCGAGCAAGTACTCGATTTCCGTTCGAAACAACGCCTTCAGCGGCGGCGAAACCGCGCTTGGAAACGCGGCCTTGTCGATTCGCGTGGACAGGCGCAACAGCACGTCCCAGCCCTCGAACTCGGCGCGCCGCAGGCGAAAGTGCTCGCGGGCGGTGCGCTTCACGAGATTGCGCGTTGCTGCGCGCGGCGCGAACTTTTTGCCGACGACGAGCCCTAGACGGCCAGCTTGACCGGTTGGCTTCGCGTAAACGACGAAATGCGCCGAACGACGCCACGGGCGCAAACGAAAAACGGATGAAAATTCATCCGTTTTGAGAAGCCTCGCGGCTTTGGGGAAGACTGCTCGCACTCGCAACGGAACCGGGCCCGATAAGGATAGGCAACTGCAAGTCAGTGCTCACAACCCCCGCGATCACGCGGGCGCCGGTCACGGCGCGCGTCGCCTTCGACTTAGATGGCCAGACGCTTGCGGCCCTTGGCGCGGCGAGCGTTGATCACTTTACGGCCGCCGGCGGTCTTCATGCGGACGCGAAAGCCGTGGGTGCGCTTGCGGCGAGTAACGGACGGTTGGTAGGTACGTTTCATGTCGATCTCACTTGAGAATGGACCGCGCGCGCATCGGCACTAGACAACACTAGGCAACGGCCGGGGTCGAAAAAAGGGTGTTCGCTTTCGCGGGAACCCGCTATTTAAACCGCTTTTCTCTTGGCCGTCAATACTTTAGCGGTGCGCGCGGCTTGCACGGGCCGCGCGGGGCGGCGCGTTCGCGCGCACCGCATGCTCGATCCGGCCCTGTGGATAACTTCCTGGGCACCTGCGTTTGGCGGTAGAATCTCGCCTTACTTCAAGAACCAGCACGCTGCTCCGTACCAGCCGGGCCAGCCGCAAGCGATTGCGGCGACGGGCTGCGGGGCTCGCTCGCTTTGTCGAACTGGGTCCTTTCGCCGTGCGGGGCTCGGCGAAGGCGGCAGCGGGCGGTGCGCTAAAAAACACATCACCTTGATGAACGAATTCTGGCAACACTGTTCCGCACTGTTGGAGCGTGAATTGACGCCCCAGCAGTACGTGACGTGGATCAAACCCTTGGCCCCGGTCGCCTTCGACGCCGATGCGAACATGTTGTCCATCGCCGCGCCGAACCGCTTCAAGCTCGACTGGGTCAAGAGCCAGTTTTCGGGCCGCATCTCCGATCTCGCCCGCGATTTTTGGCAGGCGCCCGTGGAAGTGCAATTCGTCCTCGATCCGAAGGCGGGCATGCGTGCGCCGGCCGCTTCCGCTTCAAACTCGGTGCCGTTGCCGCGCGTGCCGGCGTCGGCGGCGGCCGCGATGAGCGCCGCGGCGCTCGTGGCCGAAGGCGGCGCGAGCCATGGCAATGGCGGCGGAAACGGCACGGTTGCGGCGAGCGCCGTGAACGGCGCGGCCATGCAGGCCGGAAAGCCGGCAGCACGCCTCTTGGGCGCCAACGGCGCGCTCGATGACGCCGCCGATCTCGATCTACCCAGCGTCGATGCGCACGAGGCTGCAGCCGCGCGCCGCACCTGGCGCCCCGGTGGGCCGGCGCTCGGCAGCCCGGAGTCCGAATCGATGTACGAGCGCTCGAAGCTGAACCCGGTGCTGACTTTCGACAATTTCGTCACGGGTAAGGCGAACCAGCTCGCGCGCGCCGCCGCGATCCAGGTGGCCGACAACCCGGGCATCTCCTACAACCCGTTGTTTCTGTACGGCGGCGTGGGCTTGGGCAAGACGCACTTGATTCATGCAATCGGCAATCAACTGCTGCAGGACAAGGCCGGCGCCCGCATCCGCTACATCCATGCCGAGCAATACGTGTCGGACGTCGTGAAGGCGTACCAGCGCAAGGCGTTCGACGACTTCAAGCGCTATTACCACTCGCTCGATCTGTTGCTGATCGACGATATTCAGTTCTTCTCGGGCAAGTCGCGCACGCAGGAAGAGTTCTTCTACGCGTTCGAAGCGCTCGTGGCGAACAAGGCGCAGGTCATCATCACGAGCGATACGTACCCGAAGGAGATTTCGGGCATCGACGACCGCTTGATTTCGCGCTTCGATTCGGGGCTGACGGTGGCGATCGAGCCGCCCGAGCTCGAAATGCGGGTGGCGATCTTGATGCGCAAGGCGCAATCGGAGGGTGTGAGCCTATCCGAAGACGTGGCGTTTTTCGTGGCCAAGCATCTGCGCTCGAACGTGCGCGAACTCGAAGGCGCGCTGCGCAAGATTCTCGCTTACTCGAAGTTTCACGGGCGCGAGATCACGATCGAGTTGACGAAGGAAGCGCTCAAGGATCTGTTGACGGTGCAAAACCGTCAGATCTCCGTCGAGAACATACAGAAGACGGTCGCCGATTTTTACAACATCAAAGTGGCCGACATGTACTCGAAGAAGCGTCCCGCGAACATCGCGCGGCCGCGGCAGATCGCGATGTACCTCGCCAAGGAGCTGACGCAGAAGAGCTTGCCGGAAATCGGCGAGCTGTTCGGCGGACGCGATCACACGACGGTCTTGCACGCGGTGCGCAAGATTGCCGACGAGCGCGGCAAGGACGCGCAACTGAACCACGAACTGCACGTGCTCGAGCAGACGCTCAAGGGTTGAGGCCGAACGCGCCCGCCAGGCATCGAGCGCTTTCCCGCCATCCCCGATTTGGCGGGAGCGGGGTATTTTTCAGGCACAATATAGGTTTAGCCCCCCGTTCTGCGCACCCGGCCGAAGCCGGGGGCGAGGCCCGGGATGAAAGCGCGGGACAAGCGCGCAGGCGGTACGGCGAAGGCGCGCAAGCAAATGCGGGGTAACGGCGCAGTCGTCGAATAAGCTGCCGGGTGATCTGCGGTTTGCCGTCATATCAACGAAGGAACCCTATGCAACTGGTCAAGACCGAACGAGACAACCTCTTAAGGCCGCTGCAAACCGTGAGCGGCATCGTCGAACGCCGCCATACGTTGCCGATCCTCGCGAATTTGCTGATCACCAAGAACGGCCCCGATGTGTCGTTTCTGTCGACCGACCTCGAGTTGCAGATCACGACGCGCGCCGATTTCGGTGTGGGCGGCGAATCGATCGCCACCACCGTGGCTGCGCGCAAGCTGCTCGACATCCTGCGTGCGATGCCCGACGGCCAAGTGAGCTTGTCGTTGACCGATAAGCGCTTGACCGTGCAGTCGGGCAAGAGCCGCTTTGCGCTGCAGACGCTCGCGGCCGACGAATTCCCCACGGTTGCGCAAGCGAAGGATTACGGCGCGAGCCTGACGGTGCCGCAAAAGACGTTCCGCCAATTGCTGGGCATGGTGTATTTCGCCATGGCGCAACAGGACATCCGGTATTACTTGAACGGGATGTTGCTCGTGGTCGATGGCGGGCAGTTGATGGCTGTGGCCACCGATGGTCACCGCCTCGCGTTCTCGTCGATGAAGATCGACGGCGATTTCCCGCGTCAGGAAGTGATCATTCCGCGCAAGACGATTCTCGAGTTGCAGCGCTTGCTCGAAGACATCGACGATACGTTGACGATCGATATCGCTTCCACGCAGGCGCGGTTCACGTTCGGCCAAGTGGAGCTCGTCTCCAAGCTCGTCGAAGGCAAGTTCCCCGATTTCCAGCGCGTGATTCCGAAGGGACATAAGAATACGTTCGTGATCGGCCGCGACGAATTGCAGCGTTCGCTGCAGCGCGCGGCGATTCTGACGTCCGACAAGTTCAAGGGCGTGCGGTGCGTGATCGAGCCGGGCCAGCTCAAGATCATGTCGACGAACGCCGATCAGGAAGAAGCGCAGGAAGAACTCGAAATCGCGTATCAAGGCGATTCGATCGATATGGGTTTCAACGTTACGTATTTGCTCGACGTGCTGGCGAATTTGAAGGTCGACATGTTGGAAGTGAGCGTCGGCGACGCGAGCTCGAGCGCGTTGATCACGATTCCCGAGAACGACGAATTCAAGTACGTCGTCATGCCGATGCGCATTTAAGGCAAGCCGATATCGAGATCAAACCAAGGGGCGCATTGCCCCTTTGGCTTTTCTTGAAGGGCGCGCGAAACCCGCCGCCTGCCGCCGGCCCCGCTCGCGGGGCGCAAAAACCGGAGCCGCTGCCTGGTTTTTTATGGGCGTTTGAAGTGTCGCGCGGCACAACCGCAGTGAATGCAGAACCGGAAACTATCCATGAGTACACAGGACAACACCCAACCCGACACCAGCTATGGCGCCTCCTCCATTCAGATCCTCGAGGGTCTGGAGGCAGTGCGCAAGCGCCCGGGCATGTACATCGGCGACACGTCGGACGGTACCGGTTTGCATCACCTCGTGTTCGAAGTGCTCGACAATTCGATCGACGAAGCGTTGGCGGGGCACTGCAACGACATCCAGGTGATTATCCACGCGGATAATTCCATTTCGGTGAGCGACAACGGCCGCGGGATTCCGACGGGCATCAAGCGCGACGACAAGCATGATCCGAAGCGTAGCGCCGCCGAGATCGTGATGACGGAGTTGCACGCGGGCGGCAAGTTCGACCAGAACAGCTACAAGGTATCCGGCGGCCTGCATGGCGTGGGCGTCTCGTGCGTGAATGCGCTGTCGCGCTGGTTGCGCTTGACGGTGCGACGCGACGGCAAGAAGTACTTCATGGAGTTTCATCGCGGCGTGCCGCAGAACCGCGTGATCGAGGAAGTGGATGGCGAGCGTCTTTCGCCGATGCAGTGCGTGGGTGAAACCGAGAATCGCGGCACGGAAGTGCATTTCATGGCCGACGAAACGATCTTCGGCTCGGTCGAATACCACTACGACATCCTTGCCAAGCGGATCCGCGAGCTTTCGTTCTTGAACAACGGCGTGCGCATTCGCTTGACCGATCAGCGCACGGGTAAGGAAGACGATTTCGCGCTTGCGGGCGGCGTGAAGGGCTTCGTCGAATTCATCAACAAGACGAAGCAAGTGCTGCATCCGACGATCTTTCACATCAACGGCGAGAAGGACAACGTGGGCGTGGAAGTGGCGATGCAGTGGAACGACAGCTACAACGAGAACGTGCTGTGTTTCACGAACAATATTCCGCAGCGTGACGGCGGCACGCACTTGACTGGCTTGCGCGCGGCGATGACGCGCGTGATGAACAAGTACATCGCCGATCACGAGATTGCGAAGAAGGCGAAGGTCGAGACGTCGGGCGACGACATGCGGGAAGGGTTGTCGTGCGTGTTGTCGGTGAAGGTGCCGGAGCCGAAGTTCAGTTCGCAGACGAAGGACAAGCTCGTGTCGTCGGAAGTGCGCGCACCGGTGGAAGACGTGGTGGCGAAGGCGCTCGAAGAATTTTTGCTCGAGACGCCGAACGACGCGAAGATCATTTGCGGCAAGATCGTCGACGCCGCGCGTGCGCGCGATGCGGCGCGCAAGGCGCGCGAGATGACGCGGCGCAAGGGCGTGCTTGACGGCGTGGGCTTGCCGGGCAAGCTGGCCGATTGCCAGGAGAAGGATCCGGAACGCTGCGAGTTGTTCCTGGTCGAGGGCGAGTCGGCAGGCGGCACCGCCAAGCAGGGCCGAGATCGCCGCTTCCAGGCCATCCTGCCGCTGAAGGGAA
>Ga0224712_10000135_pt1 | contig 12228 bp, 12 predicted proteins | sample DielMetaTC5pm2_FD_171474 | JGI IMG/M metagenome (GOLD analysis project Ga0224712, IMG submission 171474) | Corn rhizosphere microbial communities from Kellogg Biological Station, Michigan, USA - Diel MetaT C5pm-2 (Metagenome Metatranscriptome)... | ecosystem: Host-associated > Plants > Roots >...
CGGCTATCGGCGCACAAATGCCCTGATTCGGAATACAGCGACAACGCCTGAGCAGAGCTACGGGAGGAATTGCATGGACTTCGGAATATTCTATGAGATTCAAGTCGCCAGCCCGCTGAAGCATCGAGAGCGCGAATACGAGGTCTTCCACCAGGTCTTGAAACAGGTTGACCTGGCCGAGCAGAGCGGCTTCACCAATTTCTGGACGGTAGAGCATCATTTTCAGCCGGGATTCGCTCATTCCTCGGCGCCCGAGGTGCTCTATGGTGCTATCTCGCAGCGGACCAGTGTCATCCGGATTGGCCACGCGGTAGTTCTCCTCCCCTTCCCTTACAATCATCCCGTGCGCATCGCCGAACGCGTCGCTACGCTCGACATTTTGAGCAACGGCCGCGTCGAGGTCGGCACGGGGCGCTCCGCCACGCAGCAGGAGTTGGGAGGTTTTGGCATACCTCACAAAGAAACCCGCGCCCGCTGGGAAGAAGCGCTCGACATCATCACCACTATTTGGAAAAGCCGGGACGGGACTTTCTCTTATAAAGGCAACTACTTCGATATTCCGGAACGCACTGTCGTACCGATGCCGATTCAGAAGCCCCATCCGCCGATGTGGGTCGCATGCACTGGCGAGGATACTCATGTGCTGGCGGGCAGGCTCGGGCTTGGTCTGCTTTCATTCACGCTGCTGGTGACGCCCGAAAAGCTCGGAAGCCGCGTGCGGATGTATCGTGAAGCCGTGAAGGAGGCGAAGCCCTACGGCGCCTTCGTCAACAACAAGGCGGCGGCATTCTCGATGGTCCACTGCGCACCCACCGACGCGCAGGCACGCGAAGAGGCGGAACGCGCCTTCATGTCTTATGTCGGCACGACCCTCGCCGTTACCGCATCAATTATCGAGGCACGGAAGACCGGCGCGAATCCCAAGGAAGTGCGCTTCGGCTCCGAGCAGGTTCCACGGCAGTACGAAGGTATCGATCCGAGCAAGGTCAATCTCGACTATTTGATCGACAACGGAATGTGCATCTGCGGCAGTCCCGATACCTGCATCAAACAGCTCGAGCGGCTTCAGGCCCAGGCCCAACTCGACCAATTCCTCTGCATGATGCAGTTCTGGCCAATCCCGCACGAGAAAACCATGCGCTCGATCGAGCTGTGGGGCAAACATGTCATCCCTCATTTCCAGAGTGAGGGCCGGTCAGCCACAGCCGCGGCGACGGCGTTGCCTGGCGCCCGGTAACGAATACGCGCCTCGACCCGCGGCTTTTCTGCTGTTACGAAATGGCCGCGGGTCGGATCAGCCTCCATTCGGACCGCGAAGCAGCGCTTCGAGTTCCTTTCCGCTATAGCCCAGTTCGCGCAGGATCTCGCGCGTATGCGCACCGACTTCAGGGGCCGTGGTCGGTTTGCGCTTCTCGATGCCCGCGACAAAGAGCGGGCTATTGACGGTCTCGCGGACCCCGGTCGCCGGATCCTCGAAGCCGACGATCGCCTCGGCCGCGCGCATCTGTGGATCCTGCACAACGTCGTCGAGCTTGGGCAGTGGCGCCCACTTGATATCGTTCTGACGGAAGATAGCGCGCCATTCGGAAAGGTCACGCGCTTCAAATTGCGATTGAAGGATGGCGTACAATGCTCCGGCATTCATGGCCCGTCCTTCATTCGTCGCAAACAACTCGCTCTCCGCCAACTCGGGCTGTCCGAATGCACGACAAAGGCGCGGGAACTCATTGTCCGGATCGATCTGAACGAGCAGAAAGAGTTTCCCGTCGCGCGCCGCGTAGACGGCCGTAAGCGGATTGGGCGGATACTTCTCCGCACCGCGCTCCGGAAAGACCGCGTTGCAGAGCTTCGCCTGTATATCGCACGCATTCGCCCACGCCCCGCTCGCGAGCAGCGAGGTGCTCACGCGCGAGCCCCGGCCGGTGCGCTCGCGACGGTAAAGTCCGAGCATGATAGCGCCAAACATGGAGATGGAGGTCGGATGGTCGCCCATCCCCGGGCGCGGCGCGCCGGGCGAACCGTCGGTGCCGGTTACGCTCATCATCAGACCCGACCGCGCCCAATAGGCGAGCGCGTCGAATGCCGGGTCGTCAGCATCGTCGCCGGCATCGCCATAGCCGGTCAGATGCGCGTAAATCAGGCGATCATTCACCGACGAGAGGTCCTCCCAAGTCAGGCGAAATTTCTCCAGCAGCGATCGTTGATAGTTGGTCAGGAAGACGTCGGAGGTACGCACCAATCGAATCAACGCCTCGCGACCATCCGGCCGGCCCAGATCCAACGCCACGCTCTTTTTGTTGCGGCTGGTCAGGACCCAGCACCAATCGAGTTCGGACTTGGCGGTTCCGGGAAGCTTCGAGAACAGCCGCCACAAATCGCCGCCACCGGGGCGCTCTATCTTGATTACTTCGGCACCGAAGTCCGACATGATGGTGGCCGCGGCAGGTCCCGCGACGTAAGTTCCACAGTCGATGACCCGCAGGCCGGACAACAAGCCAGGTTCCATTCGCGATACCTCCAAAACGCTCAGACAACACGCTCTAGTATACAAGGACTTGCCGGGGCAAGGCTTGTTTTTTGTAATAATCCATCCCGTGACGATGACCGGATTATCTCTGTCGTTCGATGTTATGCAATAAAAGCGAAATGCTTGATCGCGGGGCCGCAAGTCGGGTCAAGCGCTGATTCGATTTCGTCCAAAATGGAGGATGACCATGTTCAAGATCGGCAAGTTGTTCCATTTGACCCACGTCGTCAGCGACCTCGACGCGGTCGACCGATGGTACGACGACATCTTCTCGGTTACGCGTTTCTACCGCGGGTACGAAAGGCTTGCGGGACGTGATGCCTCGCTGATCGCGATTGGCGATGTGGTTATGGAACCGATGATGCCGGCTCGCCAGGACAAATTGCAGAACGAGTCGGTCAAGAAATTTCACGATCGCTTCGGCCAGCATTTCCATTCCATCGCCTGGTACGTTGACGACGTCGAGGCGATTTCGACTGCGTTGGACAAGCAGGGATTGCGGCTTTACAACATTGTCGGCAAGACCGTGAAGCCGCCGCACGGGATGTTCGCCGTGTGGACGCATCCGCGGGAGAGCCACGGCCAGCTCGAGTTCGCGCTGGTCGGCAATTACACGATCGACCCGCGCCTGCAGCCCAATTGGACGAATACCTTCTGGAGCGCGCAACATCCGCTGGGAATCGAGCGCGCCTCGCATATCACCGCAGTCGTCAGAGATCTCCCCGCGGCCAAACGCCTCTATTGTGACACGCTCGGCGGCAAGCTGATGTGTGAAGAGGAGGTCACCGACCGCAAGAAGAGCGCGTTCGTCGCAGTTGGTGAAGATACGGTTGTGGAGCTGGCGCAACCGCTTTCTTCGGCCAGTCCGGAAGGTCGTGACATGGAGCAAAATGGTGAGGGCATTTACGCGATCACCTTCAAGACGAAGAGCGTCAAGCGAGCGCAGGACTTTCTGGAATCGAAGCATCAGAGCCCGGCGGCTGACGGCGCTGACACCATCGTGCTCGGAAAGGAGCAGGCCTTCGGCATGGTGGTCGGATTCACCGAGCGCGCGCTGCCCAACGATCCGCGGTAGACAGGTTTCGCGTAAGCGGCTTACAACGTCGTGGTAATCACGTAGCGCCGAATCATCAGGACCAGGCCATCGCAGGCGTCGGAAAATGCCCGCTCGTCGGCGCGAAGGAGTGCCAGGCTGAGTTTTGGTTGATAGTAATTCAGCAGATCGGCCAGCTGGGATCGGCCGCTATCAGGTTCGCTCGCGGCGAGCCTCTCGACGGCTTGGAGTAGCCCGTGAAGTTTATGCATTTCTCTCATCGTCGGCTACTTTGAGGGAAGGATATAGCCCGGAGTTTGAGGGACCATCGCGACAATTATAATATCTGGTGCGAATCCGGTTACAGCGCAACCGCCCAACGGCCGACGCTTTGGGAAGTCTGTGCGAGGAGTTGATGAGTACCCCAGCAGTCTAAGCGGAGGAGAGTTTTCACAATGAGATACGAAGTTATCTCGGCCGACTGTCATATCGACTTGATTTGGCTTCCTCCCGACCTGTTCACATCTAATGCGCCGGCCGCATTGAAGGACCGCATGCCCTATGTAATCGACGGCTCCAAGGGCAAACGATGGGTTGCGCGTAACGGCGCCAATTTTGGCCTGGTGAACGGCATGGGTTCGGCCGGGCGCGAATATGTCCCAGGGCAGATCCATCGTTCGGACAGGATGGCCTCGACCGGGCTTTATGACGATGGTCGCAAAGGCCTCCGACGACTCACCGATCCCGATTTGCGCCTGAATGATCAGGAACGCGACGGAGTTCAGGCCGAGGTACTGTACGGCATCCTCGGCGCGACCATGCGGATCAACGACGACGAGGCGGCGACCGCGATGCTGCGGATTTACAACGATTGGCTTGCCAGTTTCTGCCGCTCGCATCCTGATCGCTACGCCGGCTTGGCCTGTATTCCAAGCCACGACATCAACGCCGCGGCCGACGAGATCGAGCGGGTCGCGAAGGCAGGAGTGGTACGGGGCCTCGACATTGCCAACCGGCCTGACATGCCGGCGCTCTGGGACCCCTGGTGGAATCCGGTGTGGCGCGCGGCCGCAGAGGTCGCATTACCGGTACACTTTCACACGATCGGCGGCAAAATACCTGATTTCAACAAGCTTCCGCCTAAGGTCGGCCGAGCCGCCTTCGCCACGGTCATCTCAAGCTTTCAGATGTATATGGGACAGCCACTGATGGCCATGATTTTTGCAGGAGTTCTCGAACACTACCCGAAGCTCAAGGTCGTAATCGGTGAGAGCGGCATCGGCTGGATCCCATACGTGCTCGATCACATGGACCTGGAATGGGAGGACCAGTTCAAGGATCTCGATCTGACCATGCGGCCGAGTGACTATTGGCGTCGACAGTGTTATGCGACTTACCAGAGCGATCGCATCGGGATAAAGCTGATTGATGAAATTGGCGAAGACAATATCATGTGGGGTTCGGATTTTCCCCATCCCGATGGCGTATGGCCCGATTCGCAGGACTATATCCGCCGCGAACTCGGCCACCTGCCTGAGCGAGCGCGGCGAAAAGTGATCTGCGGCAACGCCGCAAAGCTGTACGGCTTCGGGGCGGACTAGATGACGTTCTAGCGATGCGCGCGGCATCGAAGTCTCGCGCGACGCCATAGAATTTTGCGGGCGCGGGAGAGTCACAAGCGGAACGACGCAAAAGATATCGGCGAAAGGAGCGCTCAACGTGAAGATCGGTTTCTTTGCCATCGGAATCGCGAATCTGGCTCGCCCTGAGCTCATCACGGCGGTTGCGACGAACGCCGAGCGGCTCAATTTTGCGACCGTCTGGGCACCCGAGCATGTGGTATTTCTGGAGCGCTTCGCCTCACGCTACCCATACGCGCGCGGAGAAAACCTGCCGATTTCGACAGACATCCCGCTGCTCAACCCTTTCCTTGCCCTGACCTACGCGGCGGCGCATACGAAACGCGTCAGACTAGCCACCGGAATTTGCCTGGTGCCGGAATACAATCCTCTGCTCCTCGCGAAGATTTGTGCGACGCTCGACTACCTGAGCGGCGGTCGTCTTGCCTTGGGTATCGGGATTGGATGGCTGCAAGAGGAATTCAAGGCCCTCGGCATCCCCTGGGAGCATCGCTCGCGACGGACCCGTGAATATGTCGAGGCGATGCGCTCCCTGTGGGGAAAAGACGGCACCTATCGCGGTGAATTTGTGCAGTTTGAGGGCGCACTCAGCTATCCCAAACCGCGGGAAGGTGCCAAATTACCGATCCTGGTGGGTGGACAGACCGAATCTGCGTTGAAGCGAGCCGCCGCCTACGGTAATGGCTGGTGCGGGTTCAACCTCACGCCCGGGGAGACCGCGAAGGCAATTGAGCACCTGCGGCAGTTGCTGGCGGCTAACGGGCGCACGGCCGAGCCATTCGAATTCTCCGTTTCTCCCACTGCCGCGGCCACTCCCGATGACTTGAAGCATTATCGCGAGGCCGGAGTCGACGAGCTTTATCTGACGCCGGTGTTTCAGCGGCCCCTCAGCAGCGAGACGCAGGTGAAAGAGTCGCTCGAGGAACTCGCGCGCGCATGGGTCGAGCCAGCGGCCGCTCTTTAGCGTTGCAAGGAATCTCGACTGATCGCGGTCATCCGGCAAAATATTTCTGAGCGGACCAAGCGCCGAGGAGATTGTGATAATGAGCCGTTACCAAGTCGATAAGCTGCTGCGGGATCTGCGGCGCGACGCGAATCTCGCCGCGCGCTTCCGCTCCGATGTGGATGCGGCGCTCGATGGCTATCAGCTCGATATCATTGAGCGCGAATTGCTTAAGCAATGGAACATCCGTGATCTCTATGAACGTGGGGCGAACCCGCTCCTGCTGCTGCTCGCCCATACCTGTGCCGGCGGCAGCATGCGGGATTACGCGGCGCTGATGAACCCCGCGGACCGGCGCGAGGGAGAATAACCATGGCACAAATTGTCGCGGGTATCGCATGTTCTCACGTTCCGTTCATGGCGTCGCCCAAACGATGGGAGGCTCTGCCCGAACGCGAGCGAACGAATCTCCGCGCGGGTTTCGATCGCGCGCGCAAAATCCTTGACGATGCGCATCCCGATGTCCTCATAACCTTCGCCGATGACCATTTCGACCGCTGCTTCTTCGACAATTTGCCGGCGTTTCTTGTCGGTGTTGGTGAACAGGCAATGGGGCCGGCCGTCGACGGTTTCGATATTCCCAAGGTGCGTCTGCCGATCGCGAGCGCCCTCGCCCGCTTTATCGTGCGTGAAGGCCTGGAGGGCGGCGTGGACTTCGCCTTCTCCGAGGAGCTGGCGCTCGATCACGCCGAGATCGCCCCGATGATGCAACTAACGCCGCGATGGGATGTTCCCATTATTCCGATCGTGGTGAATGCGTTCGCCCCACCGATGCCAAGTCCCAAGCGATGTTTCGATGTTGGTGCGTTCATCGGGCGCTGCGTCGAGCGTTGGCCCGAGAGCACGCGCGTCGCCTTTCTCGGCACCGGGGGACTATCGCATTGGGTCGGACCTCCCGAGACCGGCAAAATCAATCCGGACTTCGACCGCTGGTTTCTAAATTGCCTCGAACGCGGTGAATTTGCGGAAGCGACAAGCCGCTATTCGCGGTATGAAGACCTCGAGGCCACGGCCGGGAATGGTGGCCATGAGATCCGCGATTGGCTCGCGGTCGCCGGTGCGATGCCTCACGCACTGAAACCGCGGGTGCTCGCGTATGAGCCGCTTCAGCCATGGTCGACCGGTACCGGAATCATCGCGTGGTCGGCGGAGTAGCCGAAATGCCGACCATCCGTACTAACGATTGCGAAATGCATTACGAACTTGACGACTACACCGATCCATGGGCGCGAGATGTCGAAACGGTGTGGCTTCAACATGGCGTCGGGCGAAGTTCAAAATTCTGGTACCACTGGGTGCCATCTCTGGCGCGCCACTACCGGGTGATTCGTCGTGACATGCGAGGTCACGGCGAATCGGGCGATCCGGGATCGCAGCATGTATGGTCGATCGATGAATTGATTGACGATATGCGGCTTTTCCTCGATGGGCTTGGCCTTGAGCGCATGCATTACGTCGGCGAATCGATCGGCGGCATTCTCGGCGTCGCCTTTGCCGCCCGATGGCCCGAGCGGTTCAAAAGTCTCACGCTTTGTTCGACGCCCACCGCTATTCGCCCCTCCGCTCAAAAGGCCTTGGCGGGCGCTCATCAGAACGTGAGCGCCGCGCTCGGCAAAGTTGGCGCGGGCGGCTGGGTCAAGGTCCTGATTGACAGTGGCGTTATCGGCGGCCTCAATCCGGCACATATAGATTGGGTAGTGGGCGAATGGTCGAAGACGCCGACACACGTCTTGCAAGGCGTCAATCGAATGCTGGCCGGCGCTGATATCAGCCCCTTGCTGCCGCAGGTCAAGGTGCCGACGCTGGTGCTCGCACCCGCGCACAGCCCCCTAACGCCGCTCACCGACCAGATTCTTATCCGGGATTCCATTCCTGGCGCAAGAATAACGGTCGTCGAAGGTCACGGCCACGAAATATATGTTGAAGACCCCGACACCTGTATCGCAGCGCTGCTCGCCTTCCTCAGGTCATCGGAGCATGCGGCGAGACAACTTCGAACTTGAGAGAAGCTGATTAATCCGCTCGCCCGCGACGCAAGTGGGCATCTCAGATGGCAAGTGGGTCCCTCAGATACGATATTGCAAATCGCCCTCGTCCAAACCTATATTGATGACGCGGTTGTGGGCGGAGTGAGGTGATGGGTGGCCGAGGAATTCGCTGCTGCTTCGATGGGTCCGTCAAGCTCGAGGCGACAGGTGATCCCCAACTCGCTTCTGTTTTACGACACCTCGACGGGCCTTGCGACTCGGTTGCCACAGTGCCATACAAGCTCAGGCCGTCACAGAATCGGCTGAAGCGATAGCGGCCTGGTGTCTGCGGATCGGCTGAACATGTGTAGCCGCAGATTAGTTTACTAAGAAATTGACGATCGTGGGTTCCTATACCCTCGACGCCGGAAGTAGAGACGAAGTGCCTATGCAAACGACCCGGCCCTTCGTTAGGGGTGTGGTGGTACTTGCCGCCGGAATGGCGGGGACGCTCTTCATATCGACGCTTTCGCATGCGCAAACGACGCATCCGGAGCGCGCGGAACAGCTATCTCTGATCCAAAACTCCCAAGCAACGGCTACTTCTCGATCAAAGCAGCCGCAAAATGCGGCGCCCTTGGCCGGCACGCTCCCGGCCGTATTCACCCCTCCCCGTGATCGCGCGCCGTCACAAACAGCCTTCCCGAAGGGAGCGGACTCGGCAATCAGAACGGCCGTAAAAAGGCTCGTGCCATCTAGCTTGCTCGACCGGAGAAAATATGGACGAGCCCTCGCCACCTTTCCTTCTTTCTGTCGCGATTGGGAACGCAAGCTCCACGATCGCGAGGTCAACAATCTCGCTAACATCACGTGGCAGGAACGCAACGGCTACAAGACCGCCACCTATACGGGCTATGGCAAAATCGAGCACTGCGAGTGCAAGCCGACGCCGCAGGGGATTCCGATTGGCAAGCTCACTTACCGGGAAATGAGTTACTACCTGGTGGGCAAGACCATCGAGGAGGCTAAGCACGCTGCGCCGAAGTTATTGCGCCGGACAGATACGCTTGAGATTTTCTCCTGGGAAAAGAACAAGTGGTTTTACTAGAGAACTCTAGCGATCGCTCGCGTCGGTCGCTCGCAGCCTCTTTTATCGGTGTGTTCTAGACGCTTTCAGCGCACTGTGGACAAGGATTTCTTTGGCGGGCGAAGCCTTCGCCGGAAAAGTCGGATGCGTTTGTAATCCGCCAAAGCCTGGTGCGAAGATAGCTTAGGGAGCGCAATCTCCCAATCGCCAGGTTCGGCGGAGGATCGCATGCAAGCCGAAAGAACCTCGAAGTCGGCGGCGATAAGGGCCAAGCTCAACCATCCAATCGTAGACTCGGATGGCCACACCGCAGAGTTCGAACCGGCGCTGTTCGACTATATAAGGGACATTGGCGGATCGCGCGCGGTCGAACGATTGTTGTCACTGCCCGACAGCCCATTTTCATTTCGATGGTACAAACTGACGCCGCAGGAGCGCCGCGACGATCGGCAATTTCGTCCCCATTTTTGGGTCCATCCAAGCACCAACACGCTCGATCGGGCGACCAGTTCGTTGCCGAAGCTACTGCACGAGCGGCTTGATGAGATGGGGCTCGATTTCACGATTATCTATCCCAGTATAGGTCTGTTCCTGGTCCATCTCGGCGACGACGAACTGCGTCAGGTGTCGTGTCGCGCGCTTAATCGACTGCATGCCGATATTTTCGGCGAATACTCGGATCGAATGACCCCGGTTGCTGTCATTCCAATGCACACGCCGGGTGAAGCGATGGCCGAGTTGGACTACTCGGTCAATACGCTTGCGCTGAAGGCGGCGGTGATGCCGGGATACGTGCGGCGGCGGGTCAAGGCGGTCGAACGTAAATCCGCCGAGGCCGCGCGCCACGCCTATTGGCTCGACACGATCGGCCTCGACAGCGAGTACGACTACGATCCGTTGTGGACGAAATGTCTCGAACTCAAGATCGCGCCCACCTTCCATTCGGGGTCGGTTGGTCTCTTCACGAGAAGGTCGATCTCGAATTTCATGTACAATCACATCGGCCATTTCGCTGCGGCCGGAGAGGCCGTGTGCAGATCGCTCTTTTTCGGCGGCGTAACGAGGCGGTTCCCCGGCCTGACGTTCTCTTTCCTTGAAGGCGGCGTCACCTGGGGGTGCACCCTGCTGGCCGACCTCGCCGGCCATTGGGAAAAACATAATATCGATACTGTTCACCGCGGCGACCCCGCCAATCTCGATCAGGCTCTGCTCGAAAGGCTCTTTCGCGACTATGGTGGCGGCTACCGAGGACGGATGCCTTACCCGAAGGAGGTTCGCTCGGACATTTTGTGGGGCCGGCGAGAGCGGCCCGAAGACATCGATGAATGGGCGCGATGCGGCATCAAGCGCAGGGAAGACGTCAGGGATCTGTTCGTATCGAAATTTTTCTTCGGCTGCGAGGGTGACGACTCGCTGACCGCACTTGCCTTCGATACTCGAAAAAACGCATTTGGCGCCAGGCTCAACGCGATCTACAGCTCCGACCTTGGACATTTCGATTTGCCGGACATGCGCGACGCGGCGAGTGAAGCCTACGAACTAGTCGAGCGCGGACTCATCGACGGCGACGATTTCCGCGACTTTGTCTTCACCAACCCCGTTCGGGCGAAAACGCGGGTCAACCCCGATTTCTTCCGAGGCACGATCGTCGAGAGCGCGGTGAACGCTTTGCTCGCGGCTGACGCGGCGTAAGCTCGAAAATCAAGCTGCGACGTCAAGCACCGCAACGACGCGAGAAACCAAACGGAGAGCATCCTGCAATGGATAGCCCTCCGCGTCTTCAGTCCACAGGTGCAGCCCGTCTCACGCGGCATGCGCCGGAGCGGTCAGGTCCGCAGGCTCCGGCAGGGGTTCCGTCTGCCATTTTTTGACTTCGGGCAGAACATGCTTGACGAAACATTGCAGATTGCGCTCGGCTTCATCGTACGGCATTCCGGCGTAGCTGAAATTCAGCATGAAGCCGTTGGCATCGATCGTGTTCCGGATCGTTGCCAGCTTTTCAAGCACCATATCCGGCGTTCCCCAGGGCATGAGCTGCGCGAAACCCGCCGACGCCTCGTCAATTCCGTGCTTGGCCAGGAACTTGGTAATCGCGTTGTAGAATTCGTAGCTCCGGTGCGTGCCGAACTTCTCGGATGCCATCTCGTAATGCTTGATGACGGTCTTGTACTGAGCTGACAGCCACTTCATCGCCTGCTCTTCGGCCCTATCCTTGTTCTCATCGACAAACACGAAGCCGCCGCTCAGTGGCTTCGGTGCCGGCTTATTCCCGTTCACTTCGCGCCACACCCGGTGGTAAACCTCGAAGTCCGCCTTGACCGCCTCCCATGGCTTTTGCGGAATTACCAGCAGGCCCACGCCCAGCTTTGCCATGATCGGCATCGACTCGGGCGACACTGCGGCAGCGTACGTGCGCTCTCTGAAGGACTTGAAGGGTGCCGGCCGAATCTCGCGCGGCGGCTGGCGTGTATAGCTGCCACCCTCCATGTAACCCTTATCGAGTGCGTTGATGATCAGTTCGGCATATTCCACGAAAAGATTGCGGCCTTCATTTTGATCAAGCCGGAAACCTTCGTACTCGATGCGCGCGAGCCCGCGGCCAATCCCAAGGATGAAACGGCCGTCGGAGACGTGATCGAGCATGGTGACCTGTTCGGCGACGCGAATTGGATCATGCCAGGGCAGTACGATGACCATCGAGCCCAGCTTCGCATGTCGCGTCCGGCCCGCCATGTAGGTCAGAAACTGGACCGGGTCCGGGCACATCGTATAGTCGTCGAAATGATGCTCGATCGCCCAGATCGAATCGAAGCCAAGTGGTTCGGCCATTTCAGCCAGCCGAAGCTCTTGCCGCCAGACCTCGCGGTCCGACATCCGGTTATTAGGGTTTTGAAAGATTAGTCCGTAACCAACGTGCATGTGACGTCCTCCGGGGAAATTTCGCGGCAATCAGATACCTTCGACGCGCCGC
>Ga0224712_10000137_pt1 | contig 12146 bp, 8 predicted proteins | sample DielMetaTC5pm2_FD_171474 | JGI IMG/M metagenome (GOLD analysis project Ga0224712, IMG submission 171474) | Corn rhizosphere microbial communities from Kellogg Biological Station, Michigan, USA - Diel MetaT C5pm-2 (Metagenome Metatranscriptome)... | ecosystem: Host-associated > Plants > Roots >...
GTCTTATCTGTGTTCCCAATTCCGTTCTTGCCGCGAAGATTCCCTCGTCGATTGGCGACCGGTATGCACAACAAAAATTAGGGCGGCCTCCACCTCAGCGTAGCTGCGGGGACGCTCAGCTAATGTCATAAAAAACAGTGAAAAAGGCGTATATTTCAGTTGCGCATCGGGAGCGCACAACGGCGTCATTTCCTCGCGATTCGGGTTGGCAAAACGCCAACGCACTCCCTGGAAAGCGTCACAGGTAAAAGCACAATCGATGTCACGGTTCAACCTGGACAACGTCGTTCGTAGCAATAGCGATTCGGTTGAACTCGGTAAGAAAAACGGGGAACGGGGCTATGACGCACGAGCAGGTAGACGACGCCGACGAGTTGGCGACCGATACAGAAATGAAGCTACCAAGCGTTCAGGTTATTGCCGACCTGACGATAGGTTACGCGGCGATTCAAAACAACGTTCCCGTCATCCGTGAAATTCTGGTCACGAACGACGGGGAAGCGGCACTCTCTGATGTCGAACTGCTTGTCAAATGTGTACCGGCCTTTGCCGAGAGCGCACGTTTTCGCTTCGAAGCATTGGCGCCAGGCGAAAGCCGCCGTCTAGCACCTGTCGACCTGCGTCCCGACCACCAGTATTTCAGTCACCTAGACGAATCCGAGCGGGCGGTCATCACGGCATCACTGCGTGTTCAGGAAACGGACCTCATAACGGCAACACACAATATTGACGTACTCGCCTACGACCAGTGGGCCGGCACGCGGTCGCTGCCCGAACTGTTGGCTGCCTTTTGCATGCCGAACTCGCGGGTCGTGGACAAACTTCTCGCGCGGGCATCCGGGCTTCTGCGGCAGACGTCGGCCGACCTGTCCATGGACGGCTACCAGTCCAAAAATCGCGAGAAGGTTTGGAAGCAGGTGTCAGCTCTCTACAGCACGATAGTTGCCGAGGATATCCAATACTCCAATCCACCGGCGTCGTTCGGAAACGACGGCCAGAAAATCCGAACCCCGGAGCGTATTCTCGATGGCAAGCTGGCGACATGTCTGGACCTTGCCATGCTGTTCGCGTCTTGCTTGGAACAGGCTGGGCTACACCCTGCCGTGTTGTTCAAAGAAGGCCACGCGTGGGTGGGCGTTTGGCTGATAGAGACCAGCTTCCCCACCGCCTTGGTGGACGATGTTCAAGCGATTCGCAAGCGGGTGAAATCTGGCGAGTTCATGGTCTTCGAGACCACAGGCGTGGCGAGCGGCCAGAAGCCATCCCTCAGGTGGGGCTGCACTCGCGGCGAAGACCACTTAAACGACGAAGACCAGTTCGCGTATGCAGTGGACATTCGTCGCGCACGAGAAGTCCGGATTCGCCCACTGCCATCCCGTTCGTCGCCGGTCGATGAGCCTGCTGTCCCGATTGCGAAAGCCGAGACGCCCGTCATTGAGGACGTACCGCAACTGCCACCGCTGGACCCGGTCGTCGTACCGTTGCGCGACGACGCGACACCCGACACACCAGAGGGTCGCCTGGCGAAATGGAAGAGCAAGCTGCTCGACCTGACGCTCCGAAACAAGCTCCTGAATTTCAAACCCACCAAATCCACGCTACGGGTCATCTGCCCGGACCCGGGGGCGCTGGAAGACCGACTGGCAGAGGGAAACGAATTCCGCGTTCGTGCGAGACCGAAGTTGATGTCCGGTTCGGATGGTCGCGATGCCAATGTGTACGCCGGCCGCAATGGTACGGCCGCATTGGATGACTTGGCGACCGACGCCCTTAGCCGAAACGAAATCGTCACAGACATCGAAGAAGAGGCGCTGGAAGGCAGGCTGCTGGAGATATTCCGCGCGGCCACCACGGGCATGGAGGAAGGCGGGGCCAACACCCTGTTTCTGGCTTTCGGAATGCTCGAATGGCAAGAAAGCAAGGATGCCGAATCCAGCCATCTTGCTCCGATTTTGCTCATCCCGGTAACGTTGTCCCGCCAGTCTGTGAGGAGTGGCTTCCGCTTGGCGCGTCACGATGACGACGCGCTCGTGAATCCGACGCTGCTGCAAAAGTTGCTGCAAGATTTCAGCCTGAAGCTACCGTCGTTCGACGTTTTGCCGACCGATGACCGTGGCATCGACGTCAATCGGATTCTGCAGTCCTTCCGGCTGCATGTGGGCGAACTGAAGGGATGGGAGGTCAAGGAGCAGGTCCATCTGGGTATCTTTTCCTTCACGAAGTACCTGATGTGGAAGGACCTCCAGGACCGCCAAAAACAGCTCCAGGAAAACAACGTTGTCGCTCATTTGATTAACAATCCCGGCAAGGCATTTGCTGACAGCGCGACTGGGTTCGAGCCCAGTACTCTGGATGAGAAGTTCCGGCCTCAAGACCTGTTTACGCCATTGCTGTCGGACTCATCGCAGTTGCGTGCCGTTTGCGTCGCCGCCGAAGGCGAGAATCTTGTCATCGAAGGCCCACCAGGAACGGGTAAGAGCCAGACTATCTCGAACCTGATTGCCCATCTGTTGGCCACCGGGAAGACCGTGTTGTTTGTTTCGGAGAAGATGGCGGCGCTGGAGGTGGTGCATCGCCGGCTCAGCAGTCTTGGCCTGGGGCCATTTTGTCTCGAGCTGCATTCGTCCAAGGCAAAGAAAGCGGATGTCCTGAAACAGCTGGGCATCGCGCTTGATGCCGCCGGTGCTCGCACTGTGAAGGACTGGGAGCGAGAGTCCGAAAGACTCCTGACGCTCCGCACAGACCTCAATGGCGTCGCGCATGCGCTCCATCGCGTTCATCCGAACGACCTGACCGTGTACGAGGCCATCGGAACCACTCTGCAGCACGCGGAAATGCGGCCTGGCGCGATGCCGTGGGCCGATGCGGATGTACATAGTCGCGCCCAGCTCGAAGCACTGCGTGAAGCCTGCCGACAGATGGGCGCTCTGGCCGGCCAGCTGACTGGCTTGCAGAACCATCCCCTGGCAGTCATCCACAAGACCGAATGGATGCCGTCCTGGCAGCAAGAGTTTCTCGATGCGGTTTCGGCGTTTGAAGCCCACATCAAGAAACTGGATGAGGCGACGTCGAACCTGCTAAATCAGTTGGGCCTTCCCAAGGTTGCTTTCTCCCTGAATGGGCTTGGCAAATTCGATGTACTGGCCGACGTGCTTTCCGCCGCGCCCACAGTGCCGGTCGAGGTGGCCAGGGCGGCGCATGACGAGTCCGTGCGCAACCGGCTCGCCGCCCTTCGTCAGCATGGTGTGGAGCGCAATCAGGCGTGGGAGCCGCTGAGCAAACACTACGTCGACGACGTCGCAACCCTGAGTGCGTCCGAGCTGAAGCTGCAGTGGGCCGCCGCAACCAATACCTGGTGGCCGAAGAGCCTGTTTGCGCAGCGCGCGGTTACCGGACGACTGCGCTTGTACCGACAGGACCAGCGTCGGCCGCAAACTGCGGATGTTCCGGCCGTCATCACCGCATTGACCGCCGTCAATGCCGAGGACAAGGTCATCGAGTCCATGTCTCATGACGCGTCGCAACTGCTGCATGAAGCATTCGCTGCGTCGAAGACGGACTGGAACGCCGTCGAGTCGGCCGAGCGGTGGGCGACGTCATTCGCGGACGCCGTAACGGCAATCGCGGGCAATGACATTGAATTGGCCCAGACGCTCCGCGCAAAGCTGCAGCCATTTGTTTCCGACAACCGGGGCATGCTGAAGGCAGACACGCCTCTCGGCTCCGGTTTGTTGTCGTATCGCGATTGCTACCGAGACGTGATGGTTCAACTCCGCACGGTCATTGAGCTTGGCCATTGTCAGGCAGACCTCGGACTTGACCCAGCTGCCGCCGGCGTCGTTCCTCGACTATTGAGCCTGCTTCAAGGATGGCAATCTGCTTCGAGGCAGCTGCAACCGTGGTGCCTGTGGAGGAAATCCCGCGCCCATGCAATCAGCAGCGGGTTGCAAGGCATTGTGGACGCACTGGAGGCTGGCCAAGCGCCTTTGTCCAGCGTGGCGACGTTCTTCGAGTACAGCTACCAGAGCTGGTGGCTGCGCAAAGCGATTGACCGGGAGCCGGTGCTCTGCAATTTCTCGAGTGCCGAGCATGACCGCAAGATTGCTGAGTTCAAGGAGGCAGATGAGCGTTTTCAGAGGCTGACCCAGCAATACATTGCGGCCAAACTGGCGGGCCAGATTCCCGCGAACGTCGAGATTGTGCCTGGTGCCGATTCCGAACTAGGAAAACTACGCCGCGAACTGCAAAAGCAGCGAAAGCACATGCAGATTCGCCAGCTGGTGCAAAGCCTGCCGAGCTTGATGACCCGTTTGAAGCCATGCTTGCTGATGTCGCCTTTGTCGGTCGCCCAGTATCTGGACGCGTCGCACGCCCAGTTCGACGTGGTCATCTTCGATGAGGCGTCCCAAATTCCGGTGTGGGACGCTGTCGGAGCCATCGCTCGCGGCAAGCAGCTTGTCTGCGTCGGCGACCCAAAACAACTGCCGCCGACCAGTTTCTTCTCTCGGTCAGATGACTCGGAAGACGCTGCGGATAGCGATGATGTGCAGGACCTGGAGAGCATTTTGGACGAGTGCCTCAGTATCGGCCTGCCTGAGCTGCGGCTGAATTGGCACTACCGAAGCAAGCATGAAGGGCTGATTACCTTCAGCAATGTCACGTACTACGACAACGAACTTGTCACGTTCCCGTCGCCGGTGACAAACGACCAGAGCGTGCGTTTTGAACGCGTACAGGGTGTCTACGACCGCGGCGGCTCGCGAACCAATCGGGCGGAAGCCGATGCCATCGTCAAGGCGATTGAGCGGCACTATCTGGATTCGGCGAAGCGGCATATGACGCTCGGCGTAGTGACATTCAATCAAGCGCAGCAAAGCCTGATTGAGCGGATGCTGGATGAACGCCGCCGCGCGTCTCAGCAGCTAGACCAGGCAATTTCACAGGCTGCGCAGGAGCCGCTGTTCATCAAGAACCTGGAGAACGTTCAAGGTGACGAGCGGGACATCATTTTCTTTTCCATTACCTATGGTCCGGATGCATCGGGCAAGGTCAGTCTCAACCTTGGGCCGTTGAACTTGGAGGGTGGCCATCGGCGTCTCAACGTGGCCGTATCGCGTGCCCGCGTCGGCGTCGTGATTTTTAGCACGCTGCTTCCGGAGCAGATTGACCTGTCGCGTGTCCGGGCCGCCGGCGTACGAGACCTGAAGAACTACATGGAGTTCGCCATTCGCGGCCCGCGTGCCTTGGTTGAGCAAAGTATGCCGACTGGACGGGAGCCCGATAGCCCGTTCGAGCGTCAGGTGATTTCCGCTCTTCGTGAGAAAGGATGGACAGTCCATCCGCAGGTCGGCGTGTCCGGATACCGGATTGATATTGGCGTAGTCGACCCGCGTGCGCCGGGCCGCTATCTGCTGGGTGTCGAATGCGATGGCGCCATGTATCACTCGGGCGCAACTGCCCGCGACCGTGACCGGCTTCGCCAGCATGTCCTTGAAGGCCTTGGTTGGGAGCTGTACCGCATCTGGTCTACCGACTGGTGGCTGAATCCAGAAGAGCCAATGCGAAGACTTGTGGCCCGACTGGAAGAATTGCTGGAGACGGTGCCGACGGAGGATGAGCCGGTTGTTGAACTGACGGAAGAGGCAGAGTATGAGGAAGCGCCGCACGCTTTGTATGCCGCGGCCGAGTCGGTCGTTGAGTCGATTGCGCCTGCCGCCCAGTTGCCCCAATGTGAACTGACCAGCTTGGACAAATGCAACCCAGACCTCTTCTACGAAAGCGGCTCAATGTCGACTTTGACAAACCAGCTGCTCAAGGTAATCGAAACGGAAGGTCCGGTATCGCAGGCGACAGTGTTCAAGCGCGTGACGCGCGCTTGGGGGCTGTCCCGTGTTGGAAACCGCATTGAAGCTCATCTGTGCGCATTGGTGCCCAGACAGGTAGCCCGTACGACAGACAACGGCACCACTTTCTACTGGCCAGGACACGTCAATCCGAGTGCTTGGGAAGGTATCCGTGTGCCAGGAAACGACACCGAAACGCGCCGCAGCATCGACGAGATGGCCCTCGAAGAACTGGGCAACGCGGCCGTATACATCCTCATGCAGCAAGGCGGCACGTCGCAGGATGGGCTGGCGAAGGCAGTTTGCCGGTTGCTGGGCGTGGCCCGTACGACTGCTGAGGCCGGTGCGCGCATTTCTCGAGCACTAGTCCACGGACGAGTTCAGGCGATGGTAGTTGTCGAGGGCGGTTTAGTCCATTTGAGGAAATGAGTCATCCGTAAGCGTCCAGGCAGATTTTGGGCGATTCGCATGGTGTCGGCTGGGGCGAACCTTGTGGCCATACTCCAGCCGATATCAACTAAAGTGTCTACGGGGGATTATTGTGGGGCTGTCGTTCAGGAAGTCAATTAAGGCTGGGCCATTTCGCTTCAACCTCTCGAGTTCTGGCGTTGGAGTATCCGTTGGAGTACCGGGATTTCGGGTAGGGACTGGCCCGCGTGGCAACTACATTTCGATGTCGGGTAGCGGATTCACGTACCGTAAGTCCTTGGAGCCGATGCGCTCTCAAGGAACTCAAGTCCCTGCACCGATGCCGGCCTCCTCCGAGGAGACGGAGCCGCGACAAGGGCAGCGATTCATCCCTAGCGATAGTGCCACCGTCGCGCCGCTCGACGTTATTCAATCGGCAGACGTTCGACAGCTCTCCGATACTGACTCCGCTGACCTGGTCGAGGAAATCAACGGCAAGCGGCGCAAGTTCGCTGTATGGTATTGGCCGTTGGTCTTGCTCTGTATCCTATGGGCCAATGCCCTGCCCACGGACGGTAATCCCAATCCTGTCTTGATAGGCGCATTGGTGGTTCTGTCGATTGTGGTTGCCGCCGGCAGCTACTGGCTTTACCTGTGGGACGAGGCGCGCCGTAGTACGGTTCTCTTCTACGATTTCGACGCTAGTGCAGAGCAGACTTATGAGCGTGTTTTAAACACCTTTTCCGCCTTAATGGACTGTCGCGCTTCATGGCGCATTCTGGCGAGCGGGCAAGTTTTGGACGGTCGCTACAACGCTGGAGCGGGGAGAACATTGAAGCGCAAAACCGCAGCGCTCGGCACGGGCGGCGTGAAACGCGTCAAATGCAACATCGACGTCCCTTGCTTGAATGCTGGGCGCAATCTGTTTTACTTCTATCCAGACCGTGTCTTCGTCGCTAGCGGAAGACATGTGGCCGTGTGTACCTACGGTTCTCTCAAAATCGACACCCGGCTGACTCACTTCATTGAAGAAGAGCGTGTTCCGTCTGACTCCCAGGTTGTCGGGCACACTTGGCGCTTCGTCAATAAGAACGGGACCCCAGACCGGCGTTTCAATAACAACCGACAGATTCCAATTGCTCAGTATGAGGAACTACAGCTTTCCTCTACGCAGGGCATACAAGAGTGCTTCCAGTTCTCAAAAGCCGGTGCTGCAGAGGCTTTCGTCGGCTCATTGATTCAGCTCGGCAAATACGGAGCGAATACTGGGAGAAAACAAGCATATGAGGCGCCGCGTGAACGGCGAGTTGGACCACGCAGCGTCGGCTTGTAGACGACATCGAAGAGGCGTACGGGGAGACATGAATGCGGCTTGAACGGTTTGACAAGATTCGAGACTACAGAATATTCAAAGATTTTTCGTGGCCTCGTGACCTGGAAGGGTTCGCACGCTACAACCTCTTGTACGGTTGGAATGGAAGTGGTAAAACCACGTTGTCCAATTTGTTCAAGGCACTCCAAGCCCATTCAGATATACGAGATGGGCAAATAGACTTCATCTTCGGCGGAAATCGAGTTTCCGGAAGTACATTGTCCACAGCCAATGCGCTGCCTTACGTTCGCGTGTTCAACCACGCGACCGTCGCCAGCAGCGTCTTCGAAAGCTCTGTCGGTACCGGTTCCCAGTTGGCGCCCGTTTACGTGTTCGGAGAGGACAGCGCGGAAAATCAGGCGCAACTCGACGTGCTGAAGGCCAAATTGCCGGAGCTTGCCAAACATGTACAGGAGGCCGGCGAGCAAGAACGGCGCGCGTCTAAGTCTCTCGAAGAATTCGCTGCAACCACAGCCCGAACGATTAAGAACCTCCTTGTGGCACCGGGCGGAAAGTTCAACAACTACAACGCAGCCGATTTCCGCCGAGACATTGCTGCATATGACCTAGCGCCCAAACCGCGCCTTTCAGATGCCGAATACGCGAGGGACGTCGACCGCAAGGAGGCCAAGCCGTTGCCTCAATTGCGAATCCCTGACATTAGCTTTCCGGATGTCACAAATCTCTATGCGAAGGTGCAGACAGCACTTCAACAGACCGTGGCCTCGCAGGTCATCGACAGCCTTGCGTCAAATCCATCATTGGCGACCTGGATTCGGACGGGCTTGGCGCTCCATACGCATGATGGTGACGCGGCTATCTGCCAATTTTGCGAACAACCGCTGGCTCCGGGCCGTTTGCGCCAGCTTGAAGCTCACTTCAACGATGAGTTCCGTCGCTTCACGGAGTCACTGAAGGCGCTGACAGTACGGGTTGAGAGTGCAGCCCAAACAGTGTCAACGTCGGAAATGCCCAAGACGACGGAGTTGTATCCAGACCTTCAAGAGGAGTATGCGCGAGCGTTAGGCCAACTCGGTTTGCACCTAAACAACGTCGGAACGACACTAACCGCCCTTGCCTCAGCACTTCGTTTCAAGCAGGAGCACGTTTTCGAAAAGCTTGACCTTCAAGATGTGATTCTCGGTGGTGATGGCGTGCCGGAGACGAACAAGTCAATGATGCGGCGGTTCTTCGAGGTACTTGGCACGAGTGTTCCCGCATTTGTCGGTGAATTCGTTGGAGGGTCAGCTCTTCAGACTCTGAAAGGTATTATCGAGAAGCATAACGAGAAGACGAATTCGTTCGCCGACGAGGTTATCAAGGCTCGCGAACGGTTGCTCGAGAACGAACTCGGTGGGGCTCTTGCTGATTGGCAGCAAAAGCAGTCCGAGCTGGAGCATGCCAAGTCGAAAGCTACGGAGGCCAGCGCCGAGAAGAGAAAGGCCGATGAAGAAGCTCAACGCCTGGAATCAGCCATCTTGGAGCATCGGCGGTCAGCTGATGAACTCAACCGTGACCTTGTGACATACCTTGGACACGATGAGATACAGGTCTCAGTGGAGGAAACTGGTTACCGCATTGTACGGCGCGGCAGCGTGGCCACGCATTTGAGCGAGGGGGAGCGTACAGCGATTGCATTCCTCTATTTTTTGAAGTCACTTGATGACCGGTCATTTGACCTCGCCAACGGCATCGTCGTCGTAGATGACCCAATTTCAAGCCTCGACTCCAATGCGATATACAGCGCCTTCGGGTTTATGAAGCGTAAGCTTGTCGATGCAGGCCAGCTCTTTGTGCTGACGCATAACTTCACGTTTCTGCGGCTCGTCAAGAATTGGCTGCAGCACGTACCCAAGAAGGAATCGAGATTTTTCATGCTCCGAGCCATCCCGCGAGACGGCATACGTAGCTCGTCGATTCAGGAGATGGACCCGCTGCTGAAGAATTTCGAGTCGGAATATCACTATCTCTTCCGGCGGGTGGTCGATGCGAGCGCTCTCCCAGATAACGTGCCGATGCAGGATTATTATGAACTACCGAATCTCGCCCGACGCTTGGTCGAATCCTTTCTTGCCTTCAAGGTTCCCGGACGTGAATCCATGATTCAACGCCTAGATGAGCTCAAATACGACGGGCCAAAAACGACGCGAATTTCCCGTTTTCTTGATACTTATTCACACGCCCCAAACATCGCTGGGGAGCAGGAGAGCGAGTCGTTGCTTTCGGAGGCGCCATCTGTTTTGCGCGACGTGTTAGAAATGCTGAAGTGGTCCGACAAACATCACTTCGAGCGAATGATGGCCATGTGCACATGATTGACACGGGGAGTGTTGTGAACCCGGAACTGATGAGAGGTGCCACACGCATTACCTGGATGACGAATGCGGTTAGCAGATTTTGGGCTGCTGAACGCCATCGTGACGGAGCGCGCTCCTGCCGGATATCCCCTGTGGCCAACGCGGCTCGTCCACTGGTGCCTCCCAAGCTGTGAGTCACATCTCGACTCCGTCTGTCGAGTCAGTCACGATACACGCGACTCGCATTCCCTGGTTAAACATGGCTTCAATATAGCTTTGGGCATCGGCTATGTTCCCAACTTGGCCCATGTAGCGAAATGAGTCGTTGTTCCATACTCAATCGATTGGTTTACCTTCGAAATCGCAGACCCGAAAATATTCGACCCGTTCGGTCTCGACAAGTTGCATGACGCGGGACATGAACTCTTCACGAATTGCGCTGAACTGCTCCCGAAAGGCGCTGCTGCCTCGAGGTGCTGTCACGTACCGCGGCATTGCTCGCTCCCGACGACGATTCCGCTGCGAACGGATATGAGGCGCCCACTATGGGCTCAAGATAAGCCGCGGCGTTGGCCTCAGCAGACCCGACCTCAAGCAATCTCGCTCCACGCAAAGTCATGCTCGACCTCCGACGCATGCCAGCACTCCAAGCCCATCAGCTTGCAGTGTCGATTAAGAACTTTGCGCGGTCCTTTGCATTCGCCATCCACGCCGGGGCGCGTCCCCGACCCGACCATGTTGCTCCTGTCTTCGGGACTCGGTATCGTGCCGGCTGCTGCCCTCGGATATAGTTACCCGGCCGTTTTGCTCTACCTCCAGCAGGCGCCGCCGAACTCGCTACGTTGCCATCAACTAGAAAGCGGTCCCGGCTCTTCGCATTCGCAATCCAACTCGGAGCACGACCGCGTCCCGACCAAGTCGCGCCAGTCTTTGGGTCCATGTATTTCGCAGCAACAACCGCAGCGGCGGTGGTCGTCTTCTTGCCGAGCTTTACGCCGCGCCTCTTGCCGCCAAGATGAGCCTCGATGTCAGCAACCGTTACGCCGCTGTCGTTCATGAGTTCAACGATGCGGTCTAGCGTGGCCGAGGCCTTCTTTGCTTTAAGCGCTTCAGCTTGTTCTTGCAGACGACGAATCTTTGTCTCGATTGCTTCCAGGGTGGGCATGGCTACTCCAAAGAAGATGAATTGGACGCACTATGCCACGACGCCCCAGACTCCGCCACACATCACCCTGAGGCCGAGCCGGCATTACCGGAAAGCTATGCGATGAACAGGCGGGCAAGCACTGAGGACGAAGCCTCCATACACGCGCCGTCGTACTTCTCGAGGCGATAAACAAGACCCTCTAACCAGGGCGACGAGTACTACCGATGTGCTAGCATAGCCGGGCTTCACGCAGTGAAAAACTAATAATCAACAGAGAAGGCCGAAATGAGCAACGTGTATCAATACAACGGACACAATGACTTGACACCGCCCGAGCTCTTCTTGTTTATCGCGATGCAAGAAACGAGCGAGCAACTCGGGATTGACGACGTCGAATATCTAATCCCCATTTTTTGCGGATTCAATTTTTTGCCTACACGCGGGAAGCCGGCAGGCGCAACACCGGGAACCTCGGTCGCGTCCGTGATGGCGCGCTCGCTGTTCAAGTATAAATTCAGGAAACGGGTGTTGCCGACCTTCACCATCGAAAGCATGAAGGCGTTCAGATGGGTCTTGACGCATAAGCTGAGCGTGTTCATTGGCAGAACGCTGCCGGGTGTCGGCTGGGTTCTAATGGCAAGGGATGTTGCTACGATTGGCTATCAGACGGTGCTGAAGTACAACCGGATTGCTCGTCCTGAAGACAGGGTGTTCTGATGCAATGCACTCGCGACGACCTGGTGGCGTTTATCCGTGAAGAAGCATGCATGTCTTCCAAGAAGCCCATTACCGATGGCATGGATGTGGTGTACTCCCTCGGGCAGCATGGTGACGACGCCGATGAGTTCATGGAGAAGTACTTCAACACTTTTAAAGTGGACCGAGGCGACTACGACTTTCGTCGGTACTTCTTCATGGAGGGTGAAGGTCTTGTCTCGCACTTCTTTCAGAAATTCATACTGAGAAGGCCACATTCGCTAAAGAGAGAAACGATGACCGTCGGGATGCTCTACAAGGCCATCCTCAATCAAAAATGGGATTGCGAAGCTTTGTCGGAGAAGAAGCACTACTAAGAAGAC
>Ga0224712_10000141_pt1 | contig 12049 bp, 5 predicted proteins | sample DielMetaTC5pm2_FD_171474 | JGI IMG/M metagenome (GOLD analysis project Ga0224712, IMG submission 171474) | Corn rhizosphere microbial communities from Kellogg Biological Station, Michigan, USA - Diel MetaT C5pm-2 (Metagenome Metatranscriptome)... | ecosystem: Host-associated > Plants > Roots >...
CCGGAGGGGCCCCGAGGCGCGCCGCCGGGCAAGCGCGACGAGTCGGCACCGGGCGATCGAGAGCGCCGGGCTGACACCGGGCCGCAGGAGAGGCCGGGAGGGGTGAGCGGTGACATCGGAGTGCAACAGTCCGTCTCTGCAATTTCGCCTGCTCGGCGCGGTCGAGGCCTATCTCGACGGCCGCAGGGTCGACATCGGCGGGGCGCAGGCCAGGAGCGTTCTGGCCGTCCTCCTGCTCCATCCGGGCCACGCGATTCCCAAGCACCGGCTCATCGAATACGCGTGGGGCACCGATCCTCCCTCGACGGCCCCGATGCTCGTCGTCTCGTACCTGTCCCGGCTGCGCAAGGCGTTGGCCGGCCACGGCGCCGAGGGGTTCCGGCTGCTGGCCGCCCGACCCGGGTTCAGCGCACAGTTCGATCCCGCCACGGTCGACGTCCACAAGTTCACCGGGCTCGTGCAGCAGGCGCTGCGCGAGCGCGAAGGCCACGAAGACGAGGCTGCGGCCGTGCATCTGGAAGCCGCCCTCGATCTCTGGAACGGATCCGACACCGCGCTGTCCGGTCTCAAATCGAGCTGGCTGCGCGGGCACGCCGCGCATCTCGCACGGCGACGCCTTGACGCCGTCGAGGCCCTGGCCGGGATACACCTGGATGCGGGCCGGCCCTCCCAGGCGGCGAGGCTGCTGCGCGACGTTGCTCCCGCGCATCCGGAGCGCGAAGCCATCGCCGTGCTCCTCATCCGGGCACTGACATCCGTCGGGGAGGCGGCACAAGCGGCACAGGTCTCGTTGCAGGCGGCAAACGCGCTCATCGACCTCGGGCAGACGCCGGGGCCGGCGCTGCGCCAGGCACAGACGGACGCGTTGGCGCGCCGCCCCGACCGGCAGCCCGCCCAAGCCGGACGACGGCACCAGCTCCCGGCCGACACCCGGGCGTTCTGCGGCAGAGCGGCCGAACTCGGGCACCTCTTGACGGTCGCCGCCCCTGCTCCCGGCGAGCAGCGGGGCGGCAAGGTGGCCATATGCGCGGTCGACGGGATGGGCGGCGTCGGGAAGACAGCCCTCGCCGTGCACATCGCACACCACCTCGCCGCCTCCTACCCCGACGGCCAGCTCTTCATCGATCTGCACGGCTACACGCGGGGATACACGCCGCGCACCGCGAGCGAGGCGCTGCACGTGTTCCTGCGGGCGCTCGACGTCCCGCCCCAGCAGATCCCGGAGGGAACGGAAGAGCGGGCCGCGCTCTACCGCAGCCGGCTCGTCGGCACCAGAACGCTGATCGTCCTCGACAACGCCCGGAGCGAGGCCCAGGTGCGCCCCCTGCTGCCCGGAAGCTCAGGCTGCGCCGTGCTCATCACCAGCCGCAGAAGGCTGAAAGGGCTCGACGACGCGCACTGCGTCTCGCTCGGTCCGCTGCCCCCGGCGGACGCGATCGCGCTCTTCCGGACGGTCGCCGGGCCGGGCCGCGTCCCCGGCGGGTCGCCGGAACTGGGCGAGGTCGCCGACCTGTGCGGCGATCTGCCGCTGGCGATCCGGATCGCCGCCGCGCTCCTGCGCCACCGTCCGTCCTGGAGCCTCAACCGCCTCGCGGAGTCGCTGCGCGACCGCCGCCGGCTGGCGGCCCTCTCCGACGGCGAACGCGAGCTGTCAGCCATATTCGACCTCTCCTACGACGCCCTGACCGCCGGGCAGCAGCGGTTGTTCTGCCACCTCGGCCTCATGTCAGGACCCGACTTCGACGCCGACGCGGTCGCCGCGCTGATCGACACCGACCGGCCGACCGCCGTATCTCTGCTCGAAGACCTCGACGACCACCATCTGCTCGGGCAGTCGACGTCCGGCCGGTACCGCTTTCACGATCTGACCCGTATCTACGCCCAGGAACGCGTCGAGAGCGAGGACGCGCGCGAACGCGAGGAGGCGGTCGAGCGCCTGCTCGACTACTACCTGAGCACGGCGGACGCCGCCAACCGGTTCCTGGCACGGCGCACCGCCCGCTATCCGATCGAGATCGCACGGCCGCCGCGGCACTCGCCCGTCTTCGCCTCGCGTGCGCAGGCGTCAGCCTGGATGTCCGCGGAACTCGCGAACCTCGCCGCCGCCGTCGAGTTCACAGCCCGCCGCGCCCGTTCGGCGCAATCAGTCGCGCTGGCGTCGGTCATGCACGGCCACTTGTACACAGACGGCCCGTGGTCCTACGCACGGGTACTCCACTCGCTCACGGCCGAAGTGGCGCGGAAGGCGGGCGACCGGTTCGGTCAGGCGACGGCACTGCACAGCCTCGGTCGGATCAAACGGCTGATGGGCGATTTCCACGGTGCGATCGAGGCGCACCGGCAGTCGCTGGAGCTTTATCGGGCAACCGGTCATCGGCTCGGGCAGGCGAACGCGCTGGACGGCCTGGGCCGCGTGCTCTATCAAATCTCGGATTATCCCGCGGCGGCGGATGTCCTCGATCAGGCGCTGCATCTGTTCGAGGAGGTGGGCGATGCGCTCGGTGAAGCCGGTGCACTCAACGGCCTCGGGCGGGTGCTTCGCCAAAGCGGAAAGTACGCTCCGGCTGCTGAGGCGCACCAGCGCGCACGGAACCTGTGCCGAAACGCCGGCGACGTGATCGGGGAAGCGACCGCGTTGAACGACCTCGGGCGCGTGCAGTATCACATGGGGGATTACGCTGCGTCGAGGGATACCCAAGAGGCCGCACTCTCGCTCTATCGGGAAACCGGCCACCGGCTCGGCCAGGCCAACGCACTCGACGACATCGGCCGGGTACACCGCGAGACCGGCGACTATCCCGCGGCAATGAGCGCGCACGAGAGCGCCCTCGGCCTCTATCGGGAAATGGGCCACCGCCTCGGCCGCGCGAACGCGCTCAACGGCATCGGGCGCGTGCGGCACCGTATCGGCGATCACGCCGCCGCGGACGACGCTCACCGAGAGGCCTTGCGGCTGTTCCGCGAAGTAGGGGACCGCATGGGCGAAACCAAGGCGCTCACCTGGCATGCGGCGGCGCTCGCCGCGCTCGGCCGCACCGACGAGGCCCGGCCGCGTCATACCGAGGCGCTCCGATTGGCCCGGGAACTCGCCGCACCCCTCGAAGAGGCCGAGGCGCTCGAGGCGCTCGCCGAGATCGACCGGGCCGACCGGCACGACGAAATCGCCGCGAGTGCGCTGGAACACGCGCTCGCGATCCGCCGGTCGATCGGCGCACCGGGTGCGGACCGCCTCGCACAACGGCTGGCCGAGTGGAATCGCGACGCATATCGCGAATCTTGATTCGCCCGGCTCTACGGCGGCGGGCGGCGCGCACGGGAGCCGCCCCGAGGCCCCTTCCGGACGACGCGCCAAGACCGAGCGCGATATCACCCCCGCCGGGACGGCACTTCGGCACAGCGCCGGCGCAGGCGAATGCAGCCGCAAATCGGGCGGACCATTCCCCGCCCGGAAACCTCAGCCGCGCCGTGCCGCCTCCCGGCGAACTCCGTGCACTGAAACCTCCGGCACCCCTCGATGACCAGAAGGCGTCGCGGATAACACCGCGACCGCCAGGCGCGCAAAACCCGATCCCGGACATCTTGTCCATTTTCTCAGTGAACTGCCATGCTGGTGCACGCCGCGTTGTTCGGGCATATTCCAGGTATGGAGTGTCCGCGCCGCGGCGGCTCGTCGACCCGGGTAACGGCGATTTCGCCGCCGCCCGGTGTCGGCCCCGCGCCGGGCCCGGACACCGCCGCCCCCGCGGAGTCGTTCCCGCGCACACCGACCGACCGGCTCAGAGCAGAGGGGTGGGATCGAAGTGCCGAACGGCCGGTCCGGAGGGGTGCGCGGCGCTCGCGCCACCACGAGCCCCACCGCCGGCTCCGCCTCGCGTGCCCGGGCCTTCACACACGCCGTCCCCGGCCGGCCCGCCGGCTCGCCGACGCGCGGCTGCACATCCTCACCGCGACCGCCCGGACGGCTCTCAGGCCTCCGGACACACCCCTGTGCGACGCTTCGGAGCCGCTCATCATGCCGTCGTCCCGCCCGCCGTCCGCGCTCTCCCCATCGGCGCCGAGACGGGACGACGTGACGATCGGGATCGTGACGGCCCTGCCCGTCGAGGGCGCCGCCTTCAGCAGCCTCGTCCCCGACCTGGAGCGGGTGACCCTCGACGACGACCCGAACCACTACCGGCTCGGCTACGTTTCGAGCAGCGACGCCGCGCGGCCGCATCGCGTCGCGCTGGTCACCCTGCCCCAGGACAACACCCGCAACGCCGCGGCGACCTTTACCGACCTGCTGCGCACCTTCCAGAACATCCGGTGCGTCCTGATGATCGGCATAGCCGGCGGCATCCCCGCCCCGCAGCGGCCGGAGCGCCATGTGCGCCTCGGCGACGTCGTGGTCGCGATGGACGGCATCGTCGACTTCGGGCACGTACGCCAGGTCGACGGCACGGAATCGGTGCGCCGCCCGGTGGAAGGCGTCTGCGTCGAACTCCAGCGCGCGGCCAACGAGATGCGCCAGGTCGAGCTCGAGTCGGGTACGGCGCCTTGGGCGCGTGAGACCGGCGCCGCGCGCGGACGGCCGCTCGCCGCGTTCGCGCGGCCCCCGCCGAGACCGACCGGCTCATCGTGGCCGGGCTCCCGGCCAAGCACCCCTCGCCGGGGCTCACCGGCCACCGCCCGGGCCGTCCGAAAGTGCACTTCGGCGCAGTCGGCTCCGGCGACGTGCTCCTGCGCGACGAGCAGCGGCGCGACGAGCTCGCCGCCCGCTACCGGGTCCTCGCCGTGGAGATGGAGGGCTCCGGCATCGCGGCGAGCGCGCGGCTGCGCGGCGTCCCCTGGTTCATGGTCCGGGGCATATCTGACTACTGCGACAGCGCTGCGGCGGGCGACCGGTGGCATCCGTACGCGGCCATGGCGGCCGCGAGATACACCTGGGCGCTCCTGGGCGCCTGCCGGCCGTTCCCCGCGTGGCCCACCTCGCCGGGCAGCGGCGTGCTGGCCCTGGTGTCCGGACCCGAGCGGGACGACATCATCAGGGTCCTGGAACAGGTGTCCGAACTCGATCCCCGGACCCTGTGGCACGCCGCCGCGGGCGATCTCGCGCCGCTTCCGGAGCGGCCGCTGGCCACGCTCGGACAGGTTTTCGACCATCTCGCGGGGCTCAACGCCCACGAGGGCCTGCCCCCGGCCGTGGCGCTTCTGGAAGAGGCCGCGCACCAGGCGGGCGAGCCGCACGCCGGACGGTTGAAATGGTGGGCCGACCATCTGGCCGGCCGGCTCGGGGCGCTCCAAGCCCTGCAGGCACACCGGCAGCGGCGCGCCCCCAAGGACGAGCAGGTCGAGGCGAAACCCTGTCTGGTCGTCCAGATCACCCCCGACGGAATCGACGCACGGCGCTGCCTGACCAACTACTGGATCCAGTACCGCTCCGGGCCATGGCGGCCGGAGCCGGGGGGCGAGGACGGCGAGGCGTTCACCAGCTCGCTGGAACCGGTGGTGGAGCGGTACATCCGCGAGGCCGAGCGGGCCTGGCGCGACAGCCACGAACCCGTCAGCGTCGAATTCCTCATGCCCACCTCGCTGCTGAACGTCGCCGTCGAGTGGTGGCGCACCGACGCCGACTCCGCCGCCCCCTCCCCGCTGGGCGTGGACTACGAGGTCGTGCTGCGCAACCTCGACCGGATGCGCGCGGAGCACCGCCACCGCATGTGGTCGGTCCGGTGGCAGGCGCTGTGGCGCGGCGACGCCGCGCGGCGCGTGCTGTGGGCCGGGGCCGCCGGTTCGGACCTGCGGCAATGGGGTGCCCACCTGCGTTTCCGGACGGAGGTGGCCTGTGTCGTGCTCAGTTCCTCCCCCGCGGAGGCGGTCGGCCGTCAGGAGCTTGATCTGGCGCTGCGCGCGGGCGTCCCGGTCGTGATGTGGGACCGCCGCGGACAGCCCGACGAGACGATGGCCGGAGCCGTGCGCCGGCTGGCCGAAGGCGACCCGGCACGGTTGCGCACCGCGCTGCGTGAGCTGCGCGCGCAGGCCGCGGCGGCCGGGCCGCGCGATGCGGACCGCCACCCCGGAAGACATCTCGCGGTGGTGTGGGACGACCCCGACCGGCTCGTCGACCTGCTGGGAGCCCGCCCGTGAGCACCGGACCCGTCGAGACCCGCCCCGAAGACGGCGAACGGCCGTCGTGGTGGATATACCGCGGCGACGGCCTGCCGCCGGCCCCGGGGACCGTCGTCGCCCTGCCCGACCCGCCGCCGTGGCGCACGTTCCGCGCCACCGTGGTCCAGCCCCCGTCCGCCGCGCCGGACGAGGACTCGGAGCGCAAGCTGGGCCGGCCCAACCCGGCTTGGCCCCGGCGGGCCGGCCGGCGCGAGTGCGACATGGTGAACGCCGCGATCCGGCTGCGCCGCCCCCTTCTGGTCACCGGGCCGCCGGGGGCCGGCAAATCCGCGCTCGCCTACCGGGTGGCGCGCGAGCTCGGCCTGGGCAGGGTCCTCAAATGGCCGGTCACCAGCCACACCACGCTGCGGTCCGGCCTCTACGAGTACGACGCGATCGGCCGCGCCCAAGCGGCCGCGACGGTGCGCGCGGTCCACGCGGCGGCCGCGCCGGCGGACAACGGCGACGGGGCGGCGGAACCCGGCGTCGGCGACTTCGTACGGCTCGGTCCGGTCGGCACGGCGCTGCTGCCTTACGAGCGCCCGCGGGTGTTGTTGATCGACGAGCTGGACAAGAGCGACATCGATCTGCCCAACGACCTGCTGCACATCTTCGAGGACGGCGAGTTCACCATCCCGGAGCTGGTCCGGGTGCGCCAGCACGCTTCGGAGGTCCCGGTGTACACCGACGACCCGGGGCTGGTCGCGGTGATCCGGGACGGCCGGCTGCGCTGCCGGGCGTTCCCGATCGTCGTGATCACCAGCAACGGGGAGCGTGAATTCCCGCCCGCCTTCCTGCGCCGCTGCCTGCCCCTGGAGATCCCGCCGCCCGACGCCGGAGACCTCGCCAGCATGATCCGGGCCCAGTTGCCCAGGCTGCACGAGGACCCGCGCGGGCTGATCCAGGACTTCATGACCCGGGCCGAGCGCAATCCCCTGGCCCGCGACCAGCTGCTCAACGCGCTCTACCTGATCATGTCCGGAGCTTACGGCGAAGATCTGGAGGCACAGCAGGGCCTCATCGACTCGGTGCTGCACTCCTTGTCGGCCGAGTGACGCCATGCGCGAATCCGTCCGCTCCGAGCCCGCCGGCGGCCAGGCCCTGTGCCTGGACTGGATCGACGTCGCGGATGCGCTCTGGCTCGCCGCGGTCGCCGATCTCGACGGCGCTCTGGACGGCGCGCCGGGTTACGGCACCGACGACACAGCCGCCCCCGGACGCCGAGCGGGGCCGAACCCGGAATCCGGCCAGGGCGGCGCGGATTCGGTCTCGATCCCCAAGGACGTCCCGGTCCCGATATCCGGACCGTACGGCGGGTCGGCGCCGACCGTCCTCATCCCGGCGGTCCGCGCCGCGCAGCAGAGCCGGGGGCGCGGCGCGCTGCCCGCCACCCGCGAGATCGGCCGCTCGCTCCAGCCGTTCAAGCGCAGGGTCCTGTCACAGGTGGAGCTGGAGCCCGACGAGGAGGCGACGGCGGAGCGCGCCGCGGACGACGGGCTGTGGCTTCCGCAGATGAGGCCGGCGCCCGCGCGCTGGCTGGCGCTCGCCCTGGTGGTCGACGCGAGTCCGTCGATGGCGGTGTGGCGCCCGACCGTGAGCGCGTTCCTGCGGCTGCTCAGGCAGCACGGCGCGTTCAGCCGGTGCCGGGAGTACCTGCTGAAGTCGGTCGCCCCGGAGCAGCAACCCGTGATCTTCACCGGCTCGGGGTTCGGCGTGCGCCACCCCGCGGAGCTGATCGACCCGTCCGGACGGCAGGCGGTGCTCGTCGTCAGCGACGGGCGCAGCCCGGCGTGGCGCGGAAAGCCGATCGCCGATCTGATGCGGCTGTGGGGCCGCTATGGGCCTTTGGCCGTGGTCAATCCGTATCCCCAGCGCTACTGGCATCGCGGCGAGTTGATTCCGCAGCGGTTCCAGGTGCGCGCTCCGCGCCCCGTCTCGCCCAATGCCCAGCTGGCGGTCCGCGAGCCGCTCGAGTGGCGCGACCCGTTCGCCGACGAGCCGGACGGCGGATTCCCGGTGCCGGTGCTGGAGCTGAGCGCGCGGTGGATCGGGTGGTGGGCGCAGCTGGTGACCCGCCCGACGGGGGACTGGGTCGACGCCTCCCTGTTCCTGGCCGGCGGCTCGGCGCCGCGCGCGGCGCCGCCGCCGGTCCGCGGCGGTTCGTCTCGGGACAGGGTCCTGAGATTCCGGGCCGGCTCGACGCCGCTGGCGTTCGCGCTCGCCACGCACATGGCCGCCGCCCCGCTGGACCTCGCCCTGATCCGGCGGATCCAGGACGCGATGCTGCCGCAGTCCCTGCCCCACCACCTCGCCGAGGTGGTGGCCAGCGAACTGGTCGAGGAGACGGCCGACCGCGGCGGGCCGGCCACGCTGGACTTCGCCATCGGGGTGCGCGATGTGCTGCTGTCGTGCTCGACCCGCGACACGTCCGCACGGGTGCTGCGCATGGTCGCGGACCACTACGGCGAGAGCTACCCCGGAGCGCAGACGCTGATACGCACCATCGAAGCGCCCGAGCTCGTACCGGACTTCCCGCTCAGCGGCGAGGCACTCCCGCTGGCCAGGATCGAACTCGCGGTGCTGCGCGCGCTTTCCGGCCCGTACACGGCGCGCGCGGACCGCCTCGCCAAGTCGATCGAGATGGTGCTGGGCGACGGCGCCGCGACCCGGCCGCCGCCGCCCCAGGACGATTTCGCCGCCCCCGCCGGCTCGGCCCACGACATGATCGGAGAGAGCGCGGACATGCCCGGTCCTCTGGATGACAACGACTTCGACGCCCTCTTGTGGCCCATCTCCCGGCCGGTCGCGCCGACCGACCCGTACCCCCTGCCCGGGCGCGGCGTCCGGGCCGACGAGGAGGACTCCGACCTGTCCGTGGACTCCCTGTTCAGCGGCCAGGAACAGGACATCGGGCCCGCGGTGTGGGGCAACGTCCCGCCGCGCAACCCGGTCTTCACCGGACGCGAGGAGCTGCTCACCCAGCTGGAGCAGCGCCTGCGCACCGAGAGCCTGACCGCGGTGCTCCCCCAAGCGCTGCACGGCATGGGCGGCGTGGGCAAGTCCCAGATCGCGATCGAGTACACCTACCGCAGCCGGTCGAAGTACGAGCTGGTGTGGTGGATACCGTCCGAACAGCCCGGCCAGATCCTCGCCTCCCTCGCCGAGCTGGGCGAACACCTCGGCCTCGAACCGAGCCTCGAGGCGAGCGCCGCGGTCGTGCGCGTGCAGACCGCGCTGCAGACGGGGGTGCCCTACGCCCGCTGGCTGCTGATCTTCGACAACGCGGAGACGCTGGACGCGGTGCGCCCCTACTTCCCCGAGTCCGGAACCGGCAAGGTCCTGGTGACCTCGCGCAACCCCGAGTGGAGCCAGGTCGCCCAGACGCTGGAGGTGGACGTGTTCACCCGCGAGGAGAGCATCGGCCTGCTCAAGCGGCGCAATCCGCGCGCCTCCGACGAGGACGCCGACCGCCTCGCGCTCACGCTCGGAGACCTGCCGCTCGCCGTGGAGCACGCGTCCGCCTGGTGCGCGACCCGCGGCATCTCAGTGCCCGACTACCTCGTCCTGCTCGAGGAGAAGCTCGGCGAGCTGGTGTCGCTGGTGCCGGAACCGGGATACGAGCTGCCGGTCGCCGCGGCCTGGAGCGTCGCCCTGGACCGGCTCCAGGAGGAGAATCTGCCCGCGCTGCGCCTTCTGCAGGTCTGCTCGTTCTTCGCCCCCGAGCCGATCTCCCGCGAGCTGTTCACCAGCCCCCGGATGTACCCGACCGTGCCCGAGCTCGACGAGGCGCTGCAGAACCCCAGCAGGCTCAGCCGGATCTTCCGGGACATCCAGCGGTACGGCCTGGCCCGGATCGACCACCGCTCGAACACGATCCAGCTGCACCGCCTGGTCAAGTCGGTGCTGATCAGCGGCATGGAGGAGCCGCGCCGCGGCGCGATCGAGCACGGCGCGCACGTGCTGCTGGCGGGCGGGAACCCCGGCGCGCCGGACAAGCGGGCGCAGTGGCCGCGGTTCCAGGAGCTCGCCCCCCACGTGGCGGTCTCCCGGATGATCACCTGCGAGGACAGCTGGGCGCGGGAGCTCGTGCTGCACGTCATCGAGTTCTACTTCCACCGCGGAGACTTCGCCAGCAGCAGGGACCTGGCCGAACAGGCGGTCAACGAGTGGCGCACCAGCCTCGGGCGCGACCACCTGCAGACGCTGCGGGCGGGCAAGTGGCTGGGGTTCGTCCAGCGGTCCCTCGGCGCGTTCGCCGCCGCCCGGGAGATCAACCAGGACTGCCTGGACCAGTATCAGAGCACCCTCGGCGCCGACGACGAGGGCACCATCGACGCGATGAGCGTGGTCGCGGCCGACCTTCGGATGGCCGGCGAGTTCAACCAGGCGAGGGAGCTCGACTTCGACGCCTTCCGGCGGGCGCGCCGAGCCCTGGGAGAGGACGAGCCGACGACGCTCAAGGCCGCGCACAGCCTCGGGGTGAGCCTCAGGCTGACCGGCGACTTCCGCACCGCCCGCCAACTCGACGGGGACACCTACCGGCGCCGGGTGGCGACCTTGGGCGAGGAGCACCCTGAGACGCTGCTGACCCTGAACGGGTTGACGCTCGACCACCGCGAGTGCGGGGCGTATCTCAAGGCGCACGAATGGCAGGAGAGCCTGTACGAGCGCTACCAGACCCTGTTCGGCCCCAGCCACCCCACCACGATCTCGGCCGGCCGCAACCTGGCCGTGGCCCGCCGCCGCTCGGGCGACCACGAGAACGCGCGCAAGCTCGCCGAGGAGATCCTGCGCCGCTACCGCCAGCGCTTCGGCCCGGACAACCCCGAGACGATCGCCGCGGCGCTGATCTACGCGGTGGACCTGCGCGAGTCGGGAGCGCTGGAGCAGGCGCAGGAACTGGGCGAGCAGACGGTCGAGCAGTACCGCACCGTTCTGGGCGACGAGCACCCGTACACGCTCTACGCCCGCACGAACCTCGCGATCGTGCTGCGGCTGCGCGGGCTGGCCGACGAATCGCACGGGCACAACTCGGCGGTGCTCGCCCAGCTCGGCCGCCAGCTGGGCGCCACCCATATCCTCACCTTGACATGTAGTGTCAACCTCGCCAGCGACCTGTCCGTGCTGGGCGAGCACCAGTCCGCGTACGACCTGGACCGGACCACGGTGGAGCACTCACGGGAGGTGCTCGGCCGGGATCACCCGTCGACACTCGCCGCCAGCCTGAACCTGTCCTTCGACCTGCGCGCCCTGAACCGGCGGGAGGAGAGCACGCGGATCTTCGAGGAGACCCTCGGGACGTATCGGATGGTGCTCGGCGCGGACCACCCCGCGATCGCGGCGGCCGTGGACTCGGCCCGGGCCAACTGCGACGTGGATCCGATGCCGCTCTGAGGAGCGCCGTGCCCGGGGGCTCAGGACGGGATCATCGCCCCGCCGATCCAGTCCGCGACGCCCTCGGGATCGGCGCTGCCGCCGGCGCGTACGAGTTCGCCGCATACCGCCCGGACCACCTCGGGCCGCTCGAGCAGTGCGACCGCCGCCGATTTCCGGCCCAGCGCTTCGAGCGCCAGGGCGAGACCCGACCACGCGTCGACGGGCGCGTCGGCCCTGCTCAGCGCCTCGATGTAGAGGTCCCTGGCCGCCTCGGCGTCGCCGCGCACCAGCGCGACGTCCGCGGCGCTGACCGACTCGCGCCACCGCGGCTGCCCGCCACCGTCCTCGAGCCAGGTGTCCGGCTGGGCGATGCTGCGCCGGACCAGCCCGAGCATGCCTCGTGACCACCGGACGGCGGGAGCGGGCCCGACGTCCGGCGCGGCCGGGTCGACATACGGAGCATCACGCGGCACCCAGGACCGGGCCAGAGACGCCGCCTCTCCGTCCCGCAGCCGGTGGGGCCTGA
>Ga0224712_10000144_pt1 | contig 11923 bp, 8 predicted proteins | sample DielMetaTC5pm2_FD_171474 | JGI IMG/M metagenome (GOLD analysis project Ga0224712, IMG submission 171474) | Corn rhizosphere microbial communities from Kellogg Biological Station, Michigan, USA - Diel MetaT C5pm-2 (Metagenome Metatranscriptome)... | ecosystem: Host-associated > Plants > Roots >...
CCGGCCGGATGTATTCCGAGATCTGGAGCAAGCTGGCCGCCTTGACGATCTTCGTCGGCTTCAACCTGACCTTCTTTCCCCAGTTCGTCCTGGGCTACCTGGGCATGCCCCGGCGATACTACGAGTATCCGCCGGAGTTCCAGGTGCTCAACGTCATGTCGACGGCGGGCGCGTCGATCCTCGCCGTGGGCTACCTGCTCCCATTGATTTACCTGATTCTCTCGCTCTGGATCGGCCCGAAGGCGAGCGCCAACCCGTGGCAGGCCACGGGTCTGGAGTGGCAGACCCCTTCGCCGCCCCCGCAGCACAACTTCGAGACGGTCCCGGTCGTGACCGAGCCGCCCTACCACTATCCGCTCGCGGAGGACAACCGTGGCTGAGACGGCCGCCCCGCATCTGGAACACTCCCCGCACCTGGCTCACCATTTCGAGACGCCGACACAACAGCGCGAGTCGGCGACGCTCGGGATGTGGACGTTCCTGGCCACCGAGGTCATGTTCTTCGGCGGACTGTTCGCCGGGTTCATCGTCTACCGGTTCACGACGCCCCAGGCGTTCGCGCTCTCGAGCCGCCAGCTCAGCGTCCTGCTCGGTAGTATCAACACCGCGGTGCTCCTGACGAGCAGCTTGACGGTGGCCCTGGCGGTCCGCGCCGGGCAGACCGGCGACCGCCGCTTGCAGGTGCGCTTCCTGCTGGCGACGATCGTCCTGGGAGTGATCTTCCTGGGGATCAAGGGGGTCGAGTATTCCGAGGAGTTCGAGAAACAGCTCGTGCCCGGCTACAACTTCAGCACCCAGGCGCTCAACATCCCGAGCGACGCCTCGGATCTGGTGGTCCGCCGGACCCAGATGTTCTTCGTCTTCTACTTCTTCATGACGGGCCTGCACGCGTTCCACATGATCATCGGCATCGGCGTCTTCGCCGTGATCGCCTGGTTCGCCTCGCGCGGGAAGTACGGGCCCGAGTACTACACGCCGATCGAGATCTCGGGTCTCTACTGGCACTTCGTCGATATCGTCTGGGTGTTCCTGTACCCGCTCCTTTACCTGATCGATCTCCACAAATGAGCGAGCACATCGCCTCTGTAAAAGACTATCTCACCGTCTACGCGATCCTGATGGTGCTGCTGGTCGCAACCGTGGTGGCGGCCTTTGTTGATCTCGGGCCGCTCAACTTCCCGTTCTCGATGGCGATCGCGGTGGTGAAGGCGGTCTTCATCATCCTGATCTTCATGCACGTGAAGCACAACGAACCGCTGGTGAGGGTCTTCGCCGTCGCCGCGTTCCTCTGGCTGGCCATCCTGATCGGGCTCAGCCTGGCCGACTACTTCACCCGAGGGTGGTTGAACATCCCGGGCAAATGAGGATCCGGTTCGTCTTCCGGGAGCACAAGCAGGACGCCGGTGCTCCCGGAAGACGGACGATCAGCCTCTCCTTCGCGCACCGATCCACGCAGCGCAGGTCATCGCGGCGACGCTCAGGCCGGTCAGCGCGAGCAGGCCGCGGTGCTCATCGGCCCAGAGCTGGGGACTGTACCGGCGCGACCGCGCGTCGAATGCGCCGTGGGCTCCGTGGTCGCCGGGGACCGGCTCCCAGAGGTTGTCCGGCTGGTTCGGATCGCGCGGCTGGTCGGTCATCTGCGCGTCGTAACCGTTTCGCGCCAGGTAATGGTCCAGGTATCCTGGGGCAACCTTGTTGCCGATGACGGCGTCAACCGTCGGCATGCCGACCAGCACCTCGCGGCGGTCGTGATGCGCGGCCCACACGATGGCCTCGGCGGCGACCTCCGGCTGATAGATCGGCGGGACCGGCTGCGCCTTCCTCGGCAAGCGACTCTTCACCCAGCCGAACTGCGGCGTATTGAGCGCGGGCATCTGGACCATCGTCAGCCGGACGCGGCTGTTGTCGTGGATCAGCTCGCAGCGTAGGGAGTCGAAGAACCCCTGGACCGCGTGCTTGGCCGCGCAGTAGGCCGACTGGAGCGGGATGCCCCGATAGGCCAGGGCCGAGCCGACCAGGACGATCGCCCCCCGGTTGCGCGGCCGCATCCGGCGCAGGGCGGCCAGGGTTCCGTAGACTTGGCCCAGGTACGTCACCTCGGTGACCCGCCGGTACTCCTCGGGCGTTATCTCGTTGACGGGCGAGAAGACCGAGACCATCGCGTTGTTGATCCAGACGTCGATGGGCCCGAAAGTGCTCTCGACCGCCAGGGCGGCGGCTTCGACCGCGTGCGGATCGGCGACGTCGGTCGGGAGGACGAGGGCCTGGCCGCCGAGCTCCTCGACGTCGCGCCGGGCTCCCTCGAGGCCGTCGCGGCCGCGCGCGAGGAGGCCGATCCGCGCCCCGCGCGCGGCGAACGCCTGGGCGGTCGCTCGACCCACGCCGGCCGAGGCACCCGTGATCACCACAACTTCCGATTGCTGACGGCTCATGGTTTCGCGCTCCGCCTGGCCCGCGTTCGGTCGCCCGTGGCCCGCGCGGTGCTCTCCGGTTTCGGGATGTCCGGGCGCCCGCTCGCAACGGGCCTCACGTTCACGGCGAAGTTCTTACCCTCCCAGCGCCCGGGCTCGGTCCAGTGGAATGTGAACTCGACCCGGCTGTCGCCGGGGAGCTTGGCCGTGGGCAGGTCGGCGACGTGGATCCCCAAGCTGGTGTCGCGCGTCGGGGTCTCATGCGTCGTCTGCCAGCCGTCGCCGCTCCAGTGAACGACGCCCGGCGAGAGCACCTCGATTCGCAGGCGGTCGCCGGGCGCGATTGCGGCCCGCTGGTGATCGAACCGCCAGACGACGAATGGCGAGCTCACCTTCTCGACCAGGCAGCGCTGGACGGTTTGCGGGGGCATGTCGTAGATCCGGCCTTCGCGTAATGATCGGCGGAGCTTGATGTACTCGGCATGCGCCCAGACCAGGGGCATCGCCGACCCGGTGGGCCGTCCGAAGAAAAGCCCACGGTCGGGGATGTCGTCGGTGTCCCAGACCTGTTCGGGGATGAGGGCGCCGTCGCCCGCGAACGCCTCCATGGCGTGGAGCAGCCGCACGGCCTCATCGCGTCGCCCGGCGGCCAGCTCGAAGTGAGCCCGCTCGCCGGTCAAGAGCGGCCAGGCGCGGCCCTTCCCTCGGACGTGGCCATCGTAAGGCGAGCCATCCTCATGTTCTCCGTAGCCGTCGCCGTTGTAGTGGTGCCAGCAGGGGCCGAACGGAGTCTCAACTCTGGTCAGCGCGTCGATCACTTTCACGGTGTTGACGATCCGGGGATCGTCCGGAGCCCGCAGGCCGAATCGGACCAGGGCGAGGGCATCGGGGCTGACAATTTCGGTGATGGGTATCCCCTTATGTTCGGGGGCGCTCACCTTGAGCCGTAAACGTCCCTCGCGGGGCACGGATATGTCGTCGACCTCGGGCGGGATTGACCGCACGTAATAGCCATCGACCCCCAGGCGATGCGCAAGGTCGGTGTCGGTTACATAGAGCCAGCTCTCGATGGATCCGCACCAGGCATCGGCCGTCTCGCGGAGGTACTCGGCGGCCGAGGCCTCGTTGTTCGCGTCGGCGAGGTCGGCGGCGGCCAGGAGTGCGGCGACCACCGCCGCCAGGGTGTAAGGCGTATATCCGCGCTGATTCTCCCAGCGGTCCTGCTGGGTCGAGGGGCCGCTCCGCACGATATAGCTGGCCGCGTCGCGGACCATTGGCCAGACCCGCGCGCGGTCTTCCGGCTTGAGGGCTCCTTCCCGGAGGAGATGGTCCGTCAGGACGATCGGCAGGGCCGTTTCGCCGAGCTGGATGCCGTCCCAGTACTTGGCGCTGCTGACCCAATGGTTCTGGGGCCAGTGGCCATCGGGCTCCTGGGTTGCCCGTATGTAGCCGAGCGCGCGAAGCGCCTCGCGGGGTGCTCCGGCAGCGATCAGCCCCCCAGCTGCCTCCACCATGTCGCGCGGCCAGACCAGGTGATAACCGCCCGTTCCTTCGGGGGTCTCGTCGCCCCGCGCCATGCCCCAGGGGGTCGAGAGACTGGCGATGATCGCGCCCGGGACTGCCTCGGCATCGTGAATGCGCAGGACGGCAGTGCTGGTCCGGTAGAGGTCGCGTCCGGCCTTGCCGTCCTCCGGGGGCGGGAGCGAGATCAGGGTCTTCTGCCATGCCCGCCAGCCCTCGAGGTACTTCTCCTGGAGGGCATCGAAGTCATCGAGCAGGCCGGAGAGAGCGCGGTGGCCGGCCTCGGCCTGATCCGGCCCGAATCCGAGCGAGAGTAGAAACGCGCCTCCCGAGGCCGCCAGATCAACCTCCCCCGTCAGCGCCACGTTGCCGCGCTCGGCGCGGCCGTATGTCGTTTTTAACTGTTTATGCCGCGATAGTTCCCGCCAGCCGTCGCTCGTTCCGACAAACCCGGCCGAACCGCGAAGCCAGGGGGTCGAGCATGCCAGCGCGAGGGCCAGATCGCCGCGCCTGGCGAATAGCATCGGCACGCCCTTATGAATGTCGGTCCATGCGGTGTTTTCCTTCCCCTGGTTCCCGACGTGGGGAGCCATGATGGCGTACACGTGATAATCGTCGAGCGTTCCCTTGAGAGGCGTGAATCGCGTCTGCTGGAGCACGGCGTCCTGATGCGGGTGGGCGAAAATGACTTTCTCGATCCGGTAACGCCCTTCCTTGCACGTGTTCGTCAGGCGGATCGCGGGCACGCCGTCGGCGAGGTAGGCCACTTCATGCGTGGTGTGCCGGCTCTCCTCGGAAAAGAAGTCGCGGCCGTCCGTCACGACGAGCCCGAGGTTGCGGACGCACGCCCGGTCGAGCCGAGGATAGAAAATCTCGTTGAAGATACCATCCGCCAGCGTGAACCAGACGAGGCTCGTCGAGTTGATGTCGAGACTGAGGGCCGTGCCAACCGCCGCTTTCGCGCCGCTGGTCCAGCGCGGCTCGACACCGGGTCCGCCCGGTGCCTCCGGCTGGTCCGCTTTGAACGACGCGCCGCCGTCCGGCGCGCTAGGCTTCGAAGGCCCCGGCCGCTGCTCCTTCGTATCGTTTGCGTCCTGACGGTTCTTTTTCGCTTGATGCATGGAAGAGCCTCACGGATGACCGACGATCGATGGCCGAAGACCGAGGATCGACAAACTCCCGCCGAACTGGTCCGGCCATCGGCCATCGGCCATCGGTCATCGGCCATTTTCTACCCATCAAAGCCGGATCAACGCCAAACCGCTCTCCTTGTCGATCTCCTTGCGGAGGTGAACGGGGGGCTCGACGAGGATGACTTCAAGAGTCGGGCGTACGGTCGCCTCGAGGAGGTGGCCGCCGCGGGTGGTGGCGTCGGAGCGGCCGACGACGACGTGCGCGTGGACCTTGGGTTCGCCGTTCTCGAGGGCGATGTCGCCGATCAACGACAGGACTTCGACCTGCTCTCGCACCGGGATCTTTTTATAGTCTTTGACATCCCAGTCGAAGTAGCCAAGCGTTACCTCGCGGAAGGCGCCGATGGCCGTGAAGCTGCCGGCGCCGAGCTGGTTCTCCTTGGCGAACGCGAGCAGGTTCGACATCACCTCGTCGCCCGTCTCGAAGATCAGGGCGAAGGTCTTCGTGTTGTTCTGGGTGTCGATCAGCTTGGATCTCATGGCAGCCTCTTTCTCGTGGAACGCCAGGCCCAGGCCACTCCCACGCCGACGAGAAGCCCGGCGGCGGCGACCGCCACGTACGACGCGGGCGAGGGGGCCGGCTCCCACTTGCCCAGGGGTTGGTATCGCGCCTCGGGAAGATCGCCGCGCGGGCCGTCGGGCCCTTCGTGAAGCGCCATCTGGAGCACCTGCGCCAGGTGGAGCGCGCCGCGGTCGGTCAGGCCGGCGATCTGCTCGCGGCAACTGAATCCGTCCGCGATGATCAAGGTATCGTCGGGCGCCTCGCGCACGGCGGGCAGAAGCTTCCGCTCACCGACCGCGACCGAAACGTCATAGTGGCTCGACTCGAATCCGAACGAACCCGCCATGCCGCAGCAGCCCGCGTCGAGCTTCTCGTAGTCGAGGTCGAGCTTGTCCAGGATCGACTTCTCCTTGTCGAATTTCATCACGTGCTCATGGTGGCAATGCGCCTGCACGAGCGCCTTGCGGTGCAGCTTCGGCGGCTGATAGCCGGGCACCTTTTTCTCGAGGAACTCGCTCAGGAGGTAAGTTTCGGACGACAGCCGCTTCGCGTCCTCGTCCATGGGGAACAGGTTCATCATCTCGTCGCGGAACACGGCGACGCAGCTCGGCTCCAGGCCGACGATCGGCGTGCTCGCCTCGAGCTCCGGACGGAGGGTCTCGAGGATCTCGCGAAGCATCGCCTTGGCGGTGTGGAGCATGCCGAAGTCGTAGAGCGGCCGGCCGCAGCAGAGCGAGCGCGCGGGGATGACCACCTGGAACCCGGCGTGCTCGAGGACTTCCACGGCCGCCTTCGCGGTCTGCGGGTGGAAGTGGTTATTGAAGGTGTCGGGCCAGAGAATCACTTTCGGCCGGCCCACGTTCCGGGGCGCCCGGCGCCGGAACCAGTGGGTGAACGTCTCGGGTGCGAACGCGGGCATCTTCCGGCGGGTCGAAATCCCGCCGAGCGCCTGGATCACTTTGCCGATGATTGGCGCGTGCGACACCAGATTCACCACGCCGGGCGCGAGTGAGGCGATCCGCGCCCACCAGTAGATCAGGCCCATCGCGTACGCATGCCGGGGGCGAACCCTCCCCTCGTAGTAATGCGAGAGGAACTCGGCCTTGTACGTGGCCATGTCCACGTTCATCGGGCACTCGCTCTTGCATCCCTTGCACGCGAGGCAGAGGTCGAGTGCTTCGCGGGCGTGCGGGCTCTTCCAGCCCTCGGTCATCGGGTCGCCCTGGAGCATCTCGAAGAGCAGGTGGGTGCGGCCTCGGGTCGAGTGCATCTCCTCCTTGGTCACCATGTAGCTGGGGCACATCGTGCCGTGCTCTTCCTTGCGGCACTCGCCCACGCCGACGCACCGTTCCGTCGCGTAGGCGAAGCTGCCGCCGTCGTCGGGGAACTTGAAGTGCGTCTCGACCTGGGGCGGGTTGTAGTGCGGACCCAGCCGCAGGTGCGTGCCGGGCGGGTACGGATCGACGACCCGGTGGGGGTTCATCTTCGCTTCGGGATCCCAGATCGCCTTGAACTCGCGGAACGCCTGGACCAGCTCCTCGCCGAACATCTTGGGCAGGAGCGCTGCCTTGGAGATGCCGTCGCCGTGCTCGCCGGAGATCGACCCGCCGTAACTGACGACCAGGTCGGCCGCCTCGTTGAGGAATGCGCGGAAGTGCTTGACGCCGTCGGTCGTCTTGAGATCGAAGTCGATCCGGGTGTGGACGCAGCCCTGGCCGAAGTGGCCGTAGAGGGCGCAGTTGTATCCGAATTTCTGGAACAGTTTGCGGAGGTCGCGGAGGTAGGGGCCGAGCTTGTGGGGCGGAACCGCGGAATCCTCCCAGCCCTCCCACGCGTCGGGCTCGCCCGGGATGCGGGCGGTCGCGCCCAGGCCCGACTCGCGCACCTTCCACAGGTGCTTTTCCTCCTCGACGTTGTCGAAGAGCTTCATCGAGGGGGCATCGGACGCCTTCTTCAGGTGCTCCATCAGGCGCCTGGCCTTGTCGTCGGCCTCTTTCTTGGTCTCGCCGCCGAACTGGACCAGGAGCCAGCCGCGTCCGTCGGGAAGGAGCTTCAGATCGGCGGGGTGGATGTGCTTCTTCTTCATGTCCTGGACGAGGACGTCGTCCAGCCCCTCGAGGCCGATCGGTTTGAACTCCATGATCTCGGTGACGTGGTCGCCTGCGCTGTAGACGTCAGGATAGCCGAGGACGAGGACCGACTTCTCGGGCGGGCTGTGCACCAGGTGGAGCCGCGCCTCGAGGATCGTCACGCAGGTCCCTTCGGTCCCCACGAGTGCCCTGGCGACGTGGAACCCGCGCTCGGGCAGGAGCTCGTCGAGGTTGTATCCCGAGATCCGGCGTGGGACGTCCCTGGGATAGCGCGTCCGGATCAGGTCGGCATAACGATCCCGAAGGTCCTTGAGTTTGGAATAGATCTCTCCCTTGCGCCCGCCCGCCTGGATGATCCGTTCGAGCTCCTCGTCGCTGGTCGCGCCGACGGTCATCCGCGTGCCGTCGTAAAGCAGGATATCGAGCTCATCGACCTGGTCCGAAGTCCGCCCGGTGCCGAGCCCCATGATCGAGTGCACGCCGCACGAGTTGTTGCCCATCATCCCGCCGAGCGTGCAGTGGTTGTGCGTCGAAGGATCGGGAGCGAACGTGAGGTGGTGCTGCTCGGCCTGGTTGCGGAGCGTGTCGAGCACCGTGCCCGGCTGCACCTTCGCGAGCTTCCGGCTGGGATCGACCCAGAGAACTCGGTTCATATACTTGGAGAAGTCCATGACCACGGCGACGTTGCAACAGCCGCCGGTCAGGCTGGTGCCCCCCCCTCGCGACAGCAAGGGCGCGCCGTGGCGGCGGCAGGCGGCGATGGTCTCCACCACGTCGTCGATGTCCCGGGGAATCACGACGCCGATCGGCACCTGCCGGTAATTCGATCCGTCGGTCGCGTACAGCGCGCGGCTGCCCGAGTCGAACCGCACCTCCCCGCGGATCCGCGCGCGGAGCTCGGCCGCCAGGGCGGACGCGTTGACGTAGAGCGGTCTGGCGACCTCGGTGCGGTGCCTTGCGCTGGGGTCGGCGGCGATATCGGAAATGGTGGCCATCGGCGTGTCCTCTCGGGCGCCCCGCGAAGCGATGTCTCCCGCGGGGCGCGATCCATTGTCAAACGCTCAGAAATTGAGTCGATCTGCCAAACGTCAGACGGCGAACCGCTTGGCGTCCGGCCGTTTGAACTCGAGGCCCAGGCCGGGCCGCGCGAGGTCCGGGCGGAGCGACCCTTCGGACGGGGTTGGTGCCCCGTCGAAGAGCATGTGCTCGATCCGGTCGTGATCGTGGAAGTATTCCAGGTGACGGAAGGGGGGAAGGGCACAGCACGGGTGTACGTGCAGCGACGGGGCGCAGTGCGCCGAGAGGGGGAGTGAACGGGCTTCGCACAACGCGCCGACGCGGAGCAAGCCGGTGATTCCCATGCACCGCGTGACGTCGGCCTGGAGCACGTCGACCGCGCCTGCCTCGAGCATCCGGTGGAAGTAAACCAGGTCGTACCCGTACTCCCCCGCGGTAATCTCCATGCCGGCCGGAGCGCGATCGCGGAGGAGACGCAGGCCGTCGAGGTCGTCGGAAGAGACCGGCTCCTCGAACCAGGTCACGCCCAGCTCGGCGAACGCCTCGGCTTGCGCGAGCGCTTGCTTGCGCGAGTACGCGCCGTTGGCGTCGACGAAGAGCTCCGTCTCCTTGCCGATCGCCTCGCGCGCGGCCCGGACCCGAGCGAGGTCGCTGGGGGGCTCGCGGCCGATCTTCATCTTGACCCGCGGGATCCCCTGCGCGGCCCAGCCGCCGAGCTGCTTCTGGAGCTGCTCGACCGAGTACGAGGTGAACCCGCCGCTGCCGTACACCGGCGCGCTGTCGCGCACGGCGCCGAGGAGCGTCACGAGCGGCAGGTCGAGCAATCGTGCCTTCAGGTCCCAGAGCGCGGTGTCGACGGCGGCGATCGCCATGGAAGAGATCCCCGGCCGCCCGAGGTTGCGGACCGCCTGACTCATCGCCACCCAGGTGCCGGGAACCGCCATCGCATCACACCCGCGGACGACGCCGGCGAGATGGTCGTGGATCAGGCGCGCGGTCGCCGTATCCGCATAGGAGTAGCCGAGTCCGGTCTTGCCCCCGGCGGCCGCCTCGACCAGGACCATCGTCGTCTTGTCCCACGCGTAGGTGCCGTCCGACTCCGGTGCGTCAGTCGGCACTGTGTAGGCCGAGACGGTGAGGCTCTCAATCGGAATTGTGCTGGATTTGTTAATAGTGTTCATGGATTTTGTGTATCAGTCGGTGGGACAGGAGTGGCCCACCGACTCAACGGCCTTCGAGGGTTTTTGGATCAGATCAGCTCGCGGACCTGGTCCTCGAAGATCGAGGAGATGATCTTGCCGCGGTCGGGTTCGCCGCGGACGAGCGATTCGGCAAGGTTGACCGCCTGCCGCGGCGTGACGCTGGCGGGCATTGGCGGCTCGAAGGGATCGACGACGGCCTCGACGACGGCCGGCTTCTTCGAGGCGAAGGCCATCTCGAGCGCGGGGCGAACCTCGTCCGGCTTCTCGCAGCGCACCCCGATGCCACCGCAGGCCTCGGCGAACTTGACGAAATCGATCGGCTGGAGCGCGACCTCGTACTCGGGGTTGCCGAGGAAGATCATCTGCTCCCACTTGATCTGCCCCAGCGTGTTGTTCTTGATGATGACGACCTTGATCGGCAGCTCGTGCTTGACCGCCGTGGCGAACTCGCCCATGAGCATCGTGAAGCCGCCGTCGCCCACGAACGCGACGACCTGCCGGCCGGGATACGCCGCCTGCGCGCCGACCGCGTAGGGAAGACCGGGCGCCATGGTTGCCAGGTTGCCGGAGCAGGAGAACTGCATCCCCCGCCGGATCATGATATGACGTGCGGCCCAGGTGGTGATCGTCCCCGAGTCGGTCGTCACGATCGCGTCCGGCGCGAGCAGCTCGTTGACGTGATGCGCGACGACCTGCGGCTTGACCGGCGACTCCTCGCGGCTCTCGCGGACTTTCATCAGCTCCCACCACTCCTTCATCCCCTTCTGCGCCTTCCCCAGGAACGAACGGTCGGCGCGGTGATCGAGCAAGGGGAGAAGCGCCTGGAGCGTGGCCCTGGCGTCGCCTGCCATGCCGATATCCACCGGGTAGCGCAGTCCGATCCGCTTGGGGTCGAAGTCGATCTGCACGGCGCGGGCGCTCCCGGGCTTCGGGTACCACTTGAGGTACGGGAAGCTCGTCCCGACCATCAGCAGCGTGTCACATTCCTCGAGCGCGACCTCGGAGGGACGCGTCCCGAGCAGGCCGACGCCGCCGGTCGTGTAGGGCGAGTCGTCCGGAACGGTCGCCTTGCCCAGGAGCGGCTTGACGATCGGCGCGGCGAGCGTGTCGGCGAGCTTCTCGAGCTCGTCGGTCGCGCCCAGAGCGCCCTGGCCGGCGAGGATCACCGTCTTCTTGCCCGCGTTCAAAAGCGCGGCGGCGCTCTTGATCGTTTCCATCTGGGGAATGACGATCGGCGGCCGCCAGGACGAGCCGGTGTGCCCCTTGACCATCTGCGCCGACGATTCCTCGTCCGACATCGTCAGGTCCTGGATGTCGGCCGGGCACGTCAGGTGCGACACGGTTTTCGACGACAGGGCCGAACGGCACGCGGCGTCAACCAGGGCATGCGCGTGCTTGGCCCCGAGGATCATCTGGTTGTACTCGGCAACGTCCTTGAACAGCGAGAGGATGTCGATCTCCTGCTGGAAGTGGGTGCCGATCATGTCGTGGTACGTGTGCCCGGTGATGGCGAGGACAGGGGCGTGGTCGAGCTTGGCGTCGTAGAGGCCGTTGAGCAGGTGGATCGCGCCGGGGCCGGACGTCGCGAAGCAGACGCCGAGCCGGCCGGTGAACTTGGCGTAGCCGCAGGCCGCGAACGCGGCCCCCTCTTCGTGCCGCACCTGGATGAACCGGATCTTGTCCTTATTCTTGCGCAGCGATTCGAAAATGCCGTTGATCCCGTCGCCGGGGAGGCCGAAGGCCGTGTCAACGCCCCAGGCGAGCAGTTTCTCGACGATCACATCCCCGGTTGTCTTCGCCATCGGTCGCGCTCCTTACTCGAAGGCTCCCACGCGCAGCCGGCGCGCGGGCCAAACCGAGCCCCGAGGCTCGAGGTCCACCGGTCGATTCCCTGGAGGAGAGCCCGGACCACTCTGCAGCCAAGCTCCCACAGGTGCGGAAAATCCACCATGAACGGCGACGGCGGGGCGGGAAACAACCGTCACCG
>Ga0224712_10000145_pt1 | contig 11882 bp, 9 predicted proteins | sample DielMetaTC5pm2_FD_171474 | JGI IMG/M metagenome (GOLD analysis project Ga0224712, IMG submission 171474) | Corn rhizosphere microbial communities from Kellogg Biological Station, Michigan, USA - Diel MetaT C5pm-2 (Metagenome Metatranscriptome)... | ecosystem: Host-associated > Plants > Roots >...
CGGTCGTTGATGTCCTTGAGCGCCTTCACATGGTCGTTCGTCACCGCGCCGAAATACACGCGCTTGTACATCCACAGCGTGTAGGCGGCGCCGAGGATCAGCGTGAACGCAGCGCCGAACGCAATCCAGAAGTTGAACTGAACCGCGGCCAGAATCACCATGAACTCGCCAACGAACCCGGACGTGCCCGGCAAGCCGCAGTTGGCCATCGAGAACAGCATCACGAGCGCGGCGAACTTGGGCATGACGTTCACGACGCCGCCGTAATCGGCGATCTGGCGCGAGTGCATGCGGTCATAGAGCACGCCGATGCAAAGGAACATCGCGCCCGAGACGAAGCCGTGCGAGATCATCTGCACGATCGCGCCTTCGACGCCGAGTTGGTTGAAGATGAAGAAGCCCAGCGTGACGAAGCCCATGTGCGCGATCGACGAATACGCGACGAGCTTCTTCATGTCGGCCTGCACCATCGCCACGAGGCCGATGTAGATGACGGCGATCAGCGACAGCGTGATGATCACCGGCGCCAGCGTATGGCTTGCGTCGGGTGCGATCGGCAACGAGAAGCGCAGGAAACCGTACGCGCCGAGCTTGAGCATGATCGCGGCCAGCACCACGGAACCACCCGTCGGCGCTTCCACGTGCGCATCGGGCAACCACGTATGCACCGGCCACATCGGCACCTTGACGGCGAACGCAAGGAAGAAGGCGATGAACAGCAACACCTGCGGCGTCATCGCGATCTTCGCGCTTTGCCATGCGGCCAGATCGAACGTGCCCGTCTCGACGTAGAGGTAAATCAGCGCGACCAGCATCAGCAGAGAACCGGCCAGCGTATAGAGGAAGAACTTGAACGCGGCGTAGATCCGGTTCGGTCCGCCCCATACGCCGATGATCAGGTACATCGGGATCAGCGTCGCTTCGAAGAATACGTAGAACAGCAAACCGTCGGCAGCCGAGAACACCCCCACCATGATCCCCGAGAGGATCAGGAAGGCCGCCATGTATTGCGACACGTGTTCGGTGATGACTTCCCAGCCGGCGATCACGACGATCACCGTGATCAAAGCCGTCAGCACGACGAACCACATCGAGATGCCGTCGACGCCGAGGTGGTACGTGATATGGAAGCGCTCGATCCAGTTCGCCTGCTCGACGAACTGCAGCGAGGCGCTCGTCGTATCGAAGCCGCTGATGAGCGGCAACGTGACTAGCAGCCCCAGGATCGAGCCGATCAGCGCAAGCCAGCGCGCAGGTCCAGGGTTCTTATCGGAACCGACGGCGAGAACGGCCAAACCGAAAACGATCGGCAGCCAAATCGCGGTACTAAGAATCGGAAAAGAGTGCATTAAGTGTCCCCCGCCTTATTTGCCGCCGAGCGTTACAAACAGGGTAAGGAGCCCCAGCATGCCGATAATCATGGCGAACGCGTAGTGGTAGATGTAACCGGATTGCAGGAAGCGAATCACGCTGGCGAACCAACCGACGAAGCGTGCGCTGCCGTTGACGAGACCGTCGATGACCACGACGTCGCCTTCTTTCCACAGGCCGCGGCCGATGGCCACCGCACCGCGCGCAAAGACGACTTCGTTGATCTTGTCCATGTAGTACTTGTTCTCGAGCAGGGTGTAGATCGGGCCGAACGCGCGGCGAATCACAGCGGGCAGATCCGGGCGCTTCAGGTACAAGAACCACGCCGTCACGAAGCCGGCGATGGCGAGCCACAGCGGCAGCGATGCCACGGAGTGCAGCGCCATGGGCAGCCAGCCTTGGAACTCCTTGCTCATCTCTTCGATCGCCGTGTGGTTCTCGCCGATGAAGACGACCTTGTCGAACGCCACGCCGTGCGCGAAGAAATTGCCGTAGATCATCGGCCCGATCGCGATCGCACCGATGATGACGGACGGAATCGCCAGCAGGACGAGCGGCACCCAAACGACCCAAGGCGTTTCATGCGGCTCGTGCGCGTGGCCGTGACCGTGGTCATCGTGCCCATGATCGCCGTGCGCCGCCGATTCCGCGCCATGGCCGTTGCCGAAATCTTTCGGGTGGCGGAAACGCTCCTCTCCATGGAACACCATGAAGTACATGCGGAACGAATACAGCGCCGTCACGAACACGCTCGCCACGACCGCGAAGTAGGCGATACCCGCGCCGGGCAAATGCGAGAGGCCCACGGCGTCGATGATCGAATCCTTCGAATAAAAGCCCGCGAAAAACGGCGTACCGCACAATGCCAGCGTGCCCATCAGCGACGTGAACCACGTGATCGGCATGTACTTGCGCAAGCCGCCCATGTTGCGCATGTCTTGATCGTGGTGCATGCCGATGATGACCGAGCCGGCGCCGAGGAACAGCAGCGCCTTGAAGAACGCGTGGGTCATCAGGTGGAACACCGAAATCGAGTACGCCGACGCGCCGAGCGCGACCGTCATGTAACCGAGCTGCGAGAGCGTCGAGTAAGCGACGACGCGTTTGATGTCGTTTTGCACGACGCCGAGCAAGCCCATGAAGAACGTCGTGATCGCCCCGATCACCATGATGAACGACAGCGCCGTATCGGACAGTTCGAACAGCGGCGACATGCGCGTCACCATGAAGATGCCGGCCGTCACCATCGTCGCCGCGTGGATCAGCGCGGAGATAGGCGTCGGGCCTTCCATCGAATCGGGCAGCCAGACATGCAGCGGGAATTGCGCCGACTTACCCATCGCGCCGATGAACAGGCAAATGCAGGCCACCGTCAACAAGCCCCACTGCGTGCCCGGGAACGTGAGCGCGGCGAGCGCTTCGCGCTTGGCGAAGACTTCGCCGTAGTTCATCGAACCGGCGTAGGCGAGGATGAGGCCGATGCCGAGGAGGAAGCCGAAATCGCCGACGCGGTTCACGAGGAACGCCTTCATGTTCGCGTAGATCGCGCTTTCACGAGTGAAGTAAAAGCCGATCAAGAGATACGACACGAGACCCACCGCTTCCCAGCCGAAGAACAGCTGCAGGAAGTTGTTGCTCATGACGAGCATCAGCATCGAGAACGTGAACAGCGAGATGTACGAGAAGAAGCGCTCATAACCCTCGTCGTCCGCCATGTATCCGATCGTGTAGATGTGAACCATCAGCGACACGAAGGTGACGACGCACATCATCATCGCCGTGAGCGAATCGACGAGGAAGCCGACTTCGAACTTGAGCGCGCCGACCTTCATCCATTCGTAGACGGTCGCGTTGTAACTCGCGCCGTGCAGGACGTCGGCGAACACGATCGCCGACAGAATGAACGAGATCAGCACGCCGAGGATCGTGACCCGGTGGCTACCCTTGCGCCCTACCAGCTTCCCGCCAAGACCTGCAATCAGCGAGCCGGCGAGCGGTGCGAGCGGAACCGCCAGCAGCAGGTTTTCATTGAGTGTCGTGGACATAACCGCAGTGCCTGAATTTAACCTTTGAGCTGATCGAGATCCTCGACGTTGATCGTGTCGAGGGTACGGAACAGAGTCACGAGAATCGCGAGACCGATCGCCGCTTCGGCCGCGGCCACCGTCAACACGAAGAACACGAAGATCTGCCCGTGTATGTCGCCAAGGTAGTGCGAGAACGCGACGAAGTTCGTGTTCACGGCGAGCAAGATCAGTTCGATCGCCATCAGGATGATGATGACGTTGCGACGATTCAGGAAAATGCCGACGACGCCGATCGCAAACAAGATCGCGCCGAGCACGAGGTAATGAGCCAGAGTCACCATATTTTTCTCCTCGATGCTCAACGGTTGCTGTCGACCGCGCCGGCGCCGACATTGGCGTTCGGCTCGCCGGCGGCGCCTTCGGCGGTAGCCGGCAGCGTCGCCTTCTCGGCCTGCATCTTCACGATGCGCACGCGGTCTTGCGCGCGCACCTTCACTTGTTCCGACACGCGCTGGCGCTTACTGTCCTTGCCCTTGCGCGCCGTCAGCGCGATCGCCGCGATGATCGCGACGAGCAACACGAGCCCCGCCACTTCGAACGCGAACACGTAGTCGGTGTAGATCACCTTGCCGATCAGGTACGTGTTCGGCATCGCGCTTGCGCCCGCGGCCGCCGCGGCCGCATCGCGCACCGGCGTGCTGGTCGCGCCGTAGCCGTGCCAGAGGATCAGCGCCGTCTCGACGATGATGATCGCGCCGACGATCGTCGCCACCGGCACGAAGCGCTTGAAGTCCTTGCGCAGCACGTCGAGGTTGATGTCGAGCATCATCACGACGAACAGGAACAGCACCATCACCGCGCCGACGTAGAGCAACACGAGCAGGATGGCAAGGAATTCGGCTTCGAGCAGCATCCAGATCGCCGCCGCGTTGAAGAACGCGAGCACGAGAAAGAGCGCCGACCCCACCGGGTTGCGCGACGTGATCACCTTCAGCGCCGACACGGTCAGGAGCAGCGCGAAGATGTAAAACAGTACGGTCGTGAATTCCATGATTACCGGTTCATCGTTAGCTCATCAATTAGGCGTAGTGGTCGCAGACGGCACACCGCTTCTCACCGCGGCGGAGAAACCGCCGCGTCACCCCAACAACGCGTCGAGCAAATGCAACTGCGTCAATGCTTGTCAACGATACGGCGCGTCGGCCGCCTTCGACGCCGCGATCTCGGCCTCATAGCGATCGCCCACCGCGAGCAACATGTCCTTGGTGAAGTACAAGTCGCCGCGCTTTTCGCCGTGGTACTCGAGGATGCTCGTCTCGACGATCGAATCGACGGGGCAGCTTTCCTCGCAGAAACCGCAGAAGATGCACTTGGTCAGGTCGATGTCGTAGCGCGTCGTGCGGCGCGTGTTGTCCGCGCGCACTTCCGACTCGATCGTGATGGCAAGCGCCGGACACACCGCTTCGCACAGCTTGCAGGCGATGCAGCGCTCTTCGCCGTTTTCGTACCGGCGCAGCGCATGCAGGCCGCGAAAACGCGGCGAGAGCGGCGTCTTTTCCTCGGGGAACTGCACCGTGAACTTGCGGCGGAACGTGTAACGGCCCGTCAGCGCAAGCCCCTTGAGCAGCTCGGTCAGGAAAAACGTCTTGAAGAAGTTTTGAATAACGTTCATTTCGCTCGCCCTTTATTTCCAGATGTTCAGCGGCGACATGATCCAGAAGCCGACCACGACCACCCAGACGATGCACACGGGCAGGAACACTTTCCAGCCAAGGCGCATGATCTGGTCATAGCGATAGCGCGGGAACGTCGCGCGAGCCCAGATGAACACCGACAACAGGAAGAAGACCTTCAACATGAGCCAGAAGATGCCCGGAACGAACGACAAGAAGCCGAACGGTGCGCTCCAGCCGCCGAGGAACAGCGTGGCGGCCAGCGCCGAGATCACGATCATGTTGATGTACTCGGCGAGGAAGAACAGCGCGAACGCCATCCCCGAGTAATCGATCATGTGGCCCGCCACGATTTCGGACTCCCCTTCCACCACGTCGAACGGGTGGCGGTTCGTTTCGGCAATGCCCGAGATGAAATAGACGACGAACACCGGCAACAGCGGCAGCCAGTTCCACGAGAGGAACGTCACGCCGTGCGAGGCGAAGAAGCCGCGCATTTGCGAGCCGACGATATCCGACAGATTCAAGCTGCCCGAAGTCATCAGCACGACGACGAGCGCGAAACCCATCGACACTTCGTACGAGACCATCTGCGCGGCGGCGCGCATGGCGCCGAGGAACGCGTACTTCGAGTTCGAGGCCCAGCCCGCGAGAATCACGCCGTACACGCCGATCGACGAAATCGCGATGACGTAGAGCAGGCCCGCGTTGATGTTGCCGAGCACGGCTTGGGCTTGGAACGGAATCACGGCCCAGACCGCGAAGGCGGGCACCACCGTCATGATCGGCGCAATCAGATAAAGCCAGCGGCTCGCGGCAGTCGGCTGAATCACTTCCTTGAGCAAGAGCTTGAGCACGTCGGCGATCGGCTGCAACAAGCCCGCGGGGCCGACGCGGTTCGGCCCGATACGCACGTGCATCCAGCCGATGAGCTTGCGTTCCCAGAGAATCAGGTACGCCACGCACAGCAGAATCGCGACGGAGACGACGAGGATGCGCACGAGCGCCCACACCGTGGGCCAAGCCGCACCGAGCGCCTGCGCGCCCCCTGCGTTGATCGTATCGAACAAGCTCATTACGCCTTCTCCACCACGAGTTCACCGAACAGATCGCCGAGCGCGGCGCCAAGCGTCGTGCCGGCCGATACGCGCACGGCCGTCTCCGCGAGCAGCGCATCGCGCGTCGCGGCGGCTTGCACCGAACGATCGCCCTGGCGCACGCGCACCGGATCGCCTTCCTTGAGTCCCAACTTGTCGAACAACACGGCCGAGAGACCGATGACGTCGGCCGTGCGGCTCGCAGCCGTCAAATGCAGCGACGGCGCGCGGCGCACCAGCGCATCGGCGTGATAGATCGGCACATCGGCAATGCGCTCGAGCGCGCCGCTTGCTTGCACGCCGCGCGCGAGCGCCGCATCGGTGCGGTTGTTCAAGCGCGATGCATCGACGCCTTGCGGCAGCGCCGAGGCGCGTACGTCTTCGACGGAGTCGTACTCGAAACCGGGCAAGCCGAGCACGTTGCCGACCACACGCAGCACCTTCCAACCCGGACGCGTCTCGCCGAGCGGGCGCACGACGCCGCTGAACGCCTGCAACGTGCCTTCCGCGTTGACGAACGCGCCGGCCGTTTCGGTGAACGGCGAGATCGGCAGCAACACGTCGGCGTAGTCGAGGCCCGTCTTGAACGGCGACATCACGACGACCGTCTCGGCCTGGCGCAGCGCGGCAAGCGCCTGCGTAGGGTTGGCCGTATCGAATTCGGGCTCGAAGTTGAGCAGCACATAACCTTTACGCGGCTCGTCGAACGCTTGGCGCGCGTTCAAGCCTTGCGCGCCGGGGAGCGCGCCGACCAGATGCGCACCCACGGTGTTCGCCGCTTCCGTGAGGAAGCCGAGCGTCGCGCCCGTTTGTTCGGCGATCCACTGGGCCAGCGCATGAATGCGCGAAAACTCGGGATGTTGCACGGCGCTGTTGCCGATCAACACGGCGCGCTTCTCGCCGCTCGCGAGCGAGGCGGCGATCTCTTGCGCGGCAGCCGTCGCTTCGACCCCGGCCGCGCCTTGCGGCAGCGCGACGTTGCGCGCTTGCGCGACGGCGGCGGCGATGCCGGCCAGCGTATCGACCCACGCCGACGGCGCGGCGATGATCGTCTTCGCGGTCGGGATCAGCGAGTTGTCGCCCGTTGCGTGCAGCAGGTGCAGCTTGGCGCCGCTACGCGCGGCTTGGCGCAGACGCGCGGCCATGAGCGGATGATCGCGGCGCAGGAACGAGCCGATGACGAACGCGCTGTCGAGCGTCGAGAGATCGGCGAGCGGCATGCCGAGCCACGGCGCGCCGGCGCTCGCGCCGGAGAAATCGGACTGACGCAGACGGAAGTCGACGTTCGCCGTGCCGAGCCCTTGCGCCAGCTGCTTGAGCAGGAACAATTCTTCGACCGTGCTGTGCGCGCTGCCCAGCATGGCAAGCGCATTCGCGCCGTGATCGGCGGCCACGCCTTTCAGGCTCTTGGCCACGTATTCGAGCGCGGTTTGCCAATCGGCTTCGATCCACTCGCCGCCTTGCTTGAGCATCGGCTGCGTCAAGCGCGCTTCGCTGGTCAGCCCTTCGTACGAGAAGCGGTCCTTATCGGAGATCCAGCACTCGTTGATGGCTTCGTTCTCGAGCGGCAGCACGCGCATGACGCGGTTGTTCTTGCTTTGCACGACGAGATTGGCGCCGACCGAATCGTGCGGGCTCACCGACTTGCGGCGCGAGAGCTCCCACGTGCGGGCGCTGTAGCGGAAGGGCTTACTCGTGAGCGCGCCGACCGGGCACAGATCGATCATGTTGCCCGACAGTTCGGAATCGACGGTCTTGCCGACGAACGTCGTGATCTCCGAGTGCTCGCCGCGGCCCAGCATGCCGAGCTCCATGACGCCGGCAATCTCTTGACCGAAGCGAACGCAGCGCGTGCAGTGAATGCAGCGCGTCATCTCTTCCATGGAGATGAGCGGACCGACGTTCTTGTGGAACACGACGCGCTTTTCTTCCGTGTAGCGCGAGGCCGACTTGCCGTAGCCGACGGCCAAGTCCTGCAACTGGCACTCACCGCCCTGATCGCAAATCGGGCAATCGAGCGGGTGATTGATGAGCAGGAATTCCATCACCGACTGCTGCGCCTTGACGGCCTTCTCGGACGTCGTGCGCACGACCATGCCGGCCGACACGGGCGTCGCGCAAGCGGGCACGGCCTTGGGCATCTTCTCGACTTCGACGAGACACATACGGCAGTTGGCCGCGATCGAAAGCTTCTTGTGATAGCAGAAGTGAGGAATGTACGTGTCGACCTTATGCGCAGCCTGGATGACCATGCTGCCTTCGGGCACCTCGACCTTCTTCCCGTCTATTTCAAGTTCAACCATGATGGTGAATGGTCCTTAACCTATTACCGCTCAATCTTTTGCTCGCTGAACCGCCCGCCGAAGGTCTTCGGCGGGCGGTTGGAATGAAGCGATGATTCCGTGCAGCGCGCCGTTACGCTCACGGCGCAGCCGCTAGGCGATCGCCGCGTCGGCAGCGCTCGGGGCACTCGCGTGGCCGCCGACCAGGCAGCGCTTGTGCTCGACGTGATATTCGAATTCGTCCCAGTAGTGCTTGAGCATGCCGCGCACGGGCATCGCCGCCGCATCGCCGAGCGCGCAAATCGTGCGGCCCATGATGTTCTCGGCCACCGAGTTGAGCAGGTCGAGATCTTCCTTGCGGCCCTCGCCATGCTCGATGCGATTGACGACGCGATAGAGCCAGCCCGTGCCCTCGCGGCACGGCGTGCATTGCCCGCACGACTCTTCAAAGTAGAAGTACGACAGACGCAACAGCGAACGTACCATGCAGCGCGTTTCGTCCATGACGATCACCGCGCCCGAACCGAGCATCGAACCGGCCTTCGCGATCGAATCGTAGTCCATGTCGGTCTGCATCATGAGCTCGCCCGGCACGACAGGAGCCGACGAGCCGCCCGGAATGACTGCCTTGAGCTTCTTGCCGCCGCGCACGCCGCCGGCCAATTCCATCAACGTGGAGAACGGCGTGCCGAGCGGGATTTCATAGTTGCCCGGACGCTCGACGTCACCCGACACCGAGAAGATCTTCGTGCCGCCGTTGTTCGGCTTGCCGAGTTCGAGGTAGGCCTGCGGGCCGATTTCGAGCAGGAACGGCACCGCGGCGAACGTCTCGGTATTGTTGATCGTCGTGGGCTTGCCGTAGACGCCGAAGCTCGCCGGGAACGGCGGCTTGAAGCGCGGCTGGCCTTTCTTGCCTTCGAGCGATTCGAGCAGCGCGGTTTCTTCGCCGCAAATATAGGCGCCGTAGCCGTGATGCGCGTAGAGCTCGAACGAGAAACCGGAGCCGAGGATGTCATTGCCGAGGTAGCCCGCGCGGCGCGCCTCGTCGAGCGCCTCTTCGAAGCGCTTGTAGACTTCGAAGATCTCGCCGTGGATGTAGTTGTAGCCTACCGTGATGCCCATCGCATATGCGCCGATCGCCATCCCTTCGATGAGCGAATGCGGGTTCCAGCGCAGGATGTCGCGATCCTTGAACGTGCCCGGTTCGCCTTCGTCCGAGTTGCAGACGAGGTACTTCTGTCCCGGAAACTGACGCGGCATGAAGCTCCACTTCAAGCCCGTCGGAAAGCCTGCGCCGCCCCGGCCGCGCAAGCCCGACGCCTTGACGTCGGCGATCACTTGCTCGGGCGGGATCTTCTCTTCGAGAATCCGGCGCAGCTGCTTGTAGCCGCCGCGCGCGACGTAATCGTCCAGACGCCAGTTCTCGCCATTGAGGCCCGCGAGAATCAGCGGTTTGATGTGACGGTCGTGCAGAGACGTCATTTCGAAAGCTCCTCGAGCAAAGCGTCGATCTTCTCGCGGGTCATGAAGCTGCACATGCGGTGATTGTTCACGAGCAACACCGGTGCGTCGCCGCACGAGCCGAAGCACTCGCCTTCCTTGAGCGTGAACTTGCCGTCGGGCGTCGTTTCACCGAAGTCGATGCCGAGCTTTTGTTTCAGATAATCGGCCGTCGCCTCGGCGCCGCCATGCGGGCCGAGTTGGCACGGCAGGTTCGTGCAGAGCGTGATCTTGTGCTGACCGACTGGCGACGTTTCGTACATCGTGTAGAAGGTCGCCACTTCCTGCACCGCCACGGCCGGCATCGCGAGGTAGTCGGCCACGAACTGCATCAGTTCGGGCGACAGCCAGCCGTGCTCTTCCTGAGCGACGGCCAACGCCGACATCACGGCGGACTGTTTCTGATCGGCGGGATACTTCGCCACCGCGCGATCGATTTCTTTCAGGCCTTCAGCTGAGATCATTTTGAGAACACGAACTCTTTCAATTCCTACCGAAACGAAAACCTGCCGCCTTGTTCGTCGCGGCAGACCCGGCGCACCGCAAGCGGCGTCACTCGCCGCTCGCTACCGTCGCGCCGTGCGGCGCTTACCGGTCGATTTCGCCGAACACGATGTCCTGCGTACCGATGATGGTGACGGCGTCCGCGATCATGTGACCGCGCGCCATTTCGTCGAGCGCGGCCAGGTGCGCATAGCCGGGCGCGCGAATCTTGAGGCGATACGGCTTGTTTGCGCCGTCCGACACCAAATAGATGCCGAATTCGCCCTTCGGATGCTCGACCGCGGCATACGCTTCGCCTTCCGGCACGTGAAACCCTTCCGTGAAGAGCTTGAAGTGGTGAATCAGCTCTTCCATGTTCGACTTCATGCCTACGCGCGAGGGCGGTGCGACCTTGTGGTTGTCGATCATCACCGGGCCCGGATTCTTGCGCAGCCATTCGATACATTGCTTGGCGATGCGCGTGGACTGACGCATTTCCTCCACACGCACGAGGTAGCGGTCGTAGCAGTCGCCGTTCACGCCCACGGGGATGTCGAAATCGAGCTGATCGTACACCTCGTAGGGCTGCTTCTTGCGCAAATCCCACTCCACCCCCGACCCGCGCAGCATCGCGCCGGTCAATCCGAGTTGGAACGCGCGCTCGGGGCTGACGACGCCGATGCCGACCAAACGCTGCTTCCAAATCCGGTTGTCGGTGAGCAGCGTTTCGTACTCGTCGACACAACCCGGGAAGCGGTTGAAGAAATCGTCGATGAAATCGAGCAGCGAACCTTGCCGCGCTTCGTTCATCCTTTCGAGCGCCTTCGCGTTGCGAATTTTCGACGCCTTGTACTGCGGCATGGCATCGGGCAGATCGCGATAGACGCCGCCCGGGCGATAGTAGGCCGCGTGCATCCGCGCACCCGACACCGCCTCGTAGACGTCCATCAGATCCTCACGCTCGCGAAACGCGTACAGGAACACCGCCATCGCACCGACGTCGAGCGCGTGCGCGCCGATCCACATCAAGTGGTTCAGCACGCGCGTGATTTCGTCGAACAGCACACGGATGTATTTCGCACGAATCGGCACGTCGATGCCGAGCAGCTTCTCGATGGCCAGCACGTAGCCGTGCTCGTTGACCATCATCGACACGTAGTCGAGACGGTCCATGTACGGCACCGACTGAATGTACGTCTTGTTCTCGGCGAGCTTTTCGGTCGCACGATGCAACAGGCCGATATGCGGATCGGCGCGCTGAATCACTTCGCCGTCGAGTTCGAGCACGAGGCGCAGCACGCCGTGCGCTGCCGGGTGCTGCGGGCCGAAGTTGAGCGTGTAGTTCTTGATCTCTGCCATGGCGACCTCTTAGTGTTTCAGACCGCCGTAGCGATCCTCGCGAATCACGCGCGGCGTGATTTCGCGCGGCTCGATCGTCACCGGCTGGTA
>Ga0224712_10000147_pt1 | contig 11831 bp, 9 predicted proteins | sample DielMetaTC5pm2_FD_171474 | JGI IMG/M metagenome (GOLD analysis project Ga0224712, IMG submission 171474) | Corn rhizosphere microbial communities from Kellogg Biological Station, Michigan, USA - Diel MetaT C5pm-2 (Metagenome Metatranscriptome)... | ecosystem: Host-associated > Plants > Roots >...
CCATACTGTTTAGGGATCTTCATGCCGAAAGCCCCGAGCGCAAAGAGTCCTTTCAAGACGGAGTCGGGAATCTTCGCGGTCCGTTCGATTTCATCGGGATCGACCTGCGTCATGAGAAAGGTTTCCAAGCGTGGTCGGAATGCTTCCCAGTCGGCCTGCTCTTCCGGTGACTCTTCCGGCATGAGGAGAAGCGAAAAGTCAGGTCTTCCTGCGAACAGCCCCGCCATGAAACTGCGGCCTGCTAACCGCTCTCGCGCCTCCTCGATCCGCTCGAATTCTTTGAACAGAGTGGCCATGATGTTTCCTCAGACGGTCATCGGTTCCAGGGACGGTGATCCTTGGAGTTCTTCAAATCTCGCCGTGAAGTGGCGCAGCATCGGCGCCTCATAGGTCAACGCGAGGCCGTGGATCAGTTCGCACCTTCGATAGAGTTCGATGATTGATTCCGCGACATACGTGATCTGCATATTCGTATAGACCCGCCGGGGAACGGCGAGTCTGACCATCTCCAGCTCGGGGTGAATGGTTCGGCCGGTCACGGGATCTTTTTTGCCGAACATGAGAGTGCCGATTTCGACTCCCCGGATGCCGAAGTCCCGGTACAGCGCGACAGCCAGCGCTCGTCCTGGAAATTCGGATTGCGGAATGTGGGGGAGGAATTCTTTGGCATTGAGGTAGACCGCATGGCCGCCGACGGGTTTGAGAATCGGCACTCCACTTCCCTCCAACAAGTCGCCCAGGTAACGAACCTGGCCGATGCGGAAACGCAAATATTCTTCGTCGAGAACCTCTTCAAGTCCTCTGGCCATCGCTTCCAGGTCACGACCCGCCAATCCGCCGTACGTTGGAAAACCTTCGACCAGGATGAGCATGTTGGTAATGTCCTGCGCCCACTGTCCGTCGTTCAGGCTGAGAAATCCCCCGATGTTCACGAGTCCGTCCTTCTTCGCGGACATGGTGCAGCCGTCTCCATAGCTGAAGAGTTCCCGTGCGATGTCGAGGATCGATTTGTGGGCATATTCAGGCTCACGCTCTTTGATGAAGAAGCAGTTCTCCGCGAATCGGCAGGCATCGAAAAATAGCGGAATATGGTAGTGATCCAACAGCCGACGGGTCCGTCGAATATTATCCATCGAGACCGGTTGTCCGCCGCCGCTGTTGTTCGTGATGGTCATCATCACCAGCGGAATCTTGTCCGGCCCGGCTCGATTGATCGTCTCCTCCAATCGGGGCAGATCGATGTTTCCCTTGAACGGCAGGTCGCAGTGGGGATCGTAGGCCTCCCTGATGACGATGTCGAGCGCCTCCGCCCCCTGATGCTCGACGTTGGCGCGTGTCGTGTCGAAGTGGATGTTGTTGGGGACGCACATTCCCGGTTTGACGATCGTTGAAAAGAGAAGATTCTCGGCCATGCGGCCCTGGTGCGTCGGAATGACGTGTTTGTAGCCGAAGATCGATCGGACAGTCTCTTCCAGGTGGTAGTAGTTCCTGCTGCCGGCATAGGACTCATCCCCTAGCATCAGACCCGCCCATTGCCTGTCACTCATGGCTGCTGTGCCGCTATCGGTCAAGAGATCGACGTAGACACTTTCGGCCGGGACCTGAAACAGATTGTAGCCGGCGGTGCGCAGCAGTGTGTCACGCCTTTCGCGAGTCGTGTGGCGAATGGGCTCCACTACCTTGATCTTGAACGGCTCCGACGGGAATTTCATGTGATCGCCCTCATGAATCGCTCTAATTCGACCTTGAAAGCTCGTGGGCCGGAATATTCGAAGACGTATCGGGTCATGTCGAAGAGCGGAGCCGGGTCAAGCTCCCGCAGCAACTCCGGCTTCCAGGTGATTTCCAGTTGATTGATCATGGTAATGGGTGTGATGGGACCCACTATTCCGAGCTGCACTTGGCCGTAGGATCGGGAAAAAATGAGAATTTCCCGGTCGAAGATCGCAGTATTGAGATCCCGCGCAGCCCCCTGCTGCCTGTAGTCTTCCTCAAAACGTTGAAAAGTGGCCGCTCGTTGGAGGTTTTCACGGAATGCGAAGGAGATCTTGATGCCCGCCCGATGTTGGTCGTCCATGACTTGGATGGCATCCATAACGACCGACTCTTGCTGCATTTGCTCGCGCGTCAGGATCAAGAGGCGGCGGATCATGACGCCCCGCTTGACCGCCGCCTGGTTCGCCAGGAGGTAGCTTGGATATAGCGCTTCTCCCTTTTTCCAGATGTTCCATCGCTCCATGATCGCGTCGATGGACTCCTCGGCTGTCTGGACGAGTCGAATGGCTTCCGCATTCGCTTCGGCTCCTTCATAGAGCAAGGTCTGCGTTTCAAGCTGTCGGAGTTCTTGCCCGATGGCTGCCACTTTACGGGGAATGTATTTCGGGCTTTTGGGGACATGAAGCATGACATCGACGGCCGTCAGCGCCAAGTTCCAATATTCTTTTGCCTGTTTGGGGGCTTTGTCCTTTTGAGCGATCAGAAGGAGTTCAACCGGGTTCTTATGCAGGAGTTTTGCCATCTTGATGCACAATTCCGGCTTCGGGATTTTGAGCCCACGACGCATTAGATTTGCCTCAGGTTGAGCGATTCCTAGCTTCTCTGCCAAGGCATAATCACTGCTCAATCCATATCTCCCCTTGACCAATTCGAAGTATTCCGCAATTTCCGTCATGCTGACCTCATCATGGCGTGATCCTCATATCTAAAGGGTGATCTGGATGAGACGACATGTTTCTTCTTCTTCGCTTAATGTTTTGTGGGAAATCCCGCCATCTGTTCTCTCATCGTGGACATGAGCTGGTCCTCCCCACTGTGTCTAACCGGGCTCCAAGCAAGAATCCCTTCTTCCAACCACTCAGCCTTTCCTGACAGAATATTCTTTGCCAAATGGAACACTCGAGAGTCGTCTTGCCACAACGGTTGTCTCAGCGAAAGCAAGGGCGTCGGGTGGAATCCTTCTTTGACCTGGGAACAGAAGTGTTGGAGAAGCTCATCAGCCAACACATGATCGCGGACGGCTTGCTGCGATGCGTACCATAACAATGCTTCCGTCGCAAAAAGTTGTACCCCGGCCTTGACCAGGCGAGTCATCAACAGTTGCTTGCGCGCGAGTCCTTGGCGGTGGTGGGCTGTGACCCAGTGTGACTTTTGAGCGAGTTCCCTCGCTTTTTTCGTGACAAACCACTCCCACACCGATTCGGACGGTGCAGCCGCCGGCCATCTTTTGAGCATGGGCAAGCGGTTGAGAGAGCGGCCCGTGACTTTGGCGAAGAATGGCAGGGCCTGTATCATCGTGTTGACCTGAAAATCCAAGAAGGCCTTTCCATGAGAGACGTACTCCGCCAATCCCTCGCGCCCGATCCAAAGGGTCAAGATCCCGTTCGTTCCCTCCCAAATGACATTGATCAAGGCATCTCGGACCATGCGTTCGATCGGAGCCGGCACGTCCCCATGGAGCCGAAGCGATTCCGACGTTTCGAACCCGCGTCCACCATAAATGCGGAAGAGATCGAGCACCGATTCGAGCAACCATTCGGTGGCGAGAATTTTGGCGGCTGCCGACTCAAGCCGCACATCAACCTTGGAGTCGGCCCAGGTCCCTGTGATGGTGACCAAGGCTTCCAATGCCAGGACACGCGAGGCTATACGGACGATCTTGGCCCCGATATCCGTGTGCTCACCGATCGGGCAATCATATTGAATGCGCTCTTGCGCCCGTTGTCGAGCCAGCCATAGACATTGCTTCAAATTGCCCAAGCAGGCGGCGGGCAGGGTAAGCCGGCCTACGGTCAAGCTTTCCAGAGCGCGTCGTAATCCCTCTCCCTCTTTTCCCAATCGGTCGGCCACCGGCACGAAGACCTCGTTAAGTTGGACGGCGCCGTTGTAGATCCCGCGGACACCCATATAGTGGAGGCGCGTGCAGCGACATCCCGGTGTGTGGGTATCGACGACAAAGGCGCCGAACCGCCGTTCCGACTTGGGGCGAGCGATCTCCCTAGGCTCCTGTACGATTTGGGCAATCACTACCAGGAGCGATGCCAAGAACTCATTGTCCCGGCGGGGTGCATTCGTCGTATACAATTTTTCGCCGGTGAGTCGATAGCCCACGAGGGCGCCGTGCTCGCGCACCGGGATGGCATAGGTTCGGAGATCCCAAATATCGCAGCCGGCACCCTTTTCCGTGAGCGCAAAGCCGGAAATGTCGCCACGCGCGATGCGCGGCAACAATCGTTGCTGTTGCTCAAGATTTCCGATGAGCTTGACCGGTTCTGCCACGCCGATCGAATTATGCGCCGAAATCAGGACCATGGTCGCAGCATCATGGCTCCCGAGCAGCGTCGCGACGCGGTGGTAGTCTGACTGAGTGAGGCCGAGTCCTCCATAGATCGTGGGAATCTTCAGGCCGAAGGCACCGATGTCCTTGAGTGCCGTCAACACATCCTCGCCAAGTTCTCCCTCCCGGTCGATGGTTTCCGGGTCCACTTTCTCGATCAGGAGGAGGCGCAAATGTTCAAGAAAGTCCTTTGCTGCTTCGCTGGCTTGCGGGATCGTCTGTGATCGGAAGAGGTCGCGGCGCACGACCCCCTCAAACAGGCCTGCCAGAAAACCCGAATAGGGAGTCCGATCCCGCGAGGCTTCCGCTACCGCCAGGGATCCCTGGAAGAATGGTTTCTTTCGCGACAGCGTCATCGTGAGTTCCACCATTTCGCCTGGTACCAAGCCGCGCCGGCCTGTCCAATTCCCATAGAAGCGCCCTTCTTGATCGGTGACTTTGATTGAGCGGACGTAGCAATGATCTGATCGAGTGACGCCAGACGTGATGTGACGCGCTCCTCAAATTCGGCCTGGGTAATCGCGATTCCATGGCGCGCAAACTGCGCCCGCAGGTCATGGTACCGGTCGCGCGCCAGCGTCACAACCGACAGGTATCCGGCTCGCAGGAGATGCACGCGATCTTGATAGCTCAGAAAACTTCGCTCAAACAAGAGTGCATCGTTGACACCCGGTGTGATCATCAGCAGTTCTTTGTCGGGATGATCGTGCTGGAACAGGGTCATCGCCTGTGAAATACGTGCGTCGAGATTAATGCGGCCGGCTTGCTCGCCGACGGTCAAGAACCCCTTATCGCGAAGGCGAGACGGACGTTTTGTGCGGGCTGAGCCACGCCATGACGAAATGGGGAGTGGAAGGCGAGCCATCGGATTGATCATCACCAGGAGATCCACCTGCTTGGCGACGGCCAGATCGAAAAATGCGGGTCGCCCGATGCCCGCGTCGACATAATCGCACCCCTCGATACGCACGGGACAAAAATAGATCGGTGCGGCGGAGGAGGCGGTCACCGCCTGGGGAATGGGAATATCCTGCCAACCTTTTTCGCCGAAGATCACGCTTTCCCCGGATTCCAAATCAATGGCCGGGATATAGAGATCTTTACGCAGGTCGGCAAAATGGAGTCCCAACCCTTTGGCCGTAAACGTTTTCTCCAGGTATTTCGCGAAAGGCTCCAATCGGTAAATGCCGCTGGGGAGTGAATCCTGAGCTTTGTCCAGTAAATCAATGAGCGTCATCTCCTGATAATTGCGCGTATAGAGTCGCACCAGAGGGATCAGTTGCTTCGTTGCGCGCCAGATTGTCTTGACGCCTTCCCCGATGGCAGGACTGAAAATATCCCGGTGGTCAAAGTAGTAGGGACGTTTCCCGGATAAATTGGTTTCGAGAATTTCTTCCGGCTTGACTCCTTGCGCGAGCAGGGCAGCTACAGCTGAGCCGGCGCTCACGCCGTCATACATGTCAAAATCATTGCTGGTGAACGACTCACCGAGGAAATCGTCCAGACCTGTCAAGGCGCCGACTTCGAAGAGGTAGCCCGTGAAGCCGCCTCCCGCTAGGGCCAAGGCCAATTTTGTCGAGCGCTGAGCCGGCATAATCCCTTCCCGTTGTCTCCTTAACAACCATTAATGGTTCTCGAACCGAGGCTGTCGCTTCTCCAAGAAGGCCGATACTCCTTCTTTCCGATCGTCGGTATCGCACAATTCACCGAACAGACGGGCCTCCAGAACCAAGCCGTCGGAAAGGTCAAGCTTCATGCCCTCATGGATCGCTCGAAGCGACGCATAGAGCGCCACTCGGCTTTTTATGGCCATTTTACGCGCCAGTCCCTGTGCTTGGCGCAGAAGATCATCCGCGGATACTACGCGGGACACCAAACCCAGACTCATGGCTTCTTGGGCTGAGACTGGCTCACCCGTCAGAATCAATTCCATGGCCTTGGGTTGGCCGATAAGCCGGGGAAGGCGTTGAGTGCCGCCGAATCCCGGCATGATGCCCAGGTTGATTTCCGGCAGGCCGAGTCTGGCGCCTTCTGCCGTCAGGCGAATGTGACAGCACATGGCCAATTCCAAACCTCCTCCCAAACAGGCTCCATTAATGGCCGCAATGACCGGTTTTTCAAAAGCCTCAATCTTGTTTAAAATTGTCTGACCGTGGCGGGCCATCGCTTCGCCCTCCGCTGCTGAAGGAATGGAGGCCAGCACTCGAATATCGGCTCCCGCAACGAAGTATCGGCCGGCTCCCGTGAGCACTACTGCCTTGACGGCGTCATCTTTCGCGAGCGAGTCGAACGCACCGTCCAACTCTGTAAGCAGTTCGGGTGTGAGGGCATTGACGGGTGGATGGTCGAGAGTTACCAGTGCAACGTCTTCTTGAACTTTGCAACTGTGCATCGTACCCGTCGTGCTGGTCATGATGCGTCTCCTCTTCCGGCAGTATTATGACCATCAATATGTGAAGAATCCTCGCCCCGCAATCCGTCCGGTGAATCCGGCATCCACCATCCTGCGCAGCATCGGTGCCGGCCAAAAGCGCGGTCCGAGCGTTTGAGCGAAGTCCTCAAGCTCGTGCAGGGCCTGATCGATCCCCAGCTGATCCGCGAAATGCAGCGGACCCTCTTTGTCTTTGGGATAGCCGATCCCTGCCACCATCGCCAGATCGATGTCTCCGGCTGACGCCACGCCTTCCTGAAGTGCCGTGACAGCTTCGTTTGTCATCGCCCAGAGGAGCCGCGAGCGACTCCATCGCGTCACTTCTTGGTCACGGTTCGGCCTCACCGCCTGGAGAAGGTGTTCCATTTCCTGATCGCGACCTCCTTCTTCTCCACCGACATAGTCATAGAAGCCATGGCCGGATTTGACACCTATACGGCCGGCTTTGAGCATGGCTTCAAGCAGGGGAGCCGGTGTCATGCGGGGCCCGTAGCTGCGGTACAGAATGCGTGCGACCTCGTACGAGATATCGAGACCCACCGCATCCAGAAGAGCCAGTGGCCCGACCGGCATCCCGAATGACACCATCTCCTGATCGATTGCTTGTCGTGTGGCCGCCCCTTCCTGCAAGGTGCGAACGGCTTCGTTCACATAGGCCATCAGCACTCGGTTGACCAAGAAGCCGGCGCACTCCTTCACTACGATCGGCAGTTTTCCGATGCTTTCAGTAAAACTCACCGCATCGTCGAGCGTCTGAGTGGCAGTCGCGAGCCCCGGCACCACCTCTACGAGCCGCATCACATAGGCCGGATTGAAAAAGTGGAGGCCGAGTACTTTATCAGGCCTTGTCGTGGCGGCACCAAGAGCCGAGATGGACAGAGCCGACGTGTTACTGGCCAAGATCGTGCCTCGCGGGCAAACTTGATCCAACTCGTGAAAGACCTGTGCCTTGAGTTTGGCATCCTCCGACACCGCCTCGATCACGAGGTCGACCTCCTTGAGGCCGTCCAGACCGGCCGAGCCGGTCACGAGCAACATCTTCTCCTCGAGTTGCTCCGCCGTCATTTTCCCTTTGTCGACTCGTGCCTGGTAGATCGCTCGGACCGATTCGAGACCTCGTTTCACCAAGGCTTCATTGATATCGGCCAATACGACCGGTAGTCCGGCATAACTCACTACTTCCGCGATTTGGGCTCCCATCATCCCCGCACCGACGACTCCGACTTTATAGATGTACATGTCGCGCTCCTTTAACGAGCGTGCTGTTCAGATCTGTTCCAGCACCATTGCCGCTCCCTGTCCACCACCGACGCACAGAGCGACCGCCCCCAACGCCGCGCCGCGTCGTCGCATTTCATGCAAAACTGTAATGACCAGACGTGTGCCGGTCATTCCGACAGGATGGCCCAGGGCGATAGCCCCGCCGTTGACGTTGACCAGTTCTCGTTTGAGTCCCAACAGTCGTTCGACGGCAAGATACTGAGCGGCGAACGCCTCGTTCACTTCGATCAGTTCGAGATCGGCCAAACTAAGGCCTGTCCGTTTGAGTGCTGCCGGGAGGGCTTCTACCGGACCGACACCCATGCGTGCCGGGTCCACTCCCACAAAGGCATAACTTTTCACACGGGCCAATGGACGCAGGCCAAGATCATGCGCTCGTTCCGCCGACATGACGATTGCAGCGGCAGCTCCGTCGTTGAGCGGGCAACTGTTCCCTGCGGTGACGGTGCCGCCCTCCTTGAAGAGGGGTGGATAGAGGGCAAGCTGGGGTTCGGTCAGACCGATGTTTGGACCTTCATCTTGTGTCACCACGAGCGGCGGAACCTCGCGTCCGCCCACTGATTTCGAGACGGTGACGGGCACGAGCTCCTCTTTCAGCCGGCCTTCCCTCATGGCTTTAAACGCGCGGCGATGACTTTCCACCGTAAACCGGTCCTGTTCCGCACGACTGATTCCAAACTCCTCCGCCAATGTTTCCGCTGTCCGGCCCATGAGCTGGCCGCAGACTGGGTCCGTCAATCCCTCCCAAATACTGTCGATGAATTCAGCATGCCGCAGCCGCTTGCCCCAGCGCATGTCCCGAGAGAGATAGGGGGCGCGGCTCATATTCTCGACGCCGCCCACGATTTGCACATCGGCATCCTGGCTTTGGAGATTCTGGTAGGCGTTCACAAACGGCTGAAGGCCCGATGAGCAATTGCGTTGAACCGTATAGGCTGGAGTTTTGATGGGGAGTCCGGCCTGGAGAGCGATGACGCGGGCGATGTTATACGCATCACTTGGTTGCTCCACACAACCGATGATCACTTCTTCGATCACCGTCGGATCGATGCCGGTTTTCGCAATGACCTCGCGCACCGCCAGTTCTCCGAGCTTCTGTGCCGGCAAATCTTTTAGCACTCCGCCGTAATTCCCGATCGGAGTCCGGACGCCGGTTACGATCACGAGATCTTTCATGGGCTCCCCCTCACACCGCTTGATGTTCCACTGTTTCGGCACTGTGCGAGCGAACCGCCTCTTCGCGCATCGTCCGACGCAGGACTTTGCCGATGATTGTCCGAGGCAATTCTTCACGAAATTCAACGGCCGATGGGATCTTGTACCGTGCGAGTCGTCCGGTGCAGTGCTGAATCAATTCTTGTTTCGTGACGAGTGACCCGGGCTTCATCACGATGTACGCTTCAATGAGTTCACCGTAGATATGATCTGCGACCCCCACGACGGCTGCCTCGGAGACATCCGGGTGTTGGAGTAACACCTCTTCAACTTCTCGCGGATAGACTGTTTCACCATGGGATTTGATGATGTCTTTCTTGCGATCGACGAAAAAGAAGTAGCCGTCGTCGTTCCTGCGCACGAGGTCACCGGTAAAGAGCCAGCCGTCCCGCAAAACAACCTGCGTCTCCTCTTCCTCCTTCCAGTAGCCCCGCATGATCTGGGGACCCCGCACGATCAATTCACCCGGTTCACCGTCGGGAACGTCGTGCAGACCCGTGTCTGAGTCGACCACGCGCGCTTCCGTATCCGGGAATGGAATCCCCATCGCGCCTGGTGGGTGGTCGCTATATAAGGGATTGCAATGAGTGGTCGGTCCTGCTTCGGTCAACCCATATCCTTCCGCGATCCTTACTCCGGTCGTCCGCTCAAACTCCTTTTGCACGTCCGCCGGCAACGGGCTGGCACCGCTCAGGCAGACCCGCAGAGAACGTAAATTGTAGCGTTCGATGTGGGAGACTGCGTTGATCTTCGCGAACATCATCGGTACGCCCGAGAAGATGGTGACGCGATGATTGTGGATCGCTTGTACCGCCTCGTCGGGGTGAAAACGAGGAAGGAGCACGATCGGGCATCCGGTCGCGACAGCCAAGTTTTGACAGGTGCTTTGACCGTAGCAGTGGAAGAAGGGGATCGCCCCCAGAAATAATTCCCCGCCGTCTCGAAAATGCGGATCCCAGGCGCGTCCTTGGAGTGTGTTCACGACCACGTTTCGATGGGTCAGCATCACGCCCTTCGGTATGCCGGTTGTTCCGCCTGTGTATTGGAGTTGGGCAAGGTCGTCCGGGCTGACCCTCGGTACGCCGGACGCCTGATCCCAACCCGTACCGGGAGTCGAGTTCAACAGTTCGATGAGGTTGTATATCGATGGTCCGGTTGGAGTGGAAATCCATCGCTTAGCCAGTCGGGCCTTGAGGGGATACAGGAACTTCTTCAACGGCGGGAGAAAGTCCCGAATACTCGTCATAATGATCTGCCTGGGAAAGGTGGTTGCTGTCTGGACAGTCCGGATGCGTGGGTAGAACAGATCAAGGGCGACAATGGTGTCGCTCTCCGAATCTATCAATTGCGCCTGGATTTCTCGTTCGACGTAGAGCGGATTGGTGGGAACGACGACGGCTCCGGCCTTCATGATGCCGTAGTACGCGATGACCGATTGTGGAATGTTCGGGAGCATGAGTGCGACCCGATCCCCGCGCTGGACTCCAAGTCCGTGAAGAGCGACTGCCAGGCGAGTCGTCAAGTCATCGAGATCGCGATAAGAAATGCGGGCGCCATAGAAGAACAAGGCTGGAGAATCCGGAGCGCGTGCCGCTGAATGTCGCAACATGTCGGGCACGGTCCAGTCAGGATACCCGATGTTCGCTGGAACGCCGGCATCGTATTGACTGATCCAGGGCTGTTGCATATCCCTCCCCCCCGCTTGCGCCAGGAATGGAGCACTATGCTCGCGACTGGTTATTGGGAGGCCGCTGCATTCATTTCCTGTCGTGTGGACCGGCCAACGTCGGTAGGGCGCTGGCTCTCAAGTCCCATCCAGAATCCCTCCAGGTAGTCTAGGACCGCCGTCATGCCAAGCCGAAAGTCTTCTTGCTGGTGAAACGACAGTGTTGTCGAACCAACGCTGTCGTCCATGACTTGAACGGCGTGTTTCATGGCCTCCTCATGACTCCGCTCCAGTTCCCGGTGAAACGTGAAATACGTCAGGTCCATGTGGGGGTGACGAATAGTTCTGAGATGGACGAGACCGGGGATCAGGTGATCCCACATCGTGATAGCCATATTTTCCAGGCCGAATGAGGCACCTAAGGCTTTCGCATGGTTACCATCGCTGTAGAGCCGTTCCATCTCTTCGATATAGGCGCGGGTGGAAGGAAGCATCGAACGGGTCATGGCATCATGAACATCGACACCGAGGGATCGTAAAAAGTCTCGATACAGGAGTTCATGGCGACGCCGAGCCTCTCCGTCGCCAAGTTCGGAATACAGTACTTTGGTCAGCTCGTCGGCGATTTGCTCGTCCTCCGTGTTCACAAGCTGAGCGACCAGAATCTGAGGAAAAAATCTGGCGAAGTTATAGAACTCCGTCGCAAATTGGTGGAGATCCTCGTCGGAGAACTCGCCCGAGCGAAAACGATTGAGATAGGAATTGTTGATGGCTCCATGCTCAAGTACGAGTCGCCTCATTCTTTGATAGAAGGTCATAGGCACCTCCAATTATCTTCTTGATGGTGCAGGCCGTACATTGGTTTATGATAACGTTTTTATATTATCATCTCAATAGGATAAGAG
>Ga0224712_10000149_pt1 | contig 11702 bp, 15 predicted proteins | sample DielMetaTC5pm2_FD_171474 | JGI IMG/M metagenome (GOLD analysis project Ga0224712, IMG submission 171474) | Corn rhizosphere microbial communities from Kellogg Biological Station, Michigan, USA - Diel MetaT C5pm-2 (Metagenome Metatranscriptome)... | ecosystem: Host-associated > Plants > Roots >...
CAATGGCGGCTGTGATGGTTACTGTAGGCGAGGCGAGGGTGCGGTATGCTGTGGCTGTGGCGTTTGCGGTAAACGCGAGGAGCACCCCATTTGCAACATCACTAGCTGTGCCGTTGGTGATCGTCCAATTAGTAGCGCTAGGCGGTGTGGTAAATGCGGCCATCCACGATACGGAGCCGGCGGATCCGGTCGGCCCGGTCGGCCCTAACGCGCCGCTCGATGCTGCTACGGTCAGATATGACGTGGGACCGGTACCATTTATTGGTAGAGCATCGGCGGTCATGCTTGCCGCATCGGTATAGATTTGCAAGCTAATCGCCGTAGAACCATCCACGCTGGCCTCTATGGGGCTGACGGCGACGGCGACGGTTGCGGTGTTGGGTATGTCGTCATCGCTGGATGCATGTTGTGTGGTTCCCAGGTAGATCGCTGCCGTGACTGGCGCGTCACTGCCCGACGTGTTGCTGATGTCGGCTTGCCCGGAGACAATATAGTCGCCTGCCGGCGGTGTGGTGGCGATCAGTGATGTCCAGGCGTGCTGTGTGAGTGTGGCAGGCGATCCGGTAGTAAATTCAGAGTAGGCCATGCCGGCCGGCGCCGTGGGTCCTGTCGCCCCAGTTGGTCCGGTTGGTCCGGTACTGCCTGCCCCCGTTGGTCCGGTTGGTCCGGTTGCGCCGCTGCCGCCTGTTGGTCCTGTTGGCCCGGTCAGGCTGATGACATACGCTAGACCACAGGCACCGCCGCCGCTGTATGCGTCAATTGCCAGGACGTTGATGCCTCCGGCAATCAGCAAGCCGCTTGGCAGGGCCATTGTGGCGTAGGGGGTAGGGGAGGCTACAGCGCGCACGAATAGGCTTGTGATGTTTGTGCCGTTTAGCCATACTGCTGTTGGCGACGTGCCGTCGTCAATTTGCAGTTGCAGCACCGCCGGATCAACGATACCGGCAGGCAGGACGAAGGTTCGACGCACGAGGAATTCGTGGGTAACGCTCGGGCCATGATCCACATCTTGGTCTGTGACCCACGTTGTACCGGGTGGGGGGATGAAGAACCGCGTTTCGTCATAGGTCAAGGCGACGCTTGCCGCCCATGCGGAGTCGTCAAAGCTGATGGTTTGCCAGTTGGTAGGGGCAGTACCCAACGTGAAGACTTTTTCAGCCCCGGCTGCGCTGACGACTCGATACCCGCCTACAGCCCCCGTTGGTCCGGTATTCCCCGTTGCTCCAGTGGGTCCGGTCGGTCCAGTAGCGCCCGTTGGCCCGGTATTCCCCGTTGCTCCGGTGGGCCCAGTAGCACCAGTCGGCCCCGTTGCCCCAGTTGCCCCGGTTATACCTGTAGGCCCTGTCGGCCCGGTGAGAATACCGGCGTAGGCGGGTGCCGTTGGACCGCTCGCCCCAGTGGCGCCGCCGGTGGGTCCGCTACAGTTCGTGCAGTCGTAGTCGGCCAGGGCGCCGGTGTTTTGCAGCTCGGCCAGGCCGGGATAGCCGAGGTTCGCCACGTAGTCATGAATCGTACTGATCACGTCGCTGTGGGTGTAGCCGACTCCGGCGATATTGGCGAGCACGGTGGGATAATTGGCCTCGGTGACCTGGCCGTCCGCCTCGATCGCGCTATAGATGGCGCAGGTGATTCGCGAGAACAGCGAGGGATCGGCGAGCGCGTCCGTATAGTCCGTGAGCGTGCCGCCAACGAGGGCATTGTAGAACTGCGTGAGCGCCGTGCCGATGGTGGCGACCGCCCCGGCGCCGGGAATGAGCCAGAGCAGGGCGGTAAAGCCGAGTACGCCTTTATTCGCATTGATCGCGTCGACCGCCTGCTGCATCGACTGTTTGATCACGTCGATTGCCAGGTAGCCCGAGATATTGCAGGCGTGTTGCGCGGTCGTGCCACCACTGAATACCGGCTGGGCGACTTCCTCGAGAATCCACTTGGACGCGGCAACGTCCCAGGTCCACCAGGTCTGACTGTCCGTCTCATAGGCGCGGCAGATCGTACCCGGTGCAACATTGGTCGGGTTGGGGCGTGAAGCGTGTACGCCCTGCCAGAAGTAGGACGCCTGCCCGCCTATGATCAGTGCCATTAGTTGTAGGGCGGGCTGTAGACGTAATCGGCGCCGCCGCTGGCCATGGAGGGGATGGGCGGGTAGGAAAGGCCGGGGACCATTTCGATTTTGGGCGCGTAGTGCTGCACGGCGAGCGGGAAGTTGGTATCCCACCCCGAGATGTCCGTGTAGGTCACGCCATCCAGCGAGTATTGCAGCTTGTAATCGCTGCTTAGGCGTAGATCGGGCTCGCCCTCGATCTGCTGCCAGTCGCTTACCCCGTCCCACACGAACCAGCGGGCCGTGTCGGTTTGGCGCGCCAGGACCACGGTATCCGGCGCGGTATTGGTGAAGCCGGTCGGCATGGCGGTAGCTAATCCTTGCCAGAAGTAGCTTGCGGCGCCTCCGGTCAGCGTGGTGAGTATGGGCATGATCTGAACCTCCTATGGACTGGGGCTATACACCCAATTGGTGCCGTCCGGCGTTTCCTCTGGGATCGGCGGGTAGGTATCCGGCTGCATGACAACGCGCGCTTGATTGGCTCGGACGCAGAGCGGGAAGTTCGTACCCCAGTCCGTCACGTCGATGTAGGTCGCGCCGCCGTCCAGCGAGTATTGGAGCATGCAGGAAGCGGTCAGCCTAAACATGCACGGCCCCGCGGTGCCCAGCGCCACGATCAGATCGGTGACCTGGCCCAATACCTCGCTCATGCGCGCCGCGTCCGTGATCGCCCAGGTCGGCGGCTGCAGGAGCTGCAGCAAGCTGCCGATGATATAGGGGATCGCGGTTTGCGTGATTTGCACGCACACGCGCGCCCCGGTGGTCAAGTCCGTGCCTGGGTCGGGCAACGGTTCGTTGTACGAGGTGCGGGCGTAGCGCGATTCGGGATCCCACACTATCTACCCTCAACTATCCTCGCTCGTAGGTCTCTTGGACCATTTGATGGCTGTAGCGCCGAAACGAGATCAGCGCGCTGGTTGCCGCGGTGAGCACTTGACTCACCGCATTGGTCCACGCCAACGCTGCTGTACCTCCTCCCGCTAAGAGCGCCGCAAGGACTTGCGCCGGCGCGCCCGTCGTCACCACGATCTTGCCGCCGCTGATCACCGTGGGGCTGTTCGACAGGGCGGGAATCGCTGCAGCCCACTGATGGATGTCACCGGCCGCGGAAAAGGCAAGCACGCCGGTTTGTTCGACGCGCGACAGGGCGGCCGGGGTCGTTTTCAGACCGCTGGGCAGGGCAGGCAATACCTCCAGCTCGGCCCCGATGATCTGGCCGTCGCTGCAGGCGTCCAGATCGGTCAGCCAGGCGTTCAGCTCGGTGAGGATCGTGCTGAACGACACGGTCGGGTCGACGAGGGCATACACCGAGGTTTCGGCCTGGACGCCCAACTCGTCGACGATCGTTGCCTCCATGCGCACCGCCAGGGTGAGTGCCATAGTTATTTAGCTGCCGGGGAGAAATCGAGATAGTAGCTCTTATTGGGCTCCAGAAATCCCAGGGCCGCGGGGTTGCTGATATACATCTCCAGCCGACCGCTGGGCGTGGCCTCGGAAAATTGGTTATCCTCGGGCGACCCGCTATGGACTGCGAACATTTTGACGGCTTGGCCGTGCCCGTCGTGCGTTACCGACTCAACGTGGAACTTTGCGCGCATTGCTCATTCCTTTCATACTCGCCTAGCGGGTCATTCCGCCAGGCGTCTTCAAACGCGGCCTTGCCGTGCTTGGCAATCAGCGCGTTGGCGATGGCGCCGACCATGGCCGGGCTATTCCACCCGCCGGGCGTCTCCGGCCCACCATGCACGCGCACCCCGGTGCGAAAGCCGTAGTGGTAGACGAACGCTTGCCGGTCACAGACCAGGGTGTATGCCGCCGCACGGAGGCGGATCGAGAGGTCGATATCATCGCCGCCCGGCAATGTGGTATCGATGCCGCCCACCTCGTCAAGCGCCGATCGCCGGACCAACAGACAGAAGCCGATCAGGTAACGCGCCTGATACCGCGGCGCCGGGAGCTGCTGGGTCATGCTCTGCGGGCCTGCCACGAGGTTACTCGCCGGTCCCGCCGCGGCCACGATGGGATCGTCCAGATCGGCCACCAGCCGGGCGAGCCAGTCGCGCTGGGTGCGCAGAAACAACGTGTCATCGTTCAGAAAGAGCACCAGGGGCGCATTGCTCATGTCCAGCCCGCGTTGTAGGGCGCGTTCCCATCCGACATTGCCGCCCCCGCCGATCACAAACACGTTATAGGCGCGCGCAAAATCCGCCTTTTCTCGTGTGCCGTTGTCATACACGATTATTTTGTAGTCTACGCCTGTCGTGTTTTCTTGCAGGGATGCGAGACAGGGCGCAAGATAGTTTGGGTTGTCCATCGTGGGGATGATAATATCTACGGTGCTTCTCATTTGACGGCCTGCAGCCAGATGGTCAGGTTGACCGTGTCCGGCGTCGTGTCGGTGTGCTCGTCTATAGCCCGGAATCGCGCGAGGACGCCGTCCCGTGCGCCCCAACGCTCCCGATGGATCTTCTTATCCTCGAAATGCCAGAAGGTCTGTCGGTGCCAGAATGAGACGTGCGTAGGCGAGCTGAACGCGGCCGGGCCGTCCACCGTGGGCACCTGGATCTCGGCGATAGCCCCATCGGCCATGATGCGCCAGAGTTCATTCATGGTGTGCACACGATCCGGCAAGTGCTCAAACACATGCCAGGCGCGCACGGCGTCAACGCTCGAATCCGGCCACGGCCACGTATCGCGGAGATCGACAATCTGCACGCCGGGGCCGGGAAACAGATCCACGTTCACCCAGCCGGCCATGGGCGTATCGCCACATCCCAGGTTCAGTTTCATGGCGATACTGCCTCTGCCGTGCCCGCGATCCGCTCGAGCACCGGCCGCGAGCTGTCCGGCAATTTCCCGGCCGCCAACACGCGACTCGCCAGGGCGGCCGCGTCGTCACGCTCGCCGGTGTTGTAAAGCGAGGTGCAGTAGGCGACCCAGCGTTGATAGTCGTAGACGGCATCCTCCACGAACAGCGATCCCGTCGGCTTGTCCAGTTCCGTGATCGCCTCCAGATAGAGCATCGCCGCGTGATCCTGTTGCCGGTTGTGGTGGCCGATGGCGAGCCAGTACAGCGATTCGCCCCGGTGTGGTTGGCAGGTATAGGCGTCTAGGTAGTGTAGCTGCGCGGCCGGCCAGTTTTGCAGGTGATCGCACAATTTAGCCATACGATAGTGGGAGTACCAGACCTCTTCCACATAGTCATGCAGGCTAACCCGTTTGGTATAGGCGGCGATGGCCTCGCTAAACCGTTGGCAGGTTTCATAGGCTTGCGCCAGGTAAAACCATGCGCGTGGGTTATCCGGTTCGTCATGCGCCCACGCTTGCATGGTCGCCAGATCCTTTTCCAGTTTGGTACCGCTCTGACCTCTCGCCCCCTGCCCATCGGTCCACATATGGATCCGTGCCGGATCCAACAGGTATTCAGCGACAGGTGGGGTACACGCCGGGTATTCATGGATCCGCCCCACATAGCGCCAATCAAGCCTAGACCGCATAAGGTTGACACGCGGGTAGGTCATGCCGGGAAATTGCATCATGACGCGGTAGGCATCGTGGATAAGCGTAGAGAATACCAACGGGTCGCCCACAATCAGCGTTTCATCAGCATCAATAACCAACGTGTAATCACACCCTACCAGGGCAGCTGCTTGTAAGGCGAGTGTCTTATTATGGCCAAAGTTCTCCCAGGGATGATGCAGTACTTCACCCGGTAGCTGGTGATCCTTGAGGTAGGCACGTGCCACGATGCAGGTATTATCGATACTGCCGGTGTCACAGATGATCGCGTGGTCCACATATGGCGCTACAGAGTCGAGGCATCGCCGGATGATATGCGCCTCATCGCGGACGATCATAGCCAGACAGATGGTGGGGGATGGGGTGGGTTGTCGCATGGTAGGTTCCTCTCTAACTAAGGATCGCAGGGGCGGTTAGAACACCCCTGCGAGGGCCGTACACCCCTATACAGCATATCTAGTCTACGCGGTTTCAAACGAGGATCGCTGTAATTGCTTGCGATCTCTACGGAATGAGACAAAGGCATCGGCTAGAGCGGTAAGCGGTTGGTAGTGATCGTTGGTAAACCCGCCTGCGGTAAACTCCGCAATCACTACTTCCGTATCCGCATCGGCTAGGTTGATCCGGTCCCCCGTTAATTTGCTGTTGGTGAAGGCCGGGATCGCCCATCCCCATCGTTTGGCGGATCCGGTTGCGGTGAAGTTCAGCACGCCGGTTTGCTCGATTGGCGCTCCACCCGTTTTCACAGTCGCGCTAAACGTTACATCGTCAATCGATAGTGAGAGGCGGGTGATCGTCGCGTCCGTCATTGCTTCCAGGTCGGCGGCATAACTTTCTAAGGCGCCAACCAGCGTAGCAACGGTGATAGCGTCATCGCGTTGATAGTAGGCATGGCAGGAACGCGATTGCCCCATACCATCCACTAGGCGAGCCGAGAACACCATTTGTCGAAGCGCCATATCTGTACCTCGTTAACTACAGATGGCCCCAGCATCGTGCGTAACGCTGGGGCCATCCTGCGAGCGGTGACGCGGTTTAGCCTACCTCAAACGAGGAACGCTGCAACTGCTTCCGCTTCTTGCGGTACGCGACTACCGCATCGATAAACTTTTGGATCTCTTGATAGTGCTCATTGCACCACTTAAGCACGGTGCCAACCGTGGTCAAGATGGTGATCAGCAATCCGATGGGATCACTGACCGTGAGCACAATACGATCCGAGGCAAGCACGGTTGCCCCGTTAGAGAGGGCCGGGATCGCGGCAGTATACCGCTTGCTGGATCCGGTGGCGAGAAACCCGAGCTCCCCGGTCTGTTCGACACGCGAGCCGCTCGCGGCGCTCGCCTTGACGCCGGTAGGCAGGGCCGGGAAGATGGTACAGCGGATCTGCTTCAGATAGCCGTCCGTGGTATTGTCCAGGGCAGCGGCCCATTGACCTACCTCGGTGTCAAGTGCCGCGAGGGTCTGTGTGTCGTCGGCGGTGGCATACATCGCGGTAGATGCCTCAATGCCCCATTCGTCTACGACAGTGGCGCTAACGCGGACAGGTACAGTAGCCATGTTCATACCTCCTGAAAGGTACTAGGTGAGCCAACGGCAACCGACCATGCCGCCTCACGATGAATGTTAGACCGAATCTAGTGTTTAAGCAAGTGAGGTATTAGACGTAAGCTAATGGGAATGGTACACTCGCGTTTGCTACGGTGACGCGAGAGGATGAAAAAGTGGTTGATCTGGCCCGCTTTATTAGCCGGTACCTGCAAAAGGGTTTAGTGGGGACTAACCCGACGAATACCGGGCAATGTACCGGTCTTGCTATGTTGTGGGTGAAGGCAAACGACAAGCCGGTCATATACGCTAACGCGAAAGACCTGCTTGCCCAAGCCGATCTAACCGCGTACCTGATGTATAAGAATGGCCCGTTTAACAGCCCCCCACCCGGCGCACTAGTCGTGTGGGGTAGTACCTGGGGCAATGGGTACGGGCATGTTGCGGTCGTTATCGCGGCAAATGATATGCACCTGGCAGTATTTGAGCAAAATGATCCTACCGGCAGCCAACCTAACGTAGCGACGCATACCTATGACGGGGTGATCGGTTGGCTGGTGTTCAAGTGATCGCCCTAGCGGCGGTTATGGGAATGGCCTTCGCGGTACAGGTGATAAGCATGGATGCTAACCAATTTCAGGGTTTTGTGGTGGCATGGGGTGCCGCGTTGACCACGTTGATCGGGGTGCTGCTTGGCCTCGCGTTAGCGGTGCGTTCTGCGGTGGCTCAGCTATTTACCGCACACGCGGCAAATGCTACAGCACTGGCGGCAGTACAGACCCAGTCAGCCGTGCATGAAGAAAAGCTAAACGGCTCGCTTGAACCACGTATCGCGGCAGTGGTGGATACGCGCATATCCGAGCATCGACGACCGGGCGATAGTTCTACCCCGGCATAGAAAAACACCGCCATCAGCCTAAGCCGATGGCGGTGTTTTGGTAAATCCGCTTATCGGCCCTGGCCAAGATCTTGCTTGGGGGCTATCAATTGTGGTTGCTCTTTGGCCTTGGCGTCCTGTCGTTCATGCCATTTTCGATGTGAATAGATAGCAAGACCGCGATTGGATAGTCGCTTTCCGCACCGCTCGCACGTTCCGTAGCTGTCGGGTCCGCTGTATGGCATTATTGATAACCCTCCTTATCTGTTGTGCGTACAATGGTGTGCGCGTTTAGTTTTGCCGGTTGATCCATTCTCGGTAGAGATCAACCAGACTGGATTCTGCTAGTCCCAACTGGCTGATAAAGTCCCACTCGAACAGGTATACGTTCTGTTCTCGCATGAATTGTTGTAGCAGCTCTAGTAGTTCACAAATCTGCTGGTCAGGCTCCACGGTGCGTTCCCTTGTGTCTGGCCACAAACGCTACCCGCTCCCGTGCGTTGCGTTTGGCCTGACTGGCGGCCTCGTGTCGTGCGCGGAACCTATCCCACGCGATAGCGTTAAGCGTGACATTACACCGTGCGAGGGTGTTTAAGACTTCCTGATCGTCCGGTACCAGATCCATTACTGTGGCGATTGCCTTGGTCACGTCCACTACGTCCATCACGCTTCCACCGTCCGCTGTATGGCCTCTACCAACCCGGTGCGCCGTTCCTGCGCCCGCTGAACCTTGATGCACGATTGAATCGCCTGTATGTCGCCGATGAGGTAGCACCGTTCGCGCGCTCGCGTGATCACGGTATAGAGCCATTCGCGAGACAGCACACGCGAGCGGAAGATAGGCGTTATCACGGTCGGCGCCTCTGAACCCTGAGCCTTGTGCCCGGTGATTGCGTAGGCGAGGGTAAGCAGCCGTCTATCCTCGCCGGCGAAGTGGATCACCTCCCCATCAATCTCAACATCTAATGACCGCGGCACCATGATATCGACCACTGTCCCCACCTGACCGTTGAATACGCCTAGTTCCGAGTGGTTACGGATAACCATCACCCGATCCCCTAGGCATAGTTCCTCTTGGTGCTTCTCTATCGTACCATCGGGATCCTTGGTGCTGCCTGCGTACTGCACAATCCCGGTGCCTTTTTTGCCGGGATTTAACATGGGTTGCAGGAGCGCATTAAGCGCGTAGCGGCCACAGGGGCCGTCATTCGTCGGGGTGAGTACTAGCGCGTCGCGATAATTGCGTACAGCGGCTAGCACCTGTTCTAGCGCCAATTCTGCGCTACTGGATGGGATGATCTCACAATCCGGCAGGTCTAGGATGTTCTCGCCTGCCCGCATCCGTGCCGCGTTCACCGCGATCCCGGCCTCATTCCTAAATACCTTGTCCAGATGTACGCGGGGTATGCGGTTGGCGATCAGCAGGTCGCGCAGCACGGCGCCAGGGCCAACGCTCGGCAGTTGATCGGGATCCCCCACTAGGAGGATTTGAGCGTTAGGCGAGATCCGCGAGAGCATCACGGCGGCAAGAGAGGTATCCAGCATACTGATCTCATCCACAATCACCAGACCGTTGACCGGCTCCATGCTGCCCGGCCTAGGCGCGTTGCCGGGTACGATTTTCAGGCGAGAGTGGATCGTACTTGCGGGGTGCCCGGTTGCCTCGGTCATCCGTGCGGCTGCTTTGCCGGTCGGCGCCATGAGGGTAACGCCTAGTTGGCAATTATGGGCGGCGGCGATCAGGGTTTTCAGTGTCGTGGTTTTGCCGGTTCCCGGCCCCCCAGTGAGTAGGCTGATCGCCTCGGTGAGTGCCATAACTACTGCGTTCTGCTGTTCCGCCGAGCATTCTCCAACCGTATCGCCGGCCATGTAATGGTTGCCGATGTGTGATCGCCTACCCAACCGTTGTGCGATCTGCGAGGCGATCACATGTTCGGCTGCGTAGAGTGATTCGGGCCATACCCTATCTTGCACGCGGATCAATTGCGCGTTCGATACGGCGCTGTCAATCTGAGCCATTACCGTGGATTGGGGCAGGTTCAGCAGATCGGCCCCCGCCATCACCGCTTGACCCTGGTAGAGCCACGTATGCCCCGCCTGCCAGGTTGCCTCATGTACGGCGGTTTCTAACCCTGCATGGATCCGGCGCGGGTCGTCGGCTGCAATCCCCAACCATCGGCCTATCGCGTCTGCTGACTTCCACCCGTAATACAGGATTTCCAGCATATCCACGTAGGGGTTCTCGCGTAAGCGGTCGATCGCATCGGCGCCGTAGTATTTCACCAGCGATTCGGCTTGTCGTGAGGTACACCCCCATTCGCCTAACTGGGCAAACGTAGCCGACAGGCCGGATCCCCGTTGCCATGCCGCCTGCAAGCTGGCGATCATCTCCGGCGTGATCCCGTCGATTACTGCTAGATCCTGTGGGTGGTTGGCGCATATATCCAGCATGTTGGGGCCGTTCCCCTTCATGGCGGTATTCAGCGCCATGGCACTGTGCCAGTCCCACCCATCCACCAGACCACTGGTTAAGAAGGCTTCCAGATCGCGGGTGGTTTCCGGCGCGGCAAGGGCGGCGAATTGCGCGACGAATTGAGTACCCCATCGTGGATCCTGTACCTCGCTACCGGCCAGTACCCAGCGTTGCTGGCTGCGTACTGGGCCTAGAAACTGCTTGATCGTGCGAGGGGGTAGTAACACCCCCTCCTCTCTCGCGGTGTAGACCGAGAACGAATCGGACGTATTTTTGACGCGATCTACCCGCACGGTGATCTGTTGCATCTTGCTAGTTTGTTTTGTCACGGTTCCTACTCCTGGGTGGTCTGTCTAGGCATCAAGGCGAGCGGTGATCTTTTCGTACAGGACTAGGGCATCCTTGAGGGTTGCTGGTATGGGGCCGTTGTCGAAGTCGTCGATTCCCATCGTATTGGCTAGTTCTATTTGTTCGCTGACAAGTTGCGAGGCTTTAGGCGTGATCGGTTTAGCGCCGATCAAGTTCAATGCCTCCTTCAGCGCCTTCTGATCCAATCCGGTAGGCGGATCGTTCGGCTCGCCTGCGAATGCCATAAGCGTGGTCAACCGCTCCCTCAACTTAGCAGTCATGTCGCTTTTGGGTTTGGTCGGCGCTTCCTGCACGGGCAAGGGGGCATATGCGGTGATCTTGTCCGTCCAGGTCTTATTGTCCGGTTTGAGACTCTTAACGATTGTACCGATGCAGGATTTACCGATGCCTCGATCCCAGTCAACCGTGCAACCTTCGGCAATTGCCTCGAGGCTCTCAACGAGCCGTAAGGCGACGGCGATATGAACAAACGTGCTCTTCTCGCTGGCTGTGGCGGGTACATTGGCCCAGTCGCGCCGGTCCTGATCTTCCCCACCAGGGACCGTGACGATCCAGTTAAACTCGTTCCTGATGTCGCCCTTCTTGCTGTACTGTGTGTCTTTGTCCTCGACAATTTCCTTCCACGATTTCAGGGTCAAGCGGTAGTCGGCGGTCGGCAGTGCCTCAAATGTCTGGCGTGGGCCTAGTGTGTACGGCATGGTCTGATTTCCTCCTGCAATTAATCTAGCGTAGGGTAGTGTAGGCGGCATACGCGATGATCAGCACGGCGCCGATCAGCACATAGATGGCGAGCGCAGTGCTTGGCATGGTCTGTG
>Ga0224712_10000150_pt1 | contig 11687 bp, 12 predicted proteins | sample DielMetaTC5pm2_FD_171474 | JGI IMG/M metagenome (GOLD analysis project Ga0224712, IMG submission 171474) | Corn rhizosphere microbial communities from Kellogg Biological Station, Michigan, USA - Diel MetaT C5pm-2 (Metagenome Metatranscriptome)... | ecosystem: Host-associated > Plants > Roots >...
AACCCACTTGAGAGTGTTACCATCCTCATCAAGGAAGTGCCAATCTCCGGTCGAGAACACCTTGATAAACTCTTCATCAAGGAAGAACACGGAACCGAAGGGAGCTAACCTGTCCGCGATAAATGGCTTACCCATGAACTCCAACACCTGGAACCCACCTTTGATGGTGAGCGGCTCGACATAGCGAACCTGAGCTTGGAGCAGCTTGAAGTAAGCACGCTGCATACCGGGGGTGCAAATCATTGCGCTAGTGTTACCACCAGCAATCTGCACCTGGTTGTACGCCTGCAAGAGAGAATCAAGCGAGAGCGCACCAGCCTGGTTAGTGCGAAGGTTATCCCAATAGGAGTTGGCGGCCTGCGAAGCATCAATGCCACCGACGGAGTTAGCCGCCTGGGACACGAGGTTACCAAGACCATTCATTTCGTTGATGTGGGTGGCGTCAACTGCGTTACCGCTGCGGAACACGAAGTTGGCGTTCGAGGTCGTAACCGTGGAACCCGAAATCGTGATCGAAGGAGTCGAAACGTTAATAGCGGTGATAGTAACCGCGTTGGCAATGGACGTAGGCGAAGCCGCCGTACCAATGTCAACAACCATACCGATATAAAGCGAACCCTTGCGAATTGCCTCGGCGGAACCGAGAACAACCGTCGTCGAAGCGGTTGTAGTACCACAGGTGGCAACTTTAGCATCCCCGTTACCATAAGCCTGACGGCCAACGTCAAGCGTAAGGTCACGACGGATACCATCAAGCTCAGCCTGGAGCGCCTTGAGGAAAGCACCCGCCGTATTGGCGGTCTTTGCCATCGCAACACCCGTGACCGAGATGGAGCCGTAGTGGTACTTAAGATCATACACAGCCTTCGCGAACACCTGATTACCTGAGCCAGGAAGTGCCGCATTCTCAGCGCGAGAACCGATACCACCCGACCGCGAGGTATGCAGAGGCACGACGGCTTCATTACCCACCAGTTCCTGCGAACGCGGCTCAAGCCGCTGTAAGATCAGTACCTCGTTATTAAGCTGGTCTACGACCGGCGGGAGGTAAAGCTCCTTAAGAATGTTCGCAAGAGTGGTGAGGGTAGCAGTAGCACCAGCCATTGCATCCTACCTATCTTGTTTGGTCGAATTTTTAGGCGACCTTATTAGAACTGGCCCGCCTCAGAAAGCATACGCCGCGCAGCTTCCTCTAACCGAGGATCGTTGAGCGACTTAAATCCTTCCGGCGGAATCTCAGCGTGACCCGTGGAACTAGGTTGGTTCAGCGATGCAGGGACGGATTCCTTCTGCCCGATATAGCCTTCAACAATACGTTGGGTAACGGTCTTATAGGCGTCTGCCGCCTGTCTAAGATCCCCGCCATAAGCGAATGCCATAGTGAGAATGTCCTTAATATCCTCATCTTTGTAATCGGGATTCTCGGAGCGAATGACTGCGATGTGGGACTCAATTTGAGTCGCCGCCTCCGCCTCTCTAATCCGCTGCTCCTGTGCTGTTTTCCAGTTTTCAAGCTCCTGGATCTTTTCCATATAAGGATCAACAAAAAGTTCATCAGCATTACTCTGCATCTGCTGGTTCGCAACGGCATTGGCCTGCTCCACGGAGTAGCCCTGCTGTTGGAGTGCTTGCGATAATGTCTCATGAACCTGTAACGCGAAAGACGGATCAGTATTAAGAGCGTTGATGAACTCTAATGCCTGCTCAGCCTCTCTACGCTGCGCTGCAACCTCTTGGGTTTTGCGCGTGTAATCCGCCTGCATTTCCCGTTCACGTGCCTCCACATAGGAGCGCACCTGGGGGTCAAGCGAATTGAGGTCGATCTGCGGCTTCTCAACTACCGGAGTAGTAGGAGCCTCAATCGCCTGGGTACCTGGTTCGTTAGGCTGGTTCACTTCGGGCTGCGTCGGTGTGGTATCGACCGACTCGACACCATTGGCAGCGTTTGTGAGTGCTTCTACGGCCTGGTCAAAATTTTCAATTGCCACTAGGAGAGAACCTCCGTTTTAGATTCCGGGGTCGGGAGTGCTTTCATTGCCGATTCCCATTCACCGTCATCAATATCAGCAGCCAGTTCCGCATTACGGTTCTCAGCTGCCCCAACAACTTCCTGAATAACACCGGCGAAAAGTTCTCTCATTTCAGCGGCATCAGGTAAGGCGAGGGTATGTTCAACCTTTTTGGCGTCCAACCCTCTGTAGGCACGGATTTTATCGGTCAGCATAGACAATGCAAAACCGATTTCGCGAGGTTTAATCTCCCCGCGGTCAACCGCTGCTTCTAAAGCAACTAGGAGCTTATCGCGTACACGTTCTGCGTGACTAACGAAGTCCGTTACTTGCGCAGGAAGGGCGTCAATAACGTCTTTCGGGACACCCTCCCGTTCCCATTGCTGTTTGAAGTAGCGAATCGTACTGACGGGCATATTAAGATTACGTGCCGTTCGCTTAATATTACCTTCATTAACCGTGAGTTCTGCGAACACCGCGGCTTTATCTGCGTCAGTATAACGCCTATTTGCCATTACTTGCCCTTCTTCTTAGGCTGCTTCGGAGGATTAACCTGCTTCTCCTTCGCTGTGCGCTCGGCTAAATCAGCCTGAGCCGCTGCCTGACGAACTTTGTGGGCTTGTAATTGGGCAGAAATATCTGCCATAGCCATTGTCTTATGCATATTTACGCTATGCTCTTGGGCTTGCATTTCAAGCTTTTGAGTATGCGCCTGCTTATCCTGCTCAATGTTATTAGCAGTCTGAGCAGCCTGCATTTCCCCCTGCGGGTTGGCGGCTGTATTGCCTGAGGACTGTGCCTGGGGCTTCGTGAGATCATCTGTAACCCAGGTATCGAGCGGAGGCTCGGACATAACCTGAGGTGTGATCTCATAAACACCGGCACGCTTAAGGATATCAGCGGCACCAGTAGGCCCAACAGTGGACTTAATCTGCAATGTAGGCCGAACAGCCTCGTATTGGACTGGCTTCGGCAGTTGCAGGTAGTATTGCAGGGTCTGCAAGTAATGGGTTTGGAAAGCTTCTTGAATTTGTAATGGCAGGGATTCAAAATCCGGAGACTTCATAAAGAGAGCGTGGCTATCCATATGCTGCACAAAGTTCTCGAATGGATGCGGCTGTAACCCAGCGTTCATTAACGCCTGCTGCATCTGATTCGGATCTTGGATAGGCTGGCCTGTATTAGGATCTGCCAACTGTCCTGCCTCTGCTTGCTGCAAAGCCTGTTGGTAGGATACCATATTAACGGGCTGACCCTGGATAATCTTGTCGTGCTCTCTGTATGCCTGATCCTCATCGGCCCTCATCATCTTAGCCACCCCGGACATATCGCCGAGGTCTAAGTGTTTGTAGGCTTCATCCGGCTGCATAATACCGGCCTGAACCAGGGACATAATCATAGCCTGTTTACCCGCGCGTGTCCGCGGCAGACCTGAACCCGTGCGACATCGAATGGTGATTCCACCAGCAATGTCAGCCTGAGTAAATCGCTTGACCTGAATCGACCCGCCTGAACCTTGAATCTTCATCAAACGAGGCTCAATGTAATAGGTCTGAGCGAACTCCAACATCATTTGGCCTGAGATAGCCAGGGAGTTCTCGATCAACTTAATAATAGGGGCGATTCGGTCGGTTGCCATTTCCTGCAAGAGATCAATAGCAATACCCGCCTCGACATTTGGCGGAGGGGTTCCTTCGCTAATGTCATTTATATAAAACACATCATTGAGAGATTCCTTGATATTAGCAAGGTGCTCAAAGATATAGGGCGGCATTGCCGGGAGTTGTTCAACCTCAGGGCGATGATCGCCAATAGGGTTGTACTCATAAATGGCACCAGGCTCTGTAGTGAGCCGGGTTGAAATGGATCCCGTAGGTGCCCACACCCGCGGCTTAACGGTCAGGTTCTTGTACTCCACAATTTGCGAGATTGTCTTATTAAGTTCCTTCTGCAAAGGCAGGGCGTGCTCAACAACGGAGGAATCATAAACCTGACCCGGTACGCGGAGTCCCGGGAACTTAACGAGAGGAATATCGTGGAAAGGATACGGCCAAGGGCCATCCTCTAAAATCTTGGATTTAGTCCAGACGACATAGCGGCCTTTGGGGATAATGGGAGACGGCTTGAAATAACCATAATACACATTAACCACATTGGGTTGCTGAGCGTCAGGAGCATTCGACATTGGCAGGAGATTGTCCGGCGGAACAGCTGTTGAATCCGGTTCTGCCACGACATTATAGCGAGCTTTAACCTCATCAGGGTCTAGGTGATGGACACAAATAGCCCACTTGGCATCATTCCAAACTCTTACCGTCGGGTCTATATAGACATCGAAAGGAGATAGGCATTCTACTTTGATATCCCCCATATAGACCACTTTCTCCTGAGGCTGAATACCCTGATTAGAAAGTTCGGAGGTGAACATATCTTTGATAGTGTCATCAAGGATAGGCTTGCCTTGGGGGTCCAGGGTGAATTTCATAGACTTGCCAGCATGTGCATCCCATGAAACCTTCCACCATCCCTGTCCCGCGACAATGGCCCACAGAATAGCCTCTTCTAACAGATCATCTAGATTCTGCTCCATCCACCAGTATTCAAACAAAGATCCTGCCATTTGGGCAGCTTTAATATCGGAATCGGAACCCGATCCCGGTTCAGCATAAATCTCTGGACGAGTCTTGGTTAACTTCGCAACGAGGGACTGCGCTCCCGTAATAATCTGATTTGAAACCAAACGAACCCTATAACGCGGCTTCTCCCCGTCATCAATAGGCAGGGATTCCAATCGCCTAGTTGCACGGTTGAAATAGGCATACTGCTTGCCTTTGTAAAAAGCGAGATTGAGCTTCCATTGGTTCTCAATAGGCTGACGCATCCTCCGTAAGCTGTCTACCTTCTTGTTAAGGTCGTCAACCGTATGGAGGTTTGTCAATGACTGCGACGCTAGCCGTTGCTTGTCAGGCGGATACGGCGAAGATCCCGCATAAGTGGGTGCGGCCATTTACACCTCCTAGTAATGGAAGTTCTCAGGGGCGTATTCATCAGCGAACTGGACTTCCGAATTTTGGAAATCCAATTCCTTCATTAACGCCTCATAAGTTTTAAGGTCAATAAAATCGTGATCCAATTGCCACTTAATATCCTCTTCCTCATCGGAGAGGTATAAAGGCTGCTTCTCGAATGTTAGGACGGGTTCTTCAACCGGAGCATCCTCAACCTCGGTGGATGCCTCCAAACGATCTTGAAGCACGTAATTAAAGGATTGTGCATTGGCTAATAGAGTCCGAAGATGTTTAAGTTCAGAATCTCTAGCTATTAGTAGTAGGCTTGAGGCTCTCAGGAGTTGCTGCGTTTCCACCAGCATTGCCTCCAACTGCCTGCTTTCTCTGCCCACTAACCGGCTTAGAAACTTTCTCAACGTTCTCCTTAAACTCGCCAACTAACCACTTGTCAACCGCGGCGCGCTCATTGCCTAGAACCACATCTTTAGCAAAAGCAACAATATCCTCGGCTGCTGACTGAACCTTCTGGCGCACGGTATCCAAACGTTCCGTAGCTGCCTGGGCCGCATGAAACGCAGCCTTAGCCTGCTCATTGGAGATCAAGCCTAACTTGTTGGCAATCTCCAAGCCACAAGATTCACAAACATATTTATGCCAGATAACGTCTGCGCCCGTAGGACTAACCATGGTGCGCTCTGTATCGACTACCCGCTGAGTGGCGGGAGACGGAGTAGTCTCGCACAGTAAACAAGTATTTGGCTGTGCCAGTCCCTCCGTGGGATGTAATACTCTCATTGTTCTCCTTTACCAATCCGCACCGAGATGCTCGTCCATTCCGGCGAACTCTTTGTTACGGGAAGGTAGATCACGGCGACGTAGACCTTCGATTGAATTGTCAGTAAGATCTACATAACCTGACGACCTGGGAGTTGCCATATGAGGCAGTAGAACCCCCGCTAGAGAGAGGGTAATCTCCATTGAGTCTAAACAGTCGTCTTTTGGATTACGAACGGCGGAGTCATAGTCCACCCATTCATTGATAAAATCTTGTTGTTCCTTGAGGATTTTGACCCGGCCGATCTTAAACAGAGGGGCCATAGACATAATACGCTCAAACTTTTTACCTTTGCGGATAATAGGAACCACAGGAGGGAAACCTTCTAGGCGAGACACCTGTTGGGCGAGGGCAGCCTGATAGGCTACTTTTTCAATTCCAATGTAATGTGGACGCCATTTAATGAACCATTCGTTAATCTTGTCCACTTGCTCAGGGAAAGGAATACGACCCGCCCACTGGTCAAGCAAGAAAACTCTATCCCGCTGCGGCGTAACCCCAATTGCAGTAATAGCGAAGCGATCCGCGGTGTCTGCCAGCGAAATAGCCGGGTCAACCCCAACGAAAACATTGAGATTGAGATTCTCGGGGATAGCCGGGATGGAAGGTTCTTTAAGGGGAAGTTCTTGTATCGTGTAATATTTAAGCCAATCCCCGGAAAGCTCTTTACCCGCCATTGAGTCGAACGATGCCATATATTCTTGTCGGAATAACATAGGATGCAGTTCGAGTTGAGCCACTTCCCACTCTTCTTTAGAGAAGTACGGGTTATCAAGGGAGCGGTATTCCACTCTCCCCTGGTCAGGGTTTGCAAGGCTTTTTTCACTCCAAAACGTGTCATAGAACCAGTTTTTACCATCCGGGGTAGTGGTGGTTACCAGTCGTCCGATCTTGTCTGAAATGGTAGCGCGGGATACTTCCCACGCCCGGGCGGAAGAAATGAACGCCGCCTCGTCAATCCAGTACCAATCGAGTCCGGCACCACGAAGCATTTCAGGATTGTCTGCGGTTTTGAATTGAAGGAATGAACCGTTCTCGAATTCAATATACCGATTACCTTTGTGCTCTCTATAATCTTTGCCGGGGACTAACCCTGCTGCGTCCATTACTTCGCGCAAGGTCATTAAAGCTGCTTGCCCCAGGGGGAAGTCCTGTGTTAGCACCCAACCATGCAGCGGTTTACTTGATTTTACGCCGTGGTTGTCCATATGGAACTGTTCCGGGTGCAACATATAATACAGGGTTTCCCAAGCCGCTGACAGGGTTTTACCACCACGACGACCTGCAACCAGGTGTCGGAAACGCGCGAGGTTATCGGTTTCGGCGTTAGTATTGGTGTGGAAAAGGATCTGCCAGTAATGGGGCTTGTAGGGCTCTGGCCTGGAATAGAACCAGGCAAATTTCAATACATACTTTGAGATGGCGTCGGCAATGCCCTGCGAGTCAACTGGTAGGCCGTTACCGGCTTTATAGTTGGGCATGTGCCTCCTTAAATGATTATATCAATAATTGCTGCGATGACCATAGCGACCGCCTCAGTACGCCATAGAGGGGTCTGCCAACGTATATGTACCGCTAAACCTAGTAAGAAACCAAGAAGTAGGGTTCTCAGTATAGGAAAACGGGCTTCTTCAATACCTGAGGTTTTAGAGAGAGTGAAGATATAACTGAGGATAATGGCAATGCCAACCTCAAAGACAAGGAATAAAGCTAGCCAGAAGCTCCATAAAACTTCACTACGAAGCAGCTTCGACATAAATCTCGAACTCCTTTAACCACTTCTCCAAAGAGTGGCGGGCAATCTCAATATCCCGGGAATCCCATACACAGGTATGTTCAACGCCAGGATTAAATTGGTGCCCACAGAGGGTACAAACCTCTATTTCCACGGTGCGCGAGTACCGCATAATGGGCACCTAGCCCAATGCTTGGCAACGTGTAGAGAACAATCGGCGCAGAACCAGGGTTCCCCGATGCGGGGACGACGCCAACCGGCGTCAGTCCCATTCTCAACAATGATATTAAACATTAAATACCCTGGGCTTGTCCCTTAATAACGGCGGTGGCATTTTGTAAAGCGGTAGAGGCGTTCGCCAATTCTGTAGCAGCCGCTGAGAATACCTTGATCTTACCAGTGGCAGGAACCCAAACTCCCCAATGCCCGGTGGAGAAGAGAACCGGCTCAATATTAAGGATGGTACCAACGCCGACATCCTGAGGACTCACGGCAATGCCGCCAGTGGCATAGGTATCTGCGGCACCAATTGTCATCAGACAAAAAATCTCGTGGAAGTTACCGTTGTATTTCTGATTGTTGTAAGCGGCGTGGACGTTGGAAATTACTTTTGCCATCAAAATCCTCCATTGCGGTTAATTCATCTTGAATATAGCCCCGGAGGATAGTTTTAGACCGGCCTTTAGGAGATATAAATCTCCTATCCTGATAAGGAGTTTTCTCCTTGAGGCTATTGTCCTTGAACTTCGGCACCGGAAGCACCAATATTAAAACGTTTTTGTACCACTTCCCGCACCTTGGCGGCGCGGTCAGGGGGTAGGTGTCCCGCCATACGGAGTGCGTCATAGGCGTGACTACGATCAGGGATAGGAAATTCCCTGGTTTCAGGGAAAACGAAAGCAGATGCAGGAAGTGCTTTTCTTTCCCTATCGGAAAGCTTTGCCATAAAACCTCTTTTTTAGATACAGGTATCCCACCAGATTGTATCTGCTGGTTGTACCTATTGAGGTAAAGGATACATTGGCCGACAGGCCGAATGGTACAAGCAGATAACTATTGAGGTTAAAATATAACCTCTACTATATATACACCCGAAGTAGTGATTTTGTCCAGGTTTTTTAGGAAACTTTACATTATCTTTACAATAGAGAGGTATTTTATTATTTGTAAGTGGGGTTTATGGTATCAGGGTCCAATTATCTATATTGGCGGCGTGTTTTGACCCTAGTTTTAACCCTTAGGGTTGAACCCCGGATATGGGTCTAAAAATCCTGTATTTGCAATGAATTTTATCGCTAGTACCCCCACAACGGGGGATAGCACTTTCGCTATGTGTATTGTGGAGCAGCGTCGTATGCGTGAAACACAATATCACTACCTATTGTTACCATCACCCTCCTCAGTTGCACCTATTACTACACTTATTGAAGAGATAGTCATTTGCAGGCATAATGGTACACTTTACACTGTGTTCGATTGATTTTACAGTACGTTCGCCTTGACTTCCCTACTATGCCGACCAGTTCCACGGCAATCCGCCGGGAACACGTAGCCCGAATCGGCAAAGCCGAGGGCAGAAAGGAGCCAACAATGGCTCGCAATACGGACAACACCGCGGAACTGTTCGAGGCATTCCAGCGGTTTATGCTGGCGCAGTCCGTTCCGGCAACTGAAACGGTTCCGGAGCCGCGCAAGTCGGCAACGGGTGCGCGCAAGACCACCCGCTCATCCGGTAAGCCCGGCGTCAAGGCCGCGAAGCTGAACGAAACGCGGAAGCCGAAAGGATCAACCCCGTCCCGCAAGACCGCGAAGAACGTCATTACCTGTCAGGCGGCGTGGGAAGCTCTCGGCGCGGATCCCACGTATCAGCCGTCTGACCCGAACGCCCCCGCGCGCAACGGTCAGTTGTGGGCGCTGAACGCGGCTGGGAAGCTCCGGCTCTCGTAACGCGCATCGCATAGCCCCACCTAACCCCCTGGCGCATTCACTGGTCAGGGGGTTTTTTCGTGCCCGCATACGTCGCGTCCTGGTAGCTCCCTCCTGGTAGAGCTCTCGCCAGCACCCCCGCTAGACGCATTCTCAGCCCTCCTAAGGCGACGATACCCGCTACCCCTAGTCCAACCTACCCCTAGATCGCAAATCGGCTTACAATCCTTTTCTCCTTTGTAACGTATAACCTGCCTGCTCACATCAGCGGCGGGACATTACGTGTACGCGCGTGTAGCGGGCAAAGAGATTCGGTGGGATAGCGTTATCTAGCGTCCTGAAATCTATCGGCTGACGTTCCCCTCACCCGGTAGACTCCGGTAGATTCAGTTAACGCACGTCGCGCGTTATACGCGCACATATATCCTGATATTCCCCCTCAGTCGAGGTAGATTTGTTGCCAGACTAGGCAAAAATACCTTTTGAAAGTGAGGGATTTTCAGAGCATAAATCCCTGCTCAGAGGCACAATTTGACAAGCGACCCCCGGGCTGTCAAGGTGTGCTCTCGGCGTCGGGAAGATCAAGTCTCTCGGCGTCCACCGAGCGTTATAGCGCCGGGTATATCGTCGGTGGCCTAGGGAGCCGCCGCCAGAACATAGGGCTTTGGTATTGCGTGAAACCGTAGATTCACCTGGTACCGATAGGATGAGGGCTTGTGAACAACCCTCTGAGTGTCGGTAGGGGATTATGGAGACGATAAGCGCGGGCTTGCCATTGTCAGCCATAACGGCAGAGCAAGGTAGATACTCTGGATACTGTTACATTAAGCTCCAGGTGACTCGGATATGTGCCTTAGGATATATCCTAATCCGTACTGCTCACGGTGCCGTTCCAACTCCGTCCACTTGCTATCGGTGTAGCACGGAGATAAGCGAGGAAACCAATAAACCGGGGAAATCGCGTATATGACAAACGAAATCTCCTTAGGCTGACCTATATAGGGCGCGTGAGGACGATGGGAACCCGTAATCAGGGAGTAGAACGGCTCTGCTAAGCGTGAGAGATTCCGGATATTAGGGGCTTACGCAGACGTATACCATCACTGGCTGGGCGGGAATGATAGATGCTACGAGAAATATGGGGGAATTGTGCAGCCATAGGCGCAGATACTAACCCAATGGCACATATGGAGGATACTCGTGGAGACTTTGAGGATGAAGCCTCACATTGTTTGCGTAGTTAACACTATGCGTGAGAAAACAATGGTCATCAGTTAAAGTTCGCTTTAATGCAACAAACGTTGGACAAACGTGTGCGCGGTAGGGGAGTCAAATCCCCTGCCTCGCTTCCCCACAGGGGATACGGGACGGCAATTCCGCCGACCGTAAACCGTCCCCGCAATCGCGGGAGAAAGGTGGCCTACAATGGCTGCAAAGCACATCGAAGTCGCAAGGACGCAGGGCGCGAAGGAGGGGTTCAAGATGTGGAAGAAGAACCTCAAGCGCTCCGGTATTCCGCAGGTGCAGGATCGCCTCGCGGAGTTGGAGTCCCAGGGCGACATCGCAGCGCAGTTCCGGTATTACTGCGCGGAGTACGGCGACCAGTTCGGACTCACCAAGGAGCCGAAGCGGTCGTCCGGCACGAAGTCGGCCGCAACCCCCGCACCGACCGCCGACCTGTTCGAGCAGTTCCAGGCATTCCTGGCGGCTCAGGCAGGCGATACGGAGGACGTGGAGGACGACGTGGAGGACGAGGACGAAATCCTCGACTCTCTCGACGAGCCGGTCGCGGCAACGACACGCAAGACCACCCGCACTTCGCGGAGCAGCGGGCGCACGGCATCGGCCAGCACCGACGCCTACGCACCGAAGGAGCCGAACGCCCACGCAACGAACGGGCGGCTCTGGAAGCTCAACGAGTTGGGCCTCCTGCGGATCGCGAAGAACCCGGGTGACGCAATCACCAACGGTGAAGCACACGCCGTACTCAAGGCGCTGCTCTAAACAGTAGTTAACGCTACTGCGTTAGGCAGGCCAACAGACCGGACGAGTCTTAAAACCGTCGTATACCCCGGGGAGTCAAATCTTCGGGGTATATTCGGGCAGGTTTGAAAAGTGGCATCCTAGGTCGAAGCCCGCCTGCCCGTTAATTTGTACCGTCAACCGAAAGGAGC
>Ga0224712_10000155_pt1 | contig 11497 bp, 20 predicted proteins | sample DielMetaTC5pm2_FD_171474 | JGI IMG/M metagenome (GOLD analysis project Ga0224712, IMG submission 171474) | Corn rhizosphere microbial communities from Kellogg Biological Station, Michigan, USA - Diel MetaT C5pm-2 (Metagenome Metatranscriptome)... | ecosystem: Host-associated > Plants > Roots >...
CTTTTTAGACGTGAGAAAAGACTATTCTTCGTCTTTCTTTTCTTCTTCAGCAGCGGGAGCTTCAGGAGCCTGTTCTTCCGTTGCAGGAGCTTCCGTAGCAGCAGCAGCTACCGGTGTCGTTTCTACTACTTCAGCAGCAGGAACATCATCCGTAGTTTTCTTACCACCACGACGGCTACGACGAGTCGTTTTCTTTTCTTCTACTTCTTTCGCACTGTAAACTTCGTTGAAGTCTACTAGCTCGATCAAAGCTACTTCCGCGTTATCGCCCAAACGGTTGCCCAATTTGATGATCCGCGTGTATCCACCAGGACGATCAGCAACTTTCTCCGCTACTGAACTGAACAATTCCTTAACGGCTTCTTTGCTTTGCAGGTAGCTAAATACAGTACGACGATTGTGAGTCGTATCTTCTTTCGCACGGTTGATCAGAGGCTCAGCGTATTTACGAAGTTCTTTCGCTTTCGCTAAAGTCGTTTCAATCCGCTTGTGCAGGATCAAAGAAATGGTCAGGTTAGCTAACAAAGAGCTACGATGCGAAGCCTGACGGCCTAAGTGGTTAAATTTTTTCCCGTGTCTCATGGGAGTCGTAAGTTGCGGTCAGGACACCAGTTTGCAGCGATCTACTGTCCCACCTATTACGAATTGATTGAAAAAACGATCGAGTGCTGCCAGTTCGATGGTTATAAAAAGTGCTTAGAAACTGCAGCTAATGCATTCGTTTCTAAGCACTTTCAAATATACTATTCTTCTTCCAGACGATACTTAGCTACGTCCATTCCGAAGTGAAGATTTTTATCTGCTACTAGTTGCTCCAGCTCAGTAAGCGATTTCTTACCGAAGTTACGGAACTTCATCATGTCAGAAATTTCCAGTTTCACCAGATCACCCAACGAGCGAACGTCTGCTGATTTCAAGCAGTTATACGCACGTACAGAAAGATCTAGATCCTGAAGAGGAGTTTTAAGTAATTTCCGCATGTGCAGGAATTCCTCATCAACTACGTTTTCTTCTTCAGGTTTAACCGTTTCGAAAGTCATCGTTTGATCGCTGAACAACATGAAGTGTTGAATCAGGATGTAAGCGGCTCCTTTCAAAGCGTCCTCCGGGTGGATTGAGCCATCGGTCATTACTTCAATGATCAATTTCTCGTAATCCGTACGTTGTTCCACACGGAAGTTTTCGATGCTATATTTTACGTTTTTGATAGGCGTATAAATCGCATCGATAGCAATATGACCGAAAGGTAGTTCCGTCGTACGAGGTTCGTCAGCGGGAATATAACCACGGCCTTTTTCCAGAATCAACTCAATATCCAATTCCTTGGATTCGTCGATGTGGAGAAGTTCTAATTCAGGATTAAGAATCGTGAAATAAGGGGTAAACTTTTGGATATCACCGGCTGTGAGAACCTTTTGGTTTTTAACCTTCACGTTAATCTTATTATCCAGTACTTCCGAGGCTGCTTTAAAGCGAACCTGTTTCAGATTCAGAATAATATCAGTTACATCTTCCATTACACCTTCAATGGAAGAGAACTCATGCAATACTCCTGAGAATTTTACGCTTGTGATGGCGTAACCTTCCAGAGAGGAGAGCAGGATCCGACGGAGGGCATTGCCAATCGTGACACCGTAGCCCTTTTCCAAGGGCTTAAACTCAAATACACCGTGAAAGTCGTTGGCCTTTTCCATTACGACTTTGTCGGGCATTTGGAACGCGAGTATTGACATACGGATTGGGTTTTTAGCGTAATACTTGGATGGTAAACCTTGACGACGCAAAGGATTGAATCAAGGCTCTGGAAAAGTCCAGAGTAAATAAGATTTGGCTTACTACTTCGAATACAATTCGACGATTGCCTGCTCATTGAAGCTCTCCGGAATCTGATCGCGTTCAGGATAGCTAACGAATTTACCTTGTAAGTTAGACTGTTCCCATTCCAACCAGCTAAAACGCTTCGTGTTCCGGCCAGCCAGACTGTTTTGTACGGCTTCTAGAGATTTTGACTTTTCACGAACCGAGATCAATTGGCCTGGACGCAGGGAATAGGAAGGTACGTTCACGATTTCACCGTCAACAACGATGTGTTTGTGAACGACCAACTGACGAGCTGCCCGACGCGTCGGAGCAATACCTAAACGGTATACCGTGTTGTCCAGACGAGCTTCGCACAATTTCAGCAGGTTTTCACCCGTAATACCTTCACGAACGGCAGCTTTGTGGAAAAGGTTTTCAAATTGTCTTTCCAGAATACCGTACGTATATTTTACCTTTTGCTTTTCTTGCAATTGGAGAGAATATTCAGACTTTTTACCCCGCTTGCCCTTGCCATGTTGGCCGGGACCATAGTTTTTGCGAGAAACAGCCTTACCTCCACCGAGAACGGCTGCGTCGCCAAAACGACGGGAGATTTTTGCCTTAGGACCTGTATAACGTGCCATGAAAAATGAAATTGGAGAGGTTTGAAGCGGTATATACCGTTATAACCTATTTCCTATATCTTTTGAGTTGTCGATTAGGACAAGGTGATTGGTTGATTAATGCTTCGGCCCGATACTGGTAATCACCAACCAGGGGTGCCTATCTCACTAAAAGTTAGAATTGTGTCGGTACCTTAGACACGACGACGTTTGGGAGGACGGCAGCCATTGTGGGGCAGCGGAGTGATGTCCTTAATCAACGTTACTTCAATACCTGAACCTTGGATCGTGCGAATCGCTGATTCACGGCCTGAACCGGGTCCTTTTACAAACACTTCAGCTTTACGCATTCCTGCTTCGTGAGCTACTTGAGCACAGTTAGCAGCGGCAACCTGAGCAGCATAAGGCGTGTTCTTTTTGGAACCCTTAAAGCCCATTTTACCAGCAGAAGCCCAAGAGATTACTTGACCTTGGTTATTGGTAATTGAAATAATGATGTTGTTAAACGTAGCTCGGATGTGAACCTGTCCAACTGGTTCTACCACTACGACCCGCTTTTTGGCTTTGTCTTTCCGTTTTGCCTGAGCCATTTCTGATGGAGTTTGAAACGTTCAAAGTTTAAAGTTTAAGGTTGACTTCATACCTCAAACCTTAAACTCTAAACTAATTATTTCGTTGCTTTCTTCTTGTTAGCAACCGTCTTACGCTTACCTTTCCGGGTACGAGAGTTATTCTTCGTTTTCTGACCACGGAGCGGTAGTCCTTTCCGGTGACGCAGACCTCGGTAGCAACCAATATCCATCAAGCGTTTGATGTTCAATTGGATTTCTGACCGAAGTGGTCCTTCCGTTTTGTATTCACTGCTAATGACGTTACGGATAGCCGTAGATTCTTCGTCATTCCATTCGCCAGCTTTTTTGTCTACGCTTACGCCAGCTTTAGCTAAAATGGTGCGGGACAAACTACGGCCGATGCCGAAGATGTACGTGAGAGCGATTTCGCCCCGCTTTTTGTCGGGAATGTCTACCCCTGCAATACGAGCCATATTGGTCGGATAAGTTTTGTACGCTCAAAATCGAGCGGGATTAACCTTGACGTTGTTTAAACTTAGGGTTTTTCTTGTTGATCACGAAGAGCTTTCCTTTGCGACGAATTACTTTGCAATCAGCACTACGCTTTTTGATCGAAGCTTTGACTTTCATCTTATTTCGAGTTTTCAGTTTTCAGCGGTTCACCGCTTCGGTTTTCAGTTACCAGTCACAGTAATTGAAAACTGTAAACTGCCAACTATCAACTTTACTTGTATCGGTAGGTAATACGAGCCTTTGATAAGTCATAAGGCGACATTTCCAAGCGAACCTTATCTCCGGGCAGAATTTTGATGTAGTGCATCCGCATTTTGCCGGAAATGTGAGCGATCACTTCATGCTTATTTTCGAGCTGTACCCGAAACATTGCATTCGATAATGCCTCCAGAATGATACCGTCCGTGGTTATAGAGCTTTGTTTGGCCATTTGTTTAGTTTAGAATAGGACTTTTAGAATTGAGAAGTACTCGCCCTATCCTTCCTATTATGCGATGGCCATACTACGTTCGGCCAGTACTTGCTCAATGTATTCGAAAGTGGTCAAGATTTCGGCCTTCCCTTTACGAACAGCCACCGTGTGCTCAAAGTGAGCGGCCGGCTGCCGATCCGTTGTACGAATAGTCCAACCATCTTTTTCCTGTACCACACTTCGTTTACCCAGAGTAATCATCGGTTCGATGGCAATAGTCATCCCTTCTTTGAGTTGGGGACCTTGTCCTCTTCTGCCGAAGTTAGGTACCTCTGGGCCTTCGTGGAGAAACTTACCTACGCCATGTCCAACTAACTCTCGAACAACACCGTATCCAAATTGCTCCACATGACTTTGTACAGCATACCCAATGTCACCAATCCGATTCCCTGCTACTGCTTTATCAATACCTAGGTAAAGAGAATCATAGGTGCGTTTCAGCAGTTGTCTTACTTCGGGTTTAATTTCCCCCACTGGATAAGTAAACGCACTATCCGAATGGTATCCATTCAAAAAGACCCCGCAATCTACTGAAATAATATCTCCTTCTTTCAAGCGATACGCACTTGGAAAACCATGTACAACCACTTCATTAACGGAAATACAAAGAGCAGCCGGGAAGTCATTATAACCTTTAAAGGAAGGATGACCTTTATGATCCCGAATAAACTCTTCTGCTACACGATCCAGTTCCTTGGTTGTTACTCCTGGATTAATCAGTTTAGCAACCTCGGCGTGAGCCTTACCCAAAACCTGAGCACTGATTTTGATTAATTCAATCTCCTCGTCAGTTTTTAGATAAACCATCTTTCTGTGTATTAAATCGCAGAAACGCTTTCCGTCGTTCTGCCTTGTACGCGTCCTGATTTCATTAAACCTTCGTAGCGACGCATTAGCAGGTAACTTTCAATTTGTTGCAATGTATCTAGTACAACCCCTACTAAAATCAATAAAGAGGTTCCCCCGAAAAACTGTGCAAAGACTTGAGAAATACCAAACAGGCGAGCAATCGCTGGCATTACTGCAACCAGAGCTAACATAATGGCTCCGGGTAAGGTAATACGGTCAAGAATCTGACCAATATATTCTGACGTTTCAAAACCAGGTTTCACCCCAGGAATAAAACCGCCACTCCGTTTCATATCGTCAGCAATCTGTTGCGGGTTTACTGAAATCGCCGTATAGAAATACGTAAATACAATAATCAGGAAGCCAAACAACACGTTGTACTGCCAGTGATCATAGCTATTAAACGCTTGAGCAATCGACTGAGCCGTATCACTCTTTTCAGCAAAATAGCCCGCTACTAGACCAGGTACAAACATCAATGCTTGTGCGAAAATGATGGGCATAACCCCAGCAGCATTCAACTTTAAGGGAATATACTGACGTTGTCCGCCAACAACCTTGTTTCCTACTACCTGCTTGGCATACTGTACCGGAATACGGCGAGTAGCTTGCGTAATCAGAACAGCACCCATTACAACAAAATACAGGGCAACAAGTTCAATTACGAATAATAAAGCTCCTCCAGTACCTCTTGAACCAGCTTCCTGCAGCAAAGCAACCGGGAAACGAGCTACGATACCAATCATAATCAGCAGAGAGATACCATTTCCAATCCCTTTATCCGTGATTCGTTCACCCATCCACATACAGAAGATTGTGCCCGAAATCAAAATAATCGTTGAATAAATGGTAAACCAGCTTCGCTCAATCATTAAGGCTTCCGCCGGAATCTGTGATTGGGTATAGGCGATTGCCTGAGCCGTAGTAACGAAAATGGTTAGTACACGAGTAATCTGGTTTAGCTTGCGGCGACCAGACTCCCCATCTTTCTGCATTTTCTGAAAATAAGGCAGTGCAATGGTCAACAGCTGAATTGCAATAGACGCCGAGATATAGGGCATAATACCCAGAGCAAAAATGGAAGCGTTTTGAAAAGCCCCTCCAGAGAAGGTGTTGATCAAATCCAGCAAACCATTTCCTTGGCCCTTAGGAAGTCGAGCCGGATCAATACCTGGCAGGACAATATATGAACCTATACGATAAACAGTAATAAACAACAGGGTGTTGAGGATCCGGCTACGGAGCTCCTCAATGGACCAAATGTTCTTGAGAGTAGTTATAAACTTGTTCATTCCAGCGAGGATTCAAATTCACCTGTCGTTCATCCGGAAACTAAACCGTAACTGCTTTACCACCGGCCTTTTCAATGGCTTCAACCGCCGTTTGCGAGAAGGCATGTACCTTCACCTCAACAGCTGATTTTACCTCACCGCGGTTCAGTACTTTTACCAGATCCTTTTTACCTACCAAACCGTTGTTGTAAAGCAGTTCAATGTCTACTACAGTGGCATTAGTTTTCTCAACTAAAGACTGAATAGCGTCCAGATTGATTGCTTTGTAAGCTACGCGGCTCAGGTTGTTAAAACCGAACTTAGGTACACGACGTTGCAAAGGCATCTGACCACCTTCGAAACCTCTTTTACTGCTGTAACCCGAACGAGACTGAGCCCCTTTATGTCCGCGAGCAGAAGTTGCTCCTTTACCAGAGCCTTGTCCGCGACCGACACGCTTACCTACTTTCGTAGAACCAGCGGCGGGTTTCAAATTGCTAAGATTCATTGTCGTATTGATTCAAAGTGAAAAGCGTTGCCGCCCCACACTGAGTTTCTTAGATTTCTTCCACTTGAATGAGGTGGTTCACTTTACGAATCATGCCAGCGATAGCATCATTCAGCTCAACTTCCACACTCCGATTGATTTTGCCCAAACCTAGGGCTTTGATAGTACGCTTTTGGTTTTCAGGACGTTCAATCGTGCTACGAACCTGAGTAAGTTTAACCTTTGCCATTTCTTTAAAGTTCTCGGTTTTTAGTTCTTGGTTCTTAAGTTATGCTTAATGCCCCAAGAACTAAGAACACTATGACTTATCCATTGAATACGGTTGTCAGTTTCACTCCACGTTGACGAGCTACTTCATGGGGAGCACGCATTTTCAGCAGAGCATCAACCGTAGCTTTTACTACGTTGTGAGGATTGGAAGAGCCTTTTGATTTCGCTAATACGTCGCGAATACCGGCACTCTCCAGAACAGCACGCATCGCACCACCCGCGATTACTCCCGTACCAGGAGCAGCAGGTTTCAGCAGTACGAAACCACCTGAGAATTTACCTTCCATATCGTGAGGTACCGTATGCTTCAATAAAGGAACTTGTACCACATTTTTCTTGGCATCTTCAATTCCTTTAGCGATTGCGTCGGTTACTTCATTGGCTTTACCTAATCCGTAGCCTACTACGCCTTTGCCATCACCCACTACTACGATAGCTGAGAAGCTGAAGCGACGACCGCCTTTTACTACTTTAGCTACCCGGTTAATAGCAACAACACGTTCCTTTAACTCTGACTCGTTATACTTGGTAGGTCTGTTCGTTTGCATGATTCTTTGAAATTAGAATTGAAGGCCACCTTCGCGGGCTCCGTCAGCTAGTGCTTTTACTTTCCCGTGATACAGGTAACCGTTCCGGTCAAACACCACAGCTTCAATACCAGCGGCCTTAGCTAATTCGGCTACTTTCAAGCCTACTTGCTTAGCAGCTTCAACGTTGTTACCCTGTAAGCCTAATTCGAAAGAAGAAGAAGCGGCTACTGTTTTGCCAGCTTCGTCATCGATTAGTTGGGCGTAAATACCTTTATTAGAGCGGAAAACCGTCAAACGAGGACGTACAGGCGTACCATCCACTTTACTGCGAATGCTACGTTTGATCCGAAGCCGCCGGGAATCTTTAGTAGTTGCCATTGTAATTCAAATTGATTGTGGATTACCGACCCACACGTTTGAGTATAGAAAGCTTCAAGCCATAGCCAAAGCTTTCTACTGGAAATATTATTTCTTACCAGCCGCTTTACCAGCTTTCCGACGCACGAATTCACCCGTGAAGCGAATACCTTTGCCTTTGTAAGGCTCAACCTTACGGAGAGACTTAATTTTGGCAGCGACTTGGCCGATTAGTTGCTTATCAATACCTTCCAAAACCACTTTAGGGTTTTGTCCTTTTTCCATCGCTGTCGTTACCTTCAGTTCTTCAGGAATAGCGACGAAAATGCTGTGAGAATAACCCAAAGCCAATTCCAGGATATTTCCTTGGTTAGAGGCTTTGTAACCCACCCCAACGATTTCCATTTCGGTACGGTAGCCCGTGCTTACGCCGACTACCATGTTATTGATCAGGGCACGGTACAGACCGTGCAGAGCCTTGTGGCGTTTTTGTTCCGTAGGGCGAACCACTTGTAACTCGCTACCTTCGATTTCTACCGTAATGTCTGGATCAATCGTTTGGCTTAACGTGCCTTTAGGTCCTTTTACAGTAACCTGGCTCTTATCAACCGATACGCTAACTCCAGCAGGCAGGGTAATGATTTTTTTACCAATGCGTGACATGGTACTGAGTGTTAAAATGAATTAGCGGAGGTTTTCAGTGGTAAGATTGACCTCCGCTATTCCATTGGTTTAATTAATAAACGTAGCAAAGTACTTCGCCACCTACATTGAGGGTACGAGCTTCTTTGTCCGTCATAACTCCTTTTGACGTCGAAACAATTGCAATGCCTAAGCCGTTTAATACGCGGGGCAGCTCTTTCGAACCTGAGTATTTCCGGAGACCGGGTTTACTTACGCGGGTTAACTTAACAATAGCTGACTGTTTCGTCAGGGGATTGTATTTCAAAGCGACTTTAATGGTTCCTTGTACGGAAGCCTCTTCGTCAAATTTGTAACTTTGAATATAGCCTTTCTCAAAGAGAACTTTAGTAATCTCCTTCTTGAGATTGGAAGCCGGGATCTCGACGATTCTGTGGCGAGCCTTGATGGCATTCCGCAGACGGGTCAAGTAATCTGCAATCGGATCCATGAAAGAATATGATTTTGCTACGGGCCGCTTCAAAACGGCTCGCAAAATTAGAGAATCAAAATGGATACACCAAAAATTACCAGCTCGATTTTGTTACGCCCGGAATTTTTCCATCAGAAGCCATTTGACGGAACGTAACACGGCTGATACCGAACTTCCGCATGTAACCCCGAGGACGACCATTCAGCTTATCGCGGTTATGGAGACGTACAGGGGAAGCGTTGCGGGGAAGTTTGTCAAGTCCGATGAAGTCACCGGCCTCTTTGAGGGCTTTGCGTTTAGCAGCGTACTTGGCTACCAGACGTTCGCGTTTCCGCTCTCTTGCTTTGACTGATTCTTTTGCCATTTTGTTTGCTTATAATTGGTCCCCGTCCTTTTCAGAAATCTGAAGTGACGGGGGATCAATAATTACTTTTTTTGTCCAGCAAAGGGCATTCCTAAAGCTTTCAGCAGTTCTAAGCTTTCAGCGTCAGTTTGTGCTGTAGTAACGAACGTAATATCCATACCTGAGATTTTCTGTACTTTCTCAATCGAGATCTCAGGGAAGATGATTTGTTCTTTTACACCTAAGGTATAGTTACCACGGCCATCAAAGCCTTTGTCACTAATCCCTTTGAAGTCACGTACGCGAGGCAGAGCAATCGACGTCAGACGGTCCAGGAATTCGTACATTTTTTCGCCACGCAGCGTTACTTTCGCTCCGATGGGCATATTTTCACGAAGCTTGAAGTTAGAAATTGCTTTCTTAGAGATCGTGGCTACCGCTTTCTGACCAGAGATCGTAGATAATTCTTCTACCCCTACGTCAACCAGCTTTTTATCTGCTACGGCAGCACCGATACCTTTGTTGATCACAATTTTTTCCAGTTTCGGTACTTGCATCACCGATTTGTACTGGAACTTCTCTTTCAAAGCAGAAACTACTTCGTCAAAGTACTTTTGTTTTAATCTGGGAGTTGCCATTGATGCGAATGGTTTGTGGATTTCCGACCCACTGTTTCGTGTTGACGGCTGCTAACCGCCAAGCTAGTTAAATAAGGTTACCGCTCTTTTTGCTGAAACGCTGAGACTTGCCCTTTTCGTTCAGTTTACGGCCGGTGCGGGAGGCTTCGTTCGTCTTCGGGTCTACCACTTTCAGGTTACTGATATGGATAGGACTTTCGATTTCTTTGATTTCTCCCTGAGGGTTGGTCGCGGAAGGTTTCACGTGTTTCTTTACCAGATTCACACCTTCTACGATAGCCCGTTGCTTTTCGCGATCCACAGACTTGATAACGCCGGTTTTACCTTTAGCGTCACCGGCGATCACTAAAACCGTGTCACCGCTGCGAACGTGAAGCTTCACTTGCTTTTGCTTTTCCATTGTTTGATTTCGTACGATTATCCTGAGTGATTAGAGCACTTCAGGAGCCAGCGAAACAATTTTCATGAATTGCTTTTCACGCAATTCGCGAGCAACTGGTCCGAAGATCCGAGTTCCACGCGGTTCGTCCTGGTTGTTTAGAAGTACGACGGCGTTATCTTCAAAACGGATATAAGATCCGTCTTTCCGGCGAATTTCTTTTTTCGTACGAACCACTACGGCTTTAGACACCGTTCCCTTCTTCATGTTTGAAGAGGAGAGGGCTTGTTTTACGGTTACTACGACTTTGTCGCCGATAGATGCGTAACGCTTGCCCGTACCGCCCAACACGCGGATTACGAGTACCTCTTTGGCACCACTATTATCCGCTACGCTACATCTAGATTCTTGCTGAAGCATGTCTTTGCTGAGATTTCAGTTTCGTTTTCAGTTTCCGCTTTTAGTTTAGCTATCCGCTAATCGTCAAAAAACGGAAACCGATCCCTACTCCTGCCTGATTACTTGGCTTTTTCGATGATTTCAACCAAACGCCACCGTTTGTTTTTAGACAAGGGACGGGTTTCCATCACTTTGATCGTATCGCCGACGCCACACTCGTTGTTTTCGTCGTGTACCATCAATTTGGTCGTTTTCTTTTGGAATTTACCGTAGATTGGGTGCTTCACCTTCCGCTCGACGGTAACTACCACCGACTTATCCATGCTGCTGGATACCACCCGACCAAATCTGACTTTTCTGAGCTTACGTTCTACTTCCATGATTCGGAATTTGCTTTGTGCCCGTATCGGGCAATGACTAGCGAGCGTTAAGTTCGGTCAACAACCGGGCGATAAGCTTACGGGAGGTCCGAATACGCAACGGATTTTCGATTGGAGAAATAGCATGAGCAAATTTGAGACGGCTCAGTGCATCTTTTTCCTGGGCAATTTGTTGACGGATTTCTTCCGTACTCAAAGCCCGAATGTCTTTGATTTTCATTACTGCTATAATTTGAAAACTTGAAAAGGGCTAATTTGAAAATCGTAGTATTCGACTAGAACCATTTCAAATTGTCGAATTATCAAATCCTCAAATTAGTTAGCTTCCTGGTAATCCCGGCGAACTACGAATTTCGTCCGTAGGGGCAGCTTTTGAGCTGCTAAACGGAGAGCTTCCTGAGCCAGTTCCAGAGGTACACCCGTTGATTCAAATAGAATTGTTCCGGGTTTCACGTTGGCTACCCAATATTCGGGAGCAC
>Ga0224712_10000156_pt1 | contig 11487 bp, 30 predicted proteins | sample DielMetaTC5pm2_FD_171474 | JGI IMG/M metagenome (GOLD analysis project Ga0224712, IMG submission 171474) | Corn rhizosphere microbial communities from Kellogg Biological Station, Michigan, USA - Diel MetaT C5pm-2 (Metagenome Metatranscriptome)... | ecosystem: Host-associated > Plants > Roots >...
CCGTGTTTATCGGCCCTTGCGACCATCCATCTTCTGTTTCGGCAAGTAACTCTCCATCTTCACCAATATAGCTGATCGTAGCAAAGGTATCGGTTGTAAAGACGAGTACTTGCAGAAAACGAGTGCCTATTTCCCATTCCATTACTAAAGAGCCAAGAGGGGTGTGGGTCATTACTTTTGGATCATGTATCGTGGTACCAATTTTTTCACATGCACTGATGAGTTTCTTTATCCATTGAGCAGCGTTCCATTCAACCAAAGTTTTATTATCAATCGGTACCATTGGTGCCGGACTATTGCTCTTACTTTCGCTGGTGGTGGCATACCAAGGTAACTTTTTCTGTGGTAAGGGAGAAATTGTTCCCTTTTGATTTTTCTTTATTACCGTCGTCCTCTTCTTATTCCTCGGCACTTTTTCTACTCCTTTTCGTTCCTTCTCCCTATCTTACCACAAAAGAGCGGGAAAATCAATTCTCTATATAGTCGGAGGGGCGAAAGTCCTTAAAATTAATTTTAAGTTTTTCAAATCCGTTATGATTTCCCCATGTAAGGCTACCACAAAAATCATATTTCTTTCCGTTCACAAGCATCCATTTTCGATGACCACCATAAAACTTCACTGCCTCGACAACCTTACCATTGCTAAATTTTATGTTGGCTTTAAGATGGACCCCATCGCTCATTGTTGAGGAATCGACCACCTTCACGTCCTTAAAGAGGAAAACTGGCTCCTCATTACCAATACCGAATGGTGCCATCTTTTGTATTTCCCATGTGGTAGAACGATTTACACGATCATGGGGGATAATCATATCTATTTTCACCTTCCCAAGGAAAAATTCATCGGGAAGATTTTTTGTCTGCTCAATCATGCACTGATGGAAGGCGTCAAGGTTTTCCCTCTTCAATTCAAGTCCTGCTGCGGCAGGGTGCCCACCGAACGGCCCTAGAAGGCTCTCACAGCCACGGAGAGCGGCGGCAATATCGAAACCGGGTATTGATCGTGCCGATCCTTTCCAGTTGCTTAGCTTGCCCGTGAGCGCAATAGCTGGACGATGATATCTGTCGGTTAGCTTCCCGGCGATCAGTCCGACGACTCCCGCCCCCCAATTTTCATTTTTGACAATGATAATCCTCTCCATACCTGTGCTACCTTCTACCTGAGCTACCGCCTCTACAAGCATTTCCGCCAACGTATCTTTTCTTCTCTGGTTTGTTTGTTTGAGTACCATATTGGCAAGGTGGGCTGATTCGTAATCCCGCGAAAGGAGAACATTCCTTACAATTTCGGGATAATAAAATCTCCCTGCTGCATTGATCGGCGGTGAAACTCCAAAGCCGACATTCTCTTCTCGGAAAAATTCTTTTTTTAGCCCATTAATGGCGATAAGCGATTCCAGTCCTGCATGTTCAACGCGATGAATGGAATCAAATCCATTAACTACTAAAAGACGATTCTCCCCCGTTAAGGGGGCCATATCTCCCACTGTACCGATAACAACAAAAGAACGGAGAATGTCAGTCGTCTCATTCGTGAGAGGACCAAAACGGGTAGTTAAAGCACGAACTAACATATATGTAAGACCGCAGGCCGCGAAACCATCATATCCATAGGCATTATCGTTGAGATGAGGGTTAATAAAGGCATACGGTTGAGGAAGGATGCGAGGAATCGTGTGATGATCGACAATGATAATGTCCATCTCCTCATCACGCCCATCCTCGACCTCTTCTTTATTCGATGTACCAAGATCAAGGGCTATTGTTAATGTAACCCCTTCCCTTGCCAGCATTCGTAATCCTTCGCTATTTAGCCCATATCCTTCGGTAAGACGATTGGGAGTGTAAAGAAAAATATTTTTGAATCCCCACTCTTTCAGGGCATAAAAGAGGACGGCCTGACTGGTAAGACCGTCCGTATCGTAATCTCCCCAAATACAGACCTTCTCATCTTTTTGATGTGCTTCGAAAATGCGATCAATCGCCTTTTCCATATCCGGTAAAAGAAGGGGATTGCCCAATCTTTTTTCCGAGTAAAGGAAGGCAGCAGTATCTTCGGGCTTCACACCCCTCCGGTAGAGTAACTCTGCGAGAAAGGGGCTAATGCCCTGATAAGAGGAAAGAATATCGGGAGAGATTGGTGCCGGAAATTCCCACTTCATTCTGTTTTCCCTTTTATTTATTCGGTGACGGAGTTCGAGGCTTCTTCACGATGAAGCTTCTGCTTCTCCTCAAATTCAAGAAACTTCTTTTCTAATTCGAGGGTTTTTTCATTTGGTTTTGCCCCTATCCGCTCATTCGTCAGAGCATCCTCACCCCATAATTCTCGTGCCTTCGCGTCATATGCCTTTGCCGCATCCTCTATCTTTCGAAAATAGCCAAGGGAAACTGCTTTTCCGTTATGCCATAACCGTGCATTAAAACTCATTGAAGGCATATGGGCCATTACGCCCTTTAGTCCACTCCCTACATCTTCACGGTTCTGAATGGCGGTCGTATTGCCCGTTGATTTTCCCGATAGAAGATTTTCTAGTCGATGATCGAACCTATTTCCGTTAATAAAGACTGATGGCTCTCCTTTTTCTAGATTGAGAAGGACTGCTGCCAGTCGTCTTTTTTCTGTCGAACCATCTTCGGTATTATAAACAATATAAACACTAGGACTTCGCGTAGTTATTCTTTCGATGGTGCAATGATTGGAAAGGATAAGGGGAACATTTTCACGGTCCACGATCACATATCCTCCCGCCACCGGAACTCTCGCCGCATCTCCGTCGTATTCTACATGTCGATATCTTTCTGGAAAATTAAGGACTGCATGGAATCCGCGAATTTGAAATACTTCATCATCATAGGCTTCCGCTGCTTCCTCTGGTGTATTAAATATACCAAGATATTTTGATTTATATTTCGATGGACGAACCTGTGCCATCCATCTTCCGTCTCTTGTCTTTGAGATGCCACGATAGCCACTATGGTTATTACTTCTTAATAAACGTGTATTGTGATGAATTGTCTTCTGTGTACTTTCTCTTGTTGCCAATGACATATACTAATAAGCCCTCTCTTTTTTTAATGGTCGGAAACGAGTTCAAGCATATTTTTCCGCGTGGGAACACGATGCATAATGCTATGATTCGGATAATAACTTCTCAATACTTCTTCCATCTCCCTCTTGTCGTGCCTTCGTAATGTTCTCATTGTTTCGTGATCGACAAGATCAATCCCTTCGCTCATTTGAGCGACAAAACTATCTCCATCATGGTAAACGGTAATAATTTCTCCTCGCGTTAGATCGTGCATTTTCCCCTCTCACTTCTTAATAATTTGATAACCGAGATAATCAATGTCTTTGAGCACGCCTCGAACCATTGCGCGATCATACTCTTTTACCTGTTCACTCAATTCAGAATAGGGAACCATCTGTTCCTCTCCTGTTAAGGAAGAGATACGGGAGGTAATGCCATTCTTTTCATTGCTTTCCATCCAAGATGAATGCGCTCTTTCTGCCAATTTCTCGATAATCTCTTCCATTATTCTTTTTTCCTCTCTTCTGCGTTCGGATATGCGTCAAGCATACGGGAACGCACTTCTTCTTTTGTCTGCCCACTTACGCCAACCTCACTACCGGGAAAGACGATAGGAATACCATCATGATCCATCGCAGTGAAGAAGGTTGGGGAGTCAAACCAGTCTTCTTCAATATCATAAAAGAAGTGTGATAATGGCTCACGATGAAGGGTTAAGCCTTCCCCACTAAGGGGAATTTCCTTCTTATCAAGGAAATTGATAATCTTTTGTAACATCTATCGGCCCCCAATGATCGTGTTTGCTCACTACTTCATCCTGTAGTATACCATAGAAGATTATACTTGTCAAGTGATTATGACCACTTTGGTTTTTCGTTAACGATATCACTTGATTGGAGTGGAGATGCTTGGACGAAGGTATCATCTTTCTTGACTTCCTCGTGCCAATTATCGACAACAGACTGAATTCCTGCCTCAGCTTGTCGAATTTCGTCCAGACGAGCCGAACGAAGAATTGTGTATTGAGCAGTTTGCCGGGGAAGAACCGTCATTTGCGTTTGCTGTATCGTTGTATCAATAGGCCACAAAACTATCTCCATATCGGTAACGCTGATAACGATACCGCGCAAACGTCGGTTTGTATTGCCCTCTACCACCATACTTTCAACGATCATCCCTGTTTGTAACTTAAAGTCAAACTGAATAAATCCCTTATCAGTAGGAGGGGGAGCAATTGGTTCTCCATCGGAGGCAACAATCTCAGCCATCTTTCTTGTTCTCCATATTTTTTACTATCTGATCTTCGAGTAAGTAATGCATCATCTCCATATCATGATCGTACTTGCCGATCATGTGAAAATAAACGCCACATCCCGTTATTATCGCGGTGATAGCAATAACACCGACAAAAATAAGAATGATTCCTAGTCCTGCCACTTTCGCAATCTCCTCCCGATTGTCTCCCCCGCTTGGAGACAAGAGATGCCAACGAGCATTTTTGCTTCTTCGGTATCGCCTAGTCGCAAGACAACTTCCTCGATTGTCTCCTTCATCATTACCGCACTAAATTCAATGTCTTGTATCTGCCAAGGAGTAAGCTTTGTTATCGGTATCCAAAGAGCACGACAACTGCTACTTTGATGATCTTGCTTTTTCTTCCCCTTTGGCATCTCTTTTTATCTCAACTGAAACCATATCACCGTAATATTTCTACTATCCCCTACTACGCCATTATTGATTGTAGTAAGTTGATCTTGTAGTGCCTCTACTGTCTCCAATCCTTGTGATTGAGCGTCTGCAAGAGAGAGGCCATGAAAAGCGGTGACATAGCTTTTTTTTACGAGAATAGGTCGTTGATTCTCTTCGTCTTTCTTGATAAAGGTGAGATTATCAACAACCCCCTGTGCCCCAATTCTTATCAATGCAGTGATTGTCCCTTGCATAGCTTGTGTGTATTCGTCGTCAGATACCGGAATAGAGTCACTATATACGATACCATCTCCTTGTATTGCACTCATTTATTTTGCCTTCCTTGATTCGGTAAGCACTTCATGATGAGCTTCGGCACGAACGATCATCGCCTGCATCTCACTGAGTAACTTTTCTATCTCTGGCTGATCCCTCACTGTCGCTTGCCGATTGAGAACCATCTGTAACCAATGATGAGAAGCAATAAGAAGAGGGATGGCTTTTAAGTATTCCTCAGATCGGAAGGCCAACCCCTCGTGAACTTCAATAGTTTCCCGAACGAGACTCTTTTTTCTTCTCTTAAAAATGTTCATCTTTGTACCTCATTTTTCGGCAAAGGCTTTCCAAATTCCTCGATATTCCAACGAATCAGACGCAGTTTCTCCACCGGATTCTCAGTAATAACAGTCTGCCGTATCCATTTCTCGATTTGATGACTCCCGATATCTTCGAGAGAATATCCTGCCTTTATTGCCGCCAGTCTCAAATCAGCAACAGTGTCCTGCATCCCCTCTTTAAATTCTTCTGTTTCCTCAAAACCTTGATTATTCTCCATTATTCGTCGTATTGTTCCTCCGATTCTTCCGATGAATCATCTTCATCATCGTCAGGCCATTCTACCTGATTTTTAAAGAATTGTACTAATTCTCCTTGGAGTGTCTTATTCTCCGATTCTTTCATTTCCACGAAAAGAAGACGATAGACGAGGGTTTCTAATTCCTGAAAACGACGAATCTCTTCCAAAAGGAGAGGAATCTTGATACTGACAAGATTTTCTATTTTTTCATAGAGCCAAAAAGAATCGGATATTTCCTCTAAATCTCTAATAATTTCTTCTTGTGCTTCCTTATCCAATTATCTCCTCCTTTTTCGGAGCAAAAATGTTTCTCATCTGGAAATCCCATTCACGTACGGCATCACAACTACAGACACCCTCGCCAGTATAGTCATTAGCGATATATTTGTTCCTTGGTATCGAGGGCCATTGCGTGAAATCTTCGCCGGGGGCACACCATACCCAACAAGTAACCCATGTATTCCCGTCATGCCCATTCTGAGCCGACACCCGCCATCCGGCAGCAAGGGCACGGAGAGATATTTCCGCATCTTCCAACCTACGTGATTGTATCTGCCAATCTCTCTCAGTCATACAAAATCCTTTCCTTTTCGGGATACAGCAGATATTCTAAATCTTCATATTTTTCACACCAATCATCGACAAATTCATGACGGTCCATCGACTCATCGAAAGGAGAAAGGGAGTCTAAATCAACCATCTCAAAAAGGGTTGCATAATCCTTCGCCGCTTCCTCCACATCTAAGAGCCTTTTATAGTCGAGGAAGATTTGCCGCATCTCTTCCTCAGTTAAGTCCTCGGTTTTCCCTCTCCTAATTTTCTTATGGATAGTGGTTAATAATTTCTTACTCTCCGTTATTACCATATGCTTTTCTCCGAGAAGGGACGACAACGACGGCAGCATAATCATCGGCATCCTCTAGGCGATCAAAAGTGTGATATTCAAATTGAGGCTCCTCAAACCAGAAACGAGATTCGGGAATGAGGGTAAATCTCCCATCCGATCCTTTGCGAATGATAAGGCGATGAGCATCATCAATCGTATAAATTCGCTCAGGGTTCTCATTCACATCAAAGGGTTTTGTGCTGACTGGCTCATAGTTAAGGAGAGATTCAAGGTCTTTCTCTAGCCTGTTCGTCATTAAAATATTCCTTTCAGTATGGCATCAGATATTCTTACATCTACAAAGGGATTTTCCACTTCGTATTCACGTCCGATACATTCGTTCGGCCCACTCACATATACTACTTTCGTCTCATATCGCTTAATATCATTACGGGGACCATGAGGACCATGGCCCTTTTCATAGCCGACAAATTCGTGCCATACTTGACGTATGGCACCACAATGGCAACATTCCTGAAATTCTGTCGGTGAATCGTAATGTTCTAAAGTATTATGATTCGTCTTGTGCCAACAATGAAGGCTCCCCTTCACCGTCAAAGTCCGGTTCTCCAAGTCCCTTAAATTCATTCGTACCAAATCCTTTTAGCAATACCAGAGAACGAGCATCTCGGAATGCTTCCACCCTTACCCTATCACTTGTTTCTGGACTCGTGATGATATCCAAATAAGTCATCGCTAACCGATAATCGAGAGTAAGGCTATCTACCTTCTTTCGTAATTTCTTCTTTTTCATCATACCATATTCTTTCTTAATTGTCAATACGTAAGGCTTTACGTACTTGCTTACCGACTTCTTCCGCATTGTCGGGCATGGGAGCTATCTGAGGGCGCGTAAGATGCCATACCGCATAGTACCCTTCCAATGTCTTTACATACTCGTAAAGATTGGTCAGTGCCGACTCCAACTCCTCTTCTCTCGCCGTATCAGGTCTCTTTGCTCCTTTGAGGAGGACAACCGGAGAGTAAAGATTTTCGATTATTCCACTAATAAAACGGAATGATTTCTCGAATTTAGATAACATAGAGATGCACCGTCATATATTCGTCACATGTCTTTTGCCATATCCGCTTCCGATAAAAGTGAAGATCATGCTGATAATATGGATAATGACAGATAAGGGTAAAGAGTTGCTGCCCCGAACCACCGCAAAGGATTCCACGATTTTGTTCAATGGGAAGATCGGGGAGAAAATCTTCCCTCAAAAGCTCTACTAGTGGATCATCCTCCATATACCAAACATACCCTGTCGAGGGGATTGAAGGGAGAAAAATATCGAATGCCTCACCAGAAGATACTTCTCTACTCATCACCGCACTCTTCGTCATTGTCTTTCACCATTTCCCTTTCCATATGCTCAAATGCTTCCATGTGGGTACTAAAAACCAAAGGATCGGACCATCTTCGTATCCAGACGTTCTCCGAATCCTGCTCATATTTGTCGAGGAAATATTCGCCATCCGTTTCCCATATGAAATAACGGTACCGATTCCCCGTACCAGAATAATTTTCCTGCCGACGAATATCCGCAGGAATCGGAACATCAACCATCACCCTTTCTAGGAGAGGAACGTCACTATTACTTTCTTCTTGAAAGGTTTCTACAAGATCATTGAGCGTTTGTGTGTCAGTGCCCGTACCGAGAGTCATCCGCTGATTGGCGCGTACTTCATTTTCTTTTGCCTGATGTGCCAGTTGTTTAATACGCTCTACTGGCACATCGGGAAAATTAAGGTCTGCGTCTTGACCGAACATCTCAATGGCGCGTGCATCTCTAACGACTGCTGCCGCGAAGGGGGTGGGATAATATCCTAAAAACTCATGCTCATAAATAGATTTACCTTCATCATTGATGAGCGTTTGCGATATCTCAGACCAGAAACGTTGCCTCCCTCGTGTCCGTACTCCTATCCAACATTCAGGAGTTTGCAACTGTGATTCTTCCATTATTTCATATCATCCTTCCCTACAAAATAGAGGATACTTACTGCCAAAACCGCCTGTACAATGACAACGATAATATCTTGCGTATTACCCATTAATTTCTCCTTTCATGAGGAACCACTTTTCAAGAATTTCCTCTAGGTATTGAGGCTCTATCATCTCCCCACTCTGCCCCAATCTTCTCAATGCCTCAACAAGTCCATATACTTTAATAAGATCATTCTTGCTAAAAATATCATTCGCAAGGAGGAAGCAATCTTTCATGAAAGACGCCTTTATTCTTTCTTCTGTTATCATTCTTCGATATCCTTGTCTATTGGGACGATTTTTACTTCCCCCTTGCCATCAAGGGCGGCATTTGCATGACCACTGAGGATTGCATTAAGAATAATCCCTCTCACTCGCGCTAATGTTGCCCACCGGATTATCGACATTCCTTCTGCTTCCGTACAGCTTCCCTGACCGAGAAATAGTCCCTCCACCAATCGTTGTGCCTCTTCCTCTGTTACGAGATTATCAAGAGCACCACCCAACATCTTTTCTTTTTTTCTTTTTTGAAATACCTCTACGGGCACAATTCTGCTATCATCAGACACCGCTTTACTTCCTATTCAAATCTTGCATCGTGGGATAATTGGGATAATGAGTACGATAGGGGCCACTCATATCCTGACTAACAACAATCTTTTTTTGCTCTTTATCATGCAAAAGATGATGGACGAGTGCCCCACAAATAAAACTAAGGAAAACAACTAAGAAGATAAAAAGATAAAACATATCATCCCTCTCTTATTGACAAAAATAGATAATTATACTATTGACATATCACTCGGCTGTGAGTGTTAATGCAATACGCGAAAGACGGAGCATTTCTGGACAGGAAAAGACGACAAAGTTTCGCAAATCTAAGGCAAGGTTAAGTAATTCTTCGTCGGTGGGACGGATTTGCGTAAAGTCGATAGAACGTGAAGCAAAGATAAATTCTTCGCATTTATTAAGAAACTCTTCTCTCGTGCTGGTATTTTGAAAATCCATTAGTCCAGTGCCCCTCGTATATCCGAAATCATCATCATAAAATTGGCTACATCGGCACATTCCTTACCAATTTTCGTACTACTCTCAGGATTTTCAAGCAGTACCCAATATAACTCCGTCAACTCCTCCAACGCTCTTCCCCACAAAACGACGGCAGCATCATTTTGCCATCCACCCTTGCTTTCATTTTCATCGAGCTTCGTTTCCATGATATTCGCAAATCTCGTGATTTCTCTTCGCATTTATTTTCCTTCTTTACTCATAGATATAGGTATCGAACATGGGATTATCGAGGTATTGTTCCATTACAGGTTTTACCTCTTCCCATTGCAGACCACCAAGGCCGCAACCGAGCCGAGGAAAGGCAATCGTTTCAAAGAAAAAAAGACCATAGCTCTCAGGATCGTTGTGGGCTAGATCAACGACACCAAGAAGGTTCTCTAGTCCTTCATAGATATATGATAATTTACTTTCCTGCTTCCAATGGTCTTTTGTTGGGAAGCACAAGACAGAAGGATTGTCGGAGTAGATATATAGATCACCCGGCATAAGACCGCTACTTTTTTGAATACCTTTGTACCATAATTCAATGCCGGGGAAATTTCGTGCAAATTGCAGGGCCAATCCCGCTCCCATTACTGCTCGACAATTCGTAGGATTGACAAGAACATCGGCATCGGAGGTAAAGATATCACCTGTCGTGTATGTAATCATCGATCTTTTCTCTTCCTTTCCTTCTTCATTCTCTGTAATTCCCTGTCTATCTCAGAGATATCCGTAATAAACTTTCCCTCTTTATATGCAAGAGTGACCAGCCTTTTTACGAGACGAACCATCATTTTTCTCGACTCAGAGAAGCCCATCATTGTTACGACAGCCCACTGACCACGAATGAGTTTTTCGATATTGACGCCCGTTCCCCCATAACTACCTTTTATGACAAAATAGCAATGATCCTTATATACATACCTTTTTTTCTTATACATTTCCTATCGGACCATTACGTGCTACAGTCTGAGCAACGGTAAAAGCAAGATTTTCGTCGGTAACAATAGCACTCGCTGGCATTGCCATATCAATAAAAGCAATACCGTTAACCAGTCGATAGGGAATAACCGCAAAAGGCCCATAAGGGGTACGGATCACTGCGACCATAGCAGGCTCCGGCTCTTCGGGGTGGAAATCTTCGACAAGTTTACTGATATCATCCTCAAACGGCATAACTACTTACCTCCATCGTCCACGATATTCTGCCAATAAAACTGGCTCGTGGAATTCTTGATAGCCTTCTTTTACATAGACAACATTATTTTTTACAATCATGATACCGAAATCATCATGCTCTTCCCCCTCCCATTCTACCTCGCCATTGACGGTAATGCCCTCTGTGTCAAGGAGAGAGACGAGTCGTTTTAGGTTTGGAAGACGATCATATCCCTTTATTTCTTCCCCGTAGATACCAACTTCATTGCCATCAATCTCCCATGGGTCATAGTCTTCGTTATACTGCCCATAGTTATTAACACGATTTATTGTTTCCTCGGAAGGTCTCTCGCTTAGCTGGAATGTTCCTCGAAAATGCGAACGATAACCCATATTCCTTACATCCTTACATAGTCTTCAATTGATTGGGGATTTCGGTATGCCTTATACCCTTCTTCAACAGTGGCAACTGATTCTTTCATAATAATACGACCAAAATCCCATTCCTCTTCTCCGTCCCATTCGAGTATGCCACTACACGTAATGCCATATTCTTTCAGTTTCGTGAGGGCGGCGGGTAATCTCTCCATCCATCCATAGGGCATCTCACCATGACCGACAGTTAATTGATAATGGTCCTCGATAAACCATGGGGAATACTCTTCGCTATATCCCTTCTTCCCATTGATTTCTTTAATCGCTTCTCGCAGGACTTCAAGATCATGGACGCCTTTAAGTTTGAATCCGCCATGTGCAGTGATCGAATAGCCCATATATAGTCTCCTTTTCTACCCTCTTATCTTAACACAAAACAGCGTAATTGTCA
>Ga0224712_10000158_pt1 | contig 11470 bp, 9 predicted proteins | sample DielMetaTC5pm2_FD_171474 | JGI IMG/M metagenome (GOLD analysis project Ga0224712, IMG submission 171474) | Corn rhizosphere microbial communities from Kellogg Biological Station, Michigan, USA - Diel MetaT C5pm-2 (Metagenome Metatranscriptome)... | ecosystem: Host-associated > Plants > Roots >...
ATCGATCCGGCGCCGTCGTACGAGAGTGCGCGCATCGATGCGTTCGACAACGAAGTGCGCTACTTTTCGTTCGATTCGGCGCACGATAGCTTGCTCGTGACGAGCGAGACGACGGTCGTGCTGACGCCTCGCTGGGGCGGCCTCGACGCGTTTGCGACGCCGTCATGGACCGACGTCGCGGCTGACCTGCGTTATCGCGCGGGCGGCGTCTATCGGCCCGAGAGCGAGTTCGTTTTCGCTTCGCCGAATATCGCCTTGTCGACGCAGTTGCGCGCGTACGCGTTGCCGAGCTTTGCGCCTGGCGTGCCGCTCGTCGCGGGCGCGATCGACCTCATGCATCGGATCCATGCCGACTTCGCCTACCAGCCGCAGGCGACCGCATTCGATACGCCGGCGCTGGATGCGTTCGCGCTGCGCCAAGGCGTATGCCAAGACTTTGCGCAGGTGATGATCGGTTGTCTGCGCTCGCTCGGATTGGCGGCGCGCTATGTCAGCGGCTATCTGCGCACGCTGCCGCCGGCAGGTGCGCCGCGTCTCATCGGCGCCGATGCCTCGCATGCCTGGGTATCGGTTTTTTGCCCAGGCACGGGTTGGGTCGATCTCGATCCCACGAACGACGTGCTGGCCGATCTGGACCACGTCACGCTGGCCACGGGGCGCGATTACAGCGATGTCTCCCTATTGCGCGGCATCATCCTCGGCGGCGGCGCGCATACCGTTGAAGTGGCTGTGGAGGTAACGGCGCAGTAGCTCGGGCGGCGCAGCGATCGATGCGGCCGCGGGCATCCCGCTCGCGCTTGGCACAGGCTACGTAGACGATGCGTCAATGCGGCAGGCGCACGTCGAGCTTGAACGTGATGAGCCGAGCGATGAGGATGAAGCCGGTGGCGGCGATGACGCTGTAGACCGAATCGACCTGCAGATGGTCGAGGAGCAGATAAACCCAGCACCCGGCGAACGCGCAAGTCGCGTATGGGCGCGAGTCGCGCAGCAGCAGCGGCACCTCGTTGCAGACGACGTCGCGGATGATGCCGCCGAATACGCCGGTCACGACGCCCATCATGACGGCGATGAACGGCGGCATGTTTGCATCGAGCGCGATCGATGTGCCGGAAATGCTGAATAGACCGAGACCGATGGCATCCGCGACGAGCAACGCGCGCTCGTTGAACAGGCGTGAGGCCATGCGCAGCACGATCGGTGCGAACAGCGACAGCACGAAAATGAGGATCACGTAGTTCTGGTGCTCGACCCAATAAAACGGCCGCCGCTCCAACAGCACGTCGCGCACGGTGCCGCCGCCGAAGGCCGTGGCCAGCGCGACGAGAAACGTCCCGACGGCGTCGAGCCGGCGCTTGCGCGCTTCGATGAAACCGGAGAAGGCATACGCGAGGATCGCGAGGCCCTCGGCGATGGCGAGTGCGAACGTGAGCCTAGGATGCACTGCCGCGTTCCCCTGGCGCCCGCGCGACGCTCGGCTTGGCCGGTCCTGGCTGCAGCAGGACGAGCACCGCGCCGGCGCCGCCGTCGTGCGCGCGTGCCTGGCAAAACGCGATGACTTCGGCTTTCTGCACGAGCCACGCGCGCACCTTCCCCTTGAGCACGGGCTCTTTGCCGACCGAGCCCAACCCTTTGCCGTGAATCACGCGCACGCAACGAAGGCCGCGCTTGACGCTTTCGCGAATGAATTCGGCCAGCGCCTCGCGCGCTTGCTCGCGCCGCATGCCGTGCAAATCCAATTGCGCTTGCACGATCCAGTGCCCGCGCCGCAATTTGCGCACGACCTCGTGGCCGATCTCGGGCCGGCAATAGAACAGCGATTCGTCGGTATCGAGCAGGATCTCGGGATCGAACTCGTCGGAGATTGCCTCGCTGAGCACGGCTTGCTCGTCGCGTTGCGTTTGCAGCGGCAACGCGGGCGGCGGCTCGCGTCCGTGCACGGCGCGGGCCGCGGCCGCGATCGGCGCGACATCGCCGACTTCGCGGCGAAACAGGTCGGCTTCGGCCGCTGCTTCGCGCGCCGCTTTGGCTGCGGCGATGCGCTCGCGTTCGCGTTCGGCGGTGCTTTGCTTGAGCGCATCTCGCAGCGCGGCGAGGTCGGAGAGGCCCGAACCGCGCGCGGCGGTCTCGGGACGCTGGGTCTCGCTCGGACGGGGACGATTCTTCGACATGACGGTAGCGACGACGGCGGGAAGCGAATGCGAAAACGGGGCTCGGGTTTCGACTGCCTTACGCGCAGGCCCTACCCGCGCGCAATCGAACGTAGTGCGCGGCCCGGCGCCACGCGACGAGGGCCCCCGGCTCGGCGGCCGCGGCCCTCGTTCAACTGGCAACGCGTTTAGCTGCTAGCCGTGCCGTGCCGTGCCGGCCTTGGCCATTTTACCGATCGGCTTCGGCGCTCATCACGTGATCTTGATGGAGCTCGTGAACGCTTTCGAGGTAGCGCTGGGCGTCGAGTGCAGCCATGCAGCCCGTGCCGGCGCTCGTGATCGCTTGGCGGTAGACGTGGTCTTGCACGTCGCCGGCCGCGAACACGCCCGGCACGCTCGTGCCGGTCGCGTTGCCGTTGAGCCCGCCGTTCGTGATGATGTAGCCGTTCTTCATTTCGAGCTGGCCTTCGAAGATATCGGTGTTCGGCTTGTGGCCGATCGCGACGAACAGGCCCTGCAGCGCGACATCGGTCGTTTCGCCCGTTTGCGTGTGCTTGATGCGCATGCCCGTCACGCCCGAATTGTCGCCCGTCACTTCATCGAGGACGTGATTCCATTTGATCTCGACCACGCCTTCCTTCTGCTTTTCGAGCAGACGATCGATCAGGATCGGCTCGGCGCGGAATTTGTCGCGGCGATGGATCACGGTCACTTTACTGGCGATGCCGGCCAGATACAGCGCCTCTTCGACGGCCGTGTTGCCGCCGCCGACGACGGCCACGTGCTGCTGTTTGTAGAAGAAGCCGTCGCAGGTGGCGCAGGCCGAGACGCCGCGTCCCATGAACGCTTCCTCGGACGGCAGCCCCAAGTATTGAGCGGACGCGCCGGTCGCGATGACGAGCGAATCGCAGGTGTATTCGCCCGAATCGCCGATCAGGCGAATCGGCTTCTCGTTGAGCTTGGCCGTATGAATGTGGTCGAACACGATCTCGGTATTGAAGCGCTCGGCGTGCTCGAGGAACCGCTGCATCAGTTCGGGTCCTTGGACGCCGTTCGCATCGGCGGGCCAGTTCTCCACGTCGGTGGTCGTCATCAGTTGCCCGCCTTGGGCGAGGCCCGTCACGAGCACGGGAGACAGATTCGCGCGCGCAGCGTAGACGGCGGCCGTGTAGCCGGCGGGGCCGGAACCGAGGATGAGCACTTTGGCGTGTTTGCGCGTGGACATGATTGTTCGTTCCGTGAGAAGGATTGCGGCAAGAAGGGCTGCCCGGCGGCGCGGCGCGCAGCCGTCGAGCGGCCGCGCCGCGCCGCAACGTGTCAGTTGGGCACACTCGCGTAATTATAAAGGGCGGCCGAGCCTGGCGCTGAAGGCGCGGTCAATCGTCGCGATAGCGTTTTGCGCGACTTGTGACGGTTACCGTCATTTACAGCCGGCGTCTCGACGCAGCGTTTACAATAGCCCGCATCGACCCCATGGCGGGCGTTCCCGCCACGCTGCTACGGATTCATGGCCAAAGCTCCTTATTCGGCGCCTGCGCAAGCTTTACCGCATCGCATGTCGCGCCTTTTTACCGAAATTCGCTGGATCTTGCAGGTCGCGCTCTGCGTGTTCCTCGTGATGGCGCTCGTCAGCTACAGCCGCCACGACCCGAGCTGGACGCATGCCGCGCAAGTCGAGCGCATCGCCAACTGGGCGGGGCGCGTCGGCGCGTGGACTTCCGACATCCTGCTGCTGCTGTTCGGCTTGTCGGCGTACTGGTGGGTGGTGTTGCTCGTGCGCCGCATCGCCGCCAACTATCGGCGCTTGAACCGCCACGGCGCGGCGCAGGACGACGCGCCGCGCGACGGCGCTTGGATTGCCGATGCCGTCTCGTTCGTGCTCGTGCTGCTCGCCTGCGACGGCATCGAGGCGCTGCGCATGTGGTCGCTGCGGGTCCCGCTGCCGCGGGCGCCGGGCGGCATCGTCGGCGACGCCGTGGCGCGCGCGACTTCGCACGCGCTCGGCTTCACCGGCGGCACGCTCGCGCTGTTGCTGGCCCTTGCGATCGGCTTGTCGCTCTATTTCCGTTTTTCCTGGCTGTCCGTGGCCGAGCGCGTGGGCGATTCGATCATCTCCGCGGTCACGTTGGCCAAGCTCAGGCGCGAGGCGGGGCGTGACCGCAAGCTCGGCGAAGCCGCGGCGGTCAAGCGCGAAGGCAAGATCGAGCAAAGCCGCTTTCGCTTGGACGAGCACGAGCCCGTGACGATCGTGCCGCCCGTCACGTCACCGCCCAAATCCGAGCGCGTCGAAAAGGAAAAGCAGGTTCCCTTGTTCGTCGATCTGCCTGGCGATTCGACGCTGCCGCCGATCGCCTTGCTTGACCCGGCGCCGCCCGCGCAGGAGACGATTTCAGCCGATACGCTCGAGTTCACCTCGCGCCTGATCGAGAAAAAGCTCAAGGATTTCGGCGTGGACGTGAGCGTGGTCGCGGCCTATCCGGGGCCCGTCGTTACGCGTTATGAAATCGAACCGGCCACGGGCGTCAAGGGTAGCCAGATCGTCAACCTGGCCAAGGACCTGGCACGCTCGCTGTCGCTCGTTTCGATTCGCGTCGTGGAGACGATCCCGGGCAAGAATTTCATGGCGCTCGAATTGCCGAACCAGCGCCGCCAGACAGTGCGCTTGTCGGAAATCCTCGGGTCCGAGGTGTATGCCGATGCGTCCTCGAAGCTGACGATGGGCTTGGGCAAGGACATCGGCGGCAATCCGGTGTGCGCCGATCTCGCGAAAATGCCGCACTTGCTCGTTGCCGGTACGACGGGCTCGGGCAAGTCGGTCGGCATCAACGCGATGATTCTCTCGCTGCTCTACAAGGCGAGCGCCGAGGATGTGCGCATGATCCTCATCGATCCGAAGATGCTCGAAATGAGCGTCTACGAGGGCATTCCGCATCTGCTGTGTCCCGTCGTGACCGACATGCGCCAGGCCGGACACGCGCTGAACTGGGCGGTTGCGGAGATGGAGCGCCGCTACAAGCTCATGAGCAAGCTCGGCGTGCGCAACTTGGCGGGCTACAACAACAAGATCGACGAAGCGGCCAAGCGCGAGGAAAAGCTGCCCAATCCGTTCAGCTTGACGCCCGATGCGCCCGAACCGCTCACGCGCTTGCCGCATATCGTCGTGGTGATCGACGAGTTGGCCGACTTGATGATGGTCGTCGGCAAGAAAGTGGAAGAGCTGATCGCGCGGATCGCACAGAAGGCGCGTGCGGCGGGGATTCACTTGATCCTTGCCACGCAGCGGCCGTCGGTCGACGTCATCACGGGCCTCATCAAGGCGAACGTGCCGACGCGCATGGCGTTCCAGGTTTCATCGAAGATCGATTCGCGCACGATTCTCGATCAGCAGGGCGCCGAATCGCTGCTCGGCATGGGCGACATGCTGTATCTGCCGCCTGGCAGCGGGTTGCCGGTTCGCGTGCATGGCGCGTTCGTCTCCGACGATGAAGTGCATCGCGTCGTCCAAAAGCTCAAGGAGCATGGCGAGCCCAATTACGTCGAAGGGCTGCTCGAAGGGGGGCTTGCCGGTGAAGGCGATGAAGGCGCGGCGGCGAGCGGCGGCCAAGCCGGCGACGAATCCGATCCGCTGTACGACCAAGCGGTCGAGGTCGTCGTCAAGAACAAGCGCGCATCGATTTCACTCGTGCAGCGGCATTTGCGCATCGGCTACAACCGAGCCGCTCGGCTGCTCGAACAAATGGAGCAATCGGGGCTCGTTTCGGCGATGTCCTCGAACGGCAATCGCGAAATTCTGGTCCCGTCGCGCGACGTCGATTGAACGAGCCCTGGGCAGGCGGATCGTTGCCAGCCGTTTGGGGCATCGCGCGTTTTCCGACCCATCACGGAGAGTCATGTTGAATTCGAAGCAGTTTTCTTTCCGCCGTGGCGCATGTTTGCCGGCGCTTCGCTCGCTCGCGCATCGCGTCGATCGCGGCGGCGCGCGGCGCGCGCTCATGCGTGGCGTGCAGGCGGCGGCGCTCGGCGTCGCGGTCGCGGTGTTTGCGCCCGCGGCATGGGCGAGCGGCACGGCGCAACTGAAGGCGTTCGTATCGCAGGTGCATGCGGCACGGGGCGACTTCGTGCAGCGCGAAGTCAAGGCGCCGGCCAAGAACGCGGCCGCGAGCGGCGGCGCGGTCGTGCCCACGCTCGGCGGCACGTCGAGCGGCACGTTCGTGTTTGCGCGCCCGGGCAAGTTCATCTGGTCGTACGAGAAGCCGTATGAACAGGTGTTGCAAGCCGACGGCGACAATCTGTACGTCTACGACAAGGATTTGAACCAAGTCACGGTGCGCAAGCTCGGCGGCGCATTGGGCGCGAGCCCGGCGGCGATCCTGTTCGGCAGCAACGATCTGGAAAAGAACTTCACGTTGCGCGACGCCGGGGTGAAGGAGGGCATCGACTGGCTCGAATTGATCCCGAGATCGCGCGATACGCAGTTCGAGCGGGTGGGCATTGGCTTTCGCGATGGCAATCTCGAGGCGATGGAACTGCACGATGTCTTCGGCAACGTTACGCTACTCACGTTCTCGAACATTCAAAAGAACCCGGTCTTGAAGCCGGGCGCGTTCAAGTTCACGGTGCCCAAGGGCGCCGATGTGATCAACGGCTAGCGCATGCCCGCGAGGCCGGTTGGTGTTTCCGGCCCGACGCGGTTGCGCCTGAAGTGCTTGAACCGTTGTCGCCGCCGCCACCGCCGTTACGACCCGGACTGACTCATGTTTGAAGAGACCCGCGCCGGCATACCGCTCGCCGAGCGGCTGCGGCCCACCACGATCGACGAGGTCATCGGCCAAAAGCATTTGCTCGGGCCGATGAAGCCGCTACGCGTGGCATTCGAATCGGGCGAGCCGCACTCGATGATCTTGTGGGGGCCGCCCGGCGTCGGCAAAACCACGCTCGCGCGGCTGATGGCGCATGCGTTCGACGCTGAGTTCATTGCCTTGTCGGCTGTGCTTTCGGGCGTCAAGGATATTCGCGAGGCAGTCGAAGTCGCACAGAACCACCGCGCGCATGGACGGCGGACGCTTGTGTTCGTCGATGAGGTGCATCGCTTCAACAAGAGCCAGCAGGACGCGTTCTTGCCGCACGTCGAGTCGGGGTTGTTCGTCTTCATCGGCGCGACGACGGAAAACCCTTCCTTCGAAGTGAATAGCGCGTTGTTGTCGCGCGCGGCCGTCTATGTGCTCAAGAGCTTGGACGACGACGACCTGCGCGAGCTGCTGGAACGCGCGCTTGCCGCGCTCGGCGGCGTGGCGATGGCCGACGAAGCGAAGGACGCGCTGATCGGTTCGGCCGACGGCGACGGCCGCAAGCTGCTCAACAACATCGAGATCGTCGCGCGCGCGGCAGCGGCGCAAAAGGCGCAGTGCATCGACGGCGAGTTGATCGCGAGCGCGCTGACGGAGAACCTGCGCCGTTTCGATAAGGGCGGCGACGCGTTCTACGATCAAATTAGCGCGCTGCACAAATCGGTGCGAGGCAGCAATCCCGACGGCGCGCTCTATTGGTTCTGCCGCATGCTGGACGGCGGGGCCGATCCGCGCTACTTGGCGCGGCGCATCGTGCGGATGGCATGGGAGGACATCGGCCTTGCCGATCCGCGCGCGCCGCGCATCGCGCTCGATGCCGCCGAGACCTACGAGCGCCTTGGCACGCCCGAGGGCGAGCTCGCGTTGGCGCAGGCGCTGATCTACTTGGCCGTGGCCCCGAAATCCAACGCGGGGTATGTCGCCTATAACGAAGCGCGCCGCTTCATCGGCAAGGATCGATCGCGCGGCGTGCCCGTGCATCTGCGCAACGCGCCCACGAAGCTCATGAAAGAACTCGGCTACGGCCACGAGTATCGGTATGCGCACGACGAGCCCGACGCCTACGCGGCGGGCGAGACCTATCTGCCCGAGGGCATGCGCGAGCCGCACTGGTACCGGCCGACGCCGCGCGGGCTCGAGGGCAAGATCGGGGAGAAGCTCGCGCGTTTGGCCGACCTCGATGCGGCTTGGCTGCGCGAGCACAAGACGAAGGGCGACTGACTGCGCCGACGCCGCGAGTTCGTTGCCGGTGACGGTTTGTTCGGGCGGTCGCGCGGCGCGACTGGCCGGTGCGTTAAAATCGCGACTTCACTCACGATACGACTCGCATTCAACATGCTCGACATTCAGTTGCTGCGCAAAGATCTCGACGGCGTCGCGAAGCGCCTCGCCGCTCGCGGCTATACGCTCGACGTAGCTGCGTTTTCCAAGCTCGAAGCCGAACGCCGCGACATCCAAACTCGCACGGAAGACCTGCAATCGCGGCGCAACAGCTTGTCGAAGCAGATCGGCGCGATGAAGGGGCGCGGCGAGGACACGGCGGCGGTGATGGCCGAGGTGAGCGGCATCGGCGACGAGATGAAAGCGTCGGCGGCGCAGCTCGACGACGTGCAATCGCGTTTGTCCGCGCTGATGCTCGGAATGCCGAATCTGCCGCACGAGAGCGTGCCTGCAGGCCAAGACGAGAAGGACAACGTCGAAGTGCGGCGCTGGGGCACGCCGCGCCAATTCGATTTCGAGGTGAAGGATCACGTCGATGTGGGCACGCCGCTCGGGCTCGATTTCGAGACGGGTGCAAAGCTCGCCGGCGCGCGCTTTACGATGCTGCGCGGTGCGATGGCGCGGTTGCATCGCGCGTTGGCGCAGTTCATGCTCGACACGCATACGCAGCAACACGGCTATACCGAGGTGTATTCGCCGTACATCGTCAACCCGGAGATTCTCTACGGCACGGGCCAACTGCCGAAGTTCGCCGACGACATGTTCCGCGTGGAGAAGGGGGGCGGCGAGAACGTGGTGACGCAGTATTTGATTTCCACCTCGGAAATCCCGCTGACGAACACGGTGCGTGAGAGCATCGTCGACGGCGCGGCGCTGCCGATCAAGTTGACGGCGCATTCGCCTTGTTTCCGTTCGGAAGCGGGGGCATACGGCCGCGATACGCGGGGGATGATTCGCCAGCATCAGTTCGACAAAGTCGAGATGGTGCAAGTCGTGGCGGCGGAGGCATCGTACGACACGCTCGAGCAGATGGTCGGGCATGCCGAAGCCATTTTGCAGAAGCTCGAGTTGCCCTACCGGGTGATTACGCTGTGCACGGGCGATATGGGCTTCACCGCGGCCAAGACGTATGACCTGGAAGTGTGGCTGCCGGCCCAGAACACCTACCGTGAAATTTCCAGTTGCTCGAACACCGAGGCGTTCCAGGCGCGGCGGATGCAGGCGCGCTATCGCAACGCGCAGGGCAAGCCGGAGCTCGTGCATACGCTGAATGGCTCGGGGCTGGCGGTCGGGCGCACGCTCGTGGCGGTGCTCGAGAACTTCCAGAACGCGGACGGCTCGGTGACGGTGCCTGCTGTGCTGCGCCCCTATATGGGCGGGGTGGAGCGGCTCGAACGCGACGCGGCGGCCTGACTACGGTCGGGGGCGTTTCGGGCCTTCTGCGTGTAAAAAAAGCTTGGAATGTTGTGACGAGTATCCTATAATCTTCGCTTCGCCAAACGACGACCAGCTTGGCGAAGCGAAATCGGGGCAACCCGATTCGAGAAGTCGGAAAGGTGGCAGAGTGGTCGAATGCGCCGGACTCGAAATCCGGTGTACGGTTATACCGTACCGTGGGTTCGAATCCCACCCTTTCCGCCAAGGAAAAAGAAGCGCCCCAGGTTTCTGCTTAAATTCGCGTGAGTTTCACAACCACACGCGAATAATGAGAATAGGTTACGCAAGAGTATCAACTCAAGAGCAAGAAACACGCGCACAGATCGATGCCTTAACGAGAGCAGGCGTCGATCTGATTCACGAAGAAAAGCGGTCCGGCGCGACGCTGCGCCGACCGGTCCTCGACAAACTCCTCCGAAACCTCAAACGCGGCGACACCATAGTCGTCTACAAGCTCGACTGCGTTGCGAGATCTCTTAAGCACCTCCTCACCATCATCGAGCGCTTGCAAGAGCGCGGCGCTGGCTTTGAGAGCCTGACCGAGCACATCGATACCAACACCCCCGCCGGACGGCTCATGTTGCAGATGCTGGGCGCCTTCGCCGAGTTCGAGCGGGAAATGATCCGCGAGCGCACCAAGAGCGGCATGCAGGCCGCCAAGAAGCGCGGGGTGCGACTCGGTCGGCCGCGAAGCTTGGAAATCGATGAGGAGCGTCAAGTCGTCAGGCAGTGGCGGTCAGGCTGCTATACGCTGACTGCGCTGGCCCATCAATACGGCGTCCATCTCTCAAGCATCAAGCGCGCGGTCTATCGAGCCTCGGACGCCGCGCAACCCAGCCTGTTACCGAGCTAACAACCGCCGCTGTTCGGCATGGGCAAGGGGCAGGTGAGGCTAGCCCCTTGCCCACTGCCAAGCGTATTTTTTTTCGGTGCCCGTCAAGTCCAAGCCCTTCGGGGCCGCTGCGCGGCGACTTGACGGATTCCAGCCTCATCGCCAGCTAGGCGTCGACGTGGCGGAATATCCGCTCGCCGTCGTCCTGTTCGACGCGTAACAAATAGATAACAGTTAACGGCTCTAGCGCTCGTTAGGCCGTGCATTTTCGGTAAGACGCTTGACCTCTCGACGGAGTCGGCGATTCTCCGTGAATAGCGCGACGAACACTACGACGCCCAGAATCAGCGAACTCCACTCGCCCGCTACGTGCCCGAAAGCCCAGGCCAGCGACGCGCATATCAACGCCACAACAAGCAGCGCTGTACGATCCTTCCACCATTCAGCAGATCCGAATCTCATAGCTACCTCGACGTAACCGAAACGCGCGAATTGCATACCAGCGCACGGTGCGCGTACGCTCGCCTACCGGGTGCGCTCTGGTCGAAAATCTCGGGATGACACGTTAGATGGTGCTGCATCTGCGGTGAGACGCGTATCGCAGTATCGCCCTGGAAGCGCAAGACAGCCGCGGAATTGCCTGTACGCGACGCACCGCAACTCCTGTAGGTGGCCGTTGCGACGATTGCGCTGCCGATCGCCGCGCCGGTGTACCAAGACGCATACATTGCGCCGCCGACCAAGAGCTTTTCCGGCATCGTCGTCGCGCCCAACAGTTCCGCAGTCGTTGCATCCTTGCCGAGCTTGTCAAGTGCGGCGACAAGCGCGCCTAGCTTAGTCAGCACAGTTACTTGAGAGCCGTACCAGCTCGTGGGCACATCAAGGCCCAGGGCCTCCATATTCGTTTTGTACGCCTGAAAAAAACCCGCACCGCCACATTGAATTGGCATAGGAACTTCCTCGGAAATTTTGTTATTCGTAAG
>Ga0224712_10000159_pt1 | contig 11470 bp, 26 predicted proteins | sample DielMetaTC5pm2_FD_171474 | JGI IMG/M metagenome (GOLD analysis project Ga0224712, IMG submission 171474) | Corn rhizosphere microbial communities from Kellogg Biological Station, Michigan, USA - Diel MetaT C5pm-2 (Metagenome Metatranscriptome)... | ecosystem: Host-associated > Plants > Roots >...
CGCAGGTCGGCCAGCCGATCGAGCCGCCGCTGTCCTCGGTGCCGCGCATCACGCAGACCCGGCCGGGCTCGGCAACCTCGTGCGAGACGATGAAGCCCTCAGCGGTCGCCTGGCGCGGGTGAAGATGCACCCAGCGGTGACACCCGCCGATGCCGTCCTTCTCGTTCCAGGCGCACAGCAGGAGCCCGTTGCAGGCACATTGCGCGTGGGCGCGGGTGTCGCCGCCGATGCCCTTGCCGCGACGGTGGTGCTTGTGCAGCGGGCCGGGCGAGCCGCACCGCTGGCACCACCTGTCGCGGGCATCCAGCAGGACGGCCACCTTGCGGGGGAACGTCTTGAGTCCGGAACTGACGCGCGGGTTCCAGCGGATCGCGGCCGGCTGCGGTGCGGCGGCCTTCCTGGCGCTGACGGCCTTGAGCGGCTTGCGCTTGCGGTCAGGGAACCTGACATGCCAGGAACCGCACCGGCACTCGGTGACCACCGCGCCGGGCCTGCCCGCGACCTTCGAGTTAGCGGCCGACTGGCGGGTCTTGTAGCGCTTTCCGCACTGGGACAGGCTCACCGCGTCACCGCCTGCCCTGGCTCAGCCAGGATCAGCGTCTCCGGGATCGCGATGTGCTCGGCAGGAAGGTCGGGGACCTCGACGAACACGAACTTCTCGGACGTGAACGCGATGACCCCGGTCCTGGGCGGCACGCAGGATGAGCACGAGCAGGTGACTGTCTTCCCGATGTTCAGCCTGGCCTCTTCGATGGTCACCACTTGTGCCCCCCGGTCCCCCGGTAGGAGTCGGCTACGCTCTTGCTGATCGACTGCTGCAGGCTGCCTTGCTCGCGGAGGGTCTTCAGGTGCTCGTTCGCTTCCACGCGAGCCGTCTTCGCCAGTTCGTATGCCAGCTCCTCGTCGGCGACCTGGTCTTCAACCCAGGCGTCCCGCTCGGCGACCGTGCACGTCCGGTTCGGCCCGGCGGCCTTCGGGCATTCCGGCGATAGCAGCAGCTTGCGCTTGGCCTTGCGGAACGCGGCCTTGGCCACCACTTCGGCGTCGCGCGCCGCGGCCAGCGCGAGCCGGCCAGCCTCGAGGGCGTCGCTGAACGTCTGCAGCGCTGCTTCCGCGCCGGGCGGCGTCTGGGGGTCGTGACCCTGGTAGGGGCTGCTCACTCCGCCGGCTCCTGACCGGCGTCGTCCTGGCTCTCGGTAGCGAAGTCAGCCCAGATCGCGCTTGCCGCTTCTGCCGGGTCGTTGCCGACGGCCTCCAGGGCCTCGTTGAGGTACTGCGCTATGCCCGACCGGTCGGCGTCAGTGAGGTCCTTGAGGTTGGTGACCCTGCGCCCCGCCTTCCATGAAAGAAAGTCGTGGACATGATCGATCGGACCCAGCGGGATCCCGGCCAGGAGCTTGCCGAACTCCGAGGGGCGCACCTGCTGCGGTCCCTGGTCGCGCGGCTCCATGTTCTCGGCCGGGTCAGCGCCGGCTGACGGGACCGTGACCGGCTCGCGGCGCAGCGGCGGGTCAGCGGGCGCCTGCGTTCCGTTCGCCGGGCCATCGCCCTTCTGGACGGAAGCGTCGGCGGCCGGGATTGCCTGCTGGGCGGATGCAAGTACGTCAGCGGCCGACGTCCGCTCCGCCGGGAACTCCTCGTCCTTGCTGATCTCGCCGCGCAGCAGCGACTGCCTGATGATGCGGAGCTGGGCAACGTCGTGATCGGTCCACTTCGCGGCTGGCATTCCGATCTTGGCCTCAAGCTGCGGAATGGTGATGCCGAGGTTCCCGAAGACCTCGATCGCGTTGGCGATCCGCTGCGGGAGCGGGATGCCGCCGCCGTCGGCGATGGTCTTGGCGCAGAGATCCTTGGCTTCCTCGACCAGCCAGGGCGGCAGCACGGCCCAGATGGCCTCGCGGACGCGGCGGTTGACGACGGAGGCGTTATTTTCCTGTATGTCCCGAAGTTCGGTTAGGTCGCCACCGCCCGTGTACTGCCGGTGCGGGTTGATGATCGTGGCCGAATTGCGGGTATTTGTCTGGATATCCCATGCGTAGGCCAGCATCTCTGACTGCCCGGCCTCATCGTCCCGGCGCAACTCAGCTGAGCCGTACGAGATGTTGCCCCAGATCCGCGCAAGCTCGCGGGCTAGCTGGATCGACGGACCCGACACCGGCTTGCCCGCCTTCGGGTATCGGAAGAAGGCGCGCTCGGCCAGCTCCCGGCGACGGCACGTCTCCCGCATGGCCATGATCGCGGCCGACTCATTGCGGGGGAACCGCTTGGCCATGACCACCTGCGCCTCGACCTCGGCGATGGCGCGGGACTGCTCGACAGCGGTCCCCTGGCCCACCCGGTCGGGCGCGGCAACGCGCGGGCTGATTTCCATCTGGGCGGTCACGAAAAGTCCTCTCGGCGGATTGCCCACGCGGGCAGGGAGATGTAGCGGATCTGGTCGTCATCCACGTAGCCGGGCCACTCGTCCTTGGCGACGCACTTCAGGTAGATGCCGATGGCGCGGCGATAGCGGCGGCGCCCGGCCTGGCGCGACTCGTAGTCGAGTTCGACTACCGAGACCAGGTAGGGCGGTTCCTTCTCCTGCACCACGAAGAGAACTCGCGGCTTGTGGTAGCCGAGCGCTGCGGCGCCGTCCGAGTAGAAGGCGTCTTGCATGTGGTAGTTGAAATTGGCCGCCGACCTCGCGAACGTGTCGGGGTCGGCTGAGTCCGCGGTCTTGTAATCGGGGATCATCAGCGGGCCGCCGACCTTGTCCCGCAGCACGTCGAACCGCGAGCGCAGCAGGATGCCGGTTTCGGGGTCACGCCAGAACAGGGACTGCTCGGCGTGCCCGTAGTCGGGATTCAGCAGCGCGTTGGCCAGCGAATGGCGGCGGATCGCGTCCGCCATGTCGCGGACGCGCTCGCAGTCGGGCTCAAGCATCGGGATCTTGCCAGCGGCCCTGGCCTCAGTGCGCATCGCCTTGGCGTCATTGGTGCGCCAGGAGTCGTAAGGCACAACCACCAACTCGGGACCCGAGCCGAGCACCAGCTTGTGCGCCGCGCTGCCGAAGTCCCACACGTCCTTGTAGACCGGGTGGTCCTGGGCGTAGAAGAACTTGGCCGGGCAGGACGGAGGGAGCAAGAGCTTGGCCCCTGAGCACGACAGGGCGTGCTGGGAGCCGAAATAGATCTCCTCGCTGATCTCATAAACGCCGGGCTCTGTGATCTCAGGCGGCCGGTGAGCCGTCCGGTGAGCCGTCTCGGGATCGATCGGCATAGCCTCGGGGCGCTCCGCTATCGCCGTCATGCCGCAACGCCGATCGGAGTGGCCGTGATGGTGACGCGGCAGCAGTGACGCATTCCGCGAGGCAGCCGGTACTCGCACTCGGCGCAGCACAAGGGATCGCCCGCGTGCCGGTCCAGGCACGCCTTGCAGGCCGGGATTCCGGTCTTGACGTGCTCGTGGACGCATGCAGTCGTGATGAGCGCGGCAGCAGGCCCTTCGTGGCCGCCGATGGCGACGACTGCGGCTTCACGCGCCCGGCAACCGATCGCGCCGGGCGCATCAGGGGTGAGGGTTCCCGCGCTCACCGGGACACCTCGATCAGGTGCTCCCGGGCAGCCCGGATCTCATGACCGGTCCCGTGCCTGACAGCCCGCTCGAAGCGGTCCCAGGCAAGGGACCGCTCGGTCTGGACCAGATGTGCAGCGCCGCCGAGCCCGGCGAACGACGGCCACTGGCCGGCTCCGGCGCTCATGACCTCACCAGCCCGGACAGCACCTCGTTGCATCGGGCACGGTCAGCGAGCACCGCGGCCTTCCTGGTGCCCTCCTCCCATGGCAGGGCAGGCCTGCCGTTGATCATGGACACGTCAGGCTCGGGCGCGGGATCGGGAGCGAGGATCCGGCCGAACTGGTCGGCTCCGAGGATGTTCGTCACTGGCTTGCCTCGCAGTTCTTAAGGTGCGCGATCAGGGCAGCGGCCAAGCTCCCGCTGCTTGCTCCGCTTGCGGCTTTGCAGTCCGAGCACATCTCGGCCTGCGCCCGCCACTTCGCGCCGGTCTCCGCCAGCTCATCCCAGATCTCGCGGCGCGACTTGACGTGCCGGTCAGCGCCCTCGCCGGACTGGTTGAACGGGTTGATGGTCTGGCTGAATGTCCGCTGCCTGCGTACCTTCTTGCCGCAGGACGGGCACGGACTCGACCGGGTGAACTGCCGCTTGACTTCCTCGAAGCGGATGGTCTCGGTGAACATCAGCACTCACCTGCCGGCACCCAGGGGCTGACCGTGATAGCGACGTCCGGAGCCCGCATGCCGCGAACCCAGTCAGCGAAGGAAACGCCCCCGGGGCAGCGGTCCCGGATGAAGCCGGTCTCGCCGTAGTGCTCGGCGCTGGCCTGCCACTTGGCCGAGCAGCACGGGCCGATTGCCTTGGACTGGAACAGCAGGCCCCCGCTAGCGGGGTCGGCCGTGTAGTCCTTGTCGCAGTCGTCGCAGAGAACCGTGTCGCCGACCAGGATGAAGGCCATCGGCTTGTCGTCGCGCAGCGCGCTGAAGTAGGCCTGGTGGAGCGGGTGCAGCTCAGCCATCCTGCTCACCTCCCTCAGCGGCAGGAGCGGCGAACAGCGCGCACGTGTCCTCGTCGTGGTAGACGGCGGGAACACCGAACCGGCAGTCACCGCAGCCGGTGTCCGGGTAGTCGTGACCCTGGCTGTAGCCGTCCTCGTCGTCTCCGAGGTAGTCGCCGCACGGGAAGTTGGCGCAGGTGACCTCGCAGCCGCAGCCCAGGACAGTGCCCACGTCGGACTCGGTGAATTCGCGCGGCTCGTCGTCGAAGTCGTCGGACTCGTCGTCGAGCGTTGAGATGCTGTCGCTCACTTGCCCGCCTCCCGCTCCGCGTCCCGGCGGGCCCGGTCGGCGTCAAGCGCGAGGTTGTAGAGCCGCTCGTACTCGCTGCCGTTCGTCAGCGAGAGCTTCGCGCCCTCCTGATCCAGGGACGCGGCGTGCCTGCACTGCGCCAGCGAGGTCAGTCCGGTCAAGGCCGGGTGGTCGAAGTACCGGCACGGGTAGTCGGACTCCGCGTACTCCGGCCCCTCCCACTCCCTCTTGTGCTGGTGCAGGAGCGCAGCGCCCTTGTCCAGATCCGACAGGTCATCCCAGCGGGGAAGGGTGGCGAGGAACGCCTCGGTGATCTTGCTCACTGCCGCTCTCCTTGCTGCGGCCCCTCAGGTACCGCTGTCATCGCTTCGGTTGCGTCCCGTCCGTCACCCGGACGGGCAATGGCCTCAAGGTCTTCCGGGCTGGCCCCGGCGCGCTTCAGCGCCTCGTTCGACTGCTGCTGCACTGCTGCCGCTGCCGGGTCGTCCTCGGCCGGGACCGGCGGGATCGCTCCGGGAAGCAGCGTGTCCGCTTCGGCCTCAGCCGGGACAGGGGGCGGGAGGGTGCCGCTCCTGCCCGCGGTGCCCGGCCCGTTCCACACGGGTTCGGTCCTGGCAGGCGGCTGGTCGCGCAGGGGCTCGGGCTTAGCGTGACGGCGGAACAGGCCGGCCTTCGGCTTGCGGTGCCCTGCCGGGTCATGGTGCGGTGCTGCGGCGAGCGGGCGCGGATGGTCTGGGACGGTGACCGGCACCATGACGGCGACGGGCTCAGGCGCCGGCGCAACGACGTGCCTGCCCTGGCTGCGGAGCACCCGGCCCCGGGCCCCGATCTCCCACCTGTCGAGCGCGGCCTTCTCGTCGTCGGCCATCCGCTGGTACCTGGCCGCTACGTCGTCGTACCGGAAGTCCGTCAGGTACGGATGACTGCCCGGTTCGGGTACTTCCGGGGCCGGGATCAGTTCGGCTGTCATGACGGCTCCTTGGTCCGCAGGCTCAGCTCCGCGTCGATCGAGGCGAGCGAAGCCCGGCCGAAGGCGAGGTGCCCTGGGTCGGTCATGCCAGCCATGTCGGCTTCCATCGCCCGGCGCAGGTCGGCAAGCTCGCCACCGGTCATCCGCGCCAGCGCCTCGCGGGAGATGCCGCCGGCCGGGACGCGCCGCGCTATCTCGGCGTCCAGGTCCTCAAGCAGGTGCTCGTAGTCGCCGCCGCCGCTGATCGCGCGGGCGATGGACTCCCGCATGGCCGCCAGGCCGTCGTCGCTCATGCCCGCGATGTTCATCTGGCGGATTTCGCGGCTCATGACGACGCCTCCCGGCCGGACAGCTTCAGCGCGACCTGGCGTAGCACCCAGAACAGCAGTGCGAGCAGGCCGCCGATCAGCCCGATGACCTCGGCTGCTTCCTGCCGCAGGCTGGTGTCCGAGTCATCGACGGGCCACCACCAGGCCAGCAGGAACATGCCTGCGGTGATGACGGTCAGGAATCCCCAGAACTCGATCCGGTGCGGGGTCATCAGTTGAACCCCTCAATGAACTTGCGGATCTCGGCGGGAGATCGGAGCAGGCCGCTCATCGCTTCGAGCATCATCAGCTCCATGCCGGCGTGACCCTTGGTCTCCGGGTGCTTACGCAGGTCGCTGCCCATCGACGCCATCGCGTTCGTCAGGTCGCCCCTGTCGGCGTATTCGAGGGCGCGTTCCTTGCACCACGCGAGGTGCTCGGCGCGAGTTATCCCGCTCATCAGATCTCCCCCTTGCTTTCCAGCGCGGCCTCAGCCGCTGCTACCGCTGCCGCGAACTCCGGTGAGCCCGCGCCCCGGCCCTTGTCCCAGGCCGCGCTCAGCGCCTTGCTGACGGCCTCAGGCAGCCGGCTGCCGTGCGCCCTGCACACGGCCTTGTCGCCCCGGAGGGTGAGCCTCTTGTCGCCCAGCGGGCACTTGTGCCATGTCTCGCGAACCGGGGCCGGTGCGGTCGCGGCCGCGAAGTGGATGGCGGCGGCCATCAGGCACCGTCCGGATAGCGCCGGCTGTCAGGGAACAGCGCGGCCTTCAGCCGGGCCTTGAGGTCCGGGCGCTCGGTGAAGACGAAGTGCCAGTCCTCATCGGTCAGGTCGGCCAGCGGCGCCCACAGCGCAGCCGCACGGGCCTTCCGCGCCTCAGTGCGGGGCAGCGCGGTCCCGCACTTGACATAGACCTCGAACAGGTCGAAGTCCGGGTCACCTGAGTCCTTCGGCGAGGTCTCCTCGATGACGCCCCGGTCAATCCCGTGCTCGTCGGTCAGGCGGTACTCAGGCACCGGGCTCACCGCCCTCAGCGGGAGCGTCCGGCGGCGGAGGCGAGCACGCCGGGCACCTGCGGCCGGCCGGGGGTTCATCGTCAGCGATGATCAGGGCCTTGCACTGGCGGCACCGCCATGCGTGCTTCCCGTCCCGGAGCGCCTGCATCGCGGCCTTGGCGTCAGCGGCAGCCGCCACCAGGGCATCGGCCTCGGCTATCGAGTGGAGGGTGACGGAGGCGTGCTCGGCCAGGCTCACGCTGACGCACAGCCGGTCCTCGTCGGCGATCCACGCCTGGACGAACGCGATGTCAGATGGCTCGCCGAAACCCGAGACGTGGATGAAGGCGCTCATGCCGCACCTCCCGGAAGGTCGTAAAGCCCGGCGTCCTCAGCGGCCCCGGCAATCCGGCAGGCACCGCACAGGCCGTCCTCCGGCCTCGCGCCCGCTACCGCGAATCCGCAGCCGCACTCCCAGCAGCCGTCCGGCACGCTCCCGGCCGGGAGAACCAGGTAGCGGGCGTCGAGGCCCTTGCCCGCGGCCTTGCGCGCGGCGTACTTCGCGTAGGCCGCCCCCTCGTCGGCGGGCCATCCGCGCTTGGCCGCCGAGTAGGAGACCGGGCACCAGTCGCCGCTCTCCGGGCCCTGGAACCACACCGTGACCTCGGGGCAGTCCGGTCCCTGCCCGGCCTCAGCCCCGGCGAGCGCGTAGATGACCGCGCGCCGCACCACGGGGTCCGAGTAGCTGATGAGCGTGCCGAGAGCTAGCCTCAGCCCGTGCTCGGTGAGCCCGGCCGCGAAGGCCGGCAGCTCGGCGGCCGACTTCGCACGCTGTGCCGCGATGTCCGCGCACGGAACCGGGGGGGCCGTCACTGTCCCGGCCTTTCCTGCGTTACGGCTGGCTGTCTCATGTCCGTCTTGTCCCTTCCCCTGGTAAAATCCCTGCTTAGAGGCCGGGCTTTGTCCCCCCGGCCCCCCTGGGCGCACCCCGTCAAGTACTGGCTTGGCGGGGTCGCTGCTTTCTGGTGGTGCTAGGCCGCGCCCGCCCGCCGTGCCGCCGCCGACTTCTCCGCGAGCCGGGCCATCTCGGCCCTGAGCCGCAGCCGGGCGGCCTTGGCTACCTGGAGGTCGGTCAGGTCCGGGTTCTCGCGCAGGATCGCGGCGACGTGGCGGATCATCCGGGTCTCGTTCGCGGCCAGGGTCATCTCGCGGGGGTCTTCTGCCGCCCTCGCGGCGCGCATGGTCAGCGCCTCGGCGTGCGAGAGAGACGAGCGGCCCATCTAGGCCTCCCCTGGGACGCGGGTACCGGATGAGGCGGTCATGCCGACTCCGCGATCCGCTCGTAGCCCTCCACCGTGATGGCGGCGAGCGGGACCCCGAACGTGTCGGCGATCTTCCGGCAGACCTGCGGCGTCGCGTGCCGCCGGCCAACCTCAACTGCGCGGACCAGCTGGCCGCTCTTGCCGATAGCACGGGCCAGCTGGTCCGTGCTGAGGCCGTGAGCCTCGCGCAGGGCCTTGATGGTCGCGCCGACCCGCAGGTCCTCTGGCGGCCTGTCCGAATTGTCACTCACAGGCAAGCCCCTTGTAGCTAGATGGATCTACTTGGAGTCTGTACGCTACAACTCGCTACACCTAGATGCAAGCACTTCCCTGACATCAATTTCATCTCGGCATAACTTGGCGGGAGTTCGCTACAATGCGCTACATGTCTGAGGAGCCGAGAGGGCCTGCCTACCCGTTGTGGGTGCGCGCGCAGACGGAGATCGCCATGCGCGGCTGGACCTGGTCCAGGCTGGCCAGAGAGGCGAGCGTCGCGAGAAGCACGATCAACAACCTAAGGACGCAGCCACGGCCACCTCAGTCATCAACCGTGATTTCTGTAGCAGCAGTCCTGGGCATCCCGCCGGCCGAGGCGCTGACGCTGGCCGGAATCCTGCCGGGCCTAGACGCGGAAGAGTCGCGGATCGCCTGGGGCATTCAGCGGGCGGCTGAGAACTGGGTGGAAGGGCAGTCCAGCGACGAGACGGGGGCCTAACCGGGCACCGGCCTCATCGTCTTGCACCACGCGCAGGCGCTCGCGCGCCGACGCGTTCTCGTCGCCGATGCCCATCGTGTCGCAAACGTTCGACATCACGCCGAACAGCGTCCTGAATTTCTGGTCATGCGCGTCGATGCGCTCGGCCAGAAGCGCCGAGGTGGTAACTGTCACGGCCGCCCCCGTCAGGACGACCACGGCCCGGACGGGCATCAGCCAGATCCCGGTTAGCGCCGCCGCCCAGAGGACAGGTACCGACCATCTCATTCCGGCTTTCAGCCGGGCACGCCTCTTCGGTCTCAGTTTTCCCGCCATGAGTTTGTTCCCCCCATCAGCGGTCTCCGTGCTCATTGCAGTGCAAGTGCGACGATAACCCCGCACCGGCCGTTTGCGTAACCATATCGGCACGCAAAGTTGCCGAACCTTACCGATTCACGGCCACCGCCGCAATAAGCGGCAGCGGGCGGCGAAAACGGGCACAACTATCCTGCTCACCGGACGGTAAACGCGGGCGCGGCGGAAACGTGACGCGAAAGCCAATGGCACTTTCGGGCCATCGCCGTAATATCCCTGCCGGGGCGGGAGAAATGGCGGTCACCTGCGGGATGCCCGGAGCGCTTTGCGGACCTCGCCCGCACCGCCGATGAGCGAGTACGGGCCTTCGGCGCCCGGTTTCCGCTCAGCCGAGTACCGCAGCCCGTCCCGCGTCCTGACGACCCTGATCTCGTGCGTGCGCCGGAATTCCAGGCGCAGCAGCGCCGCCTCGGCGTGGAAGTCCAGCAGCGTCCCGATGTCATCGCCTGCCATTGCCCCGCCCTTGGATCTGAGTCGCTCAAGCTATTCACAGGGTGAGCGGGGCGCGCTACTGTGGGCAAGAGTCCGCATAGCGTTCGCATAACTCGGGCCAAGTCCGCATAGATCGGCATTGAGAATGTCAGCGATTAGCACTCTACCGGTACCGGCAATCGGCGATGATCCGCAAGGGCTGAAAGAGCTGGGCCGGCAACTCGAAGAGGCACGGCGCAAAGCCGGGGTGTCGCAGGAAGAGTTCGGCCGCGCGCTCGGCTTCAGCCAGTCCACGACATCCCGGATACTGAATGGCACCTACCCGCACATGAGCCCCCGTCAGCGGCGTACCGCCGAATGGGTGGCCGCGATGGCGAATGACGGCCACGCGATGGAGACCGCCCCGTACCTGACGCTGGAACAGAGCGCCAGCAGCCTGCGCGACTGGGAGCCGACCGTGGTCCCAGGCCTTCTGCAGACGGCCGAGTACGCGCGCCACGTGCTGGCTGCCGCCGATCCGGGACTGCTCCCGGCCGACCTGGACCAGGCGGTTGCGCTGCGACTGAAGCGCCAGGAGATCTGGGCCCGGGAGAGCCCGCCGCCGCCTGTCTTCGCCGCGATAATCAGCGAGGCCGCGCTCGTGCGGCTCGTAGGAACGCCCGAGATCATGCGCGGCCAGCTCGGCCACCTCCTCTCGATGACGGAGCAGCATCCCGGCCTCATCAGCGTCCAGGTCCTGCCGTTCGACGCGGGCGCCTCAGTCGGGCTGCTCGCGCCGTTCGTGCTGGCGAGCTTCCCCGACAGCGACCAGAAAGACGCCGCGTTCCTCGACGACACGCTGAACGGGACCACCACGGAAGCACACGGCACCGTAGCGAAGCTGCGCGTGCTGTTCGATGCGCTAGGCCGGGAAGCGGAGAACCGCGCCGGCTCAATCAGGATGATCAGGGAGGCGGAAGCCCGGTGGACACGACGAATCTCAGATGGCGGAAATCCAGGTTCAGCAGCAACGGCAACTGCGTAGAGGTAGCCGAGCTTCCGTACGGGGGGCGCGCACTCCGCGACTCGAAGGACCCGGACGGCCCGGTCCTTAAATTCACCCGCCCCGAGTGGGAGGCGTTCATCAGCGGCTGCAAGGACGGCGAGTTCGGCTGACGCTCACTCGCTGAACAGCCTCCGGGCTTCCCTGATCGCGAGCTGCTCGGCATGGTGGCCGATGTACCGCTCCACCATGTCCCAGTCCTGCCAGCCTCCGTGGCTCTTCAGCCCCAGCGGCGAGCCGCCCTTGTCGAGCCACCGCACCGCCGCCGTGTGCCGGAGGCGGTGCGGGTGGAAGTCCCTGATTCCCGCTTTGGCGGCCCGCCGGTACAGGGTCTGGTACAGGGCATGGTAGGTCAGCGGCTTGTAGGTCACTGCCAGCCACAGCGCGTCCAGGCGGTGCGACGGCCGGGGTTCCTTCTCGCGCTCCAGCTTCGTCCTGGCCCGCAGGTACCTGGCGAGCGCGTCGGCGCACCGGTC
>Ga0224712_10000160_pt1 | contig 11461 bp, 12 predicted proteins | sample DielMetaTC5pm2_FD_171474 | JGI IMG/M metagenome (GOLD analysis project Ga0224712, IMG submission 171474) | Corn rhizosphere microbial communities from Kellogg Biological Station, Michigan, USA - Diel MetaT C5pm-2 (Metagenome Metatranscriptome)... | ecosystem: Host-associated > Plants > Roots >...
AACGGCACTCTGATGAGCGTTGTTCCTTTTTGTCTTTTTTTCTGAGGTATTTTCAATGAGTGACAATGACCGAATGGTAAAACATGAGCATTACGAGTTTAGTGTTCCCCTTTTCAAATCTCAGGGTTCCAATGATGGAAAGAGAATTGTCGAGGGAATTGCGAGTACGGAAGCATGGGATGGACAGGACGAGCAGATTCTACAGGATGGATTAAATTTTCAACCGTTCCTACAGAATGGCTACGTTAACTGGAATCATAATGGTAATCCGCAAAGTCAGATAGGAGTACCTTTAGAGGGCGGTATTGTCACAAACAATGGTTTGCCCGCCTTCTGGATCAAGGCAAGACTTTTCGATGATATTCCCCAAGCTGATTATGCTTGGCAGCTTATTAAAGCATTGGAACGATTACATCAAGATGGCGGTCCAGAAAGACACTTGGGGTGGTCCGTTGAGGGTGCTGTTCTGGAAAAAGAGAATGGCAGAATCAAGAAGAGTATCGTTCGTCAGGTTGCCTTGACGCATGAGCCAGTAAATGCAGAAACGATGGCAATAGCAAAGAGCTTTGCTCAGTTTGCAAAATCCCTTGGCGCAGGTACGGCAATTACTACTCCAAATGTTTCCTCTCCTGATGGTTCTCAACACACGTATGATCCTACAAAAGTAGAAAATCTTGACGGCGCAGGGAGTAGGAAAGAGTGTGAAGGAAAGACGGGAGATGACTTGCAAGACTGTAAAGATGGCATTACCGATACAAACTTAAAACGTGGTGGAAAATTATTCGATACCTTTTTCAAATCTCCACAGAATAAAATATTCAAAAGTTGGGACGATATGCTTGTCCATATGGTAGTGGTGAATAATGTTTCACCAGAAGATGCACTGGATTTTGTTACGAGAATCCGCAAGACCGCAGGAAATTATTAATGGGGCGTGGGCCATCGGAATATTTCGATTACGAGCAAGAATTAATGAAGTCAATAGGCAAGAAGGAACAACAAAGAATGTCTCGAAACAGGATTGATGAATTTGAAGATGATGACCTTGATGAAATCCTCAATCGTTACAATTTTTCGGCGGGGGCATCGAGAGAAATCAAAAAATCCCTTATTCATGAACCGAAGAAAGGGAATCAAAGGAAGGTAAATGACCCTAATGATATTCAAGAAGGGTTAGGGATAACCGATGGGGTACCCGCGACAGAGCATAATAAATCTTCGGAATATTATGATGAGGAAGACAAGGATGGCGACTGGAAGCGTGCGCGGAAGGCTCAGGCCCGTGCAGAAGCGAAGAAGGGTGCAGAAACAGAGGATACGTCCGAACGGTATGGAACGGCAGAAAAATCGTTCTCTCTCACCGGAGATTTCCGCAAAGATAAGCGTGGATTACGTGAAATCTTGGAGAAGGCCGCATGGGGACAAAAGGAACGAGCAGCCGAGCGACTTGCCGAATTAGACCTCGTAAAAAGCGAAAGTGGATTGCGATATCTTGCAAATATGTTGGATGCAGATTGGTTTGAGTAACCAATGAGGGCATAGAAAGTTTTGGGATAACCCAACTACAGGAGTTTATTAAATGGTACAGATGAATGAAATGACAGCAGAAGATGTGATTCGACTTGCTAAGTCTGCATTTCCCGACAACGAATCCGCGCAAGTGGAGATGATTAAGGGTGTATATCGAGAGGCAAGTTATGGTGGAACAGTAAAGGATGCCATTAAAGATAGTAATGGTGCCTCTTCTCGAACGGCAACACAGGGGCGAACAATGGCACAGCCGGGAGCACCGGGAGCCGAAGTCGGACAGATTGACGACCCTGATGAAATTCAGCGTCGTTTCCGTGATGAGGATGTAGCGGCAGAAGAATATAATAAGGGTGCCGAGGCAGAAGATGAGAAAAAGTCTGCAAAAGCATCGAAGAAAGCGCAGATGGCAAATGACGACGATGAGGATGATGACGGTCAAGATGACGAAGACGGTCAGTTCCTCCCCGATGATGAAATGCTCGACAGTGATGGTGACGGAGAGAGCGATGAAGACGATCCTCGCAAAAAGTCTTCCGCAAAGAAAAGCACATCAACGAAGAAGTCTCGTTCAGTGACACAGGAAGAATACGAAAACCGTACCTACAATAGCCTTCTCAATAAGGGCGGCAACCCCGATGAAACGGCAGAAGTTATTGATGCGGCACCCGTTGTGCAGCAACTAGCCGAAGTAACCGCAGAAGGTAATGCACAAATCAACGTGAAGCTGGACAATATGGGTAAGTCGATGAGACAACTCATTAGTCTCGTCAAGAGTCAGGCTGCACAAATTGAAACACAGGGCGCAGAATTAAGGGCGGTAAAGGCAAAAGTCGCTACTAATCACAACAAGATGGTCGATTATGTTGCGAAATCCTTTTCTACTTATGCAGAACCCCTACAGAAGTCTCAGACAGCAAATACCGCAGTAGAAGAAGAGACAATTGTAAAGTCCGTATCTCCCCGCCCAACGATGAATGGGGCAATCGCAGTAATCGGTGAAACGTCACAGATGGCAAAGTCGTCCGGTCGTCTTTCCGGCGACTATAAGCGAGATAAGAAGATGCTCATCAAGAGCCTTACTGCTGCGGCAGAAGCAGGCGAAGAGGGGGCAAGTGACATTCTTGCAGAGATTGACCTTGTTCCCGCAAGCTTCCCGCAGGGATTCGAAGCTATCGTGAGCAAGATGCCCGCAGGATGGATGGACTAATTTAACAAAAAACGGCTAGGCCGTCTTGGAGGAAACACACATGGTAGCACAACGTAAAATGGTAAAGTCATTTCAGGCGATGGGAGAATACAAGTATGGTGACAGTTTTGACACCGATGATTGGGTAGCAAGCCTTACAAAGGCTCTCCACTCCGGTCAGCTTGTTAACCCAACACTTGCGGGAACAGCCGATAGTGGTGCTGCATTGAGACTCGAAAATCTTGATGCAACCCTTACATCTGTTCTTATAGATCGTGATGATTTCGTGATCTTTAACTTCATTAACCGTGTATTAACAACAAACAACTTCTATCAATGGACACGTCGAAGGAGATATGGTTCTACTCGTGGTATGGCAGGATTCCCCGAAGGTGGTACACCAGTCGGTACCTCTGCTCAGTTCGAACGAAACGGTGCATTCGTCAAGTTCCTCGGTGTTCGCCGTGGCTTGACGCAGCAAGTAGCCGTAATGGGCGAACGCGGCGGTATGATGGTAGACCCTGTGGCGGAAGAAAATCGTGACGGTACAATGGAATTGCTTGAAAAGATCGAGCGAAACATTGTTTGGGCACGAAAGGACATTCTCGATGAAACACGAGAAGAGGTTAATTATGACGGAATTATTCGTCAGATGGAACAGTCTTCTGTTGCTTCGAAGAATATCATCGACCTTCGCAATGACTATCTTAATTTCACGACATTTGATGAGGTAGCAGAAAATCTACGAACCACTGGTAAGTTGAAGAATTTCCGTGACGTAAAGGCATTTCTTACACCAAATAGTTTGAAGACTCTTACCGAATTGGTTCGTCAGAACAACCGATTTGCTATTCCTTCTTCTGGTGCGGATATGACCTATGACTTCGGCGCACGAGTAGACGTTCACCGCACGCAATTTGGAGATATTCCATTCGAAAGCAGCATCCTTTTGGATGCCGTTGACGGTGGACACCCTCTTGATCCTGCTTTCGGTGCAGATGATCTTTCTCCCGCTTCACCCGCAACCCCGACTGCCGCTAATGCTCCCGCAGCAGGTGGACGTGTCTCCTTATGGGATGCCGCAACGAGCACCTATTACTATATTTCCGCATTCAACTCATATGGTGAATCACTTGCAACATACGCGGGTGGAGCAACAACGGTTGCTGTCGGTGACGAAGTAACGATTACGATTCCTCGTGTCGTTGGTGCTATCGGCTATCGTGTCTATCGAAATGATGACAGTAATGACGTTACCAAAGCAGGATATATTGGCGTTGTTGGTCAGCCCGTCAGTGGTAATGCAACTTTCTACGATGAGAATGCATGGATTCCTAACACCGATATCGCCCTCATTCTAGAGCGCGATGAGGCCGATCTTGCTCTTGCACAATTATCTCCGCTCGTGAAGTGGCCCCTTGCTGTAACCTCGACAACCATCGAATTCCTCCTTCTTCTTTATCACACCTTGGTTGTAAAGGCACCGGAACGACAGCACGTTATTAAGAACATCAAGCGTCTTTACCAGTAAATCGTTAAAAAAAATCCTCGCGGCAAGTGTGATATACTTGCCGCAGGAATATCTTTTTTAACAAAATGATTGGAGAGAATTTTTGTGTCAATGAGAATCAGAGCAAAAAATAACATGGTATGGGGTGAAACGGTAAATTGGTTTTTACCAGACGGCCCTATCCATGTTATTTTCGATAAAAACGGAAACGGTACGATCAATGGTTCAGTAGACGTTCCCGACGTGGTTGCAAATCATATTCGTCAGTTTGATCCTGATGCAACACAATATGAAATCTATGAAAGCGAAAACCCGCAGGAGACAAGAACAATGACGGAACAGGAAAAGAAAAAAGAAGAATCCTTTGAGGATTTAGTGAATAAAACGGTCGATGCGAAAGATGATAGGAAACATGGCATAGACCCTGTAGCTAAAGCAGAAAATGAACCATCGAAAAAAGAAACACATGATGATCGTGTCAATAGCGGAATTGAGGCGGATGTGCGCCAAACTGCACAACAGGAAGATGATGAAGATAGGAATTCTGGTGTCGATCCTGAAAAGAAGATGGGCACAAGAGATGTGCGTGGTGAAGGCGAAGGAAAGCATGGAATAGCAGAAAAGGAAACAAATTCCGTCAAGATTGATGAGGAAGAAAATGCTCGTTCTGGTGTCGATACCGCTTCTCGTGATAGTAGCAGAAAACTTACCGCTAAAGATAACGAAAAGCATGGAGTAGCAGGCGATCAGCCAAAGTCGAGTGCGAGAAAGATTCTTGGTGATGACCCCCGTGATGAGTTACGGAATGATCCCAACGTCCTTCTTCATGAAGACCCACGCCGCACGCTAAAGGAGCAGAAAAACGACATTCTTTATGAGGATGAGCGCGATAACCTTACGAGTACGCCTCTCGATGATCCCGCAATCGGGGGAGAAGCTGGGGATGAAAGTAAGGCAAAAAGTCGTAAGAAGGCGAAATAATGGCAGGACAGGATATTGCTGATGCAATGGGGAGTTTTGTTGGTGGTTCATCCAGTAGCAAAAATTTTGTCATTGCAACAGGTCAAACAATTGGACCTTTTAAGGTGGGAGGAAGGCAAGTGACTATCCAGATTTCTCCACGTCCCGGTGCAGTATCCCCTTTCACTGCTCCCACCCTCGCAAATATTGTCGTAGAAGGAAGCCTTGATAAAAAGTTTTGGTATCCTCTTGATACTACCTCTCCACTTGCGGAAGCGGGAATTTTTACTTTTGATTGTCTTGTCCCTTGGATACGTATTGTCGGTGATTTTGCTACAGCAGAAGGCACGATCTACGTTTACTCAATACGGTAATGCTTTATGACTCCGATGCCAGAGATAGTGATTGAAGACACCCTAAATACGATGCTGGCCTACGTAAGGGTAGACCAACGGTATCTCCAAGATTTCTTTGGTGAGCAGCCACAAGCTATTCAAAATGATATATTTCGTTTTTTTCGTAATGAGGCAATCAATATTGGTGCCGCTTTTCAAGAAGATGAGAGGTCAGCACCAACCATTAGTATTCTTGCCGGAGATGGCGGTAGTGCCGATGAATATGTAGGTGACTATCTCGGTACAGAATTAGATGATGATAACTTTACAAGCCTTCTCCTCATTGGAGAACGGCAACGAGGATCGGTAAAAATTGTTATTGACACAATTAATAATCGTCAAACTTCATATTTAGCGGCATTTGTCAAAGCTGCCTTAATGATGAATAAGCCAATTTTTTCTGATATATACAGGCTTAATGAAATGACAATGGACTGGCAAGAGTTAGAAATAGATCAGTCTTCTACAACCAGACCAATATTTAAGTATACAATTACAGTATCGTTCGTGTATAATATTGTTGTGGCACAAAGATACGGGCCAACACCAGAAAAGATTGGTGAAATCGGCATCAACCCGGTTGTACCGCCATCTGGTGTCAGTGAAGATGATGATCTTCTTTATACAGGTAGGTTACTTGATAGATAACATGAAAGAATGATGAAATGGATACGGTAAATAAAAACAGTGAAACCGATACTCTGTCAAAGGTACGATTCAAAAAAATTGAGGAATTGCCAACGATGGAGGATGTGCGTCAATATTTAAATTGGGATGCTCAGGTTAACCCCCTTCCCGGTGAAGTAAAGTGGTTTACGGATGATAAACGATCATGGGACGAGAGAAGGCAAGCAGCATTGGACCGTCGAGCAGCAGAGAAAGAAGAGAAAAGAATTATGGCATCGAATCCAAATAAACCAAGAGTCCCAAACCAAAAATTTTTATTGGTAGAATTTTTAGCAGAAAAAGAAGCTAAGCATCCAAGCGAATTTTTGGGAATGTTTCAGGCGGCAATGATGGAAAGAAAATTGCGCTCTGCCCCTCTTGCAACTTATAATAAATTGTGGGATAAGTTCTTAGAAGAAAGTAACCGATAAATCCGAAAGCAATTTTGCTTTCTTAGGAGGCTAGTCAATGTCAACAACTACACGATATTTTCGCGGTCGTGCCTTCATTGTACCAGATTCATACAGTGACGTGGACGATGAAGGTGGTTCTATACAACCACCTATCGGGGTACTTTACCCCCTATTGATTGGTGCCTCTCAGGGTGGCTCTCCAAATACGGTAATGACTTTTGCCAGCCCACAGGCAGCAGCGAATGTCTTACGTAGTGGACCCCTCCTTGATGGTGTCAAGCGTGCATTTCAGCCCTTCCAGCAGAATGCACCCGAATCAGAACAGTCTCCTTATTTAGTTCGTTGTATTCGACTTGGAGATGGAACCCCGTTAAATGGTCCTCATGTATCGAGCCTCGTCCTTGCCGATTCCGCGCCGGGTGTGAACGAAGTACAGACGATTACTTTTCCCGCCCCTCTCACGGCAGGCACATTCGCTCTTTCCTTCGGAGGATTGACGACAGCACCTATCGCCTTTGGAGCTACGGCTGGCACAATTCAGGCGGCATTAGAGGCACTTTCCTCTGTAGGAACCGGGAATGTGACAGTGACGGGTGATGCAAATACGACAGGTGTGCTCGTTGTAACCTTTACTGGCACCCTTGGTGATGAAGATGATACGACAATAACGGTTGATACTTCCTCAGCTACCCCAAATACCGCAGCAACCGTGGTAGAGACGACAAAGGGGGTTGCGGTAGGAACCCCTGTTATTAAGCTTGTCTCTAATGACTATGGTGCATACACAAATAGTATGAGAGTAACGGTTGATGTTCCTGCTGCGGATAACACAAACCGATTCGGCTATAAGATTACCTTTGCACGAGATACCTCACCGGGGCTTCCCGCTCAGAGTGAAACTTTTGACAACATCGGTCGTTATAGCATTGATATCACCTATCTTGGTACGGGAGCAACCTGTCTCTTGACAGTAGACGGTACCGGATTGCGTACTGTCGTTTCGGGTATTAATAACGACAATATCAACATCCCCTTTGCAACGTATCCTACTCTACAAAATGTTGTAGACCAGATTAACCGTAATCCCTCTTATAGTGCGGAAGTCGCAGATGTATATGGGTTGCGTCCAGCAAACGAAATGGATATGGTAACGAATGTAGATATTGCGTCACCAATCACTATTACGTATACTGGTACGGGAACAGCAACAATGGGTGTAGAAACTTCTTCTCAGGGGAATGTCATCGTTAGCAACACTTCCGTTGCCAATGATGCCCTCTCTCTTCCGCTTTCGAGTATTACTTATCCAACTATTGACGCCCTTGCCCAAGCTATTTCTGGTGATACAACAGGAACAGTTGCGGGTGATATCACGACATATACCGGAGCGGCATATACTGTTGTTGTGAAGAATTCTGTGAAGAATTTGCCACCAGAGAACATGCAACTTACCGAAATGGAAGGATTTGATGACGGCAATGATGTTGAGCCAGATAGTGATGATTATCTCAATATCAAGTCACCCCTTGCTCCAACGTTCCATACTGCATATTCGACAACTTCTAATTTACAAGCAGTAGTTGACCATTTGAATAATTTCTATGGTACATTATTTACCGCAACCCTTCTTGCCCCCACAGCCCTTCCCCTTGCAACTTCCCCCATCCCCCACTTCTTCACGGGCGGTCAGGATGCTCTTGATAATCGTAGTGGATGGCTAAAGGCATTACAGTTGGCGGCAACAGCGGATGCCCAAGTTATTGTTCCTCTTACTCCCGATCCCTATATCCACAATGCAGTTAAGGTTCATTGCTCAGTTATGAGTGATCCCACAAGCAGGAGGGAACGAGTTGCCATTGTGGGTGGAGCGGCAGGAGAATCGGTACTTGATGCCGAAAATCGTGCAATCAACCTCGGTGTTCTTAGTGATGGGGACTTGATTCAGGTCGTTTATCCCGGTATCACCGATGTTGATTTCAATGGAAATCTTACGACAATCCCCCCGTACATGCTTGCTGCACAAATGGCAGGGATGACCTGTGCTCTCGGTATTGGTAAGGCCAAAACCAACAAGTATATTAAGGCAACAGGGGTAGAATACCGATTAACACGATTAGAGGTCGCTGACCTTATTATTTCTGGTGTCACACCAATTGAAAATGTCGAAGTGGGATTCCAGAAGGGATTGCGTGTAGCGAAGGATATTTCTACATGGTTGGCAACACCAAACTTTATTAAGCACCTATTTGCCACCAAGATTGCTTCTCAGGCTGTTTCTCGTATCGTGCGAGAACAGTGTGAACCCCTCGTTGGCCTTCCCAATGATAAAAACTTTGAGCTTCGTGTAAAGAACCGAGTAGAAACCACTCTCGACAATCTCGTACGGATGGGTGTCTTGGTGGATGGTTCGAATACACCAGCATGGCGTAATATCGTTATTAGACGAGACACTGATAGTGTGAATATTGATTTTGAAGCAACTATTGTTACGGAAGTAGACTTCATCTTCATCACCGCTCACCTTGACGTATATCGTGCATCATCGACAGTATAAATAACCGCACAGTCGGTAGGAGATGAACCGTGGCAGTAAAGAACAGACAGGCGTATGTCGCCAACAGAATTGACCTTGTGTGGGATGACGTGGCCCGTGTTGGTGCTGTCCAGAACGCAGAAGTGCAAATCTCTTTCGCTTTAGAACCTATCTCTGGTGTTGGTAGTGTTCGTGTGTTGGAATATATTCCAACGATGGCCCGAATCACCGTTAACACCGATATGGTTTATATGTTCGGAGAAGAAGTTGAGCGTGTGGGTGCATCCTACATGCCGCAGAAATCCGACGATTCCCTTAATGGCATGGTCTTCGATATGTATGCTCTCGTAGATGCAGTTGATACTCCTAGCCGTTATGGAAAAGGTAATGGCGCAAAATATAATACAATGTGGAAAGCCCAAGGGTGTTTCCTTGATAGTGGTAGCTTTAGAGTAGCAAAGCATGGTGCAATCGGAAGGGCTTGCTCTTTCGCCGCACTTGATTATAAACTCTCGGATAATTCCAGCAGCTACGACCCCCCCGAAGATAGAGGGATCGGATAATACCTCTAACACTAAACGTGTATTGACAAAGCCCTAAAAATATGACAGGATTCCCCTAGTTGATCGAAATGTTCGGTCTTTAAGCGAAGGGAATCCTCAATGAATAAGGTTGTAAATTAAAGAAAGGCAAACATATATAATGGCAAAGACAACAGAAGAGACAGTAATGACAGAACCGGAGCAAGTCGAAGAAACTCTCCCAACCCCTCCCACTCCCCCGAACGATAACCCCTATTGGCCCAAAGTAATCGAAGAAACATTTAAAACCCTCATCTTAGCTTCGGAAGCTTTCCCAAGTGGCAAGATTCATCTTCACTATCCGAAAAAGGGTGAAGAGATTAAGGTGCGTGCATATGTTCGTAAATTAGCTTTCGATCTTGATGTATCTCCCGACGAATTGGATGTGTGGTCACAAAACAATTTTTATGTTTCCGCTCTTATCAAGTATTGTTGCGACAATGAAGAGCCTATTGATTGGATGAATATTGAAACAGAGAACAGAAAGGCTGAGGATGCAATAGAAGCATCGGTGCCCTTGATAATAAACTGGCGATTTCTCTTTGATGACACCAAGAAAACGGGATAACGAATCAGCAGAATCATTCCACAAGAGAACAAGAGAATTTGAAAAGAAGCTGGATGATCTTATTCTGTTACTTGAACCTATCCATGACACAATTTACCGTAGTCATTATAATCTTCCTTTGCGTCAAAATATGGAAGACTTAACAGATATTGATATCCTCGTTGATAATCGCAGATGGAAATATACCCATGGCGAATTGGACGAAGATGGAGAACCCATCGTTGAGCAGGAAGAAGATGAGGAAGAAAATTCCTTTGACTGGCTCGAAGAGGAAGATAAGGATGAGTCATGGCTTCCTGATGGTCCAGAATTTGAGCTTGGCGGAAAGGCAATGGCAGAATTGATGAGAAGCGGGGAAATGATGACAGATGAGAAAACAAGAAGGCAGCTTCTAGCCGAAGCCGAAGCCGCCGAGTTGCGTGATTTATTATCGAGAAGTGAGCCGGAATATTAAAAGAAGGCAATACGCCAAGGACTACCGTGCCCTGCTGGACAGGATGCCTCATTAAGCATCGTATTGTACCGTAGGGCATTATGGTCGCATACGGGGCAACGATGTTGCTCAACGAAGAGCTTTACGTCGGCATCAGAAAAATTCCTATCTTCTATCTGCCGCTCTGCCGTCCGTCGATCACCCTTTGCGGTAGCGAGAACAAACCAGATTGCCCATATAAAAAGCAAGGGGGCAAGGAGAAAGAAAAAGGAGAGCATATATCCTGTTGCGTAGGCGAAAAAAGAAGAGATGGTGTTGTTAAGGACGAAAAAGAGGGATAAAAGGGTGAAAAGGGCAGGAAAGATGAGGATTAAAAATGGGGCACTTCTCGCCCATTGCCACGTACGATAGGTAAGCGACATACGTGACTCGAAGGGAGAGGGACTAAGAGGAAACCCATGACCGGGCGTGATATTTCCTGTTGTAGAATCATAGTTACCATTTAATACAGTAAATAAACCATACATTAACTCCCCATTATCGGTCTTTGGGTTATTCTCTACCCATTGTCTCTGATAATTTAGGCCATTTATGGGGGCGGGACCAAGGAATGTCCGTCCCGAACCATCATTTGTAAAATACAGATACTTTTCTTTTGCCATTTCCCTTAACCTTTCTGCTGTCGG
>Ga0224712_10000161_pt1 | contig 11374 bp, 8 predicted proteins | sample DielMetaTC5pm2_FD_171474 | JGI IMG/M metagenome (GOLD analysis project Ga0224712, IMG submission 171474) | Corn rhizosphere microbial communities from Kellogg Biological Station, Michigan, USA - Diel MetaT C5pm-2 (Metagenome Metatranscriptome)... | ecosystem: Host-associated > Plants > Roots >...
CGCGCAAGTTGGGATCGTTCTATGTATTTTTTCGCGATGCTCGGTGTCATACCGGTAGCCGTTAGTGGCGGACGAAGCCGGTGATGTTCCAGGTAAAATTGACTGATGGGCGCCGAGTGGCCGTTCAGGAGTCAGGAAGCCCGTATGGTCACCCCGTCTTCCTGATGCACGGGACACCGGGCAGCCGAGTTGCCCCGCTCCCCCGCGCCATGGTCTTGCACGCGCTCCGCATCCGGCTGATTTCCTTTGACCGGCCCGGCTATGGCCACTCTGACCGGCTGGAATCCAGGAAAGTGGCCGACGTCGTCCCCGATGTCGAGGCGATCGCGGATGAGCTCGAAATCAAGCGGTTCGCAGTGCTCGGCCGGTCCGGTGGTGGCCCGCACGCGCTCGCCTGCGCGGCCCTGCTTCCCGACCGCGTGACGCGGGCGGGGGTCCTGGTAAGCCTGGCCCCGCAGACCGACGGCTTCGACTGGTTCGCCGGGATGGCCGACTCCAATGTGGAAGAGTTCGAGACCGCGAGGAACAGCCCGCAGAAGCTAGCCGCGAACCTGGCGCAGACGGCCGCCGCCATCAAAGCCGACCCCGCCAGTCACGTCTCCGCGCTCGGCCCTGAGTTGCCGGCGGCCGACCGGCGCGTGGTAGCGGACGTCGGCATACGACAGCTGCTCGTGCAGAACTACGAGGAGGCACTCCGCGAATCGGCGGACGGCTGGTTCGACGACAACCGCGCGTTCTGCTCGCCCTGGGGGTTCAACCTAGCCGACATCAAGGTGCCGGTACTGGTCTGGCAAGGCGAGGACGATGTTTTCTCACCCGTGGGGCACGCCCAGTGGCTAGCCAATCAAATCCCGAACGCCAGCATGCAGATCCAGCCGGGCGCCGCGCACTTCGGCGCGGTCGAGGCTTTGCCGGACATGCTGTCCTGGCTGATCAGGCAGCCCGATTGAGGCGATGACCGCTCACGTGGGCTGCGGCTCGACCTCACCGTCCACTAGGACCCAGCTGCGCAACGCGAGGGTGAGCGGGTGGTTCTCGGCTAGGGGCGGCCGCGTCATCGTCGCGAGGAGGTGACGCTGAAGCCGGTCCGCCTCGGCTCCCTGTCCCAGGGCCCGCAGGGTGATCGCCAGGTTCGCCTGCGCGGTCAGCGTGTCGGGGTGGGAGTCGCCGAAGGCCCTACGCAGCCGGTCGATGGTTTCTCGCTGCAGCTCCTCGGCGGCGCTGAACTGCCCGAGATCGTGCAGGCAGTTAGCCATGGTGAGCGCGCATGACAATGAGTAGGGATGGTCGTCACCGAGGTTGGCGCGCAGCGACCGTCCCGTGGACTCAGCCCGCAACAGAGCCTCCCGCACGTCGCCGACGGCGCGCAGGTAGCCCGCCATGTTGCTCGCCACCGCCAGTGTGAACGGATGATTCTTGCCGAGCGAGCCCTCGTAGCTCCGGTGCACGGCACCGGCGGTAGTGTAGGCGCCCGCCCGGTCGCCGAGCGCTGCCTGGGCAGCGGCAAGGTTCACCTGGCAGATAAGTGCTTCGGGGTGCTCGCCCGCTTTCCGCTTCTCGTACCGCTCACCGGTGTCCAGGGTCAGCTGGTAGGCCTCTTCCAGGCGACCGACCTTGCGCAGGGAGACGGCCAGGCTCTGCGCAGTCAGCAGCGTGCCGAGGTCATCCTCGCCGACATTGCCAACGTAGTTCTCGTAAGCCTCACGGAGCAGCTCAAGGGAGCCGACGTAGTCACCCGCCTCCCGCAGGTCGCGGGCCAGCATGGCTGCCGAGTGGAACGTATAGGGCTGATCCCCCAGCACTTCCTTCCGGCGGCTCAGGGTTTCCGCGTCGAGGTCACGCGCCCGACGGTAGTCACCGATCAAGCGCAGATCGATCGCCAGGTTGTTTGCGGCGGAAAGGGTGGCCCGGTAATCCTCGCCGTAGTTGTCCTTGAAGCGGTCGTACCGCTCCTGGTCCATCTCCAGTGCCTGCTGGAACTCGCCGAGGCCGCGCAAGTCAGCCGCGATGCCGCCTGCGGTAAACAGAGTGTGCAGGTGGACGTCGCCGAGGACCTCACGCTGGCGGGCGTGGACGGCGGTGTCCTCGGTCAGTGCCTCGGAATACCGGCCCTGGGACCGGAGCACGTTCGCATTCTGAATCCGGAGGTAAAGAGTCTGCATGTCATCCGGGTGGTACTGGAGCGCCCAGGTGCCCGCAAGCTGCGACCCGAACTCGAGTGCCTCGTCAAGCTGGCCACGCCGCCACAGGTAACGCACTCGCTCGATTAGCAGCTGGCGGGTCTCGTCTTCCTCGCACTCAGCTGCCCGTGACGGTCCAAGGTGCGGCCAGATCTGGTCGTATTCTCCCCAGTTCTCCGGGTCGTCGACCTCACCGTGCTTAGGCCTGGCAGCGGCGAGCACCAGGTGCACTTCATGCGTGGCCTTAGTCACCTCAACGCCCGTCTCTATCGACCCGCGAACGTAGGCCTGGATGAGGCGGTGCACCTGGACAGAGTTGGAGCCGCGGTCCACCCTGGCGAGCGAGTACCTGGCAATGCTCCTGATCAGTGTGCCGATCATGCGCGGCTCGCGTAGCTGCCGGTTGAACGGGACTAGCGACTTGATCATCTGCTCGTTCTGCAGCAAGTCCATCGGGATCGGCTCGGGCGCGAAGAAGGCGCATAGCTGCAGCAGCCGCGCGGCCGCCGACGACTCTTCCTGCAGCCGGTCGAACGCAGCCGCCAGGTCACCGCGACCGGCGTCGGGTAGTCCGCTGGCTGGTTGGCCAGCACCTGGCTTGACTCGTCGGCCAGCTGCCGCAGGTAATCGCTCGCGGACGTTCCGCTCTCGGCGAGCCAGGCACCGGCCTGCTCTACCGCGAGCGGCAGGTCTCCGAGTGCATCGGCCACCTGGTCCGCTTCCTGCGCGGTCAGCGACGGGACGCGGCGCCGCAGGTGGTCCAGGGATTCCTGCCTCGCGAACACGTCGATCTCGACCGGCCGGGCCACCGTTGACCACCGCGGGTTTCGCGAGGTCACCAGGATGTGCCCGGGGCCGGCCGGAAAGTACATCTTTATGTCGGCGGGATCGTCAGCGTTGTCGAAGATGAGTAGCCAGCGGCCATAAGGCCGGCCAAGGCGCAGCGCCTCGCGGGCAGCCTGGGCGGCGCCGATGATGTTGTCACCGACCGGGAGTTCAAGCTTGGAGGCCAGCTCGGCGAAGGCGGGATTGATCAACTCCCGCTGCTCGGCGGACACCCACCAGACGACGTCGTATTCCGCCATGTAGCGGTGCGCGTACTCCAGGGCGACCTGAGTCTTACCCACCCCGCCGTAGCCGTACAGCGCCCGGGGCAGCACGACCGCCTGGCTTGACCCGAGCAGTTCATCCCGCAGCGAGTCAAGCACGTCGTTGCGTCCTGTGAAGGACGCGTTCCGGGCGGGCGCGTTCCAGACTTGCGGGATGGACTTCGGGTACCGCGGCTCGGCGGGGACCGTGCTCGCAGACTCGTTGTCGCCGGGGCGCGGCGGACGCCCGAGGGCCCGGAAGATCTCTTCCGCCGCCTGCACGGCATCCCGGCGGCCCAGGTCAAGGACAGTACGGTCGGCGAACGGCTCCGAGCCGCGAGTCTCACCCACGCGGACCGGGATCAGCCGCCGGTTGACGCCCGTCGGGTCCGCGACTGCCATAGCCTCGCGGACGCCGAGCGACTGGGCGGAGCGGAGGTAGGCGCCCGACACGATAGCGACGGTTCGGCTGGCCGCCCCGGCGGCGCTGGCAGCCTCATCCCGTTCGTTCCCGCCGACCTGGGCGCTGCCTGGGCGCAGGACCCGGAAGCCCGCCCGGTCGAGGACGGCGGCGACCCAATCGGCCCAGAGCCGGTCTTCCGCGACGTAGCTGAGGTAGACATCGGTTTGCGGCGGTGCGGGACGGCGGGTGAAGGCGTCACGGCACCGCAGCCGCGTGGCCTCGTTCATGGGCTTCAGGGAGGCGACCTGGCCCTCGGTAATTGCGGAGGTGAGCCGTTCGTACGAGGCGAGCAGTGAAAGCGGTGACCCTGGGCTCTCGCCAAAGGTGGCGAGCATTTCCTCAAAGGCGTAATAGGCCCGGTAGGGGATTTCGACAGAGCTCCAGTAGGCGTCCAACTGGTCCCGTGACATGCCTTGCGGGAACTGCTCGAACCGCAGTCGGGCCACCCCGCGGCCGACGTCGAGCTTTTCCTTTTCCGCGTCGTCGATGCGCATCGGGACCGGCAGGATCCTGATGTTCCTTTCGTGATACCGCTGATCAACTACCCGCGCGACGTTCGCTGCTCCTTCGATGGACTGGTCGTTCAACGTGAAGCAGTCGACCAGGATGTCCGGTAGGTGCACGGTACAGATGTCCGCGACGTCCGACAGACCGGTCCGGCTGTCGATCAGTGTGTAGTCGTAGCTGTCCTTCATATCCGCGCGCAGCGCGTCGAAGAACTGCCCGCCGCCCAGCCGGTCGTAGAAGTTATCCCAGTCCACCTGCGCTACGGAAGAGTAGTAGTCACGGTTCTGCCGACCGGCTGACACGAAGTCCAGTTCTCCGCCGTCGGTGAAGTCAGGCCAGTTCACGGAGATGGCGTGCCGCATGACCTGCGCGTAGCGCAGGTGCCAGTCGGCTGGACGGCCTTCGTCGCTGGTAACCGCAAAGGCGTAGTCGCGGATCATTTCGATGACGCCAGGTGTGGCGGTAATCTTCGCCGGGTCAAGGAACGGGTGAAAGTACTTGTGCAGGCCCGGTGATTCCAGGTCCCAGTCCACGACGAGCACCTTCAGCCCGCCGCTGGCGAGAATCCAGGCAACGTTGGCCAGGGCCATAGTCCGCCCGGTACCACCCTTGTATGAGTAGAAGGTAACGATCTTTCCCTCAGGCACCGGTGCGCTCCACGGGATTCGGCGGGTCTGGCGTGAAACCGTGCAATGTCGGCTTCTCCACTGGCGAGCCGTCTGGCGGGAAGGCCGGTGCGTGCCCTAGGTAACGGTTCCCCGCCGCGGGAATGAGCAACGGCAGCACCGCGCCGAAGTCGCCGAGGCTCGGCACCCCGCGCACGGCGGCCGCGGAGGTCACCCGTCCCTGCTCCAGCTTGTGGCGCAGTGCCGAGTCGAGCACCAGCCGGAGACGACTCTCCGCTTCCGCGGTTTCCTGGTCGGCCCGGTTCCACGGGATCACTATCTGTACCCAGGGTTTGTCCGCCAGGTTAAGCCGCGCGAGCAGGTGCTGACACGCGGTGCGGGTTACCGCCCACGGGTCGATGATCAACAACTCCGGGTGGGCCACCAGTCCGTCGACGCACAAGTCATCCTCGCGTTCATGCAAGCCGCTTACGTACGGCTGGTATCCGAGGCTACGGGCGAAGTTGGCGGTGTACTCCGCTATCGGCTGCTCCGAGGCCGGCCGGTACGGGGTCCAGTCCCATGGCATTGTCCCGTAGTACTGTTCGCTGCGCCCAGCGGGGACATCAGCCCGGTGCGGCGCCACGACGGTGATGAGCAATCGTGCGCTGCCAGGCTTCGGAGCGGGCTGCGGAGTGAACGGGTTCGGCAGGCTCTCGTAGTCGGCAATCGGCCACCGGCCGATAGGGGACCGCTCGGCCAGGGCGATTATCCGCTCCGCTACACCGCGCACCACTTTGCCGTACTCAGTCCGGTACCTAGCAAGCTTCATGATTCCGTCCAGGCCGTACCGTGCGTATGAATCGAGGCCGTAGTAAAGAATCGGCACGGTGCGAGCCGCCTCGGGGACCGAGTCCAGTGTCATTGGGGCCCACATCACCGGGACGATCGAAGGGGGATACGGCGCCTGGTCGTCCTGGATAGCTGGCCTGCTGGCGAAGCCATACCACTCCCTGCCGCAGGCCTGGCTCTGAAAGTACCTGGGCGAGTAGAGCGGCACGAGGACGCGGCATGAGGCGAGTGCGTCTGGCAAGCCCGCGAGCCAGTCATCCTCAACCCACAGGTCACGGTCGAGGACGCCGACGCGCGCCGGCGCCCTGGGTGCCAATTCCTCCACGTTGCGGCAGAGGTCCCTGTAGAACCTGATCACCCAGTCGTCGGGCTCCCGTTCATTCCCTTGACCGTTGCGCTCTGTGTGCGGATAACTAATCAAGAAATACGGAGCGTCCCGGGCAGCACCGGGTACTGGTACTTCGCGCACTCAGCCCCCTTCTCGCGGCCGGCGCCGACATATATGCCTGGCATCGGGTGAGAGAAATCACTATAAGGAACTATGTCCAACTATATGAGCTGGTACCCCGCAGGGCTATGGCGCTACACGCGATGCTCGGCCATCCAGTCCCGGGCATGATCGACCGCCTGAACCATAGGTATCAGCCGACTCAACGCGCTACCTACGTTTCCTTTTTTCACGAAGGCCTCGATGTCATCGTCCAGGGATTTACCGATTTGACCGAAGTCCCGGTCATCGAGTACCACGTCCATGTATGCGATCCACTGTCTCCGGCCGTTCATGATGACGGCGCATGAATAAATTGTGTTCGGCGGAGACGCCACGTAGCGGTATTCAGCAAGGTGAAACGCACTGCAGGCCTGGTAGCCGACGCCCAGTAGCAGGATGGACGCCTTCATCTTGTAAAGCTTCGCAAGCGGCGAGTACTCCCCCAGGTGACAGTCGAAGCGGTGATCGGCCATCAGGTACCCCGCCTGGGGCCCTATCGCGGCGAACGAGCTCTGCGGGTGCGCGCTGCGCTCGGCCCCGGCGACGGTCCGTAGCGCCTCACCGAGGGCGCCCGTGGTACTTGGCGTCGCGTCCTTGTCGAACCCGGGCATGCTTCGCCGGAAGGCTCTGACCTCGTCGTCTGTCATCTGCGCGATAAGGGCCTTGTGGGCCCGCGAGGTTACCGAGTTCTCCGCTGTGCCGGTAGGCACCACGACGTTCCCGGTCCGGCCGACCGCCTCGCGCAGCGCGCCTACGACGGCCGCCGCGCCGCCGTCCACCAGCCCGATGGAACGGATGGAGGCGTGCACGAGCAAGGTCTGGCCCGGCTCAACGCCCAGTTTGCGGAGGTCAGAGACGAGATCTCTCCTCGTCACCAACCCGTGAATGGGGTTAGTGAGGTTGTCCCCGCCCGGCATCGGCCGATCTAGCGTCCCCTCTAGCTTGCCATGCCGCCCGGCGCTCGGCACCCCACCGTCGGGCGGCCGCCGCGGCCGCCTCCGGCACGCGCTCTGCCAGCCAAGGTTCGACAGTAGCACGCATTCCGTCGACGAAACGAGCGCCGAGCGGGGTCAGTGCACCGGAGCCTGCCAGCGTCTCGATGGCGTCCGCGGTCATCGTCCGCCAGCGGGCGAATCGCTCGGCCGCCGCGAGCGCGTCCGGCCCGGTCATCAGGTGACGCCGCAATCGCCAGTAATCGGTAACCGTGATATGTGCGTACGTGCCTTGCAGCAGCGCGCCGAGTGGCCGGGGATCCTCGCGCCATGGAGCGAAGAACACCCGCTGGTCCGTCCGGTCGCAGAGGTCGAACATATCCGTCAGGGCACCGAGCTTGACGTGCTGGAACTCATGAATGACCAGTAGCGCCAAGTCCGCGCCGCTCGCCGGTAGCGCGGCGCCGATCGCACCGAACGCCTGCCTGGCAGCGGCGCTGATTTCCCGGCCCGGCACGTCGTTGGCCAGCGGCACCACCGTGGTCAGGCCCGCCGCTACGCCGGGGGCGTAGCGGGAATAGGTCTGCTCGATCAGTCGCCAGGCTTCCTCGAACTGAGCCTGCCAGGCGGCCGCATCGTCGGCGGTCAGCCGACCGGCCACTGGCCATTGATAGCAGTCCCGGTACGGGTCGGTGTCCTCCAGGCGCACCACGAAGTCGCCCGCGCGCAGCTCGCGAACCGGCTGCCAAGCCTCATCATGCTCTGCGGTGCTGGACTCGATGCACCAGGCGCCGGAGGGAGCGCGCACCTCGAAGGCCCCTTCGCCGGGCACTGTGAGCGCCGCGGTTGCGGTGTCCCCCACGCGAAGCCGTCCCAGCGTGGGCAGGTGCACGTACCCTCTGGTAACCGGTACGTCCAGTTCGGCGAGCGTGCCCGACCTGATGGCCGCCGCGGCCGCGATCGATGCCAGGTGGCCGAAGTCCGCCGACAAGGCGCCGCGGGACCGCAGGCAGCCCTCGGCCCAAGCGCGCACGTACGGGTGCGCGAGCACCTCTTCGACTACGGCGGGCGAGGACGTGTCCAGGCGGACGAGGAGGCTCCAGCCCGCGGCGAAGGCACCGCTGGAGTCGTCGCCTGCCCGCCCGGCCAGCAACCGGAGCAGCGCGCGCCGCACGCTGCGCTGCGCCGCACCCAGATAGGAGACTGAAGTCGCGTCGCCATACCCGGCGGCCAGCGCATCGAAGTGGGCCTGCGGCATTGAGTGCGCTCGCCGGCGTCCAGCGGCCTCACCGCCCCGCACATGGGTGATGACCTTCTCCAAGTCTTCACAGTAAACAGAAGGATTATCGAATCCACCGGCGGTCTTATAGCGGTGCGCGTACAGGCCACCGCCGCAGCTCGTGACGACCGGGCACTGGCGGCAGGTGGCCGACAGCCCGGCGATGCCAAGCTGCTGGGCCCGGATGCCGGGGTGGGCCGCGGCGGCGTCAAGCGGGTGGCGGAAGATGTCGAGGCCGGTCGCGGGGGCGCCGTCGTAGGCGACCTTGATCGAGTCGGCCTGCTCGATTGTGCCATCGGTCTCGATGACCGCCACGTCGCTTGGCGCGAGGCCAAGCGACTCGGTGCCGGAAACGCCACCGTGCGAGGTCTCGATGATCGACTCGAACATCCGGATGGGAATGCGGCGGCCGTCTCGCGTCCATTCGCCGAACACGGCGGTCAGCCAGTCGGCATATCTGGTCTCTCCGGGAACGCCGACTCCGGGCGGCGGGCTGTCCCAGGTGCCGTGGGGCAGCAGGAAGTCGAGAGCCGGCGGCTCAAGTGCGGCGAGCGCACGGTACACGGCCACCGGCTCGCTGCGGATGTCAATGGTCGCGAGCAGCCCCGCGTAGGTTCCCCGATAGCGCTCTTCGCGGAGCAGGGCTACCGCGCGGAGGACCTGGTCGTAGCTGCTGCGCCCGTTGGCATACCGGCGATGCAGGTCGTTAGCGGCCCGGTCGCCGTCAAGCGAGATCCCGACCTGGACCCGCTCGGTCAGGAACAGTTCGCACAGCTCAGCGTTGAGCCGGACACCATTCGTATGGATACGCAAGTCGAGGCGGCAGACAGGTTCGATCGTCCGGCGCAGTTGCCGGACGATCGAGGCAAGCCTCCCGGCGCCAACCAGAAGCGGCTCCCCGCCGTGCAGGATGACGCGCACTTCCGGCAGACGGTGACTCCGGGCGTGCTCCGCGATACGTTCTCCAGCCTTGGCGACCGTCTCCGGTGAGATCACCGCGGGGCGGCCGCGCCAGCTCTGATCCGCGTGCTCATAGACGTAGCAATGATCACACGCCAGGTCACACCGGCTATGGACCTTGAGGACGAACTGCCTGAACGGTAGGCCGGCCCCGAAGGCAGCCAAGGTTCAGATGGAGGAATTGAAGGCGGAGACCCGCGTTGCCAGCTCACCGTCAGTAACGCTGATCCTGCGGACTATGCCATATTCGACGTCATCGGCATTGACCTCGACGTCAAGCGGCAGGTCTCCTATGTCGGAGACGTGGGACACGTAGACTTCGTTCACCGTAGGCATGGGCAGTTGAGCTCCTCCACCGATGTCGGCGATTCCGTCGCCACCAACATGATCAGCCAAATTATAACCAACTCAACGTTCATTGCTAGCTGAGATCCTGCGAAAAAATGACCAGGGGCACAATGGGGCGTTACCGCACAAATTTTCCGGCTCCGCGGTGTGCCGGGCACGCAATAGAGCAGAAGTAGGTAATTAAGTCCGGCTGTGCTCCTCAGGAGAAGTAGTGGTGTTCGGTTTTAATTCCGTTCCCTTTGAGACAGGCGGTGTTTCGCTTGCCGCATACCGCTAGCGGCTTTCTCATCACCAGGGGAACTACCGCAGCCACGCGCGGCGCGCAGCCCAGGATGCCGACCAAATCCACCATGCGCGGGAATGTCCCGATGTTTACCTTACGTTATCCGCTATTCTACCTTGCACTATATGGCGCAGGCCGGCCGGGGTGCGCGCCGCCGATCGCGCGATTCGCGGTTGGCGGTATCGCGCTGGCGCCACTGAGCGTAGTCAGGTTGGCCAGACTTCAAGTCGGGCTGTGCAGCCGCCAGTCGCGCAGCGCGGCGAGGCTGGGCTGATCCCCCACCGAGCGCCGCCGAATCCGTCGGCCGCGGGAATGTGCTGCGCTCATCCGGGTATTCGGCGTACGGAATGCGGCTAGGGGTGCGCCGTCTCTATTCCGTGTGATTTGAGGAAGGTGGTGTTCCGCTCGTCCAGTGTGGCGTAAGCGGTATTCTCGTCCACGGCCCAGTCAAGCGGGCCGGCCTGGTTGCCGGCCAGGTCAACCTCGGCGCGGTAGACGACCGTCGCGTTGCCCTCGAGCACCGGGTACCAGGCGCCGTCGCGGACCTGGATCGAGGCGGCGGCCACGCCGCCGGCGTTCCGCACGACCAGGCGCTCGGCCGGGTCGAGGCCGGACACGCGGGAGTAGGCGGCGCGGGACGCCACCACCCCTGAGCCGCAGGACGGGGTCAGGCCCGCGCCGCGCTCGAAGGTGCGGACGAACACCTCGGGGGCCGCGCCCCCCGTGCTACTGAGCGCCGTGTTACCAAGCTCCGTGTTATTAAGCACGGTGTCGCCGAGCGGCTGGAGGAAGGAGACGTTGGCGCCCTCGGCGAATACCTCGTCGGCGCGCTTACCGAGCTCGATGAGCGCGGGCTCGGAGTAGTCCTCGACCACGGCGATGACGTGCGGGTTCGGCACCGCGACGGCGGTGAAGCGCTCGAACGGCGCGGGCAGCCCGCCGTCGCCGAAGCGGAGCGGCGGCAGCTCGAGCAGCACCTGGCGGACGCCCTCGGGGGTCGACGGGGCGCGGTGCACCGTGTAGTCGCGGCCGCCGCTGTTGACGACCTCGGTGCCGGTGCCGCGCAGGTCGAGAATCAGCCGCCCGAGGCCCCGCATCCCGTTGCCGCAAAACTCGGCCGACGACCCGTCGGGATTGAAGAACCACGCCTGTGCGTTCGCCCCGCCCGCGTCGTAGAGGTAGATCCCGTCACTGCCCCCGGTCCACGAGCCCCGGTCGCAGACCCGCCGCACGAACTCGCGCAGCTGCGCGTCGGACTCCCACGCCGACGGCACCGCGTCGAGCGCGAAGATCTCGTTCAGCGACCCATGGGTCTTAACCAGCCTCATCAGACCGCAAGCCTACCGCTTTGACGGGCGCGACCAGGCAGAGCCGCAAGTCGTTCGGA
>Ga0224712_10000162_pt1 | contig 11370 bp, 12 predicted proteins | sample DielMetaTC5pm2_FD_171474 | JGI IMG/M metagenome (GOLD analysis project Ga0224712, IMG submission 171474) | Corn rhizosphere microbial communities from Kellogg Biological Station, Michigan, USA - Diel MetaT C5pm-2 (Metagenome Metatranscriptome)... | ecosystem: Host-associated > Plants > Roots >...
CCTGAACCTATATCTTTAAAAAGAAATTCTCCATCCTCATAACTTTGTTGAGTAGTCTTATCAAGTTTTCTACCAACTTTAAAAACAATAGCTGCTAGATAATTAGAGATAATCCTAGCTTTTTTCTTCTCTTCAGAAAATAGACTACCTTTACTATTCTCTAACCCTAATCCTCTATTTTTTCTATATCTCCTTAAATAGAGAAGATAGGCTAATCCTCCTAGACCTAATAACCCTTTTCCATAATGTTGTTCAGAGAGTTCTTTTACGGAATTCCTTAAAATAGAGAATGGAGAGATTATTTCTGTTTTAAAAGGAAGAGGAGAGTTAATTGATTTATCTAACTTTAAAGAGGAAGAAATATCTGTTTTCTCCTTTCTTTTTGTTTCTTCCTTTTTTGATTTAGATTGATAATAAAAAACTAAACTAGATGTAAGAAGAAGAGTAAAAGCTAGAAGAAGTTTATTACTTCTACTATGAAGATGATTTTGTTTGTATTTTAATTTTAATTTCTTCATAAGACTTTTTATATTTAGTAGCTATTTTCTATTCAAAGGTAAAAAAATTATCAATCATCCTTGAGTTTAGAGCTCTACTATTTCTATACTCCATACTCTTTTTAGCTAACTCTACAGCAGAATTCACTAACTCTCTATTTTTCTTTAAGAAGTTATTAAAGAACTCCTGTCTCTCCAATTCTATTTTCTCTGGCCTAATATTACTACTAGTTAGTAACATTATCTGCAATTGGATAGAGGTTGATAGAATATTCTTTACTTTAATTTTTAATTCAGATATTATACGATCTATATCCTCTTCCTTATTGAGCTTTCTTTTCCTAATATTTTCCTTTTCATATTTTTCTACCTTTTTCTGGAGATTGTTTCTTCTATATAAGGAAATAATACTTCTTAGTCTTTTAGCTCCAATCATATTTTTTTTATTATAGTAATCTAGCTTTCTTAGCTCATCTATAGATAGTTCTCCATACCTACAACAATCAATATTAAGCTTTAAAAGATAGAAGAAATGCTCTAGGAGGGCAATATCCTTACCATTCCAGAATAGATATTCTAATTTCTTCTCTGCTTCTAGAGGAAGATTTAATCTACGTCTAGCCTTCCAACCTCCCATCTTATCCCACTTGAGACCGCCTCTTTCTAACATCTCTTCTAGAAGAGAAGGATTAGATAGGGATTCTAGTAGAGAACAATAGAGAGCCATTGCATCAAGTTCATTCCCTCTATATAGAAAAATCTCTAAAGGTGTTCTATCTTCATTTCTCATAAAGATTTCTATTGTTTGTCTCATTATTGTATCTACTGCAATTACTATAGAGGTATCAGACTTTATTCTAGTTTTTCTATAGTTTTCACTCTCCTCTATAGACTTTTTCTGTATTCTTACAATCTCGTAAAGAAAGAGAGTAGTATCTCTATCCAATAAGATTGAACAGAGATGAAGTAAATAGAATCCTAGAGCATAGGAACTTATTAGAGTAATAATGATATTTCTGTTACTATTCTGATTGACTTTTTCTCCATTTAACTCCTCTTTTGGAATTGGAGTTCTAATAGAAATCCTTACTTTCTCAATCTTCTTCTGAGCTTTTACTTTAGGCCTATTACTTTTTTCTCTAGTAGAGAACATTATAACTCCAGCTAGAATAGCAAGACTTAATATTAGATATTCCTGAAAGTAATTTTCCTTCCTATTAGGTTGTTGTTCATTTTTCCTTTTCATTTCCTATTACATTATCTGAACATGATAAGTTTTAGAATAATGATTCTCTGGCTTAGTAGTGACATAAGTTAACCTCTTTTCTATAATTATTTTGATCCTCTTAAAATTTTTTTCCTAAAGAGTGAGGAGGAGAAGGTAATAGTTTTAGTATAAATACTTCATTACAATGTGATATCTTAAAAATAAAAGTTTTCTATTAAACCAATAAACAATACAAAATAAGGAATCACTTTAACCTTCTCCTCTTTACTCTTCTAAGTCTTTTCTTACCTTTATCAAACAAGGCTTCCAAATGGAATAGTACTATTAAATCCTTCTCTCCATACTTGAGATGGAACTAATTAGATCCTTAATTTTGTAACTTCTATTACTTATTCGAGTCTAAAGGATTTTCTGAAGAGTTTCCCTCATCCATCCTAGCTTTAAGCTCTTGATCTAAATCAGAATTTGTTTCAAGATCTATTTCAGACTCTATGTCTTTCATAATCGAATTATACTCCCCTTTTAGCTCTTCATAATCTTTGGTAGCCTTATCCAGAGCTTCTCTTGAGGCTACTGAATCAAAATCTGGTTCTGTATTTCTAATCCTTTTTTCTATACGATGTACTCTTTCCATTAGAGATTTCTTCCTTGTCATAGCTTCTATAAGTTCTATTATTTTCCTATACTTATCAATCCTAGGATAGTTTTGGAGATCTAATCTTCCTTTAGCAGATACCTCTTTAGAAGAAAAATAATATGTTAGGTAGGAAGAAATAAAGAAGACCACTATTAGGAGAAGAATAACTATAGGAAGAGGAATAGAGATTTCCTTTTTCTGCAATTTCTCTTTCACTTTCATTAGAAAATTAATTTCTTAATTCTAGGAAAAAATAGATTCCATATTCTAGGTAAGAAACTATCTTCTTTTTGTATTTGAAGAGATAACTGTCTCTATCTCTTTTTCTATCTTGCTATAATCTCCTTTCTTACAGAAATTAGATCTAATATTTCTATAGAATATCTTTTTAGATTCTCTATTGCATCCTTAGTAGGTTTATTTATCTCCCTAGCTCTTATTTCCTGTCTCTTTAGTAATTCTGAAAGATCATTCTCATTTTTAATACCATAACTTATCTCTCTTGGAGGAATTATCTCTACTCTTTTTTAATTATTGGACTACTTTTCCTACTAGAGAAATAGAGAAGAATTAAGAAACACAGGAAGAAGAGTAAGAGAATAGAGAAGATAAATTTTCTAGACTTTATTTCTATAATCTTGAGTCTTACTTTTGTCCTATTAGATCTTAGGAAATATTTATTGATGTTCTTTTGTAGTACTTTCTGAATCTAGTTTCTTCCTAAGCTAATTTTATAGTAGAGAGGAATAAGAAATTTATAACTAGAAGATTATCCATGTACTACACAATAAATTGATCATATAAAATAGATAAAAATGGACAAGCTAGAGCTAGCTCAATCAATATATAAATTCTTCACACTATCACTGCTATGATAAAAGAATTAAGTAGCGATTATAGCAATATAGGGCCTTCTTGTTCAGAATTCTTCTACTTAGGTATTATGAATTTCTAAATCGTACTCTAGTCTTTTTCATCTCTAATTCCTTCTCTTTTTACTAAGTTCATTAATAGATTTACTATTTTCATTCTCTTTTTCTAGTGCCACTTTTTTAATTTTAATTCTCCTTTTTTCTTCTAAAGTAAAGATTCTTAGATTAAAAATTTACTATTACCTAGACTATACTTCAACTTAGGAAATATTATGTTTTATATTACAACATTGATTGTTCCTCTTAAGTTTTAGAGTAAACACTTCTTCCATATCAACAGATATGAGTTATTTCTATACTATCTGGATAGCTTTATAAACTAGAACCAAAGCAGGATTTAGAAAGAAAATACAATGATGCAATCCATAAAAAGCCAACAAAAAATCTCTATTCAACACTTAGTTTAGATAAGTTGATAACTATAACAACGATTGGCGAGAAAGGAAATAAAGAGAGGCATCCTAGACCAAAAGAAATTTAACTATTCTTCCTCTTCTCATCTCTAAGAATCTTATTAATCTTACCACCAGTATACCCTAGCAAGGATATAGAATCTATTTCCTGTACTATATTACCTTCTATTCTATTCCACATTCTTTCACTAATATTTTTAGGAAGATAACCTCTTTCATAATCCTCTGTATTGGCATAGTAATCACCAATCAGAGTGATACAAGCACAGATAAAGATAAATTTACACACAAGTTAAATATTAATCAATAATCTCTCCTTTTCTAAGTATCTTTTTATAACCTAGATATTACTTACTATACTTTTAAACCCAAGATTGGTTCTTCTTCTATCCTATCTTCTATCTTCTCCTCTATTATTACTTCCTGTGATTTAGAAGAGAAAAGATCTCCCTCTGATTCCTCTTTCTTCTCCTCTTTTTGCTCCAATTCAATCTTCTGGGTTGTATCTTGATTGCTATTCCGAACTGATTCTAAGTAGGAGAAATGGGAATTCTTTCTCTCTAATTCCTCTCTCATTCTCCTTATTTCTTCTCTAGCTAGAATAAGCTCATTTTCTTTCTCTACTAATTCCTCTTCTGCATTAGACCAATTACTATAATAGAAATCCTGTAGACCCTTAGCAGCCTTTATATGAAGCTTAATAAGATCCTTCATAACTCTATCTTGTTCCTTCTCTAGTAAATCGTAATATTGCTTTTGCCACCAATTAGAGGAGTCCTGTTGTATCTTAACTTCTTTCTTTAGCTTAGCATTCTCTTCAAGTAATAGATCTGTATCAAATCTTATTGTTTGAATGGCTATAGACTTCTTCTCTGGAACAACATTAAGCATTTTTAATCTTTAATTTTACTTGAGAAGAAAGATTTTTCTCTTCTACTACTGTTAAACCAGAAATTAAAATATCAGTTACTAGTTCCATCCAGGATGGACGAGTCATTGTTCTAGCCTTTAACCTCTATCTTTCAAATTAAAAATCTATTCGCTAATAAACTCTTAAAACTACTCAATAGTGAGTAATTTGCTCAGTGTTCTTCCTATTACTAGAATTCCTTTTTAAGTTTATAATTGGTTATATTAAGTACATTTATTATTTTTAAACTACTAGAAAATTCTTAACAGAATACAGAGACAATCACCCAAAGCTTAATGAAAATAAAAAGGAAAAAGAGTAGTAGAGGTGGTAAATTCTCCCTAATTTTCATAGGCTTTGGCTGTTCTATTCTTACTTATTTCTTTATGAAGAAGAAATCTAAAACAGAACCTACAACAATGATAGATAGGATCACCTCTTCTTTAGAGGACATAAAGCAGAAGAAAATTGAGCTACTTAGTAAGATATCAGAGGAATTAAAGGTACTACCACCACAATATCATCTACACTTAATTCCAACAGGATCATGGATTAAGAAAATAATAGAACCAGAAATGGAACCAGCCCTATTAGATAGAGAAACCACTATTGAAGATGTAGATAAAGTAATAGAGAGTTTAAACTTCGAAACATTGGATATAAAACAGAAAGAATATAGATTAAGAAGAGAGGAATTTCTTAGGGAAAAGTTGAATGACCTAATAAAACTAGAGGAATCATGCATTAATCAGATTAAGTCTAAGATAAGATCTCATAGCCTAAATATTATATTTGATCCTAGTAGTTACTCTATTTCACAAATTTTTATAGATAAAAATGATTCAGAAGAAACTAAGAAAGCCAAGAAGGAATTGGAAATCTTAGTAGGAAATTTAGAAATACTTAAGACATATATTGTCCTTTTCAACATAGAGATTGCTAGAGTAAGATTTGTAGAAAGTGAAATATTTGATGATAAAGCAATGTTTGTTGTATCTGCTATTCTTATTCTAATCATAGCAAAATTCGCAGTAGGAATAGATGATAGTTCTGGTAAGATTGAGAGCCTAGGAGGAGAGTCCATTGGTTATAAGATCCTTGCTTTTGTTATTTTTCCAATAATACTTCCATTCCTTTATTGGAAAGCAATGAATAGCTGTACTAAAGAGGAGATTAAGGCTTTTGAAGAGATTAGGAGAAAGTATCAAGATTCTTTAATCAATATATGATTTTAGTAGAAGTATAGGAGAAATAATTTATGTCACAGAAGATAAACAATAAAAGTAGTCTTTCTCTTCTTTCTATATTAAGGAGAGAAATACCCTATACCTGTTTAACTTTAATTCTTATAATGATCTCTCTTCATTATTTACCACTATTCAAAGATCATATAGATAAATATTCTGACTATTACAGTCTGAATAAAGATTCTAATCTACATAAAATTTCCTTTATCACTAAGGCTTTTCTACATGCAGACTTGAGTCATTTATATGGTAATGTTTTCTCTCTTCTTCTGTCTGGTGGTGGAGTAGAATATCTATTAAAAAAGAGATATGGTAATGGGAGAGGAATCTTCTGCTTTATTTGTTATTTCTTCCTTAGTAGCTGGATAATTAGTCAGCAATACTACAATTTAGTTTTCAAGGAAACTCCTTCTGATTTCTTTTCTATTCCAGTAGTAAAAAAACCTAACACTAGTGCAATTGGAGCTTCAGGTGTCATTTCTTGCTTATCTACTTTCTATCTTGTATTACTAGCAAAAGAGAGGATAGAAAAGATGTCTCGTTCAGAAATCCTACTCCATAAGATCCGAGTGAGCTTCATTATCCTAGGATTAGTAGCAGAGTTAGCAGTTACAGTAGCTAAACAACAGTACTATAGAGAAGCTTACTATAGTAATATAGAACCAAAGTTAGTATCAATTGAATTGGAAAGAATAAATCATCTTGTTCATTGTCTTGGCTTCCTTGATGGACTTTCTATTCTCCCTTTAATAAATAGTCTCTTTTCCCTAAGTAATAAGAAAGGTTCCTAACCTAAGGATAGAGAAAGATTCAAAATGCTTTCTCTATAGCAAATTCTCTCCATAATAGAGATAAGAATATCCTTTGCTAGATATTCGTTGGTTAGAAGCGGTGAACAAGAATACAAAAGATAGAGCAATTAGAAGACTCCTTATTTCCTTTCTTCTATTCCTTTTCTTCTAATCTTTTTAAATCTAGCACAAGAATTTTTTAGAAAACCATGAAAAAGCTTAGATTCAAACAGAAGAAGGAAAGCAATAAACTTCTCCTAGCCTCTATCCTGTTCTTTCCTACTCTGGGACTAGTAGCCTATAATTACCAGTCTAAATCGAAGAAAGAAAGAATAGAAAAGAGAAAGGGAACAATTATTCCTTCTAAGGGAGACCAACTAAAACAAGATTCTTCTAAACTAATTCCTTCTAAAGTAGAAACTTCAACTCTATTTAATTCCTCTAAGGAGTTTGCAAAGAAGCACTACGGTAAGGGATTACTAGGTCTAGGAGGAGTCGTCTTTGTTTATTTTCTCTATTCAACAAAGAAGCTAAAAGAGAAGAAGAAGGAAATAGAGAAAGCTAGACTAGAAAACATTAGGAATAATCCAAACAAAGAGGAGGAGGAAAAACTAGTTAAGCTTTTCTCTAGTTATCTAGTTAATATTGTTTTTGAATTAACAAAACTTAGCAAATTAAGATATACTCCGATTTCCTATCTCATATATGAAGAAGGGTTTAGAAGATCTCTCCTTAATAATTTATTTAGTCTCCTTCAGCATATGAAAGAAAGAGATTCTAAAAAATGGATGAAATGGACTATCTCTCATTACGATGTTGCTAAAGAAATAGCAAGATATATTATGAACTATATTGTGTTTAATTATGTAGAAAAAGAGGAATGGAATAAGTATTTAGATTTTTCTATTCTAAATAGTGGAATAGAAGATTTAGCTAATGAGATTAGCAAGTATCCTCTCTTTAGAGATTACATTATTGGTAAGGAGATAGAGGATAGTAGATGTTATTACTATGACGGTATTCATAATCTCATGGAAAAAGGCATTATGGAACAAGAAATAAAGGCCTACGATCAGAAGATAAAAGAAATAGTGGATTCCTTTAATGAAGAAGAAGGAGCCTATTATCAAGCAATGCTAAAATGGGATAGAAGAACAAAAATAGTGACCTACAGTATCAGAACTAGTCTAGAATTAGCTAAGGAAGCAAAAAGACTTAAGAAAGCCTTTGAAATAATAGAATTCAATCAAAAAAGAAATGGAAGTCAGGAGAATCATCTAGCTGATCCTTATAACCTAGATGTAAAGCTTCATCTGATAGCTGATAATCTTATGAATAAAACTATCTATAATCTCTATCTAACCTATAGAAAGAATAGAAAACCTATTAATCCTCAACCTCAATCTGCTCCCTCTACAAACAACATCAACAATCAAAATAACAACAACAACAACAATAACAACAACAATATTAAGAATCAAAATCAAGATAACACTCAACATCTAAATCCCTCTCCTCAGACCTCCAATCCTCAATCTGTGGTAGTGGTAGTTGATGAAGAAGATCATTCTGATAATGATGGAGATGATAATCATTCTAATCACTCCCATAACTCAAATCACTCTATACATACAGCTACTCCTGCTCCCTCACCACAGCTAGAGGAGTTCTAGAAGGAATGAACCTAGAAATCAATGAAGAATCTCCTTCTAAATCTAGAAAGAGAGGAAATCTAGCAAAAGAGAAGGAGAGATTAGATCTATTCTAAAAGCTTCTAAGTTTATTCCTTTAGTTTAGATTAGAATATTGATTATTCTTCTATCTTCTCCTCTTCTCTTCCAGGTTCTTCAGAAGCTTCTCTGCTCTCCTCTCCATTCTTTCTGTTACTTAGAATTAGGTAAGCAGCTCTGAGATCTTCTATTTCCTTCTCCTTCTGACTAATAGCTCTTTTCATCATTTGATGACCAAAATCCTTTAATCTTATCTGTTTCTTAAGTTCTGCATTATCTTTTTTAAGTTCTTCATTATCAGATGATAGTCTTTCTATAGTCCTATCCTTTGATATTGATTCTTGCTTTATTTTCTCCAACTCATTTTTAAGTTTCTGTATCTCTACAAGAGCTTTATTATGTAGTAAACGTTCCTTATCGTAAGAAGAAGCACGATTGGCTAAATTTTTGTTTTGATTTATTACTACTGACAATCGACTATCCAGTCTACTACACTTTTCTCTCCAGTTCTTAATAAGAGCCTTCTTCTCCTCTATTTCCCATTCATATTTAGCCGTTAAGTTATTAATGGTCTTAATGCTATCACTTAGCTCCAACCTTTGAGATTCTATCCTCTTAATAAAGGAGTAATTTTGTTGCTCTTCCTCAATTACTCTTTCAGCCATAATAGCTCCCAGTTTTTCTGCTGCTGAGTATTTAGATCCTAGTTCCTCTATTTTCTCTTGAAACAGTTCATTAGCATCCTTAACACGAACACATCTTATCAATTGATTACCTGTTTGTATTACTATTTGCTTATCTGATGGAATAATATTGAACATTGCTTTTGTTGAACCTTGATTCTAGAGGAAAAGTACTCTAAAGCTAGAAGAAAACCTAGACTTATGGTGAATTATTTTTTTTCTATAAATATATAACTAATCCTTTGTCTAGCTAGTCTTTGATCTTATAACGTCTATCAAAATAGGAAGTTAATCTCTTATAGAGTGGGACTTCTTTCTTGTCCTCTAGAATTAGGAAGCCGGCTTTCGCTAATTCCTTTATTCCTCTCTTTCTTATGTTAATTGCAGCATTATGATCCTTATGAAGCCTACCCTTATTATCACAGTAAGAACAATAGAAGAATTCTCTTTTATCTCTTCTATAGTAATCTATATCTATCTCTCCACATTGAGAACAGGATTGAGAAGTATACCTAGGATCAATCGTTAATAATATTGATTCTACTTTCTTAGCTTCCTCTTCTAGAACCTTAATAAAGATAAGGAAATCAATAGTTTTCTCTTGGCTTCTAACTTTCTGTGAAAGATTCTCTATTACTATTATCTTATAGTCAGCTAGAAGAGCTCTACTCAAACTTTGCGCTTTCCATTTAGGAAGACAATATTCAGGAAGGTTTACATAATTAAAACCTGCTGTTCTTCCTTCACTATCCCAGTAGAGATTGAGAAATCCAGCCCTACTATCTCTTCTAATGCAATAACCTTTAAAGAAGATAATCTCAGCTTTTCAATTGTTTTCTTTTCTTTTTGCTCAAGATAAAGGCCTAGGCCAAGTAGAAAGATAAAGAATCCAAGTATTATCTCTGCAGCTTGCATTCTAAGATTATAATAGATTTCTTCTTTATAAGATTCTCTTGTAGATCTACCTTGTAAAGCTAATTCAGTTCCTTTAGTTGAACAGTAGGAAAAGGAGAGATCCTAGGTTAGGTGATAGAAGTAAGATTAGAAAGTTTCTATCAAATTAAAAGGAAGATTATTGATTTTACTATAAAAAAGTAAGCTACTATATCCTGAACAAAGTAGGAGGTAGAAGCTATTGAAGGATCTCAAATTTAATCTCTATCAATTAGAACTAACTTCCTCTCTAAGAATTTACTCTAATATGTTCCTCCTTCTCCTCAAGTTAACATCCTCATACCATTTATCTTCTTGTCCAGGAGTAATTCTTCTAATTTTTTTATACGATACATTAGATTTAATAGATAGAAAACAAATCCATGAGTCATCTTTCCTATCTTTATTCTAATTTTGTTTAAGGATTCTGCTTGACTTATAGATCTTCCCCTAATTCTAATACTCTCCTTCTCTATTTTCTCAAGACGAGTATCTAAAGCTACTATCTTCTTCTCTATTTTAGAAATAGACTCTCCAACTATCTTACAGACTTCAGAGATAAGTTCTTCCATTCTCCTTTCAAGTCTTTCTGGTAGTTCCTCTACTGTTAAGTTCCCATCCTTCTTCTTTCCCGGAATCTCATTTAAAAGAACAATATAGAGAATAAGACTCCACATTGTTAGACTAGCTATAGTTCCAAAGAGAATTTGATCATCATTAAAGCAATCAGACTTCTTCTTTACTTCCTGTTCTACTTCCTGTTGTAGATCTTTTTCCTCTATTTTAGTTTCAATCGTGCTTTCCCTAGACCTTATTATAGAAGTAGCAGCAAAGAGAAGAAAAGCTAGTATTGTTAATCCTAAAGTAACTATTATTCCTCTATTAGAAAATATCTCCTTTTTTATTGCTTTACTCACTCCTTTTAGCCTCTTTTCATCTTTGAGAGATCATCATATATCTCTCTTTCAATTCTCTTAAAGAAATACTATTCTATCTACTCACAGGAAGCTCCAAAAGAGTATTCATAATAGTATTGATAGTTATCTCATATTTTCTTCTATTTTGTTCTTTATTTGCATCTCTCTCCACATACTAGTTCAATAGTAGATTATTATTTTGTCTATTCCTTCTCCTCTCCTTAAGACTATTCATTTCCTTCTTATTTTTTATATTAATCAGAATAGTAATAACAATAATCATTAATAGGATCAGCTGTAATATGGTTTGTTGCCCTAGAATGGGAATCTTAATCTCAACTTTACTACCATCCATTCTTTCTTCTATATATTTCTTCTCTCCTACTTGGAGATAAGTTCTATAGTAGGCATAACCAGAAAGAGCTACTGGAGCTAAATATATAACTCCTTCC
>Ga0224712_10000163_pt1 | contig 11336 bp, 9 predicted proteins | sample DielMetaTC5pm2_FD_171474 | JGI IMG/M metagenome (GOLD analysis project Ga0224712, IMG submission 171474) | Corn rhizosphere microbial communities from Kellogg Biological Station, Michigan, USA - Diel MetaT C5pm-2 (Metagenome Metatranscriptome)... | ecosystem: Host-associated > Plants > Roots >...
CATTTCCGGCAGCGGGATGAAGGGAGCGAACAGTTGGCCAGCACTCTGCGGTCGCTTCGGCGCCGCATCCTGACCCCCAGCCTCTCCGAGACCAAACTCTCCGTACGCGGCTTCTATGAGAAGAACGACGTCGCACGGGAAACCCTGGAGACGGTCGGCCGCTCCTTCTTGGAGGGTTACGGCCTCGCCGCCGAAGCCCGCACCCCGGAGGAGCCGGAACAAGCACTCGAGTCCATACCGCGCCAGTACCGCGGGTTCGCCTACGAAGGCGCCGCGATGGGGTTCGCCGTATTGGACGCCCTCCCGTTCGGCGGCGGTGGTCGCGCCATCGCCTTCCTGAACGGCTACGCGCGCAACCACTCCTACATGATCTACGTCGGCGCCGGCTGGGCCCTGGCCCGCGTCCCGAAGTTCCGCTGGTCCAAGCTGGAGCTCGGCGACCCGCTGCTGCGCTGGCTGATGCTCGACGGCTACGGGTTCCACCAGGCCTACTTCAAGACCGCGGACTACGTCCACGGGCAGAAGCAGGAGAGCGCCGACTTCCCCTGGGAGGACTACGGCGCCTCCTGGTACAAGAACCGCGTCATCGACCAGGGCATCGGCCGCGCGATGTGGTTCGTCTGCGGCACCGACGCCATGCGCGTGGCCGACACCTTCGACGGGTTCGCCAAGGAACGCCACGCCGACCTGTGGAGCGGGGCCGGTCTGGCCGCGACCTACGCCGGCGGCGTGGAGGAGTCCGAGCTGCGGGCGTTCCTCGGCCGGGCCGGCGTCAACGCGCCGTACCTGGCTCAGGGCTCCGCGTTCGGCGCCACCGCACGGGTCGAGGCGGGCCTGACGATCGAGCACACCGGGATCGCCTCGCAGGTGTTCTGCGAGATGACGCCGGAAGAGGTGTCACGGCTGTGCGCCCAGACCCGGCCGCCGGCGGTCATCGAGACCGAGGAGACCCCGGGCGTGCCGTCGTACGAGGTCTGGCGGCAGCGGATCGCCGCCGCCTTCGGTGCGGAGATCGTGGTATGACCCTCACCGCGCCGCCCCAGGTCCAGACGCACCTCCCCGGACCGCCGCGCATCGCCACGCTGAACCTGCTGCGCCGGATGGCACGGGACCGGCTGGACGTGATGACCACGGTGTCCCGGCGCTACGGCGACGCCGTGAAGCTGCCGCTGGGCCCCAAGCAGATGCTCTTCTTCAACCACCCCGACCACGCCAAGCACATCCTGGCCGACAACCCGGGCAACTACCTGAAGGGCATCGGCCTCGTGCACGCCCGCAAGGCGCTCGGCGAGGGGCTGCTGACCAGTGAGGGCGAGGTGTGGAAGGCGCAGCGCAAGGTCATCCAGCCGGCCTTCCAGGCCAAGCGGATCGCGGCCAAGACCGAGGTGATCGCCGCCGAGGCGGCCGCCATGGTCGAGCGCCTGCGCCGGCACTCCGGCGGCGGTCCGATCGACGTCCGCGCGGAGATGACCGGGCTGACGCTCGGCGTCCTGGGCCGGGCGCTGCTGGAGACCGACCTGGGCGTCTTCGAGAACATCGGAGAGTCCTTCGAGGCCGTCCAGGACCAGGCCATCTTCGAGATGATGACGCTCAGCTCGGTGCCGCAGTGGGTCCCGCTGCCCAAGCAGCTGCGGTTCCGCAAGGCCCGCGCCGAGCTGGACCGGATCGTCGCCGAACTGGCCGCCGACCGCTCGGCGCACCCGACCGAGTCCGGCGATGACATCATGTCCCGGCTGATCGCCCAGGCCGGCAACGACCCCAACGACCCGGTGGCCCGGGCCCGGATGCGCGATGAGATGGTCACGCTGCTGCTGGCCGGGCACGAGACCACCGCCAGCACCCTGAGCTGGACCTTCCATCTGCTCAGCGGGCACCCCGAGGTCTGGGAGCGCCTGCACGCCGAGGCCACCGAGGTGCTCGGCGACGGGCCGATCACCTACGAGCACCTGCACGGGCTCACCTACACCAACATGGTGATCCAGGAGGTGATGCGGCTGTACCCGGCGGTGTGGCTGCTGCCGCGCGAGGCCGCCGGGGACGACGTCGTCGGCGGGTACCACGTGCCGGCCGGCTCCGACGTCCTGCTGTGCCCGTACACCCTGCACCGGCACCCGGACTTCTGGGACCGCCCGGACGAGTTCGACCCGGACCGCTTCGACACCAAGCGCGCGGCCACCCGGCCGCGGTACGCCTACATCCCGTTCGGCGCCGGCCCGCGGGTGTGCGTCGGCAGCAGCCTGGGCCTGATCGAGGCGGCCGTCGTCACCGCGACCGTGGTGCGCGCGCTGAAGCTGACGACCGTGCCCGGCTACAAGGTGCGCGGCGAGCCGATGCTCACCCTGCGGGTGCGCGGCGGCCTTCCGATGACGGTGGCTGAAGTCTGATGACCTGGCATTAGCTCCGTCACGGACACAGAGAGCTTCCCCGGCGCGCGGCCGCGCGCCGGGGGGCGAATAAGAGGAAGGTTCTATGCGAGGAACACTGGTAAGGGCGGGCCTGCGCGATCTTTCGACGGTGCAGGTCCGCCATGTCGGCGCGGTGAAGTACCGCAAGGCCGACGGACAGCTGGCCCGCTTGTACCGAGAGGTCGAGCGGGATTTCGGCGTTCTGGCGCCGCCGCTGATCCTGCACGCGCCGGCACCCGATGTGCTGGCGGCGGTGTGGCTGATGCTGCGCGAGACGCTGCTGGTGCCAGGTTCGGTCCCCCGGGTGGACAAGGAGGCGGTCTGCGCAGCCGTCTCGTTGGCCAACGAGTGCCCGTTCTGTGTCACCATCCACACCTCGATGGTCGCCGACCTGGTCGGCTACCGCGAGGACGTCATCAACGACCCGGCGGCGCGGGCCGCCTCGGACTGGGCCGCCTCCTGGTCCGGCGGCGGCGCGGTGACGCCCGTCAGCCCGGAGCAGGCCCCTGAGATGGTCGGCACCGCGGTCACCCTGGAATACCTGAACCGCATGGTGAACATCTTCCTGGGTGAGGCTCCGCTGCCGCCGTTCGCGCCGTCGGCGGTCCTGGCCCTGGTGCGGCCGGTGCTGGTCCGGCTGATGAAGAGTGCCGCGCGGCACGAACCCAGACCGGGCGCCGTGCTCGATCTGCTGCCGGCGGCTGAGCTGCCGGCAGATCTACGCTGGGCCGAGCCGAACGCTCCGATCGCCGAGGCGTTCGCCCGGGCCTCGGCCGCGATCGAGGCGGCCGGCGAGCGCTCGGTCCCGGCCGAGGTTCGCGAGTTGGTCCGGGAACAGCTTGCCAAGTACGACGGCAAGTCGCCGGGCCTGAGCCGGGCGTGGGTCGAGGAGGCCATCGCCGGTCTGCCGGAGGGTTCCCGGGCCGCCGGGCGGCTGGCGCTGCTGACCGCGCTGGCCTCCTATCAGGTCGACGACCAGGCGATCCAGGAGTTCCGGAGCAGCGATCCGACCGACACCGGGCTCATCGAGCTCACCGCGTGGTCGGCACTGACCGCGGCCCGGTTCACCGGGCTCCGGATGCCCGTGGCAAATAAGGGGTCGGATACCGATTCCTTTCGGGGCGAATCCCGGTCGGTATGAGTGAACCGGGGCGGACCGACTCCGGGCCGGGATAACGCGGTCCGCCCCGGGACTCACGACGGTGAGCTCCCACTCGCCCGGACCCCCGGAGGATTCATGGTCGGCACCACGACAGCCGCCGAAATCAGTTATCTTATAGGCGATGTCAGCACTGGAGACGACCCAGCGCCCCGGGGCGTGAGCATGCCGGTTCCCGACGACTTCGCGAGCCTGTCCGAGTCCTATCGGCCCGAGCTGCTGGCCTACTGTTACCGGATGCTCGGCTCGATCCACGACGCCGAGGACCTGGTCCAGGAGACCTACCTGCGCGCCTGGCGCGCCTTCGAGGGCTTCGAGGGCCGCGCCTCGGTGCGCACCTGGCTGTACCGGATCGCCACGAACGCCTGTCTGAACGCCCTGGACAGCCGCAAGCGCCGGGTGCTGCCCACGGACCTGACCGAGCCCAGCCGGACCCCCGAGGCCCCGCCGGCGCCGCCGCCGGCCGAGGTGGCCTGGCTGCAGCCGATCCCGGACGCGCTGTTCGGCTCGCCGGCCGGCGACCCGGCGGCGATCGTGGCCGCCCGCAGCAGCCTGCGCCTGGCCCTGGTGGCCGCGCTCCAGTGCCTGCCGGCCAAGCAGCGCGCGGTGTTCATCCTGCGCGAGGCGTTGTCGCTGCCGGCCACCGAGGTCGCCGAGCTGCTGGACACCAGTGTGCCGGCGGTCAAGAGCGCGCTGCAGCGGGCCCGGGCCCAGCTGGACGAGGCGGCCCCGGCCGAGGAGGAGGTCGCCGAGCCCGGCGACCCGCAGGTGCGGGCGCTGCTGGACCGGTTCGTGGCGGCCTTCGACTCCGGCGACGTCGGGGCGCTGGTGATGCTGCTGACCAAGGACGTGGTCCTGGAGATGCCGCCGACGCCGTCCTGGTTCGCCGGGGTCGACGCCGTCGCCCGGGTCTACAGCGCGCACGTGTTCAACCCGCCGGGCATGTTCCGGCTGCTGGCCACCGCGGCCAACGGCCAGCCCGCGTACGGCGTCTACCACCGCGGCGAGGACGGGGTCTACCGGGCCTACGCGGTCATGGTGCTCACTCTGGCCGGCGCGCCGGCGGACGGAGCCGAGGGTCCAGGAGTCGGCCGGATCTCGATGTTCCCGGATCCGGACCTGATCAAGACCTTCGCTCTGCCGCCGGTGCACCCGGGCCAGGGTGACGCGGAATGCTGAGCGCGCCCGGCCAGTCCCTGCTCGAAGACGCGGTGGCCTTCGCGATCGAGGCGGTGCAGTCGGTTCCGGCCGACCGCCTGTTGGCCCCCACGCCGTGCCGGGACTGGACGCTGCTGGATCTGTTGGTGCACGCGACCGACTCGCTCGGGGTGATCGCGGACTGCATGAAGTCCGCGCAGGTGCGCCCGGAGCCGACGGCGATCGGTGACCCGCGGACCGTCGCCCCCGATTTCTGCGACCGGGCCCGCGCCGTGCTGGACCAACTCCGCGACCCCACGGAATCGGTGATGGCCGATCCCATCGAGATCGGGGATCTGCCGTTGTGTGCCGACCTGCTGGCGGAGACCATCGCCATGGATCTGGCCGTGCACGGATGGGACGTGGAACGGGCCTGCGGTCACCGCCGCCAGATCCCGGCCCCGCTGGCCGTCGGGCTGCTGGAGGCCTCGCACCGGGTGGTGGGCGAGGATCTCAGACCTCTGCTGTTCGCACCGGCGATCCCGGTGCCGGCCGGCGCCGAGCCGGGCGACCGCCTGGTGGCCTTCCTCGGCCGCGATCCCGACCAGTGACCCACCGGTTCCCACCCGCGTTCGGTGATCCGGGCCCGGTGGCGGGCCCGGACCCTCAGTACGACGGCGTGGAGTACGACGGGGTCGCGGCGAGCTGCTGGCGGACCGGGACAGTGCGGCTGTCCAGCTCCGGCAGGACCAACAGGATCGGCAGGTCCAGCAGGTTCGCCGGCCGGGTGTCGATGTTCAGCTCCAGGCTGCGGTCGTTACGCACGGCACGGGTCTCGGCCGAGCCGACGTACAGCGGACTGCGCTTCCACGGGCTGGGGTCCAGGTCGTTGACCGCGACCACCGCGGCCCGCAGGAACACCTGGCCCTCCGGCACCGCGTCCAGCCGGTAGGGGCCCGAGCCCTCCAGGACGTCGCACGCGCTGGGCAGGCCCTGCGCGATCGGGTCCTTGAACGCCCCGACGTACACCCGCACCGGTTGCGAGACCGCCGCCGGCAGGCTCACCCAGCCGCAGATCGCGCCGACGCGCTTGCCCTCGGCCGGCATCGAGAACGGGGTCAGGGCCAGGACACCCTCCTGGGACAACGCCCGGTAGCGGGCCGGCGAGACGCCGACGCTCTGGGTGAAGCGGCTGGTGAAGGTCCCCAGACTGTTGTATCCGACCATGTAGGAGATCTCGGTGACGCTCGAGGAGGTCTCCAGCAGCAGGCCCTTCGCCTTGGCCAGCCGCACCGCGGTCAGGAAGCGGCCCGGCGAGGTGCCGGTGAACGCCCGGAAGACCCGGGAGAAGTAGAACTTGCTGAGAATGGCCGCGTCCGCCAGGTCGGCCAGCGAAAGCGGTTCGTGATAACGCCTCCACATCGTGTCGATCGCACGCTCTACAGCTTCTCGCACGACGGTGCCTCCAAGTCATATGCCGGGCCGGTCTGTCGCAGCGCCTTTCCTTCAGAGCTGGTGCGCCTGGAACATCGACGGAAATGATCAGATCCGCCCCGTGCCGGGGCGCTTCTATCGGTCCAGTTGACGTGCGAAATAGTAATCGATACAAGCACGCAGGGCAATGTTTTTGCCTTTGATCTAGACTTCGTTAAATGCCGCCGGGCTGCTGCCATTCCGCGGGTGCCCCCCTCGTGTCCCCCAGGTTAATTTCCCTGGTCAGGACCCTCATCTTAGCCGGGTGTCGGCGGCGTCTCGACGGGCGAACCACTGCCGAGAAGAGCAGCCTGAAAGAAGCCAACGACGCCAGCCGTTGATTCCCCTGAAGCAGATCCACCTCAATTTAGCCGTGAGGTTAACCCACAAAGAAAACCAGCGGCGGGCATCAGTTCGGCGATTATGTTGAATGTTTCACCACAGGGCGGGTTCTTGGGGACACCGCGCCCCGGCGACGCCGCCCGCGGTGCCGGCGAGCGCGGCCGGGGGCGCTACAGCTTCTTCACCCCCGACCCGTTGAGCAGGTGGGCGCCGGCCGCGTCCGCCTTGTCCGCCTGCAGCAGGCCGACCAGGGCCGCGCCGGTGTTCTCCGGGGTGACCAGCGGGCCCAGCTTGGCCACGTGCTCGGCCTCGGTGACCCCGGCCCGGGCGGCGTAGGCCTGGATCGCCGCGCGACCCAGGGACGTCTCCGGGGTGATCCAGGGCAGCACGGTGCTGAAGGTCAGGTCCAGACCGTCGCGGTCGGCCTCGCCCTGGGCGTAGGCGGCGAGGTACTTCTGCATGGCCTTGGCGCCGGCGTAGCCGCCGGACAGCGGCGAGCCGTTCATGATGGCGCCGCTGCTGACCACGACCACCCGGCTGCCGGGCTTGAGCGGCTTCAGCAGCGCCTCGCGCAGCCAGTGGAAGGAGATCTGCACGTCGTTCTCCCAGACGGCGGAGAACGTCTCCCAGGTCTGGTCCTGGATCGGGGCCATCTTCGGGGACGCGCCGGCAACCAGCACCAGCAGGTCCGGGTCGTGCTTGCGCATCAGGTCCGCGGCCACCGCCGGGTCGGCGGCGTCGGCGGCGTGCACCTCGATCGGCTTGCCGGTGCTCTCCGGAGCCGCGCCACCGGTCCGCGACACCGCCACCACCTCGGCCCCGGCCTCGGCCAGCGCCACCGCCACCCCGCGGCCCAGGCCCCGGCTGGCTCCGACCACGACCGCCTTCTTGCCGGCCAGATCGCCCATGGCTCCTCCTAGATTCAGCTTGATCCAGCTTGTCTTCCGGCGCCGGCGCGGGGCCGGCCGTGTTGCTATATCAGTACTCTTGTATCAGGATTCTGTTCTGAAACGGTGGCGGCGGGGCAACTTCGCGCCCACTGGCGCCACGCAGCACGCGGTGCGCGGCGGAGGCGATGCCCCGCCGCGCGCCGTGTGTACTCCCGTGCCCCCGGCCCTGCGGCAAGCCAGGGGCACGACGGGCGGCCGGGGCCGCCCGTCGTGGAGATAGACCGGGCCGGCCGCCGAAAGGAATCGCCCCTCCGGCGCGGATCACCCGATCAGAGCAGGCCTCAGGCCTGGAACCGGGTGCCGTTCCAGAAGTTGGCCCCGGGCCCGGTGGCCTCGGTGTCGTAGCGGTCCTTGTAGCGCCACCAGTCCCAGGGGTGCTCCAGGGTGTCCTCCTGGCGGCCGAGATGGGTGATGTCGAGGTAGTTGTAGAAGTTCTTGAAGATCTCCCCGCCCCGGTCATAGATCGAATAGGTGTGGAAGACCTCCTCGCCGTCCCGGATGAACGAGCTCACCCCGGGCGACTCGCCGAGTTCGCTGCTGACCTCGTAGTCGTAGTTGAAATCGGAGCCGAAGGAGGAGTACCAGGGGTACTTCCAGCCCATCCGCTCCTTGAACGCCTCCAGCTTGGCCAGCGGGGCCCGCGAGACCAGCACGAAGGTGGTGTCCCGGGCCCAGATGTGGGCCAGCTCGCCGACGCTGTCGGTCTGCATCGAGCAGCCGATGCAGCCCTCGTCGGCGTCCGGCTCGAACATGAAGTGCCGCACGATGAGCTGCCGCCGGCCCTCGAACAGGTCCACCAGGCGCAGCTGCCCGGTCGGCCCGGTGAAGCGGTAGTCCTTCTCCACCCGGACCATCGGCAGCTTCTGCCGCTCAGCGTTGATCATGTCGCGGGCCTGGGTGACGGCCTTCTCCTTCTCCAGAAGGGCCTTGCGCGCCACCAGCCATTCTTCGCGCGACACGACTTCAGGTAGATCCATCCCTTGCTCTCCTCAAGCGTCGGGCGAACGGTCCCGCTCGTCGGTTCCGTCCCCTTTTGAGGCTGCCAAGAAAACCCCTATTGCGCCTACTTCGAGATTGGCGTTTTCAGTACACTGCCGACCACCTGGTTCACCATGGCGAACGCCCCGTCCCGGCGGATTGCGGAACGGGGCGCAGGAAGGTGGCAAAGCACTGTCAGCCTATTGAGCCGCGGTGCCCGCCTCCTTGAGCGTCCGGCGTTGGATCTTCCCGACCGGGGTGCGGGGGATGGCGTCGATGAACTCGACCCGCCGGATCTTCTTGTAGGGCGCGACGCGCTCGGCGACGAAGGCCATGATCTGCTCGGCCGAAGCCTCGCTGCCGTTCTTGGCCACCACGAAGGCCTTGGGGATCTCGCTGGCCTCCTCGTCGGGCACGCCGACCACGGCGGCGTCGGCGACGCCCGGATGCGTCATCAGGACCGCCTCCAGCTCCACCGGCGAGACCTGCTGGCCCTTGTACTTGATCAACTCCTTGATCCGGTCGACCAGGTACAGCTGGCCGTCCGGACCGACGTGGCCGAGGTCGCCGGAGTGCAGGAAGCCGTCGGGCTCCAGCACCTGCCGGGTCGCCTCCTCGGCGTTCAGGTACCCCTTCATCACGTGCGCGCCGCGGATCAGCACCTCGCCGTCCTGCCCCGGCCCGAGGGCCGCGCCGGTCGTGGTGTCGACGACCTTGAACTCGACACCGGGCGAGGCGATCCCGACCGAGCCGTCGCCGTAGTGCTCGGGGGTCTGCATGAAGGACACCAGGCCCTCGGTGAGGCCGTAGCCCTGCCCGATCCGCAGACCCATCCGCGCCCGCACCGCGGCGGCGATCTCCGGGTCCAGCGCGGCACCGCCGGAGACGGCCCCGCGCACCGAGGTCATGTCGTACTGGTCGACCAGCGGGCTGCGCGCCAGCAGCACCGCCATCGTCGGCACGATGTACAGCCGGGTGATGCTGTGCTCCTGGATCGCCCGCAGGTAGCCCTCCGGGTCGAACCGCGGCATGGTGACCAGCGTCGCGCCCTGGACCAGGCTGGCGTTCAGGACCATGATCATGCCGAAGGCGTGGTGGAACGGCGGCACCGCCAGGACCCGCTCGTCCTCCCCCAACGGCGCCACCTCACGGGTGTGCATCACGTTGGCCGCCATGTTGCGGTGCGTCAGCAGCACGCCCTTGGGGTAGCCGGTGCTCCCGCTGGAGTGCAGGATCGTCGAGACGTCGGTGGCCGGCTCGATCGCCGCCCCGGTGCCGTCGGCGGGGTGCGCCAGCAGCTCGGCGAACGGCGTGGTGCCGGGCGCCTCGCCGAAGACGAAGACCTCTTCGACCTTCGTGCCGCCGGTCAGCGCCAGCACCCGCTCGGCGTCGGCCGGGACGGTCACCACGAAGCGCGCGGCGGCCTCGTTCAGGTGGCCGGCCAGGTCCTCCGGGGTGTCCAGCGGGTTCAGCAGCATGACCGCGCCGCCGGCGGCGACAGCGGCGTGGTAGGCGATCGGGTAGGCGGGCCCGTTCGGTGCCAGCATCGCCAGCACCTGACCGCGCCCGAAGCCGCGGGCGCGCAGCGCGGCGGCCGCGCTGTTCACCCCGGCGACCAGGTCCCCATAGGTGTACGACTCCTCGCCGGCCAGATCGACGGCGGCGATCCGCTCGGGGTATTCGCCCGCGCGCCGGAGGATGTAGTCCGTCAGCGAGGTGTCGGGGACCGGGACGGTGGGACGCCCGGTGAAGATCACGAGGCCACTTCCACCCGGTCATAGGTCTTCAGGCCCGGCTGGAAGGCGCGCTTCTCGAACTGCTTGAGCGCCACGTTGATCCACTCGTTGCCGGACAGCCGCGACAGCTCCCACAGCTTGGCCTGGTCGTAGTCGATCGAGGCGGGCAACTCGTGCTGCCGGTTGTGCTCGAAGACCTCCTTGGCCAGGCGCAGCGTGATCGGGTTCTTGTTCACCAGCTTGGCCACGATGGCCTCGGTGGCCTCGTCCAGTTCCTCGGCCGGCACGGCCTTATTGACGAACCCGTACTCGGCGGCCTGCGTCCCGCTGAAGGTGTCGCCGGTCAGGATGTAGTAGAGCGCCTGCTTGCGCTGCAGGTTGTGCGCGGTGGCCCAGGTCGCGCCGCCGGCCGGGAAGATCCCGAAGTTGATCTCCGACAGCCCGAACTTGGCCTTCTCGGAGGTCACCGCGAGGTCGCACAGCCCGGTCAGGAGCACACCGCCGCCGAAGGCCCAGCCGTTGACCTTGGCCACGGTGACCGCGCCGAAGGACTGGACGCGCTGGAACCAGCGCAGGGCGACCAGGTTCGTCTTGTAGAACAACATCGGGTCGTCGAAGGGCCGCAGGAAGCACTCCTCCAGGTCCATGCCGGCGCTGAAGGCGTCCCCCCTGCCGGTGAAGACGACGACCTTCACCTGGTCGTCGGCCTCTATCTCATCCAGCGCCCGGTTGATGTCATGGTGCATCTGGGGGTTCATCGCGTTCTTCTTGTCAGGCCGGTTCAGGTAGACCGTCGCCTTGGGGCCCTCGATGTCGAGGTCGATCGTTTCCAGGCTCAGCATGCCGGAGTCCTCTCATGTCCGTCTCACGGTGGTTCGAGCATCACAGGATCCGGATACACGCTGCTTCTCCCAATTTGCCGTGCGTGCTCAGCGCAGCGCGTCGCTGGAGGCCCGGGGACGGGGAATGACAATGGTCTGCGAACCGTCCGGATCCGGCGGCCGCGGCGCGGTCCACATCCAAACCTCGGCGAAATACAGAGAGGCCAGACCGCGCAGCACGAACATCACCACGGCGCCGGCCCGTGGCCAGAACCCGCGCCGGCCGCCGTCTGCCGTGCCCATCGCCCCACCCCCCGCCGCGGCCTGCGTCCGCC
>Ga0224712_10000164_pt1 | contig 11330 bp, 8 predicted proteins | sample DielMetaTC5pm2_FD_171474 | JGI IMG/M metagenome (GOLD analysis project Ga0224712, IMG submission 171474) | Corn rhizosphere microbial communities from Kellogg Biological Station, Michigan, USA - Diel MetaT C5pm-2 (Metagenome Metatranscriptome)... | ecosystem: Host-associated > Plants > Roots >...
CGTAAAGTGTGAGTTACGCCACATTTGGCAGTCGAACAGCAGAAGCGCCAACGCCTTGGAATCGTGTAAAAAGCCAGAGTTGCGCGGATTGGACGAGAAAGGCCGAAATAGTCCAATCCGAAAGTACTAAGCAAGGGGGCGCACGAGCCAGAGCCTTGCAGTCGCGGGTATAGTTGGCAAGTCGAAATGTTCGAGTACATCTGTTCCAAGTTGGAGCAGGGTTTCACTCCTGGGAGGGAGAGCGCAGAACAGTCTTCCGGTTGTAGCGACGGCTCCCGGATCGTTCGCACTGGCTGCGCTCGCACCATTCGCGCATCAACGCCTGTCGATGACCGAAGCGCCCATCGGGCAGCCTCCGGGCAGGCATCTGGCAGGCGCGCGAACCTCCTCTCAGTGAGCGAGACAAGAGGAGGCGTCGAAGACAGACTCGTCCGACCTACGGCGCAGGCGCCCGATCGCCTGTGTCCAGTGCGGCTTTAGGTTCAGGGAGCCTGCCGCCCGCTGGGCAGTCGGGTACGAGGATCGACGCCCCCTACGATGGGCCGATGCGGTGGACGCGCCGCATCCGCCTATCTGAGGAGGATGCGATTTTGCTACGATCCGACGTGTTGTGGAGGAATGGAGGGCGACTGCTCTCAGTCGCGCTACTCGGTGGCCTGGCGCTCAATGCCGCCGGGGCGCCCATCGAAACGATCGATGCGCACGCGCAACAGGCGGCGTCTTCGACCTGGCTCACGCTCGAAAGTGGCTGGCTCTGCCGCACCTGGGGCGCGCCGCTGAGCGCCAGCGCATCGACAATCCCTCCCGTCGCCATGAGTTCGACTGCGGACGCCGTTCCGCTCTCATTTACGACACAGAGTCAACGCCCCACTGGCGTGACGTTCGCACAGAGCATGCAGGATACGACCACGCTGGCGCAGGGAACGCAGCGAGGCGTCACGCACTGCTCAACCCAATGGCATATCGCCTCCGATGGACGCCTCATCTCCGATGCGTCCGCCTGGGTTCCCAACCCAACCGGAGACTGGCCAGTCCTGACCGCTTCGACACTCGATACGATGACCTTGCGCGCGTCATCGCCCAAGCTTGCGCTGGCGGCTGTGGCGACCCAAGCGACGCCGAAGAAGGCCACCATCGCATCAGTGCTGGTGATCCACACCATCGCGCCAAAGCCCAAGCCGGTCACGCAGACGGCGGCGCCAGCGGCGACCTACTACACGTCGGCTGGTGGCGTCAGCGCCTGGACGCCCGTTCCAGGGCATCCGACGTATTCGATGGGCGATTACGCAGGCGATCCGCACAGCTCCGAGTTCGGCGTCTGCACGTGGTGGGCGTGGTATGCCCGCCGCGATGAGCCGCAGCTCGGCACGCTGGGCATGGCCACCAACTGGATCAGCAACGCGCGCGCGCTGGGCATGAGTGTTGGCTCGACGCCGACTGTGGGCGCCACGGTGGTCTTCGCGCCGGGTGTGCAGGGCGCTGGCAGCGGCGGTCACGTCGGCCATGTGGAGCAGCTGCTGGGTGGTGGCTGGTTCATCATCTCCGAGATGAACTTCTACTGGAACGGCGGCGGCTGGGGTCGCGTGGACTTCCGCTATGTTCATGTCGGGTCAGGCGTCCAGTTCATCTATTGAGTTTTCTCTATCGAGTGGGTTGCGTGGTCGCCGCTGCGCGCGTACCTCGAACGACGCTGCGGCGCGCATCCGCTCGCTGACCCTCGGGGGGCGGGACAACCCTGGGCCGGGATGGCGCGTAGAGGAGATGAGCAGCGCGCCATCCCGTTGCGTGCCTGCTGCGCGCGCCTGCGTATAAAGGGGCGCCGTAGCGCTAGCGCTCTGGCGCGGAGTCTGCTATAGTGAAGGTAGAGCGGGGCGCGACGCGGGGATTGCGTCGCTCGTCGCTCTGGTAGACGGCCAGGCAGCGTGGCCTGACCGGAGCCAACACCACCTCAATGTGGAGGGTCGTAATGAAGCTACGCGGATTGCGTCATGCACGGCAGCGCCGTGGATTAAGCATCGGGCAGTTGGCCGAAGAGACAGCGCTGCGCCGAGAGACGATCACGTCTCTGGAGCACGGTCGCGAGGAGCCACAGCCCTATGCGCTGGGTCGGCTGGCGCGGGCGCTCAGCGTTTCCGTCGCCGAGCTGGTGGGCGCGGAGCCTGCTCCCCTGAAGACCACCGCCTGATGCGCGTCTGAGCCACGGTTTGGCTCGCGACCGCGCACGGCGCGTGAGTTCCCACCAAAATTGCTTACAGGACGCCGCTGGTTGGCGTCCTGTTTTTTTGTGTGTCGGGCGCCTTACCCCCCAGCCCCCTCTCCCACAGGGCGAGGGGGAGCACAGGCTCGGGCGATGAAACGCCAAAAGCCCCTCTCCCGCCTTGGCGGGGGAGGGGTTGGAGAGGGGGGCCGCGTCTACTCGGCGTCTCCGCTGGCTGTTGGCGTATCGCTCTCCGCGCTGGCCTCAGCTTCGAGAACCGGCAGCGACGCTTCGACTGCGCTCAGCGCCGCTTCTTCCTCGGGAAGCGGGGTGGCGCGTAGTGCGCCCGACGACGCCAGCAGCTCCTCCAGCCCGCCATGCGCGCTATTCAGCGCTGGTACCGTCTCTGCCAGCGTGGCCGAGCCCTCGGCTTCCTGCTGGTTCAGCCTGAGCAGGTCTGGCAGCGTGAGCGGCAGGGCTGCGCGTGGCAGGCTGGCGTTCGGCATCGGCAACGTCGGCGGCTCAGGATGGTTGGCCAGATTGCGCGTCGGTGGCGCGGTGGGAGCCAGTGTGGTGCGATGCAGCCAGCCGCTCTGCGCATTCAACTGCGGTGAGAGCTGGCCGATCTGCGGCAATGCCGGAGACGTGGGGGCATCGAGCGGGGTGGTGGGTCGCCCCAGGGAGCCGAGGGCGTTCTCGCGCAGGCGGAAAGCGCCAATCTGCCGCTGGAGCGCGTCCGCCAGATCGACGAGGTAATCCATCGAGGCGCGCGCCTGCTCCATGCTCTGGCTGATCTGTGTCGAGACATCCGCCAGTTCTTTGATGTCGGTGGCGACGTGGGTCGCGGCCAGCGCCTGCTCGCTGGCGACATCGCTGATCTGCTGCACATCGGCGGCCAGGCGCTGGTTGAGCTGCTCCACCTCGGCCAGCGCAGCGCCCGCCTGGGTGACGAACTCCGACTGCATCACGACCTGCTCGACCCCGTGCTCGATCTGCACCACGACCTGATTCGTCTCGTTCTGCACCCCCTGGATGCGTGTCTGAATCTGGCGGGTGGCGTCAGAGGTGTTGGTCGCCAGCCGCCGAATCTCCTGCGCGACCACCGCGAAGCCACGCCCATGCTCGCCCGCGCGAGCCGCCTCGATGGAGGCATTCAGCGAGAGCAGGTTGGTCTGCGCCGCGATGTCGCCCACGAGCTGCACGATGTCGCCGATCTCCTGGGCGCTCTCGCCCAGCCGCTTGACCTTCTTCTTCATCTGCAACGTCAGCTCGCGCACGCGCGCCATGCCCTCGCTGGCCAGCGCGGTATGCTCGGCGCCTGTGCGTGACAGCTCGCTGGCCAGATGCGCCACCTCGCTCGATTGGCTGGCGGACGTCGCGATGTGGCGCACGTTCTCCGAGACGCTATCCACCGAGGTCGAGAGATCCAGACTGCGCCCGGCCTGCTCCACGCCGCTCTCAGCAAGATACGTCGCGGCGGAGCGCACCTCCGAGGCATGCTGGTTGACCATCTCGCTCGCCGAGCGCACATCTGCCAGCATCGCATTGAACGCATCGAGCACGTCATTGAGGGAGATGGCCAGTGGATCGAGCGCGTTGTTGAGCGGTGGCACAGGCAGCCGCAGGTCGCGGTTGCGGGCGAGATCCAGGTGGTAGCGCAGGCGGCGCAGGCCCTGAGCGATCATCTGGCGCTCGTGGTCACGCTCAGCGAAGATGCGGCTGGTATCGATCGCCAGCGCCGCCTGGTTGGCGAAGAGTTCGATGATCTCGATGGTCTCTAGCGAGGGCGTGAGGCCGTCATCGGGCTGATCGAGCGAGAGCACGCCCAGCAGCCGACCGTTGCGCGGGCTGACCAGCGGCGCCAGCAGCACATCCTCTGGATGCCAGGCGTCGGGCGACGAGCTGGATATGGGTGTCTGCCCCGGCGGCGGCCCCTGGATGACACCGCCCACGGCGTTGACCACTTGCAGGTAGTACTGGTGGGGGATGAAGTAGGAGCGGCTGCGGCAGAACTGCGGGCGCATCACGGCGATGAGCGCCTGGACGCGCGGCGGATGCTGCTTCAATTCGCGGCGATTGTCCTCGCTCAGGCCCGTCGTCGCCATCACCTCGACATAGTCGCTATCTTGCCGCACGATGTTCAGCGCGGCCACCCGAAAGCCGACCGAGGCGCTCACCGACTCGACCACCTCGGCGCAGATGCGCTCCAGGCCCAGCTCGGCGCGCAGCACGGCGCCCAGGCGCACCATCTCTTTGACCTGGCGCATGCGTCGGCTCACGTCTCGGCTCGCGTCGCGGTCGCTGCCACCAGCGCCCCGCCGTGGCGCCCAATTCGTCATGGCCCACGCCTCCCGATTCCGCATCCATTCTGCTTCAACTGCGCGTCCGCCGCGCTGCCCGGATGGTCGCGTGTTGGCGCGCGTCCACCCATTATGGCGGAGGGCGCGTCGGGCGTCAATGAGGGGCTGGTGGCCCGGGCTGCTCTCGGCCTTGAAAGGCCGGAGCACGCGGACGGCGGCTTAAAAGCCGCAGGGCGCCTGCCTGCGGCAGCGTCCAGGGGCATTGATGCCCCATCCGCGCCGTGCGTCGGCCATTCATGGCCGCGACCCTGCTCTGACGCTACACCTGCTGCCCGGCGCGGGCCTGGTCGAGCCAGCCGAGATGCTGGCGACTGTGCAGGGCAATCGTCAGGAAGAGCGTGCCGAGCGTGCCGTCGCCAAAGGGGCTGTGCGGCACGGGCTGCGTGAGCTGCGCGTCGTCCACTCCCGCCAGCAGCTCCAGCGTCGCCTGGCGCGTGCCCTCGATGCGCCCCAGGATGTCCTCGGCGGACTGCTCGTTGTACTTGGCGCGCGCCTGCTCATTCGCCGGATTCGCCACCGCCAGACGCGATTCGTCGCCATCCTTGCCGGTGACGGTGTAGAAGCCGCAGGGATCCTCTGCCCCTGCCAGCGCCCGCCGGATGACACCCTGGAAGTAGCGCTCCGTCCCGACGATATGCGCCAGATGGTCTTTGGGCGTCCACATGGCGCCGCCCTCCACTTCGCTCTTGGTCAGCGGGCGCAGCATCTCGTCGTCTGGGAGCGCATGGAACCAGCGCTCGACTCGCTCGCGCTGGGTCGCCAGGGCGGTCGTAATCTGATCGCGCGTGGGCATCGGGCTGAAACCTCCTCGTTTCGTCGAGCGGCATCCTCGATCATTACAGTGTCGTCCACTTGGATGATGCGCGATAGCGCCCCCTCGTGGCAAGTGGCGACCTCACCCCCAGCCCCCTCTCCCACGGGGAGAGGGGGAGCCGGAGCAGATGTCGTCTATTGTCCCAAAACAACGTCCCCCTCGCCTGGTGAGGTGAGGGGGACAGGTTTCGCTTAGCGCTCGCTATCAGCGCCAATCCTGGCCTGGGTCCCCCCTCCCTGAAGGGGAGGGGGTCAGAGAGAGGTCGCTCCTACTGTCCTGGGAAGTGGCAGGCCGCCACATGGCCAGGCGTCGTACCAGGCTTCGGCTCCAGCGGCGGATACTGCTCGCGGCAGATGGCTTGCGCCTTCCAGCAGCGCGGGTGGAACGGACAGCCCGACGGCGGATTGACCGGGCTTGGCACATCACCCGTCAGGATGATGCGCTTGCGGGTCTTCTCCATGTCGGGGTCAGGATATGGGCTGGCCGAGAGCAGCGCGATGGTATACGGGTGTTGCGGGTTGGCGTAGATATCGTCGGCGCCACCCAGCTCGACGATATGCCCCAGATACATCACCGCGACGCGCGTGCTGATGTGCTTGATGGCCGAGAGGTTGTGCGCGATGAACATGTAGGTCAGGTTGAACTCAGATTGCAGGTCGGCCAGCAGATTGAGCACCTGCGCCTGAATCGACACATCCAGCGCCGAGATCGGCTCATCGGCGACGATGAACTTCGGGTTCAGCGCGAGCGCGCGGGCGATGCCGATGCGCTGGCGCTGGCCGCCAGAGAACTCGTGCGCGTAGCGGTTGAGAATATTCGGGCTCATGCCCACCACCCGCAACAGATAGCGGATGCGCTCGTCGGTCTTCTCACGGTTGCCGTAGTTGAAGTTGTCGAGCGGCTCGTTGATGACCGTACCAACGGTAAACCGTGGGTCGAGCGAGCTAAACGGATCCTGAAAGACCATCTGCATGTCGGCGCGCTTCTGGCGCAGATGGCCGGCGCCCATCGTGGTGAGCTCCTCACCGTCGAAGTTTACCGTGCCAGCCGTCGGCTTGATGAGCTGGAGCACGGCGCGCCCCAGGGTCGATTTGCCGCAGCCGCTCTCGCCGACCAGGCCCAGCACCTCGCCGCGCTTGATCTGGAGATCCACACCGTCCACGGCCTTCACCGACGCGACAGTCTGCCCAAACAGACCACCGCGAATGGGAAAGTGGACCTTGAGCCCGCGAATGTCCATCAGAACATCATTCTGGCGGGGGGCGGCTGCGCCAGGTTGTGGCATAGTCGTCGCCAAAGGAAACGCTCCCTTCAATGCCTGCTCAGCAGGGGTACTGGCGAATTAGTAGGGATAGAAGCACGCGGCCTGCTGATTTGGCCCGACTGTCTCCAGCAGCGGTAGCTCCTGGCGACAGCGCGCCTGCGCCTTGCGGCAGCGTGGCGCGAAAGGACAGCCCTTCGGCAGATTGACCAGGTTCGGCGGCTGACCACCGATAGCGGCCAGCTTGGCTCCACGCGGCATATCGGCGCGTGGCACCGCGTTCAGCAGCGCCTGCGTATAGGGATGCGCCGGATTCTTGAAGATGGCGCGGGTCGGCGCCGTCTCGACGATGCGGCCCGCATACATGACGGCGACGCGCTCGCAGGTGCCAGCCACCACGCCCAGGTCGTGCGTGATGAGCAGCGTCGCGGTATTGAACTCCTGCGCCAGACCTTTCATCAGATCCAGCACCTGCGCCTGAATGGTCACATCAAGCGCGGTCGTCGGCTCGTCGGCGATCAGCAAGCTAGGGTTGCACGAGAGCGCGATGGCGATCATCACGCGCTGGCGCATGCCGCCGCTGAACTCATGCGGGTAGTGGTTCATGCGCCGCCGCGCCTCAGGGATGCGCACCAGATCAAGCATCTGCACGGCGCGGTCGTTGGCCGCCTTGTCGTCGAGCTTCAGATGCGTCTTGACGGCCTCGGAGATCTGGAACCCGACTGTGAAGAGCGGGTTGAGCGAGGTCATCGGATCCTGGAAGATCATGGCGATTTTGCCGCCACGCAGCTTATACAGCTCGTCCTCTTCCATCTGCACGATGTCCTCGCCCTTGAAGAGGACTTTGCCGCCGACGATCTTGCCCGGAGGGCTCTCGACCAGCCGCATGATGGAGAGTGAGGTGACGCTCTTGCCGCAGCCGCTCTCGCCCACGAGTCCGAGCGTCTCGCCTTCATTGATGTAGAAAGACACGTCCTCGACGGACTTCACGACACCACCACGGGTGAAGAAGTGCGTCTGGAGGTGCTGCACGTCTAGCAGTCGTTCAGCCATGCTCGAATATGCTCCGCCATCTCTGGCTCTGTAACTGGTGCGACGCTGGCGTCCGGGCGCCATCGGCCTGGCGCCTGTTCTGGCGCCCATTGGCCGATGTCCGCAGATCCAAACGCCTGCATACGTTGACGTTTCGTCGCCTGGTCAGGTGAACCGCGCACTGAGGCGCGCCGCCTCTGGGATTCCGGGGTGAGCCGGATGTACTGGGACAGGTCTCGCTAGTCTTTCGTGCGCGGATTGAAAGCGTCTTGCACACCATCGCCCAGGAAGGAGAAGGCGAGCACGAGAATCGACAGCGCAATGGTCGGCCAGACGACCTCCCACGGGTTGAGCGCGATCTGCGCTGTGGCGTCGTTGATCATCAGGCCCAGGCTAGAGCCTGGCGGCTGCACGCCGAGGCCGAGCAGCGAAATAACCGCCTCACTCACAATCGTATTCACCACGTCGAGCGCGGCGGCCACGATCACGATATTGAAGAGGTTTGGCACGATGTGCTGCATGATGATGCCGCGATTCGAGCTGCCCACCGTGCGCGCCGCTTCGATGAACTGCTGCTCGCGCAACTGCAGCGTCTGGCCGCGTACCAGACGCGCCATAAAGGGCCAGACGGATATACCCAGCGCGATACTGACGAGGATCAGGCGGCCAGGCAGGCCAAGTTTATTCTGGAAATCTGGGCCAAGGGTCGCCGCCGCCAGAATGGCGAAGAGCAGGCCAGGGAAGGCGAACATCAGGTCGGTGAAGCGATCGAGGAAAGTGGCCAGCCAGCCGCCATAGTAGCCGGCGAGCGCGCCAATGGTGACGCCCAGGCCCACATCCATGATCTCCACCAGCACCGCCACCTCGATGGAGACGTTGACGCCAGCGAAGAGGCGCGCCAGAATATCGCGGCCCAGCGCGTCAGTCCCCAGCGGGTGGATGGCGGAGCTGAGATTATCTGGACGGCTGAGGTCGTTGCTGGTGTAGTTGTGATACTGCAGTGGCGTCAGCGTATCGAGCCCAGTTGGGCCACCCAGGATGTGGGGGCCAACGCGGGTGTAGATCAGCGGGCCGACATAGCTGACGACGACCATGATCAGCACCAGCGCCAGGAAGAACATGGCGCGGCGGTCGCGCCCCAGGCGGCGCATGGAGGCCGCCAGCGGCGAGAGCGATTGGCCCTCGGTCGTCGCCTCGCGCGTCTCTTGCTCTGCGCGGCGGTCGAGGTCGGCCTGCGACAGGGTACCTAGTCCGCCCTCTGGCCCACCGAGCGCGGCGATGCCCTGGGGCGAATCGACCTCGTGGCCGACCGCTCCGACCGTATCTAGCGCCTGAAAGTTATCAGGTTGCTCTTCAATCCTCATTCGACACTCCTCTCACCCGGACCTGGCCTGCAAGCATAGCGCCGGGGGATATCCTCCGTATCCTCAGCAGGTCCGCGCCATTGCAGGCCTGCGGCTGGGCGACTCTACGAGACTTTGATGCGTGGGTCGATCAAGCCGTACACCACGTCAGTGACCAGGTTCATCAGGGCGACCGTGACCGCCAGCAAGATGGTGATGCCCTGCACGACGGGGAAGTCACGCGAGATGATCGCGTTGATTCCCTCCTGGCCGATACCAGGAATGTTGAAGAGGTTCTCGGTGATGAACAGACCCGTCACCACGAAGCCGATCGACGGCCCGGTGATGGTGATGAGCGGCAGCAGCGCATTCTTGAAGGCATGGCGCCAGAGCACGAGGCGCTCCGAAAGGCCCTTGGCGCGCGCCGTACGCACGTAATCCTGGCGCAACACTTCGAGCAAGCTGGTGCGCGTGAAGCGCAGGTAGCCCGCGAAGCTGTTGATAGCGGTGATGACGATGGGGGCGAGCATGGTATCCCACGTGCCCCAGCCAGAGACTTGCAGATGCGGCAGCCCCTGGTTGTTGAGCCAGATCATCGCCAACTGGTAGAAGGGGATGATGACGAAGCTGGGCAGCGCGAAGAACACCAGCGAGAAGGTCTGGATGACGGTGTCGTAGCGGGTGTTCGCGCGCACGGCAGCGACCATGCCCAACGGGATGCCAATGACGATCGCCAGCGTAAGGCTGCTAAGTCCCAGCGTCGCCGAGACAGGAACGAACAGGCTGAGGATGCTCCACACGGTCTCGGAGTAGTTCAACCAGGAGCGCCCAAGGTCGAAGTGGAGCAGTTGATTGAGGTAGGTACCGTACTGCACGAGCCAGGGTTGGTCGAGGCCGTAGAGGTGGCGGAGGGCGCGGGCGCCCTGGACAGTGTAGTGGACGCCGAGCTGGTTGACGACGACGTCGCCGGGGGCAAAGTACCCGAGAATGAAGGTGACGAACGTGACACCCAGAACCACAAACACGAGACCTGCAATACGACGGATCAGGAAGCGCGGGCCGATGCGGAATCCGGTGTATACCAGGAACCCGACGAGCAGCACCGCAATGATGAGCACGGGGAGATTCGAGAGAATCTGGTCCATACGTCGCCTTTCGTTGGTCTGTCGCTGCGCGCTCCTGCGTCCTCGCACAGGGCGCTGATGACAGGCCAGATCACACGGGCCCGCCGCTCCGCTCTCCGCGTGGCGCCACCACGGATCGCTCACTGGTTTCGCGGCGTGATCCACGCGAAACCAGTGTCGGCCCACTACTGGCTCTTCGGAACGGGGGCGAGTTGTGCAGCATTATACCATACACAGGGCAGGCGTACATGCCCGCAACCGCCAAGGAATCAGTGCTGGCGACCAGTTTAACACCTGTGTCGATAGGCGTTTTTGCGGATCGGCCAGACGTCGTTTCAAGGTTCATGTCGGAATTCACTCAGCCTGCGCAGCGCTGCCGCGCCGCATGACGCTAGCAAACGCTGCTCGTTCCACCACCCGATACTACGTGGTACTACACCGCAAAGCGGCTATGTCTCACAGGCGCCTGTGCACGGTACCCCACCCGGCCAGCGATATCTCGTCAAGCCGGGCCAGGCCACCGCCAGGCTAGGTGCGCTGCATGATGACGACCGTCGGCAGAGCATCATAGATCGAGATTTGACCCAGCGGATCAAAGACCACGTTCTGCACGCGCGCGGGCGCCAGCCAGTACAGTTGCTCCTGATACAGCGGGATGACCGCTACTGCGCTTATGAGCAATTGCTCTGCCGCCTGATAATCCTTCGCGCGCTGGGTCGGGTCTTGCTCGGCATCGGCGGTGGCGAGCAACGCCTTGGCGTCGGGCAGATTGACAGTGCCGCTGACCCCTGGCGTGCTGGGGATGAACCGCCCCAGCGCGTTTTGCGCATCGGGATAGTCAGCCACCCAGGTATCCAGATAGAACTGCGCCGCGCCACTCTGCTCGCGCTGCCGAAGCTCCGCCAGCGGCTCGATGCGCACCGTCAGCGGGTACTCCGGCGCGACCCGCTGCCACATCCGCGCGATGTCTGCGGCGACGACACTGGCATTGGGATCTTCCGCAGGCGCTTCGAGCGTGATGGCCGGGCAGTTGGCAAAGGCGCCACTACATGCGCTAGACGCAAAAGCCTGCGCCAGTTTTACAGCCTGTGCCGTTGAGCCACCTAGCGCCTGCGAGGAATCTGGCCCAACGAGCGCCGGATTATAGCCCACCATCCCCTGCGGCATGATGTGGTTGGTCGCGATGACCTGCCCGCCGA
>Ga0224712_10000167_pt1 | contig 11230 bp, 9 predicted proteins | sample DielMetaTC5pm2_FD_171474 | JGI IMG/M metagenome (GOLD analysis project Ga0224712, IMG submission 171474) | Corn rhizosphere microbial communities from Kellogg Biological Station, Michigan, USA - Diel MetaT C5pm-2 (Metagenome Metatranscriptome)... | ecosystem: Host-associated > Plants > Roots >...
CTGAGGGCACGGCAGATGGAGCGAGATGCGGCCCCCAGCTTACCGCCAAGGCTGGCGATGGCTAGATGTCCTGCCGAACGCCCATGGAGGCGCGAAGGCACCGGGGCATGTGTTCTAATACGCCATAAGGCGCGGCGCCTCAGGGGGCGGCTGCGCTACACCCAGCGGGAAAGGAGCGGACGATGCGCTATAGCGAGCATATCTGTGTGCGATACCAGCAGGCGCTGAACCTGCTGAGTCGGCGCTGGGTAGGGCTGATCGTGCGCGTGCTGCTCGACGGGCCAAAGCGCTTCAATGAGCTGGCTGGCGCACTGCAGGTCGTGGCTGATCGCGTGCTGGCCGAGCGCCTGCGCGATCTGGAGGCTGAGGGCGTCGTCTCGCGCGAGGTATTCGTTGGCTCACCGGTGCGCGTTGAATACGCGCTGACTGCGAAAGGCCGCGCGCTCGCCCCGGTGCTCGACGCCATCGAATCGTGGTCGCACGACTGGATTCCCCTGGAACATGGCGTCGCAGTACCCGCAGACGAGGTCCCAGATCACGAGACCATAGCACATGCGACCGCCCTCACACGCGAGATCTGAGCGCGGCTCCGGCAGACGCCGGCAGACGTCATCGGTGATTGGTACGGGACTGTAGCGCGCTGTGGCTCCTCCACAGTAGAATGTGTCCGGCATAGTGGCGCCTGCTCTGCTGTCTCAGGGCGCATGGGCCGTTTGTAGGTGTGACGTGCGCGTCAGGTGAGACGTACATAGAAGAGTTGGGAGCGCCAACGTGGGGCGCGCCCGCTCCATCGCTCAGCGCGAGTCGCAAGCGACACGCTGGGCGAACCGAGGATACAAGCGTGAACGTGATCATTGTCGGCTGCGGGCGCGTCGGCGCCGAGCTAGCGAAGATACTGGAAAAAGATGGCCATGTGGTCACTATCATTGATAAAAACGGCGATGCGTTTGGGCGGCTCGATGAGGGGCTGACCGCTGCCCGCGTAGTGGGAGACGGCACCGATCAGGAGACGCTGGTGCGTGCGGGCATCAATGACGCCGACGCCTTCGTCGCCGTCACCAACGGAGACAACCGCAACATCATGGCGGCGCAGATCGCACAGACGATGTTCGAAGTGCCGAACGTAGTCTGCCGCATCTATGATCCACTGCGCCAGAAGACCTACAAGGCGCTGGGACTGCGCAGCATCAGCCCGACCATCGTCGGCGCCAAGCTGATCCGCAACGATCTCTACTTCCCCGATGGGCAGGTCTCCTCACCAGATCGCGCCATTGCGGCAGGCGACGCTGTGCCTCTGGCGAATCCGAAACGTGGGCAGGTTGCGAAATCATAGCCTGCATCGCCTGCATCGCCTGATGGTCTGGGAGTGAGGATCGAACGCATGTATATCATCATCGGTGGTGGTGGCCAGGTCGGCTACTACCTGACCCGCGAGCTGATGCGCCAGGATCACGAGGTGCTGCTGCTCGACAAGGACGCCAATCGTGTGGCTGAGCTGACGGCGGAACTGGGCGCGGTGGTCAAGCGCGGCGACGCCTGTGAGGCGCGCACGCTCGAAGCGGTTGGCTGTGTGCGCGCCGACATGGTGATCGCCGTCACGGGCGACGACGAGGACAATCTGGTCATCTGCCAGGTCGCCAAGGAACGCTTTGGCCGCGAAAAGACCATCGCCCGCGTCAACAATCCGGCCAATGAGAAGCTCTTTCAGAAGCTGGGCATCTATATCACGGTCAGCCCCACCAACAACATCCTGCACCTGATCGAGGCGCAGATCCCGCACCACAAGCTGGTACCGCTCATCACCCTGAGTCGCGTGGGGCTAGGGCTGGTCGAGGTGACGATTCCCGCCAACTCGCCGGCCATCAATAAGACCATCCAGGCACTGGAGTTGCCTGCGACGGTGAATATCGCGCTGATCGCGCGTGGGGAGACGAACATCACCCCGCAGGGCGACACCGTCATCCAGAACGAAGATCGCCTCTTCGCGCTGACGACGGAGAATGGCGACCAGGTGTTGCGCGAGCGCATTCTGGTCGACGATAGCGTCACCGCCACCGACACCGTCGAGTAAAGTCTGCTGGAGATTTCAATCGCCCGCCGCTCCTTGCAGCGCTTCATCCACCAGTTGGGTGAGGCGCTCGCCGTTGGCGCGCAGCCAGTCGTCGCGCTCCAGCGCCGCTCGCGCCCGCCACAGCACGTCCTCCAGCGGACTAAGCCCAGCGCGCCAGCGCCCCAGCCGATGGATCAGCGAGGTATAGGCGCGCAGGCGAAACAGTGTGGGGATGCTCGCCACCTCGGCGTGGTCGAGCGTGCGCGCCCGTCCATAGCCAAGCGCCAGCGCCGCCAGAATCGGCCACTCGTCGCCGCTGCCGAAGCGTTCTACCGGCCACCACGTCAACGCCACCACCAGATCCATCGCGCGCAGATCGACTGCGCAGAACTCCCAGTCCAGCACGCCCGACACCCGCGCGCCGACCATCAGGACATTGCTGGGGTCATAATCCTCGTGGCTGAGCTGGCGCGGCAGACTGGTATAGAGCGGCGCGCTCGCCGCCAGCAGCGTATCATAGTTGGCGATGAGCCGACGTATCTCGTCGGCAGGCAGCGGGAGCGTGCCCATGGCCGCACGCGGATCGGGCGCGAGCGGATGGCAGCGCGCCAGGTCGCCTGTCGAGCGCCAGTCGATGCCCCGCTCTGGCCCATCGAAATGGAGCGCGGCCAGCGCCTCGTCCAGCAGGCCCAGCGCCTCGCCCGCGCCCGCCGCCTGCGCCAGATCATCGCGCAGCGGGTGCGCGCCGGGGATCAGCGCGGTCAGCGTCGCCAGCGGCGCGCCGCCCGCCTCTGCGTCATCGAGCCTGGTCCAGCGCTCGCCGCTCACCGTCGCCAATGGGATGGGCAGCGCAAAGGGCAGCCCCGCCGTGCCGAGCTGGGCCAGTATGTCGCTCTCGAAGACCAGACGCCGCTCATCTACCTGCGCGCCAGCGATACGCAGGGCATAGTGTCCGGTTGCCGTCTCCACGCGATACATCAGGTTGTTCGTGCCGCGCGTCAGCGGCGCTGGCTGCCCCAGCCACGCTCCCGTCTGGGGCCATGCCCGCCGCAACGCCTCCACATCCATCGCTCCATGCTCTTCCAAACTTCCCCTCGCCTATGGGAGAGGGGGCTAGGGGGTGAGGTTTGCGGCGGCGGCCTGATCGACGATGAAGCGCAGCTCGCCAGCAGGCGCGATCAGTTGCGAGGGATATTGCTCCGGGTCGCGCGCGCCCTGTAAGACCTCCGCCAGCGCATCGGCCTTGTCTGGGCCAGCGATGACGAACGCCACCATCGCCGCCGCGTTGGCCAGCGTGGTGGTGAAGGTGATGCGCGTCGTATTGAGCTGCGGCACATGATTCTCCGTGACCAGCCGATCGGTCACGCGCAGCGCGGCGGTATGCGGAAACAACGAGAGCGTATGCCCATCTGGCCCCATCCCCACATAGATCAGGTCAAAGCGCGGTGTCTCGAATGGCCCAGCGCCAAAGACCGCGCGCGCCTCTGCCTCATAGGCGCGGGCCGCCGTCGCCGGATCGTCCTCGCCGCGCATGCGATGAATCTGGCTGGCGGGGATGGCGAGCACATCCAGCAGCGTCTCGCGCGCCATGCCATAGTTGCTCTCTGGGTCGTCGGGCGGCACGCAGCGCTCATCGCCCCAGAAGAACTGGATGCGCGACCAGTCCACCTGCTCGCGCAGCGGGCTAGCCGCCAGCAGCGCATGGAAGCGGCGCGGCGTGCTGCCGCCCGAGAGCGCTACCCGGAAGTCGCGTCCCTCGGCCTGGGCCGCGCGCGAGCAGGTCACGAAGAGTTCCGCCGCTGCCTGGGCCACCGCTGCGCTGTCGGCGAGCGTCTGCACCGTGCGGCCAGTAGGGGATGGCGCGCTCATCGTCGCACCCTCCGCAGCCCCGTCTCCAGCGCGGGCATGATGGCCGCCAGCGACGCCTCGAAGAGCGCATCGTGGGTAGACTGCATCAGTTCGTCGCCCAGCGACGCCGACTCACCCAGCGACGGCAGATGCACCGTCTGTGAGGGTACGGCGCCTTGTGGACTCTGCACATGCGTTGAAGCGTGACGCAGATCCGATTCGCGCGCGGCGGCGAACGACGCGACTGTCCCATTGGCTCGCGCGCGGATGTGGATCGACATCAGCGCGCCGGGCCCCACGCGGGCTGGCGCTGTGGAGCCTGCACTCTCATCGAAGGTCTCGAACCACGAGCCGAGGCGCACGCCATAGCGCGCGTTAATCTTCAGAGCGACCTTGCGACCGAGCGTATCTTGCAGCGTGTGCTCGCGCTGGCCATCCACCAGTTGCTCGGCGGTCGCGCCGATCGGGCGCCAGCCCAGTCGCGACGCCAGCCATCCCGCGAAGAGATACGCCTGCGCCGCATTGACCGGGTGATCCTCCTCGCCCGCTGCGTACTCGATGGTGACGCGCTCGACGCCATTCAGGTAGGCTCGCTGCTCGACGGGATCGAAGAACTGCGCCACCAGCTCGCGCCACGGCTCTAGCCGCGCGAAATTGAAATCGCTGATGGCCACGCTGCTCTTCTTGCGCCGCACCAGATCGTGCAACGCCCACAGATTCTGCTCCACCTGCGTCATGTCCGCTGAATCCACCAGCGCGCGCTCGAAGCCATCCAGCGTCGCCTCGAAGATGTTGGCGTTCCACGGCGGTGTTCCCTGCCACCACAGAAAGGAAGGCAGGCCAGAAACGATCAGCGGCAGAATGGAGCCAGCCAGATGTTCGGAGGCACTCTGCGTCGCGCACAGCACGATCCGCTCGCCATAGCTGGTCACGCCATTGGCCGACTGCGCGCTGGCCTTGATGTAGGCTTCGAGCGGCTTGCCACTGAGATTCTGCGCCGTCGGCATGACAATGATGGAGCGCGATGGATGCTGCGTCGTCAGAGATTCGATGGCGCGCAGCGTGCGCAGCGCCCCCACCTCGTCGGTGGTGTAGGCGACCAGCGTCAGCACGCTGCTGCGTGTCCCGGCATGACCACCAGAGGCCAGCACCGAGGCGTTCTCCTCGCGCCACGCATTATCAAGCTCAGCCTCTATCGCGTCGGGTTCGACCTGGCGCATGTTGTCAGTGAGCCCTGCGGAGTGTGTCATAGCCGCCTCCAGGTTCTGCCATCGCGCTCGATCAGCGAATCCGACTCTTTCGGACCCCAGGTGCCCGGCTCATACTGGGGCAACGGGGCGCCGGTGACGTGCCAATCGCGCACAATAGTATCTACGAGTGTCCAGGCGAGTTCCGTCTCATCGATGCGGGTAAAGAGCGTCGAATCGCCAAGCATGGCATCGAGCAGCAGCCGCTCGTAGGCCTCAGGCGGCTCGACCCCAAAGGAACTGCCATAGAGGAAGTCCATGTTGACGGTGCGCAGCCGCATCTCCTGCCCCGGCACCTTGGCGCTGACCTGCAGCGAGATGCCTTCGTTCGGCTGGATGCGCATCGAGAGCACATTGGGCTGCATCTGCTGCGCCGCCGCCCCCTGAAAGAGCAGGTACGGCGGGCGCTTGAACTGGATGGCGATCTCCGTCACGCGCTTGGTCAGCCGCTTGCCCGTGCGCAGGTAGAACGGCACGCCCGCCCAGCGCCAGTTCTCGATCAGCAACTTAGCCGCCACAAAGGTGCTGGTCTGCGAGTGCGGATTCACACCCTCCTCTTCGCAATAGCCCGGCGCCTGCTCGCCACCCACCAGCCCGGGGCCATACTGGCCGCGCACGGTATCCTGCGCGATTTCAGCCTCCATTAGCGGCGGGATGGCGCGCAACACTTTGACCTTCTCATCGCGCACCGAATCTGCGCCGAAGGTGACCGGTGGCTCCATGGCTGTCAGCGTCAACAGCTGCATCATGTGATTCTGCACCATATCGCGGATGGCGCCCGCCTGCTCGTAGTAGTCAGCGCGCCCCTCGATGCCGATGGATTCCGCCACGGTGATCTGCACATGGTCAATGTAGCGGCGATTCCAGACCGGCTCGAAGATGCCATTGCCGAAGCGCATCACCATGATGTTCTGGACAGTCTCTTTGCCGAGATAGTGATCGATGCGAAAGATTTGCCGCTCCGAAAAGCCCTTGTTGAGTTGATCGTTCAGCTCGCGCGCCGAGGTCAGATCGTGGCCAAACGGCTTCTCCACCACGATGCGCGACCAGCCGCCATCACCCGTGGATGCGCCGCGCTTGGCCACGCCCGACGAGCTGAGCAGCGAGCCGATGTGGCCATAGAAGCTGGGCGGCGTCGCCAGATAGAAGATGCGGTTGCCCTGCGTGCCGCGCTCCTGGTCGAGCTTGTCGAGCAGTTGGCCCAGGCGCTTGTAGCCCTCCGGATCATCGAACTGGGACTGGCAATAAAACAGCCCCTTCGAGAACGTATCCCAGACCGACTGATTGACTGGCCGCCGCCGCGAGAACTGGTTGATGGAGTCGAGCGCCTGCTGGCGAAACTGGTCGTCGCTGAACGGGCGGCGCGCCACGCCCACCACGGTGAACTGCGCTGGCAGCGGCTGCTCGATGGCCAGACTGTAGAGTGCGGGCAGTAGCTTGCGATGCGTCAGGTCGCCAGTCGCACCGAAGATGACGAGCGTGCAGGGCTGTACCGTGCGCGTCGAGCGCAGCCCCTGACGCAGTGGATTCGTGGCAAGCGCAGCGGTGTCCATACTGGAAAGTCCCTTCTGAACTCAGGCCCAATGCTCACGCGACGCAGCGCGACGGCCCACCGTTGCAGCCTCGCGCGCAGGGCGAGCGCCGTCCCGCGATCAACCCCACCGACGGGGCAGCGCTCCGATGCCTGACGTCAATGTCAGGGCGTCCAGAGGCGGTCAGGCCTCGTGCTTGACACCGCCGAACTCACCGTCTTCCATCTTGACCGCGTGGCCGCCAAACTGATTGCGCAGCGCCGCGATCACCTTGGCCGAGAACGACTCATCCTGCCGCGAGACGAAGCGCTGCAGCAGCGAGAGCGTGATGACCGGCGCTGGCACATCCTCATCGATGGCCGCCTGCACCGTCCAGCGTCCCTCGCCAGAATCCTGCACGTAGCCCTGAATCTGCGCCAGTGTCGGATCATCGGCGAAGGCCAGCGCCGCCAGGTCGAGCAGCCATGAGCGCACCACGCTACCGTTCTGCCAGACGCGCGTCACCTCGCGCAGGTCGGGCTTGAACTCCGACTTCTCGATGATCTCGAAGCCCTCGCCATACGCCTGCAACATGCCATATTCGATGCCGTTATGCACCATCTTGACGAAGTGGCCCGCGCCCGACGCGCCCATGTAGCCGTAGCCGTTCTCCGGCGCCAGCGTCTTGAAGATCGGCTCGCAGTGCTGGAACATCGCCTTTTCGCCGCCGACCATCAGGCTGTAGCCCACCTTCAGCCCCCAGATGCCGCCGCTGGTGCCGCAGTCCATGTAGTGCATGCCTGCGGCGGCGACTTTGGTGTTGCGGCGCTGCGTATCGTGGAAGTTGGAGTTGCCACCGTCAATGATGATGTCGCCCGCCTTGAGCAAGCTCATGGCATGGTCGAGCGCGTCGTCGGTCACCTGGCCCGATGGCACCATCAGCCAGACGATCTTTGGCGAGGCTTCGAGCTTGCTCACCATCTCTTCCATCGTGTAGGCTGGCACCGCGCCCAGCGAGGCGGCCTCATCCACCGGCCCACGACTGCGATTCGACGCCACTACCCGATGCCCACCTTGCACCAGGCGCGTCGCCATGTTGCCGCCCATGCGGCCAAGTCCGTAGATGCCCAGTTCCATCGCTCAGTATCCTCTCTTCACCGGCTGTTTACCCAGCCTCTCGTCTACGGATAGTTACGCCTGACCGATGCGCGCCGCATCGAGCGCCTGCTCGACCTCGGCCAGCCCCGCCGCGATGTCAGCTCCCAGATCCACGCGGATGACGCGGCGACCGTGCGCCTGGAGCGACTGGAGATCGCCCAGCGCCTGCGCCGCCTTGAGCGTGCCAAAGGTATACGGCGCATCGGGGATGCTCAGGTCGTCGTGCGTGTTGGCGACGAACTGCAGGAATAGCCCGGTATTCGCGCCGCCCTTATGCAGTTGCCCGGTGGAGTGCTGGAAGCGCGGCCCGTAGCCCAGCGTCGTCGCCGTGTGGCGCGTGTCGCGCAGGCGCAGACGGATGCGCTGCAACGCTGCCTCCGTCTGCGGCGTCCGCTGGACGTAGGCCAGCAGCGCGAAATAGTCGCCTGGCTGCGACTCGCGCGCATAGATTTCGAACGCCGATTGCAGCGACGCCGCCTGCCGGATGCGCTCATCCTGCGCGCCCGGCGCCACCAGGCTGACGTGCCCGGTCTGCGTGCGCAGGGTCGCGCGCGGCTGCTTCAGCTCGTGGGTGTGCTCGTAGCGCTGCAGGATGGTGTCGGTGTTGTCTTTCGATTCCTGCACATTGGGCTGATCAAAGGCATTGATGCCCATCAGCGCGCCCGCCACCGCCGTCGCGAACTCCCAGCGGAACATCTCGGCGCTCACGTCCCAGATGTCGCGCAGGCTCAGGCGCACCACCGGCTGGCCCGCCGCCTCCAGCCGCTCGATGGCGGCGTCCTGCGCGGCGCTGTAGCCGCTCTCGGTGCGCAGGTAGGCGAAGATGCGATCATCGCCATAGACCGATGGATCGCCCAGCGCCTCACCCTCCACCGGCAGGATGCCCTTGCCCTCTTTGCCGGTGCTCTCGGCCAGCAGTTGCTCCAGCCAGTAGCCAAAGGTGGCGATGGGCGGCGAGACGACGATGGTCACCTTGTCGCGCCCGTGCAGGTTGCCCGTCCCCAGGATCGACCCCAGCCAGACGCCGGGATTGCGCTCGGCGGGTGTCGCCACCGCGCAGGCCGCCCGCATGGCGTCGGCGCGGTCGAGCAGCTTCTCCACATCGATGCCGATGATGGCCGCCGGAACCAGTCCGAAGAACGACAGCGCCGAGTAGCGCCCGCCGATGTCGGGTGGATTGCGGAAAATCGCGCGGAACTTGCGCTCCTGCGCCAGCGCGTCGAGCTTCGTGCCAGCGTCGGTGATGGCGATGAAGTGCGAGCCAGCGCGCGCCGCGTCGCCCGGCGCCAGCGCGCTCACCTTGGCATAGAAATACTTGTACTGCGAGAGCGTCTCCAGCGTGCCGCCCGACTTCGACGCCACGATGAAGGCGCTGTGCGCCAGATCGATGACGCGCTCGACGGCGCTGATGGTATCGGGGTCGGTGGAATCCAGCACATGCAGATTGGGCAGCCCCGCGCCGACGCCAAACGTCTCGCGCAGCACCTCTGGCGCGAGGCTGCTGCCACCCATGCCCATCAGCACGACATCGCGCACGCCGTCACTGCGCAGGCTCTCGCGCAGGTCGCGCAGGCGCGGCAAGGCGTCGCGGATCGTGTCGGTGACGGTCAGCCAGCCCAGCCGATTGGTGATCTCCTTCTGCTCCGACGGATTCGGCTTCCAGAAGGCGGGATCTTTCTTCCAGACGCGCTCGGCGAACTGCTCGCTCTGGGCGCGGCTGAGCGTCGCCTCAACCGCGCCCTGCAGAGGGCCCAGGCGGGCTCTCCCATGCGCGTCGTCCGCGCCTGCAGCCTGCTGGCCGCCCTGCTCGCTCGCCGCTGCCGCTACGCCTGCTGCCGCTGCGCCCGCTGCTCTGGCGCCTGCCGCCTGCGCTTCGGCGCTGGCTTGCGTGTCGCCCATCTCGGCGGCCAGTTTGGCTGTCTTCTTGGCCGTGCTATCGAGCAGGCTGGAGTACGACTCGTAGAACGACTTCACGCCATCCAGCTCGAGCTGCTTCGTCACCTGATCCATATCAATGCCGACGCTCGCCAGGTCAGACATTACGGCGCGCGCCTCGTCGTAGTGGCCCAGCGTCACCTCAGCTATACCATGATCCTGGAAGGCGACGATAGTCTGCGGCGGCATGGTGTCCACCGTCTCCGGCCCGATCAACTCCTCGACATACAGCACATCGCGGTAGCTCGGATTCTTCGTGCTGGTGCTGGCCCACAGGCAGCGCTGGTACTGCGCGCCCGCCTGCCGCAGCGCCGCGAACCGCTCGCCGTGGAAGATGTGCTCGTACTTCTCGTAGGCCAGCCGCGCGTTGGCGATGGCGGCCTTGCCGCGCAGGTTGCGCAGTTGCTCCTGCTGGGCGGGGTCGCTGGTCGCGGCGATCTTCTCGTCAAGCTGCTTGTCGATCATCGTATCGACGCGGCTGACGAAGAAGCTGGCCACCGAGGCCATCTGGTCGATTGGCTTGCCCTCGGCCATGCGCCGCTCCAGCCCACGGATGTAGGCCTCCGTCACCTGCTCGTAGACCGCCAGCGAGAAGATGAGGGTGATGTTGATGTTGACGCCCTCGTAGATCATCTGCTCGATGGCTGGCATGCCCGCCGACGTTGCCGGAATCTTGATCATCACGTTGGGGCGGCCAACCGACTTGAAGAGTCGCCCGGCTTCGGCCACGGTGGCCTGCGTGTCGTTGGCCTGATCGGGCGCGACCTCCAGGCTGATGTAGCCGTCCTTGTGATTGGTGCGGTCGTAGGTGGGGCGCAGGATGTCCGCCGCGCTCTGGATGTCCTCCACGGCCAGCGCCTCGAAGATCTTGCGTGGGTCGCGCACGCCCTGGCTGACCAGCTTGCGCAGGGCGTCGTCGTAGTCGCTGCTGCCCTCGATGGCCTTCTCAAAGATGGTGGGGTTGGACGTGACGCCAACCACCGCGTCATCGTCGATCAGCCGCCGTAGTTCGCCCGACTGAATCAATCCGCGCCGGATGTTGTCATACCAGATGCTCTGTCCTAGCTCATAGACTGCGTGTAGACGGCTCTTTGCCATATTCAAGGCCTCCAACGCTTGTATCGGCGCCTATCGCCGAGTGATGGGAGGGAACGCCGTGCGCGCCTCGACACCGCGAGCGCACGCCTGCGCGCGCCTCACCGAATCAAAACCGCAGGAGTCTGGACGCCACGGAGCGCGGCCACGCCGCACGCCTGGATGAAACCTTCCTTCCCGCGTGTCGCCATCGTGCTGAGATCGATCGCTGATGAGCCAGGCGTGAGAGTCCTCGTCGTCCGTCTCGCCGACATCTCAGCGCGTACGGTCACGCCCTGCCTCGTCGCATCTCTATCGCATCTCTATTGTATCGCCTCGACGCTGCACTATGGGCGCAAGGATATGGGCGCAAGCGCGGCGCCGCGCCACACGGCTGCGGTTCGGAC
>Ga0224712_10000169_pt1 | contig 11212 bp, 12 predicted proteins | sample DielMetaTC5pm2_FD_171474 | JGI IMG/M metagenome (GOLD analysis project Ga0224712, IMG submission 171474) | Corn rhizosphere microbial communities from Kellogg Biological Station, Michigan, USA - Diel MetaT C5pm-2 (Metagenome Metatranscriptome)... | ecosystem: Host-associated > Plants > Roots >...
CCCAGCCTTGTTGCGCATGACCCTGCTGAAGAAATGCCTCGTTTTCGGGGTGGCGTTTGCCGTCCTGCTCGCCGCGTTGGCCGCCGCGGGCGGCTACTTTTGGGCCACGCGCCCGCTCGCGTTAGCCGCCGCCACGCTCGACGTGACCATCCAACCGCGCAGCACCGTGCGCGGCGTCGCGGCGCAACTGCGGCGCGGCGGCGTGCCGGTCCAGGCCGATCCGTTCGTCCTCATGACGCGCTTGTTGGGCATGGAAAGCCGGCTGAAATCGGGCAACTATGAGTTCAAAACCGGGGTGACCCCCTACGAGGTGCTGCAAAAGCTCGCGCTCGGCGACGTCAACGAGTCGGTCGTGACAGTGATCGAAGGCTGGACGTTCAAGCGCATGCGGGCGGAGTTCGACGCCAACCCGGCGCTCAAGCATGATACGGCCGGCATGAGCGACGCGGCTTTGCTCGCGGCGATCGGCGCTGGCGGGCCAGGAGGGGCTCCCGGGTCTCCCGGCACCACCGACTCCGGCGTATCCGCCGGAGTCGGCAACCCGCTGGCCGCCAACGCCAACGCCAACGCCAACGCGGAAGGATTGTTCTTCCCCGATACCTACTTGTTCGACAAGGGAACGAGCGATTTGAACATCTATCGGCGGGCGTACCGGCTGATGCAGCAACGGCTGAACGCCGCATGGGCGGCACGTGCGCCCGGCTTGCCGTATCGTTCGCCGTACGAGGCGCTCACCATGGCGTCGTTGATCGAGAAGGAGACGGGCAAGGCGGGCGATCGGCCGCTCGTGTCGGCCGTCTTCGCGAACCGGCTGCGCATCGGCATGCCGCTGCAGACCGACCCGGCCGTGATTTACGGCCTAGGCGCCAGCTACGACGGCCATTTGCGCAGGCGCGACTTGCAAAGCGACACGCCATACAACACCTACATGCGCCGCGGCCTGCCGCCCACGCCGATTGCGCTGCCGGGCATCGCGTCGCTGCAGGCGGCGATGAACCCCGCGCAGACGAGCGCGCTTTATTTCGTGTCGCGCGGCGACGGCAGCAGCGTCTTTTCCGAAACGCTCGGCGATCACAATCGAGCGGTCGACAAATACATTCGAGGACAGCAATAAATGGCGCGTGGCAAATTCATCACGTTCGAGGGCATCGACGGAGCGGGGAAGACGACGCACCTTTCCTGGTTTCGCGAGCGGCTCGAACGCAAGGTGTCGGCCCTCGGCCGCGCCGTCGTCACGACGCGCGAACCGGGCGGCACGCCCCTTGGCGAGTCGCTGCGCGACCTGTTGCTGCACGAGCGAATGGATCTGGAGACCGAGGCGCTGCTCATGTTCGCCGCGCGACGCGAGCATTTGGCCCAGGTCATCGAACCCGCGCTCGCGCGCGGCGATTGGGTGCTGTCCGACCGTTTCACCGACGCCACCTTCGCTTACCAAGGCGGCGGCCGGGGCTTGCCCCGCGACAAGCTCGAGACGCTCGAGCGCTGGGTGCAGGGCGGATTCGGGCCAGATCTGACCGTTCTGTTCGACTTACCGCCCGACACGGCTAGCGCCCGCCGCGGCGCGGCACGCTCGCCCGACAAGTTCGAAAGCGAAACGGAGGCGTTTTTCGCCCGCACGCGCGCCGAATATCTGCGCCGCGCACAAGAGGCGCCATACCGCTTCGCGATCGTCGATGCCGCCCAAAGCATCGAACGCATCCGGGCGGCGCTCGGCGAACTCATCGACGCGCTTTGAACGCTTTCAACGCTTCGACGTGAAGCAACCGCATCCAACCGCATGAAGGTTCGACGATGATCTACCCGTGGCAGCACGACGATTGGAACCGCCTGCAGCGCTTGCGCGCTCAATGGCCGCACGCCTTGCTTCTTTACGGTCAGGCGGGCATCGGCAAGTTGCGCTTCGCGCAACATCTGGCCCAAGGCATGCTCTGCGAAGCGCCGACCGCCAGCGGTGAGCCTTGCGGCCAATGCGTCGCGTGCAATTGGTTCGTGCAGGGCAACCATCCCGACTATCGGGCGTTACTGCCCGAGGCGCTGGCCGGCGAGGCGATAGGCGCGGTTTCCGGCGGCGCCGATGACAAGGCCGAGGGCGAAGAGGGCAAGAAAACGCGCACGCTCAGCAAGGAGATCAAGATCGAGCAAGTGCGTGCTTTGCTCGATTTTTGCGGTATCGGCGCGCATCGCGGCGGCGCGCGTGTCGTGCTCGTCTATCCGGCGGACGCGCTCAACGCCGCCTCGGCCAACGCATTGCTCAAGACACTCGAGGAACCGCCGGCCGGTGTCGTGTTCCTGCTCGTGTCGGCGCGCGTGGACCGTTTGCTGCCGACCATCGTCAGCCGCTGCCGGCAATGGCCGATGTCGACGCCTTCGGCGCAGCAAGCGCGCGCCTGGCTCGCCGAACAAGGGGTGGCCGACGCGCCCGCGCTGCTGGCCGAGGCCGGCGGCGCGCCACTCGCGGCGCTCGCGTTGGCCGCCGACGAGAACCGCGGGCTGCGCGACTTCACGCTCAAGCAATTGGCCGCGGGGCCCGCTTGCGATGCATTCGCCTGCGGCGAAGCACTACAAAAGCTGCCGGTTGCCGTGGTGCTCGGCTGGCTGCAGCGTTGGCTCTACGATCTCGTGGCCGAGCGAGCGGCGCAGCGGCCTCGTTACTTTCCGGCGGCCCAACGGGAACTGGCGCAGTGCGCCGCGCGCATCGACGCCAATGCCTTCGCGCGATTCATGAAGACGGTCACGCGCGAGCGCGCGGTGGAAAATCATCCGCTCAATGCGCGGCTCGTGTTCGAGTCGCTGTTTCTGGGCTACCGCGATTTGTTCGTTTGAGGTTCGATAGGATTCAACGATGTTCGTCGATTCGCATTGCCATATCAATTTCGAAGGGCTGGTCGAGCGCCTGCCGCAGGTGCTCGAGAACATGCGCACGCATGATGTGACGCACGCGCTATGCGTCAGCGTCGATTTCGAAACGCTGCCAAGCGTGTTGGAAGTCGCGCAGGCGTATGAAAACGTGTATGCATCCGTAGGCGTGCACCCCGATCACGAGGACGCGCGGGAGCCGACGCTTGCCGAACTGATCGAGCTTGCCGCTCATCCGAAGGTCGTCGCCATCGGCGAGACCGGCTTGGACTATTACCGCCTAGAAGGAAGATCGATAGCCGATCTCGAGTGGCAGCGCGAGCGGTTTCGCACGCATATCCGCGCGGCGAAGACGACGATGAAACCGCTTATCGTCCATACGCGCGCATCGGCGGACGACACACTGCGCATCATGGAGGAAGAACAGGCGCACGTGCCCGGCGGCGTCATGCATTGCTTCACGGAGCCGTGGGCGGTGGCCGAACGCGCCTTGGCCCAGAATTTTTACATTTCGCTTTCCGGCATCGTGACCTTCAAGAGCGCGACCGACGTGCAAGACGTCGCCCGCCGAGTGCCCATCGAGCGGCTTCTGATCGAAACGGATTCCCCGTATTTGGCGCCCGTGCCGTATCGCGGCAAGCCCAATGAACCTGCGTACGTCAGTTATGTCGGACGTTACATCGCGCAGGCGCGCGGCATGCTCGACTCGGAGCTTGGCGCCGCGACGACGCAAAACTTCTTTCGCTTGTTCCGCATTCCTGCGCCGCATGGCGTTTGAGCGGAGTTCAAGCGAAACCGAACCCCCGATACGACAAAATAAAGGTAAACAGAACTTGACTATGTTCACGCACTCGTCGCTGCCGCTCATCTTCCGCCGCATGCTGCACCGCTCGGCGGCACTCGCCTGTGCGGGCGCGCTTGCTTCGCTCGCCGTTGCGGCGCACGCATCGGACGTCGATTCGCTCGTCAAAGCCGTCAAATTCGACGACGCGCATGCGGTGCAAAAGGCGCTCGCGCATGGCGCCGATCCGAACGTGACCGACAAGCAGGGCATGCCGCTCATCGTGCTGGCCGCGCGCGAAAAATCGGATAAAGTCGCCAAGGCGCTCATGGCCGATGCGAAGACGGACGTCGAGAAGCTCGACGCCGCGGGCGAAAACGCGATGATGCTCGCGGCGCTCAACGGCGATCTCGATCTGGTGAAGGCCCTGATCGACAAGGGGGCGGAGGTGAACAAGAAGGGCTGGGCGCCGCTGCATTACGCGGCCGCGAACGGTCATGACGACGTCGTGCAACTGCTGCTAGACAACTCGGCCTACATTGACGCCGGCTCGCCGAACGGCACGACGCCCTTGATGATGGCGGCGCGCGGCAATCATCTTTCGACAGTCAAAGTGCTGCTCGATGCGGGCGCCGATTCGCGCGTGAAGAACCAACTCGGCTTGACGGCGCTCGATTTTGCCACGCGCTACCACGCTAAAGACGTGGCCGAGGGGCTGCGGGATATGTACGCGCGCGAGGCGGCCGCCGCTTCCGCTGCATCTGGGGCATCTATTCCGGCTCAAAACGGTGCAAAATAAATACTTTTCGCTTCGGCGCGCTTTGCCGGAGCAATTCGCAGTACCCATTCACCGCTCGGAGAAAAGGAAGATTATGTTGCGGGCTTTGATATGCGTGGGCACGTTGGCGCTGCCGCTTGCCGCGATGGGGGCGCCGACGACGGCCACGCTCGGGGGGGGCAAGTTCACGGCCGGCGATTTGCATAAGCTGTGCAGCCAAACCGACGCGATCTCGCGGGCCGCTTGCGTGTCCTATATCAAGGGGGCTGCCGACGGCGTATTCAATACGATCGACGCCATCGGCGGCACGACCGGCCCCCGCGTGGGCCAGTATTTCTGCCTGCCGGATCGGATCGAACCGCAACGGCTGGTGGACGCGGTTCGCCGGTACGTCGCCGACAACCCCGATGCCGCCGGCTATAACGCAAGCACGGCCGTCTCGCTCGGGCTCGAGAAAAGCTTCCCGTGCAAGGGCGACTAGGCGCCTCGCCAGCCAGCGAACCATGGGCCGATTGATCGCCGTATCGAACCGCGTGGCAACGCCCACCGAAACCAAGGGGTCGGCGGGCGGGCTCGCCGTCGGCATCTTCAGCGCGCTCAAGGACATGGGCGGCGTGTGGTTCGGCTGGAGCGGCGACGTGGTCAGCGAAGCCGTCGCCAACGCGGGGCCCACGCTCAAGGCCGAAGGCCCCGTGACGTTCGCCACCGTCGGGCTGACGCGGCGCGATTACGATCAGTATTACCGGGGCTTTTCGAATGCGACGCTGTGGCCCGTGTTCCATTATCGCAACGACCTGGCCGCTTATGAACGCGAGGAATACGCGGGCTACCGGCGCGTCAATGCCTGGCTGGCGCACAAGCTCGCCAAGCTCGTCGAGCCCGACGATATCGTCTGGGTCCACGATTACCACTTGATCCCGTTTGCCGAGGCGTTGCGGCGCGAAGGACTGCGCAACCGCATCGGCTTTTTCCTGCATACGCCGTTTCCGTCTCCCCAGATCCTGCTGAATGTGCCGCCCCACCAGGAACTCGTCAAGTCGCTCTGCTGTTACGACTTGGTGGGCTTTCAAACCGACACCGATCGCGTGGCGTTCCACGACTACATCGTCCGTTATGCCGGCGGCACCGTCGACGACGATGGCGTGGTGCAAGCCTACGGGCGCCGTCTGCGCAGCGGCGTGTACCGGATCGGCGTGTTTCCCGACGAGATTCAGCAGGAAGCCGCCCGCAACGAGAGCCGTCAGCAAGTGCTCGAATTGAAGCACAGCCTCGAAGGCCGAAAGCTCGTGATGAGCGTCGATCGCCTCGATTATTCGAAGGGATTGATCGAACGATTCCGCGCCTTCGAGCAACTGCTCGAGCGCGCGCCGCAGTGGCGCGAGAACGTCACCTTCGTGCAGGTGGCCCCGCCCACGCGGGCAGACGTGGAAAGCTATCAGCGCATCCGTCAGAACCTCGAATACGAGGCCGGACGCATCAATGGCCGCTACTCCGGGTTAAACTACACGCCGATCCGCTATCTGAACCAGCGCTTCGCGCGCTCGCATTTGATGTCCATGTGCCGCGAGTCGCAGGTCGGCTTCGTCACGCCGCTTCGCGACGGGATGAATCTGGTCGCAAAAGAGTACATCGCCGCGCAGAACCCCGACGATCCCGGTGTGCTGGTGTTGTCCGAGTTTGCGGGCGCCGCCGCCGAGTTATGCGCGGCGCTCATCGTCAATCCGCACGACATCGCAGGCATGTCCGAGGCGCTCGAGCGCGCGCTCTCGATGCCTCTTGCGGAACGTAAGCATCGCCACGAAGTCAATATGGCCGTGCTGCGCCGAAACGATCTCGGCGTTTGGCGCGACACGTTCCTGGCCGATTTGAAGGGGTCTTGAGCCAGGCACGGGCGCATGACGCGCGGGACCGTACCGCTCGCGCGCCCCGTGCGGCTGGGCAGCGCGGCGGCTCAGCGGCCGCTCGGGACATGCTCGACGCCCGCCCGGCGCCTGTTTCGCGACTGTAACAGCTCGCAGTAAATGAAAAGAGGCGGGACGATGGCCCCGCCGTACCAAATAATTGAAGCCAAGGATGCCGCGCCCGGTGGGTTCCGCATGGAACGACGACCTAGCGCGGCCGAGCAACCGGCCGGACCCGCTCGCGCTGAGAGCGAGCCCAGGTCCTTCTGCATGGAGTCGACCGAATGAGAATTGCCCAAATCGCGCCGCTGACCGAATCGGTGCCGCCCAAGCTGTACGGCGGCACGGAGCGCGTCGTCTCGTACATCACCGAAGCGCTCGTCGATCTGGGTCACGACGTGACGCTGTTCGCGAGCGGCGACTCGAAAACGAGCGCAAAGCTCGAGGCCGTTTGGCCCCGCGCGCTACGGCTCGACCCGGCCATTCGCGATCGCATCGCGCCGCATATGTTGCTGATGGAACTCGTGCGCCGGCGCGCCGAGGAGTTCGACGTCCTGCATTTTCATATGGACTATTACTCGTTCTCGCTGTTCAAGCGCCAAGAGACGCCGTTCGTCACGACGCTCCACGGCCGGTTGGATTTGCCCGAGCAACAGCCGGTATTCGACACGTTCAATACGGCGCCCGTCATTTCGATATCGAACGCGCAGCGCCACCCGATGCCGCAGGCCAAATGGCTTTCCACCGTCTATCACGGCCTGCCGGAGGCGCTGTATACGCCCCAGCCGGTGGAGCAGAAGTATCTCGCTTTTCTCGGCCGTATCTCCCCCGAGAAGCGTGTCGACACGGCCATTCGCATCGCCGCGCATTGCGGCCTGCCGATTCGCGTCGCCGCCAAGATCGATGCGGCCGACCGCGAGTATTTCGAGCGCGAGATCAAACCGCTCTTCGATCTACCGCATGTCGAATTCATCGGAGAAATCGCCGACGACCAAAAGGCCGAGTTCTTGTCGGGCGCCCATGCGTTGCTGTTCCCGGTCGACTGGCCGGAGCCGTTCGGGCTCGTCATGATCGAAGCGATGGCGTGCGGCACGCCGGTGATCGCCTTCAACCGGGGCTCGGTGCCGGAGGTGATCGACGAAGGTTTCTCCGGTTTCATCGTGGAAGACGAAATCAGTGCGGTCGCGGCTGTCAACCGGTTGCACACGTTGCCGCGTGCGCGCGTGCGGCAGCGCTTCGAGGAACGGTTTACGTCTCACCACATGGCGCGGCAATACGTGCAGGCTTATCAAGCCGTGATTCGCGCGCAAAAGCGCTCGCGCTTCAAGGTAATCGATTCGATTTCGGGAGAAGGCGCCTCGCAGGGCTGAACGGGGCTCGGCATCTCTCGCCGCGAGCGAGGGATGTTCAAAACACGCGGGCGGCGCTGGAACGCCGCCGCCCCTGATCGCTTTCTCGACCGTCGCCTCGACGGCGGCTTCGAACCCCCGGCTTCGAACCCCCGGCTTCGAACCCCGCGTCTCGCGCGCGACGGCAACGCAAAACCGGCCCGCAGGCCGGTTTTGTGCGCTTGCCGCCAGCTAGATCTTGAGCCGGGTGATCTTCGTGCCTTCGAGGGAGAGGTCGCCCATGAGGCCCGCGTTCGTCATGACGATGACTTCAACCGGCTTGGTCGCGGTCGTCGTATCGATGGCGCCGTTCGCCCCCATCTTCAGCACGGCCACCGACGCATCGCCGCCGACCGACCAACCATCACGCGCGCGGAACGAATTGAGCGCGTCGTCCGTCATGAAAAGAAAGACCACCGCCTTCGATTGCGCGCCTGCTTGCAGACCGAACGAGCCCGACACGGTGTTGTAGTACCCGACCGTCTGGCCGCCCACGCGCAACGCGCCTTCCCCATATTGGCCGCCCACGACGAAGCCCGCTTGCAGGACCTTCGGGAACACGAGCACGCCATGAGCCTTCTGCACCAGTTCGCGCGAGCCGGGGACCTGCGCGTAGAGGCGCGACAGCGTTGCATCGACGCTCGAGTTGATTTCCTGACGCTTGGACACGTTGCTGCCCGGCGTCGAGCCGACGGGGTTGCCATTATTGGTGGTCGTGGTGCAGCCGGCCAGCGCGACCGCTCCGACGACGACGGCGGCTGCGGCTTTGAGCATCAAGGTCTGTTTTTGCATGGACTTTCTCCGTTATGTTTCCGTCGGTCAAACCGCTCGACGGCAGGTTCGGACGAAGCGTGATCTCACACAACGCAAGAGAAGGTGAGCACGGCCCATGCCAGGACCCGGCCCGAATTTGCCGGGCCGGCGCGCCACAGGACGCAAGACGCAGGAGGGGCTTTCAGTGCTGGACGGTGCGCTTGACGACGGGCGGACGCCGCAGCGCCCGCCGGATGCCAGCAACGACGAGCCCAACCGCGAAGACGAAAGCGGCCGGCACGATCCAATAGCCGACGAACGCATGCCAGAGATAGAGAAACAGCGTGCGGCGCCGCAATGCGTATTCGGCGATCGCCTCCTGCTGGCGCGGCGCATTGGCGGCGAGCACATCGGCCGGGCACCCCAGTGCGCGCGCCTCGTCCGGCTTGCCGCGGCAGCGCGCGGCGTCACCCGCGGCGCGTTGAGCGTCGGTGAACTGCCAGGTCGTGAGCGCTCGATCGAGGTCGACGACGTTGTAGGACATCTCTTCCTGGATCTCGCGCACAGCGACGATCGCCACGGGAACCGCCCAGAAGACCACGAGCACGAGCCAGCGTCTTACCCAGCGGTTGTGTCTCCATGCCATTGAATGCCTCCGCAATGCATTGCGCATCTACGATGAGACGGCGGCCCGATGGCTTGATGTCTTATGTCTGCGGGCCGTCCTGGCGCTCATCATAGAAGAAATGCGACGAATCGTCGCTCCCCTCAAACGGGAGTATGCCCCGCATTGTTTGCGCGAGACGACACTGGACCGGTAATTTCTTCAATCGTCCCTGGATTTCGAGTCGCGAGGCGTGGCGCCGCCGCGCCCGGCGAGCGGGCGCGGGTGTCGGAACGGCTCTTGCATGTCGTTTCATGCAACTTATAGCCAGCTCGCTGGGGCTGTTCGTCTTCGACGGTGTCCAACGCGCTGCAAAACGAATATCTGGCCCATTGCGCTTGCGCCGCTCACTTCGCCGCCGCGCAAACGGCCATGACTCCCGACGGAGCATCAGCCATGTCCGTACCGTTTTCCGAGCAATACAAGGGGTTTGCGATCGGAGTGCAGGCGTTGCGGCGCGCCAAGGAGCCGGACGAATCCGCCGATGCGCCGCGCCGGTTCGACATCGTCGTCACGATCTCGCGCAAGGCGAGCGGCGAGCGTTCGAAAGCCGAGATGTTCGGCGTGCCCGAGCACGCTCCGCTCGACGATCAAATCGAAGCCCATAAGATCGGCGTTCAATACGCGCGCGACATCATCGACGGCAAGGTAGACGGGTCTTCCGTCACCCATCTGTAGCCGCGTCGATAACCGCCGCTCTTCGTGGCTCGTCGAGCCCAACCAGCTCAGCGGCTACCGATAGGCGGCAGGCGGGCTCCTAGCCCGCCCAGACGCGCCAGCGGCGCGCGTACCACCGTTTGCGTTCGCTTTCGAATCAGCACAAACCCGAACTTGTCGCGCGCGATCCTTGCGCGCGCTCGCGGAAGGGTCCAGCATAGGCGATCCTCGGCGCATGCCGAGGCCCGCACGGCATCGACGAGTCGAACGATGTCGCCGTGCGGCAATTCCCAGCGTTCCATCGAAAAATCAGGCTCGCTGCGAGCCGAATAAGAAAGGAGAACCGTATGCTTCACCGGACCCGTCGCCGTATGCTTGTCGCCTTCGCCGCATTGACCTGTGTGGCCGCTGCGCCTCTCACCGCGACCGACGCGCTCGCGCAGGCCGCGAAGAAACCGAAAGTTGCGCTCGTCATGAAGTCATTGGCGAACGAGTTTTTCCTAACGATGGAAACCGGTGCGAAGGATTACCAAAAGCACAACTCGAACAAGTTCGACCTCATCACGAACGGCATTAAGAACGAGACCGATACGGCCGCGCAGATCAACATCGTCGAACAGATGATCAACAGCCACGTCGATGCGATCGTGTTGGCGCCGGCCGATTCGAAGGCGCTGGTTCCCGTCGTTAAGAAGGCGGTCGACGCTGGCATCATTGTCGTCAATATCGACAACCGGCTCGATCCCGACGTCCTCAAGTCGAAGGATCTCAATGTGCCGTTCGTCGGCCCCGACAACCGCAAAGGCGCGGAGAAGGTCGGCGATTATCTGGCTAAAAAGCTGAAATCGGGCGATGAAGTCGGTATCGTCGAAGGCGTGTCGACCACAACGAACGCGCAGGCGCGCACGGCCGGCTTCAAGGATGCAATGGAAAAGATCCACGCGAAGGTCGATTCCGTTCAATCGGGCGAATGGGAAATCGACAAGGGCAATGCGATCGCCTCGGCCATGCTGAACCAATTCCCGAACATCAAAGCGCTTTTGTGCGGCAACGACAACATGGCGATCGGCGCCGTTTCCGCGGTGCGCGCAGCGGGCAAGCAGGGCAAGGTCTATGTGGTCGGCTACGACAACATCGGCGCGATCAAGCCCATGCTCAAGGATGGCCGCGTGCTCGCCACGGCGGATCAATACGCCGCGAAGCAGGCCGTGTTCGGGATCGACGTTGCGCTGAAGGCGATCGGCGAGCACAAGAAGCAATCCGATCTCTCGCAGATCGTCGAGACGCCGGTCGATCTCGTCACCAAAGCTTCGAAGTAACCGTTGCGCGCAACGCGTCGTGCGGCGCGCGGCTTATCGCCGCCGCACAGCGCGCTGTGGTCCGCTCGCGTGATACGCGCTCAAGAAAGCGCGCGTTTCTGCCGTTATCCTCCGA
>Ga0224712_10000170_pt1 | contig 11208 bp, 13 predicted proteins | sample DielMetaTC5pm2_FD_171474 | JGI IMG/M metagenome (GOLD analysis project Ga0224712, IMG submission 171474) | Corn rhizosphere microbial communities from Kellogg Biological Station, Michigan, USA - Diel MetaT C5pm-2 (Metagenome Metatranscriptome)... | ecosystem: Host-associated > Plants > Roots >...
CTCAGTATGCACGGCAGCCACGACATCGAGAAAACACCGTCCTGCGGAAAGGTGTTCGTTCCCGTGCATGATGTTCCGCCGGCGACAGATCAGGGCGACGACATGCCGGAGGGAATGTTCCAACGAAGGACCGCTCTCACCGGTCAAGCCGACTTCCGAATGTCCAACCAACGGCGTGGACGAATGGCAGGAGCTGGCCGATCCCGGACGGCCACACCCGTCTCCCGCGATGCCACCGGCCCGCCATCGAGTCACGCCAGTTTCGATGCCAGCGACCGCAACACCCCTCCCCAAACCGTCAAAAACCCTGTAGAATCACCGGCTCTGCGGGCGTCGTATAATGGCCATTACCCTAGCTTCCCAAGCTAGAGACGTGGGTTCGATTCCCATCGCCCGCTCCAGCATTTTCCCCAAGCGCTTCATCCGGAGTCGATAAGTTGCCTCTGATGACGTGAGCGTCCCATGTCGGCGGAAAGACTAGCGAAACGCATGGTGTTGCTGCTCGCCTTAGTATCGGCGTCTGCCGCCGTGCGCGCGGCATCTGGCCCAACGCTCACCGAAATATTGGCTCAACGCAGCGGCCTGACTCCCCAAGAAGTCGTCTCCCTCCTCGCCAGTTGCGACGCCAATCCCACCAGCATGCGGTTTTGCGCCTGGCGTGACCAACTCATCGCCGAACGCAGGCTTCAGCAGCTTATCGACGAAAAACGCACCGCATCGCCCAAGTGCGCGGCCGCGCTCGCCCAAAAACTCGCCGCCTGGCAAAAACGCCGCGATCAAACCTGCAAACAGTCAGCCCAACGACAGTGGGGCAACGGTTCAATGCTCTCTGCCGCAGAAGCCATGTGTCAGACCGACCGCACCAAGCAAATGACCCAATCAATCTCGGCGAACACCTGCCCCTGAGTCACACCGTCACAGCCCGCCCTCGCTTGAAAAACCCGCAGGCAGCGCCCACGTGAGTATGCAGCCGCCTCGCAGCCAAACGCTTGCGGAACGCACGGTCTCCGACCGTCCGCCGCGAACGCCATAAAACATCGCACGCCTCACAAACCAGGCATCATGGGATTTCCGGCGCGCTGGTGTCGATAGGAAGCCCGCTCACCGCAGCGCCCCACTGCCCTATTCTTGCGTCCTCGACAAAGATGGAACGGTATTTCATGTCACGCACGAGCGCCATCGCGCTACTCGTGGATACGCGGCGAGCGCTAGCGGCCGACTCGCATGAAACATCGCTGAACGGTACGGCGCGCAATCAAATGCTGCAGGAGGTCGAGCGGCTCCTGCTCAACGTCCGCGTCGGACGTACGCGCGAATTCGACCTTGAATTTCCCACCCGCATCCACGTGATCGTGTCCACCTGAGCGCCGCAGGCGTGTGCCATTGCGCGCCATCCAGCAACGCCGGACCGGCCCCACGTCGCTGAAATCTCACGGCCGCCGCGCACTCGTCTACAATCTCGCCCACGCCACGCCGGCCATGCGCCGGGCCGCGCCCGACATGCAAGCCGCCTGCGCTGGCGGCTTTTTCACGTGGCGGCCGCCGATGTTTTCGACTGTTAGAGCACCATGAGTCACGATCCGAACGAGACGGGCCTGCCGCCCGAAGCCCCCGGCAACACCGAGGAAACGAGCCAATCCAGCGCCGAAGGCACCCCCGCCTTTCCGCGCCGCATTCGCAGCTTTGTGACGCGCGCCGGGCGCGTATCGACAGGCCAGCGCCGGGCACTCGATGAACTAGGCCCGCGCTTCGTCGTACCCTACGCGCCCAGCCCCGCTAACTGGGACGCCCAGTTCGGCCGCCATGCGCCGCGCGTACTCGAAATCGGATTCGGCATGGGCGCGTCGACGGCCGAAATCGCGGCCGCACGCCCCAACGACGATTTCATCGGCGTGGAAGTGCACGAGCCGGGCGTGGGCGCACTGCTCAAGCTCATCGGCGAACACCAGTTGACGAACATCCGGATCATTCAGCACGACGCGGTGGAAGTGCTCGAACACATGATCGAGCCGGGCACGCTCGACGGCGTGCATGTTTTCTTTCCAGACCCGTGGCACAAGGCCCGGCACCACAAGCGCCGCCTCATTCAGCCCCCGCTCGTCGCGCTCTTGGCATCCCGCTTGAAACCGGGCGCCTATCTCCACTGCGCGACCGACTGGCAAAACTACGCCGAGCAAATGCTCGAAGTGCTTTCAGCCGAGCCATCGCTCGAAAACACGGCCGAAGGCTACGCGCCAAGGCCCGACTACCGGCCCGTGACGAAGTTCGAACGGCGTGGGCTGCGGCTCGGCCACGGCGTTTGGGATGTCGTCTTCAAGCGGCGCGCGCAGTAACGACGTCTCGTACCTCGCGCTTCGCGTTCGGCATCCGCAACGCTGTAAAGCCCGCAGCGCGAACGAGCCGATCGGGCACTGCTATGCGCCCCAATTGAGCACATCGCCATAGCCGATGACCAGCACGATCATCCCGAACACGATGCGGTACCAAGCAAATGCGGTGAAGTCGTGCGTGGCCAAGTAGCGTAACAGCCAACGCACGCAGATGAAGGCGCTGACGAACGCCGCCAGCGTGCCGATCGTCAACACCTCGGCCATGTCGATGAAAGCGCCGCCGCGATGCTTGGCCAGTTCGTAAAGCGTTGCACCGCCGATCACGGGGATCGCCAGAAAAAACGAGAACTCGGTCGCGACGCGCCGATCGACGCCGAGCAGCATGGCTCCGATGATCGTCGAGCCGGAGCGCGAAACGCCCGGAATCAACGCGCAACATTGTGCGACCCCCACTTTGAGCGCATCGAGCGGCGCCAATTCGTCGAGCGCTTGCACGCGCGCGGGCTTGCCGTTGCGACGGCGCTCGCGCGCTTGCGCCCAGAGGATCACGAAGCCCCCCGTCACGAGCGCGAAGGCGACCGGCACGGGAGCGAACAACGCATCCTTGATGACCGCTTCGAACGTCAGCCCAAGCGCGACGGCCGGAATCGTGGCAATGACGACGTTCAGCGCAAAGCGCCGCTGCGTCGCATCGGTCCACATGCCCGCGGCCACGCGGCCGATGCGCCGCCGGTACTCCCAACAGACCGCGAGGATGGCGCCGAATTGAATGACGACGTGAAACGTCTTCGCGCCGTCGCCGCCGAAGTTGAGCAAACTGCCCGCCACGATCAAGTGTCCCGTGCTGGAGACGGGAAGAAATTCGGTCAGCCCTTCGACGATGCCGAGGATCAACGCCTTGCCGATCAATACCAAGTCCATCGGTGCCCTCTTTCGAAAGGCGAGCGGCCGGCAGAGATGTGCGCAGCCCCTCGCGGCCGCGCACACGTCATTTTTCGACGATTTGCACGCGTATGCCGTTTGTAAGAATTGTGATTGTACCGGGTTGGAAGTTCACGCCGGCAAACTGCAACTGATCGGGCTTGAACGTGTAGAGCGGATAACCGTCGAGCCATTGCGCGGCGGCCATGGCGCCGGCCGCCTCGATCTGCTGGCGGTATGCCCGCGCCTCGCCGCTCACCTCGACACGCTCGACATTGGGCGAACGCAATACGACGGCATGACTCGCGTCGTCGTACTCGAGCCGGCTCGAAAGGAGAAACGCGCCGTCGACCGGCTGCTGCAGAAATGGGCTTTCGACGTGCGCGTCGACATGCACCGTCACGCGGTTCCGATCCGGCGCGAAGCCGACGACGGGGTTCGTCAACGCTACCTCGAACAGTTGCGACACCGTGCGCCGATAGGGAAATTTGCGCCCCACGGCTGTCTGCACCTGTTCGCGAGAGAACGTGTAGTGGTCGGGAATGAATGGAAACGTCTGGCTCGCGCATGCCGCGAGCGACACACCCAAACTCGCGCTGGCGAGCGCCGCGCAAGCCAAACCCAACAACCTGCGCCGACGGGGCGCAACTGCATACGGCATGCATGAACCTCCTGCTGGACTGCTAGTATCGAAACCTGTTTGCCATTTTATGCTGTCGCGACATCTCGAGCGCGTTTGCTGAAATCCATCGCTCCCGGACCGCCCGCCGCGAACCCACGAAACCAGACCCGCCCCGACCACACCAGACCACTAGACTGGAACGCCCCAATGCAAAGCGGATCCGATATCGGCATTCTTCGACAAATTCCACGCACCGTCTGGGTGCTGGGCTGCGTCAGCCTCTTGATGGATGTCTCGTCCGAGTTGATCCACAGCTTGTTGCCGATGTTCCTGATGGCAGGCCTCGGCGCCAGCGCCGCGACGATCGGCGTAATCGAAGGCGTCGCCGAAGCGACCGCGCCCGTCGTCAAAGTGTTTTCAGGTACGCTGAGCGATTACCTCGGCAACCGCAAATGGCTCGCGGTTGCCGGATACGGGCTCGGCGCACTGAGCAAGCCGCTGTTTGCGTTGGCGCCCGGTATCGGCGTCGTGGTCGCGGCACGTCTCATGGACCGCGTCGGCAAAGGCATTCGAGGCGCACCGCGCGATGCACTCGTCGCCGACGTCACGCCGCCGAGCCTGCGCGGCGCGGCCTTCGGGCTGCGCCAGGCGCTCGATACCGTGGGTGCGTTTCTCGGGCCGCTCTTGGCCGTCCTCGCGATGCTGGTCTGGGCAGACAACTTTCGCCTGGCGTTTTGGCTCGCGGTGATCCCTGCCGCGCTCTGCGTCGCGTTGCTGGCGCTGGCGGTGGAAGAACCCGCGCACGCTCGCGGCGCGACACGCGTCAATCCCATTCGCCGGGAAAGCCTCTTGCAACTCGGCAAGGACTACTGGTGGGTGGTCGCCGTGGGCGCAGTCTTCTCGCTGGCGCGCTTTAGCGAAGCGTTCCTCGTGCTGCGCGCCATGGGAAGCGGCATCCACCTGGCGCTCGTGCCGCTCGTCATGGTGGCCATGAATATCGCCTACGCCCTGTCGGCATTTCCGTTCGGAAAACTTGCCGACAAACTCAGCCACACGCGGTTGTTGATCGCAGGCCTAATCGTGCTCGTCGCCGCCGATGTCGCCCTGGCGCAGGACAATCATTGGAGCGTCATCTTCGCGGGCGTCGCGCTGTGGGGCCTTCATATGGGCATGACGCAGGGACTGCTGGCGACGATGGTCGCCGACACCGCTCCCGCTCAATTGCGCGGCACGGCGTTCGGCATGTTCAATCTGCTGACCGGCCTCGTCACGCTCGTTTCCAGCATCCTCGCGGGCGCGCTTTGGGACCGCGTGAGCGCAGCCGCCACCTTCTATGCGAGCGCAGCGTTTTGCTTGTGCACCATCGTGCTGTTGCTGTCCCGCCGCAGCGGCCCCCCCATGCGCGCCGCTTAAATGGACCGCTTAACGGGCCCCGCGCACCGGGGCCTTAGCGGAGCCGCCACGGCGAATGCTTGCCTCCGTGCGAGCCACCAACCTTCAGTGACAGTTGGAGGCGCCCGCCCCCGTTTTCTCATGTCCGTGCGTGTCGATGCAGAAATCCTCCTCGATCTGCACGGTGACGTGAGCGATGTCGAAACGCTCGGCGAGTCTGCGCTGCACCGCGGTCACGACATCGCGCGCAATCGCGCCTTCGGTCGGATGGACATGCAAGGTCAGCATGTGCTGCTCGCCCGTAATGGACCACGCGTGAATATGGTGGGCATTTTGCACTTCAGCCAGATTCGCCTCCAAGTCCGCCTTGATGTCCGCTAAGCTCAGGCCCTCGGGCGTGCCTTCGAGCAAGATGTGCGCGGAGGACTTGACGATCCCCCAAGCGCTGCGAAGCACCACGACGGCGACGAACACCGACAACAACGGGTCGATCGGCGTCCAACCGGTCAGCAAAATCACCCCCGCGGCGACGATGGCAGCCGCCGAACTCAGCATGTCGCCAAGGACGTGCAGCCATGCGCCGCGCAGGTTCAGGTTTTGTCGATTGCCGCCGTGCAGCACGAGAAACGCGGCGATGTTGGAGACGAGCCCCATGATGGCGACGACCAGCATCATGCCGCCGGCGACGCGCACCGGTGCGAAGAACCGCTGGATCGCCTCGACGATGATCCATCCGGCAATGACGAACAGCGCGCAGCCGTTGACGAATGCGGCCAGGATCTCGAGCCGCTTGTAACCGTAGGAAAGCTGCGCCGTTGCGGGGCGGCGGCCGTAGTGCATGGCCGCCCAACTGAAGCCCAACGCCGTGGCGTCGCTCACCATATGCCCAGCATCGGCCAGCAGCGCGAGCGATCCCGACATCAAGCCGCCCACCACCTCGACGAGCATGAAGGCGGCTGTGATGAGGAACGCCCAGCCGATGCGGCGCTGATCCATCACACCGTGCGCGTGATTGTGGCCCGCGTGACCATGGCCGTGGCCGTGACCATGGGTGTGGCTATGACCCGCATGGTCATGTTCGTGCGGATGCGCGTGTCCCTGGTGATGGCTCGCGTGATCGTCGTCGTGGTCGTGGTGCGCCATGAAAAAATCGGGTCCGTCCGGCAATAAAACGACATTATGGCCTGCGGGAGTCGCTAGCCGTCCATTGCGGGCATCAAAGCGTGAACCGCGCTAGCGAAAACAGAAGCATAAACCGCCAAGCGCACACGGCAATGCGATGCACGCTCACTCGCGCTCGGGAAACGTAGCCAACTCCATGCGTTCGAGCCAGAACAGCGCGTGCTCGCGGTTCGCGCCGCACATCTCCGCGCTCGCGCCGAGCGAGCCGCACACAGCGGGCCGATCCGCCCGCCCGAAGATCATGCACCGCTCGTCATCGCCAAGTTGGACGCACCGAACCCCCGCCGGCTTGCCGTGCGGCATGCCAGGAATGGGACTCGAGATCGAAGGGGCGATGCAGCATGCGCCGCAACCGGGGCGACAATTCATAGGGGCCGTGGCTTAGGGATCGATATCATTCGGCCCTCATTGGAACGCGGGCGGGAAGCGCAACATAGGCCGAGCAAAGCGCTAGCGTACCCGCTTCGGCCATTGCGTACCACCCAGCGTGGCCCAGCCCCACCTCACGACGCGCGACTTGGTAAAGTACGCGTTCGCACACATTCGACGACAACTTCGAGGAATCCAGCATGCGCAGTACGCGCGCCATTTCCGCAGTAGAAAGGCTCAAGCAGCGCACCGGCAATCCCCACTACGCCGCGATCGGCCTGTCCGGCGGCCTCTTCCGCTTGATCGACCGGGCGAGCGGGGCCGAGGCGGCGCTCTCGGAACCGTTGCCGCTCGATGCGTTCGTCGCCTTCGTCGACGCCGTCTCGCCGGCCAAACCCAAGCGCGTCAGCAAGCTCGACGTCGCGTTCGAGGCGCAGATCAAGCGCAGCAAGCGCTAGCGCACAGTGCCCAGCGCTCGACACAAACGCCGCAACACCGCAACGGCGCGTGAGCATCCGAGCCTCTTACCCGTGCGACGAAATACGCGCGTCAACGCCCGAGCCACGCGGTTTGGTACAATTTGAAAGTTTCTCTCGCACATTTCATCCCGCACGAACCGCTACGTCCAAAGTCCGTCAAGCCGCTATGAACATCGAGCAAGCCCGTTTCAACATGATCGAGCAACAAATTCGCCCCTGGGACGTGCTGGACCAGGACGTGCTGAATCTGCTGTCGGTCGTCAAGCGCGAAAATTTCGTTTCCGCCGCCTATCGCGACATCGCCTTCGCCGATCTGGAAGTGCCCTTGCCCGCGGGCGAGCACATGCTCTTTCCGCGCGTCGAGGCCCGCGTGTTGCAGGAACTGGCCGTCAAGAGAAACGAGACCGTGCTGGAAATCGGCGCGGGATCGGGCTTCATGGCCGCACTGCTGGCTCACCGCGCCCGTCAGGTGCTGACCGTGGACATCAAGCCGGAGCTGGCCGAACTCGCCAAGCGCAACCTGGCCGAGAACGGCGTGACGAATGCCGAAGTCGCCCTTGGCGACGGCGCCCGCGGCTGGCCCGGCGCCGCACCGTACGATGTCATCTGCGTATCGGGCGGCCTGCCGGTGTTGCCGCAGGAAATGCTCGAGCAGTTGAAGGTCGGCGGGCGCCTTGCCGCCTTCGTCGGCACGGCGCCCGTCATGAAAGCGCAGGTCATCACCCGCATCGACGAAAAGCAGTTCCGCGTAGCCGATGTGTTCGAAACCTTTATCGAACCCCTCCTGAACGCCGTGCAACCGCCGCGCTTCAAGTTCTAAGTTAGTCTAAGTTAGGGAAACCGGCGCGGCCGCATGGTCGCGCCACCCTGCCTCGCTCGATCTCTTCCATATCAGTCTTCGCCATGCAAAACCTGACCGCGCCCGATCTCGCACAATGGCTGGCCGATCCCTCGCGCCCCGCTCCGGTGCTGCTCGACGTACGCGAGCCATGGGAAATCGCGACGGCGCATATCGCCGGCTGCGTCGACATTCCGATGCGCGACATCCCGGCGCGCAGCGAAGAACTCGACGACGACGCGCAGATCGTTTGCATCTGCCATCACGGCGCACGCAGTGCGAATGTCGCCATGTTCCTCGAGGGGCGCGGCTTCAAGCAGGTGTTCAATCTGCAAGGCGGCATCGATGCGTGGTCGCGTCAAGTCGATCCGAAGGTGCCGCTGTACTGAAACGCGATACGACACGCGGCGCGAGCCGCTGTACCAGGCAATTCACCGAAGACCAAGCAACACCCGGTAAGCGCACCTCGCCGCCTCCGATTCACCAAAATCGCTCGCCTCGCTCGTTGGCGGCGCATCACGCACCAAGCTCGCCCCTTCCCCGCAGTGCAACCGGTCCGCGCACCGCGCGCGTGAACCGCGCGCAGCCTGACGCTGCCTAGCGGCGCATCGCTTGGCATAGCCCTTGCAACGCTCGGCAGCCCGCGCGCATGACGTGTGCATCGCATCGATGCGCACCTCACGGGGCTGCGCGGCCCACTCCAATAAACGCAAGTTCAGCACCAGCAAGGGGAAGCACATGAAACGTCGTAGCTTGTTGAAGCTCGGTTCGCTCTCCGGCGCGCTCGCGCTCGCGGGACAAAGCCCGTTGGTTCGCGCGCAATCGAGCGGTCCGATCAAAGTGGGCATCTTGCATTCGCTGTCAGGGACGATGGCGATCTCGGAAACTTCGCTCAAAGACACGGCGCTCATGACGATCGCCGACATCAACAAGAATGGCGGCGTCATGGGCCGTCAGATTCAACCGGTTGTCGTCGACCCCGCTTCGAATTGGCCGCTGTTCGCGGAGAAAGCGCGGCAACTGCTGACGCAGGATAAAGTCGCTTGCGTATTCGGCTGCTGGACTTCGGTGTCGCGCAAATCGGTCTTGCCCGTCTTCGAGGAATTGAACGGCTTGCTCTATTACCCCGTGCAATACGAAGGCGAAGAAATGTCGCGCAACGTGTTCTACACCGGGGCCGCGCCGAATCAACAGGCCATTCCCGCCGTCGAATATCTGATGAGCGCCGAAGGCGGCGGCGCCAAGCGTTTCTTCTTGCTCGGCACCGACTACGTCTATCCGCGCACCACCAACAAAATCTTGCGCGCCTTTCTGCATGCGAAGGGCGTCAAGGACGCCGACATTCAAGAGGTCTACACGCCGTTCGGACATAGCGATTATCAAACGATCGTCGCCAACATCAAGGCGTTCGCCCAGGGCGGCAAGACCACCGTGATCTCGACCATCAACGGCGATTCGAACGTGCCCTTCTATAAAGAACTCGGCAACCAAGGGCTCAAAGCCACCGATGTCCCCGTCGTCGCATTCTCGGTCGGCGAAGAAGAACTGCGCGGCATCGACACGAAACCGCTCGTCGGCCATCTCGCGGCTTGGAATTACTTCATGTCGGTCAAAGGCGCGTCGAACGCGAAGTTCAAGAAGCAATGGGCCGAATGGGTCGCCGCGCAAAACCTGCCCGGCGGCACGAAGCGCGTGACGAACGATCCGATGGAAGCGACGTTCGTCGGCATCCATATGTGGAAGCAAGCAGTCGAAAAGGCCAAGAGCACCGACGTGGACAAAGTGCGCGCCGCCATGATCGGGCAAACGGTCGCCGCGCCGTCGGGCTTCACGCTGTCGATGGACGGCAATCATCACTTGCACAAGCCGGTCATGATCGGCGAGATCCGGGCGGATGGACAATTCAACGTCGTCTGGGAAACAAAGACCGCCATTCGCGCTCAGCCTTGGAGCCCGTTCATCGCAGGCAATCAAGGCAAGCCGGACGTCGTCAGTTCGATTCGTGAGTTCCTGCGTCGCCGACAATTCGCGTAAGCGGAGGCAACGCTCGTTCGTGCCGCGCTTGGAGCGCGGCGTTCTCACGCACCATTCACGCGCGGCTCGCCCGAAGCGGTTCATCTCGGGCTCGTTGCCGCGCATCGGTGTTATCGCGTCGTTGCTCTTGGCCTTGACCCATGAACCGATTCCTACGCCGCGGCGTTGTCGTCGCAGCGCTGTCTTGCTCGCTGGTTTGCTCGCTGCTCGCGCCCACGGCGTTCGCGCTCACGCCGGCCGACGTCGCCCCGCTGGCGGGCGACGACTTCAACGCCAAAGCGACCGCCATCGATGCGCTGGCGGCCGCCCACGATCCCGCCGCGCTCACGCTGCTCGATGGCCTTGCCGATGATCGCGTGCTCGCCACGAGCTCCGGCCAAGTGCTGATACAAGCCGCCGGCGACGACACCCATGCGCGCGATGCTGTCTCCGGCAAGGCAGCCAACATCGGCGACGCACAGCCCGTCATGCTCAATAATCTGCTGCGCGGCAAAGTCGCGCGTGCGCTGGCGGGACTGCGGCTCGCTTCGCCCGATGTGGCCGTGCGCCGCGCCGCCGTCGATGCGCTGCTCGCCAATCCCAACGCGTCGATGAGGCCGTTCGTCGAAACGGCCCGCGCCAAAGAAACAGATCCCGCCCTTAAGCGCCGGCTCGATGCGCTATGGGCGACGACCGCGCTCACCGATCCCGATCCGGCCAAACGCCTCGAAGCGGTGCAGCTCGTCGCGGCGCGCCACGATCTCGATTTCTATCCGCTGCTGCGACCGCTCGTGGCTACGCGCGCCGACGGCGCGTTGGCCGAACCCGATGCGCGGGTGCGCGCCGCCGCACAGCGCGGCATCGACGCGCTCGACGCGATCGAGCGCAACAGCCGTATCGCGGGCACGCTGTTCGCCGGAATTTCGCTCGGCAGTGTGTTATTGCTCGCGGCCCTCGGCCTTGCCATCACCTACGGCGTCATCGGCGTGATCAACATGGCGCACGGCGAGTTCCTGATGATCGGCGCTTATGCCACCTATCTCGTGCAGAACGCGTTTCGAC
>Ga0224712_10000171_pt1 | contig 11200 bp, 23 predicted proteins | sample DielMetaTC5pm2_FD_171474 | JGI IMG/M metagenome (GOLD analysis project Ga0224712, IMG submission 171474) | Corn rhizosphere microbial communities from Kellogg Biological Station, Michigan, USA - Diel MetaT C5pm-2 (Metagenome Metatranscriptome)... | ecosystem: Host-associated > Plants > Roots >...
CCGAACCGATCGGGCCGGGGCTATCAGGTCCCTCGCGACCTTGCTCGGGCCGCGCTCTCCGACCTGCGCTCACGCGGGGGCAGCTCGCAGTCGACGGGATACAGCACGCCGATCCCGCGCCGATACTGAGGCCTGATCAGCTGAAAATAGTTCACCATCGTCCTCCTGATTGTGGTACAATCGTGGTACGGGAGAAGTACTCCCTAGACATGAGAACTAGGAGCACGAGATGGCCGAGACAGAGACTCTAGCCGAGGGCACCACTCAGGAGGAGCTGGACGCGAAGCGCCTCGCCTACTTCAAGAAGGGTGCGCTGGACGACATCCGGGTTACGGCGAAGGCGCTGTACGTCAAGCTCGACCAGATCAAGCGGGACGTGGACCTCGCCCTCAGCCGGATGGTCACCGGATCGCTGCCCTATGGCGGGGAGTACGGCCCGATCGGGACCCAGGCCAACTCGGACGTGATGATCCTCACCGCGAAGCTCCAGCGCTACATCGAGAGCGCGCGGATCGCGGGCGCATCGGAAGAGGACGTCAACAAGGCGTACAACGAGGGCATCGCGCAGGTCGCCCGATGAACGCCACGAAGACGATCGAGAAGGCCGACCTCGAAGCCGCGTACACGGGCTCGTTCTACACCATCGCCGGAGCGGGCGGGGACCTGCAGGAGTGGGTGGCCGGCTACGAGAAGGAGCTCGAGGCGCAGGGCATCGGCACTCCGACGCAGTGGTTCGTCACCTCGGGCGCTGAGGTCAACCTCTATGCCATCCGCAAGTTGGGCGGCCTCACCAAGGACGATGACCAGTTCCCGGACGACCTCGTGATCCTGCTGTTCCCGCTCGACGGTCTGAACGTCGGCAAGCTGGCCATGTTCAAGCTGAACTGGGAGGACCGCTGGTTCGACGACGTGATCGGGAATGTGAGGCGGGCGTGACCGATCTCGGCGAAAAGCTCATCGTCAAGGACATCGACACCCTCCGCCGCATCCGCGCGCGCTGTCAGCGCGGTGATCGGAAGTACACCCGGCTCACTCGCCGGCTCCTGCTGCTCGTGCAGTACCTCGACCGCATCAACCCGGACGAAGCCCTCGTCCAGCGGCTCATCGAGTCGCGTATCCACTGAAGGAGAACCCAGCAATGACGGACACCATCCCCCGCACCCCGGTCATCCCGGTCATGAAGCTCACCGACGTCGGCCCGGAGGCCGCCGTGCGCTATATCAGCGACGGGGAGTGGATCATGCAGCAGAAGATGGACGGGGCGCGCGTGATGATCGTCGCCGAGAAGATGGCAGACGGCCGCTACTCGTTCCTGTTCACGAACGACGGCGTGCACCCGATCAAGTTCGCCGCGGCGGTGCAGAAGATCGACGCGCTCAAGGACCACCTCACCGCTGATCTCGGGGCGCTGAACATCGACGCCATCATCCTCGACGGTGAGCTGATCATCGAGGACGGGATCTACCATGCCTTCGACGTGTTGCACCTCGTTCAGTGGGGCATCCAGACCGTCGACTTCAGCCGGCACCGGCTCACCAAGCGCCTCGAGGTGCTGAACAGCCTCTCCATCCACGGCTCCCTCGTGAAGCACGCTCCGATCGCGTGGACGCCCGAGGAGAAGCGCGCGATGTGGGAGTCGATCAACGAGGCCGGCGTCGAGGGCGCGGTGTCCAAGCACCTGCACTCGCTGTACGTGCCCGGCAGCCGGTCGAAGGACTGGGTGAAGCACAAGCTGGTGAAAACGGCCGACGTGATCGTAGCCAGCCTGGACCGCACCTTCAAGCCGGGCACCTCGATCGTCAGCCACGGTTCGGCGGCCCTCGTGGTCAAGATCGACCCGCACGATGACCCGGAGCCGTGGACCCACAAGAAGACCGGCCGCCGCACCGATGCCGCGACCTGGAAGGCTCTCCCGGCCAAGAAGATGGCGGACTACGACTTCCTGCCGCGCCAGGAGCTCCCGGTCGGCAACGCGAGCCTGATCGGCAAGGACCTCACCATCGAGGTCGGCTCGGTCGTCGAGATCGAGTACCTGTACTGGACCGGCAAGGCCGTGATCCAGCCGCGCATCACGCGCAAGCGCGAGGACAAGCCCGCCGGTCAGTGCCGGCTGGACCAGTTCCCCGCGTACACCCGAGCTGTCGCCTGGCAGCGCTGATCCATCCATCCGCAGAACCAAGACGAAGGAGAGCATCATGGGATGCGACATTCACACGATGGCGGAGATCCGTCACGACTACCCTGAGTACGAGCGTCGGATCTACGCACCCGGCACCGGCACGGTCATCGACACGATCACCGAGCCGGCAGAAAGCCGGTGGCTGGCGATCACGGACGCCGTGTTCACCTCGCCGTACTACCGCGAGAACGCGCCGGTCTCGGTGCACAACGTGCCCTACTCCAGCGCTCCGTACTCGGGTCGGAACTACGACCTGTTCGCGGTGCTCGCCGACGTGCGCAACGGTCGCGGCTTCGCTGGCATCCGCACGGGCGAGCGCATCACGCCGATCCTCGAGCACTTCGGAGAGAAGCACGTCGAGATCGAGAACGATCGGGAGTACGAGACCTGGACTCGAGGCGTGCCCGAGGACGCCAGCAAGCGCTGGAAGAAGTACGTCAAGAAGTGGGGCCCGGACCTGCACTCGACCAGCTGGCTCACCCTCGAGGAGCTGGAGCGCGGGCCGTGGGACCAGCGCCAGATCAAGGCGGGCTACGTCGACGCGGCGCAGTACGAGAAGATCCGGCAGTCCGGCTTCACGATCACGCCGGAGAGCTGGTCGGGTGACGTGGGCGGTGGCGGCATCACCAAGTACACCGCTGACCAGTGGGAGGCGCTGGGCGAGCCCGCGCGCAGGGCCGCGGTGGCCTCGGCTGACGAGGGCGGCTGGTTCTCCAGCCACTACGTCTACCACCAGTGGGAGGTCAGCCTGGCCGACTCGATCGGTTTCTTCCTCGAGACGACGATCCCGGAGCTGCGACGCAATGCGCCGCGCATCGGCCAGATCGAGGACCGTGAGCTCAGCCGCGCCGTCTACCTCGGTGAGGCCGAGGATCCGCGGCCGATCGACAAGACGGCCATCCGCCTCGTGTTCGGCTTCGACAACTAGGAGATCGAGATGCCCTTCCACAACGTGACCGAGTTCCGCCTCACCGAGGACCACCTCAAGCTGATCAAGCGGATGTTCATCGACTGGGACGACAGCGCCTACGAGGGCGCGCCGGCGGTCGGTCTGAAGCGGCCCTACGGCAACAGCGACATCTACTTCGACGTGGCCGAGATCCTCGCTGACGGCAGCGACGTCGACGCGATGAGCAGCTACAACCGTGACGGCGAGCTGAAGAAGCTCACCCTCGCCGACGGCCGCGAGTTCACGCTCGAGGACCTCGTGAAGCTGCACCAGGAGACCGGGGTGGCACTGCAGATCTGCACCTGCACGCTGAGCTTCCAGACCGGCGTCTACCGTAAGCGCGAGCTCTACAACTCGCTGAGCTGGGAGAGGGTGGGTGACCTGTGAAGACGATCCCGATCCCGGCCGAGCTCCTCGAGGATCTGACCAAGCACCTCGTCGTCCAGGATGGCTCCATCGAGGCCTCGATGCTAGCTGGGCGCCTGATCGCGGCTCGCGTGGCCGTCGACCCGACCGTGGCCCAGATCGCGCAGCAGCCGGAGGGACAGCGCGTGTGGGACGTCACCGGCTGGGACGTGGGCGAGGTCAACGAGATCGTCTTCCAGAACCGCAAGGGCGTGGAGCCGGCCAAGCTGCACATCAAGGTTCGTGACGACCGGGACGAGGAGGTGGACGGCCTCAGCGATGACGACAGCCTGTACGACGGCGAGACACCGTACATCGCCCTCGTGATCGGCTACGACCCGCCGGTCAGCCTCGAGATGAAGCCCGTGCTCGACCGCCGCCACCTGACGCCCGAGGGAGCGCAGGACCCGAACTTCCGCGACGACCTGCTCGACGTGCCCGACCCGGAGACCATCTGGGGAACACCCGACCCGAACACCGAACAGTCCTGAAGGAGGACACCATGCCGACACCCGAACCCACCGACGAGATCTTCGAGTCGGAGCACATGACCATCGCCAAGGACCCGGAGCTCACCTACGACGCGCTCACGGACGAGGAGAAGGAGTACTACGAGGCGGCCGACATCACCGCCGACGCCGTGGCGCCGTACGACGTCAGCCGGGCCTGGAAGCTGATGGTGGTCTACCGCAACGTGGCCCTCGAGCAGAACGACTTCCAGCGCGCGGTGCTCTACAGCCACGTCCTTGAGGACCTGGCCGGGATGCTGGCGGCGATCGACTTCCCGCTGCCGGCGCTCCTGGACGCCAAGGGCGAGCCGATCAGCGGGGCGGTGCGTGATGGCCGACCGTGACTTCGCCGCGACGCCCGTCGTCCCGCTGGACGCCGAGCAGACGGCCATCCTGAGCCAGCTGGAGTCCGCGTACGCGCTCCCGGCCTACCAGGACGAGAAGGACGACCGCACCGGCCCGCAGCTGGTCGTGGTGGCCGTGCACCTGCCGCACGTCGTCGAGTACGGCCTGCCCGACCCGAACCTCGAGCTGGTCTACCGCTGGCCCGGCGGAGCGCTCGGGCCGATCAACGAGGGCGACCTCGTGCTCTGCCCGGGCACCCGGCTGCACCCGAAGGAGTGGACCGGCATCGTCACCTCCCTCGACGCCAGCAACCACCCGTACAGCGGCTACGTCCGCAACCTGCTCGGGCGGGTGAGTGGCTGATGGACATCACGCTCCAGGACAACTCGGGCGAGGACATGGGCATCACGCCGTTCCTGCGCATCGACCCGGCCGAGCACATCGACTTCGACCAGATGGGGAAGTGGCTGGCCACTCAGTCGAGCGAGCGCCAGGCGCGCTTCGTGCTCGGTTTCATGGCCGGCATCAAGCCTTACCCGGCGCAGGTCGAGTTCCTGATGGAGGACCTCGGCGGCGCTACGTCGGACGACGGCGGTCAGGAGTTCGAGGCGTTCCTCGAGTACCTCGTGGAGAGCTGGAGGAACCGCTGATGGCTGACACCGGCGACCGCATCCTCGTGGGGCTGACCGTTCCCGAGGCGGAGATGATCGTCACGCTGCTCGATCAGGAGTGGGCGGGCCTGGACCCGGCGGGCATCAGCGGCCCGCTGCAGGACCGCATCCAGGCCTCGCTCGACCTGGTGCACGACGTCCGTCACGCGGAAGAGCACGAGGCGGGGCTATGAACGACCCGATCGACTTCCGGATGAGCCTGGAGGAGGGCGAGCTCACGCTGGCCACCCTCGAGTTCGTCTTCGGCCGGCGGGTCGACGCTGACACGATGCAGACTCGGCTGCTGCAGCGTCTCCGCGAGGCGGTGAGCGACGAGCGAAACATCCGCGGAATCGCGCACGCGGGCCATCGCATCGTCGGCACCGGGGCTAACGGCTACTGGTGCACGCACAAGAACTGCGACACCTGGCACCTGGACCCGTCGTACACCGAGCGCGGGGCCTACGAGCGGCACCTCGCGTGGCTGACCGACAACGAGATGTGGGAGCTGCTGTGATGGCGCTCTCCACGAAGACGCTGCGTGATATCGAGCGCGACGCTGCGAAGCAGGGCTGCACGATCAAGTGGACCACGACCGGGATGCGGATAAAGACGCCCGCCGGCAGCGTGATCGTGGTCCACACCACTCCAAATCAGGAGGTCATCTACCTCCGCAACCTGGCCAAGAAGTTCGTGAGGGCGGGGCTCAAGCCTCGCGAAGGAGGATGGAAGTGAGCATTCGACAGACCGAGATCCGGAAGGGGATGCGGCTGGTCTTCGACCGGCGCGTGACGTTGCACAAGGCGCAGGGCTACGGCCGGATGACCGTCGAGCCGGACACCGAGATTACTGTGACTGGCACGTTCAACGGCTTTGGCTACGGGCGGCTGAACAGCGGTGGGTGGTCGTGGCGCTTCGACTACGACGACGTGCACCTCGAGCACCGCAGCCTCGGCACGCCGCCGGAGGGCGCGCTGGCGCCGGACGACGAGCGCGTGGTGTGGATGTTCCAGGACGCCGCACGGATGGCCGACCGGCTGGGCCTGTGCGCCGACTTCGACCGCCTCGTCGACGCACTCGGGTTCCCGGGCCGACTGCGGACGTGGAAGCTCGAGTCGGAGGCCGACGGGATCAAGGCCACGTTCGAGATCAAGGCGCACTCCCGGCGCGAGGCCCTCGAGAAGGTCTCCGGCAAGCTCGGGGTGCTGCCTCCGCTCTCCAAGGTGAAGGCGATCACGGCATGAGCTACGAGTATCCGGGCCGCGAGCACTACGAAGGCGTGAAGCCGGACTGGGACACCGAGCTGGGCGCGGAGCACGAGGTCGGCTTCGTGGTCGTCGTGCACAACGGCCAGACGATCGTCGCGCCGTTGCATCATGTCCGCACCCAGATCGCGGAGCGCCGGAAGTACCGTCGGGCATTCCGTCCCGACCCGGCGGCCTACGAGAACACCAGCCTGGAGATCCTCGTCAACGTGCGCGGGATCACCGACCACTACCGCATCTACGACGGCACGCCCGCGGACTTCGTGAACGGGCAGGGCCGCTATGCGGACGAGACAGAACAGCAGGCCCTCGAGCAGGGCCGGAAGGAGATCGAGGAGTGATCACCATCGCGCAGGCGCGCAAGAGCATCGGGACGCGGGTCGTCTACCAGCAGCGCCGGTGGGTGCCGGACGACGTGAAGACGGCGATGGCCGGCAAGCTGACCGGCGACATGCTGCCCACCGGCCCGGCGGAGGCCGGCGTCATTACCAGTGTGAACGACCGGTTCATCTTCGTCCGGTTCGACGACCAGCCGGAGGATGCGGCCGGTAAGGCGTGCCCTCCGGGGACGCTGGATCCTGCTGGCCCGCCCGAAACTCGCTGAAAATAGTTCAACATTGCCGTCATATTCGTGGTACAATCGTGGTACGGAAGAAGATGATGGCCAGAAGGTCATCCCGAACAGAAGGACGAGTACAAGATGAAGGTCAGCACCCTGATCCAGCCCCAGGCCGAGATCGTCAAGGTCGTCACGCTTCGACCGGGCGACGTCTACAAGCGCCTGCAGGAGGGCGGCCAGTTCGGCGGCTCGGACGAGATCAAGTACGGCGTCGTCACCGACGTCCTCGGCAACGGCGAGTCGAGCGCGATCAGCGCGATCGAGTACAGCTCGAGCTATTCGGGCGTCACGGTCGAGCCAAAGGTGTTCAGCGGCGGTCGCGACATCGCGATCTTCCCGGCACAGCCGATCGAGTTCGCCGAGCACATGGACGGGCTGGTGGACGCGCTTGACCGCAAGATCGAGTCCCTCGAGAACGACCTCGCCAAGCAGCGCGAGATCAAGCGCCGGGTGTCCGGGATCAAGCTCGACGGCCTCCGCGAGGCGGCTACGTCGGTGGCGATCACCGAGACCGGCGCCAAGGTCAACGACGCCAGCCCCGCCTGGCACGAGGGCCAGTCGCTCCCGCCGGCGGAGGCCGACGGCACCGAGACGGTGGAGATCTGACTGATGGCCACCTCGAACTTCGAGCCGGAAGGACCGCTGATGGACCTGAGCAAGCTCCGGATCTTCCCGCCCGCGGACTTCGACGCCGAGCAGCGTGAGCGCCTTCGACAGAAGGCCGCCACGATCCGGGTTCAGATGGCCGACGGCTCCGTCGAGGAGTACGAGTCCGGCATGGAGGGCCGATAGATGGCCGTCCGCTGGGGCACGAACCTTCCGGGCCCGTTCTTCGTCAGCTGGGGTAAGGCGCCGAGCGAGCGTCACCGCAGCGCGACCCTCGCGGTCGGCTACGCCTTCTGGCAGCTGTTCCTCTGGACGACCCTCGGCGCCATCTGGCTCATCTGGGTCACCCTCGTGCTGCTGTACGTGGGCATTCGCGCTCTGGTGAACGCGATCCGCGACAGCCACCGCAGCGTCGGCCGGCACGACGGACGACTTCGCCCCGGCGCTGCGGCACCCACGTCCACCACAACTTCGGTTTCCGAGCCGATCGCGCAGTGGAGTGATCGCCAGTGACCCGCGGGGACGACCGCTTCGAGGAGCGGCAGCACGAGGTCAGCGAGATCATGAGCCGGCTGAGCGGTGTGTTCAGCCCGGTCGACGTGAACACGATCACCGCGATCATCACGAATCGCCTCGGCTACGTCACCTTCAGCGAGCGGCACGCGCTGGCCTACGAGTTCCTCGAGTGGGCCGACAAGAGGTTCGGCAACGCGAGCCGGTGGGCCGCTGCCCGCCAGCGCCAGGTCGAGATCCTGGACGCGAAGCTCGACCACCTGCGGCTCGAGATCGACGGCTACCTCGACAGCCTCGACGAGCACGTCACCCAGGAGGACTACGGCAAGGCGCTCGCGAAGCTCCGGCTGATCCTCACCACAGACGTTGTGGCCCGGCCGATCCTCGCGGAGGCCGAGCTGAACGAGCACCGGCAAGCCCAATCGAGAGAGGAGACGCGTGACCGCAAGGATCCGGACTGAGCCCACACAACTTCGAGGGGCCGAGACGCTGCAGAAGCTGAGAGCGGCGGCCCACCTGCTTTACAACGACCCGGAGATCGGGCGAGACCGGATCACCACCACGATGGTGGCCCACCGCGCAAACGTCTCCATCGGTACGGTCTACCGCTACTGGACCGACCGAGTGGCCATGCTCGACGACATCGCGCCGGATCGCGATCGATCCAGCATCCACCGCATCAACAACCCGGGCGGTGAGGCCGTGTGCGAACACGGCTTCAACGTCACCTACCTGTGCACCAACGTGCAGGAGCTCACTGCCGAGAGGCAAGAGCACAACCAGATGCACCACCCGTAACCCGCACCACCAACCAGAGAAAGAAGAGATCCCGACCATGAAGATCAAGCAGCTGGTGGCCGCCTCGGCGGTCACCGCGACCCTCGCAGCAGGGGCGGTGATCGGCATCGCAGGGCCCGCCAGCGCACACACCTATCAGTGGAGTGCAGACTGTCAGACCGGTGTCGACGTCTCGCTGACGTACTACCACGATGTCATCCCCGGCAAGGACGCGGTGCCGCCGGTCTACCACGACTGGACCGAGACGGTGCACGTCCCGGCCAGCGGTGGCGACCCGACGGTGCAGATCCCGAACCCGGACTACCGACCGGCCGTGCCCGCCCAGCAGGGCGTGTACGAGAAGTGGGTCTGGACGGCGCCGCACGGCGACCCGACCGTCGCCCCGCCCGCCGAGGGTTGGCACGACGTCGGAGTCACCAGCGACATGAAGGGCCTGCTCTCCGACCGCATCCAGCACTTCGGCTCGGACCGCGGCGGCCAGTGGTTCTACTTCGTGACGATCACGGCGCCGGTCGACGCTCAGCCCGAGCACGGCACGCCGACGATCACGGTGAGCAACCCGGCCTACGTCCCGGCGCACGACGAGCAGGTGCCGCATCACGACCTCGTGACACCCGGCCAGGACGCCGTGCCCGCGCAGTCCAACCACGTCACGCTGACCGACAACGGCGCGACCCTCGTGGACCAGGACTTCGGCACCACGTACACCGGGTCGTTCCCGAACAGCGACAAGACGATCGGGCACGACTACGTGCTGACCGTCACGTCGGTAGACGGGATCGGCGCTGGCAGCTGGACCAAGCACGTCAACGCCTGCGAGGTCCCGCCGCCCGTGATCACGAAGGACGCCGCGGCTGCGATCACCGTCGTGCCGGCGACCTGCGAGGCGGATGGATCGGCCACCCTCGGTGACCACCCGTTCGCGGACCTCGAGGGCGAGCTGGACACGTCGGTCGGAGCGCACACCGCGATCTTCGACGCCCAGCAGAACCACGAGTTCGCGGACGGTTCGACCACGCTGAGCGTCGACTACACGGTGCCCTCGAAGCTGACGGACGTGAGCTGCTACCCGCCGCAGACCTGCACCGCGAGCGGTGACGCCTACACCGAGGACGGGCTGCCTCAGTCGACCCCGGCTGGCGACCTGTACCAGGGTGGCTCGGGTCACGCGATCGACAAGTACTTCCCGGCCAACGGCAACCTGCAGGGCTTCACCGGCCAGTCGCTGACGTTCACCGACGTCGCGGGCTACCAGCCCAGCGTCACGATCGTGTTCTACCGGAACGGCACCAGCGGATACGCCAACCTCGTGTCCGAGTGGTACATGAACGGCGGCAGCGCCGGCCAGTCCGGTACCTTCACCGCGGGCCCGACCTCGCTGTGGTGGACGAACAAGATCGCCTCGGGTGCGGGCAGCCAGTCCGACCCGCAGCCGCTCGCGTTCTTCTCGGCGCTGTGGCCCAGCAACCAGCTGATCTCGGTGGGCGCTCACCTCGGCTCGACGGCGGATGCGGACACGCACTCGACCATCACGTCGATGAGCGGCTGTGCCAACGGTGACTTCGTGCCGCCGGTGGTCATCCCGAAGGACGCCACGGCCAACGTGACCGTGACCGCTCCGACCTGCGACAAGGACGGCGTGCCGTCGGTGTCCGGTGTGGAGTTCGCGACCCTCGAGAACAAGCTGGACGAGACGCCCGGTGACCACGTTGCGGTCTTCCAAGCCGACGAGGGACACCAGTTTGCGGACGGCTCGACCGAGCTCAGCGTGAGCTACACGGTGAAGGCGAAGACCGGCGACTGCCCGGTCACCACGCCGACGCCGACGCCCACCCCGACGCAGACCGCGCCGGCTACGGGCAGCTCGACCTCGAACACCTCGACGCCTGCTCCGCTGGCATCGACGAGCGAGGACACGCTGGCACACACCGGCTCGGTGGTCAACGCTGGCGGCCCGCTGACGCTGGCTGGCATCCTGGTCGCGCTCGGTATCATCGCCGCAGCCGCAGCCGCGGAGGCCCGCCGTCGCCGCACGGCCCAGGCTACGCAGTCCTCGGACGAGTAGCCTCTGATCGCCCGCTGGGTGGAGAGTCCCCGGTCTCCCCAACCGCTTCACCCAGCGGGTCCAACTGAACAGCAAGACTCGCGCGTCAACCTCACCGCCGGAACTACTCGTGACCGGGGAACGGAATGGATGGCTGGATCCTCAAGAGGACGCACAGACCAGCCAGCGCGCGACGCCCACCTCGCTTGACCGGGGTGGGCACCTGGAACGGTAGGCCAATGGCAGGCCGCCGGGCGGCAGACGACAGGATGCAAATCCCCTGAAATAGCGGGGACTTCCACTGCACCGGAGATTGCG
>Ga0224712_10000172_pt1 | contig 11167 bp, 6 predicted proteins | sample DielMetaTC5pm2_FD_171474 | JGI IMG/M metagenome (GOLD analysis project Ga0224712, IMG submission 171474) | Corn rhizosphere microbial communities from Kellogg Biological Station, Michigan, USA - Diel MetaT C5pm-2 (Metagenome Metatranscriptome)... | ecosystem: Host-associated > Plants > Roots >...
CGTTGGGATCCGAAGGGCCGGCGCAAGGCGGGCGCCGGCCAGACCCCTGGCGAGATCGTCGCGCGCGTGCTCCCGCGTTCCGATCGCGGCAGCGAGCCGCTGCGCGGATTGATCGTCGCCGGGCCGGACCCCGCGGTTGCACCCGGCACGATTCTCGAATTAGGGCGTACGACCGGGTTTCCGATTCTTGCCGATGCGTCGAGCGGAGTGCGCGCGGGCCTGGCCGGCCGCCGGCACGGCGACGCGCTGGTCGTCAATGGCTTCGATGTCCTGGCCCAGGGTTCGCCGCTCGCGAAATATCCGCCCGAGTTGATCGTCCGTCTCGGGCTCGCGCCCGTTTCGCCGCCGGTGCTCGCGTATTTGAGCGCGCACGCGGCGCCGACCATCAAGGTTGCGCGTGGCGCTTGCGAGCGTGACTATCTGCATCCGACGCTCGATCCGCGCAATGTGCTCGTTGCGCCGTCTGCGAACGATCTCGCGATGCTTGGCGATGCGCTGATCGAGCAGGTGAGCGGTGGCCGCGCCGATGCGGCCGAAGCGGGGTGCGTCGCGCCCGAGTGGCGCGACGCCTGGGCCGCGCTTGCGGAGCGCGGGCGTTCGATTCGACAGGCGGTAGTCCAAACGCTGCCTTGGGGAGAGGTCGTCGCCGCGCAGGAGATTTTCGCTACGCGTGGCTTCGCGTTCGTTCACATCGGCAACTCGCTGTCGGTGCGGCACGCCGACATCCTCTACGACAATCGCGAAGATGCGCAGACGTGCTACGTCAGTCGTGGCGTATCCGGCATCGACGGCACCTTGTCGACTTTTTTCGGTGAAGCGATCGGGCGCGGCGACACGGGGCTGCTCGTGATTGGCGATCAGGCTTTTTTGCACGATTTGCCGGCTTTGAGTAGCGCGCAGCGGCTGGGTACGCCGGCCTGTGTTTGCGTGATGCACAACCGTGGCGGGGCGATCTTCGATTTTCTGCCGGTATCGACCGCGCCGGGCTTCGAGCGGGCGATTCGCAATCCGTATCGCATCGATTTCGACGCGCTGGCGCGTGGCTTCGGACTCGCCTATGCGCATGCGAAGGATCGGTTGTCGCTAAGGCAAGCCCTTGCAGCGGCCCGAGTCCATGCGGGCGTCACGATCGTCGAAGTCGATGTGCCTGCGCGTTCGGCTGTCGAACAGTTGGGCGTCCTCTCGAACACGTTACAGGCGCACATGCGATGAGCGCACCCATATCGGAGGTCGCCGATCGGCGATCGGCCGCATCCCTTGCGGCGCTGCAACGCTACGAGCGCGCGGATCGACCCGAGACCGTGTTTCTGGAGGACATGCTGACGCGCATCGAATCCGCACGCGCTCGTTCGCGCCGTGAAGGATTCGCCCACGCGTCGCGAGGAACCGGGCCAGACGGATCCTTGCGTGTGCTGTTGCTCAGTTATGCCGGCGCGGGCAACACCGGCGCGGATCTGCGTACGATCGAAACGATTCGCCAATTGCACCATCTGTTTGCGCCGCGCCGCCTGGAGCTTGAATTGTTCGTGCTCGGCGGCCTGCTCGATCATCCCGTGTTGGCGTCGGTCCGAAAAATGCCGCTGCGCGCCGCTTACATACCCGATGCGCTCGACTACGCGATGCCGGCGTATGACCTCGTGATCAACGTCGAGGGGTCCACGTACACGTCGAAGTTTTCAGACGCACTCGCGGGCATCCTGATCGGCGGCGTGGCGCTCGCGGCCGCCTATGGGAGCCGCGCTTTCGCGTACGGGGTGGATAGCGGCAAGATGACCGACGCACTCACTCGTTTTGCGCGGCAGAGCGCGGCCGGCGTCGACATTCTCTGCCGGAACGACGCAGCCATGCGTGATCTGGCCGCGCTCGGTATTGCCGCTCGCCCCGGCGCGGATTGCGCGTGGACGTATACACCCTCGCGCACGGCACGCGTTGCGGGACTCGGTGAGAAAGCCGCGGTGTTATGCCCGACCAATCCGTTCTGGTGGCCGGTGACCGCGCGCGGTGCGCCGGCGGCGGACTCGGCCGAAGACATCGGTACCCCGCCTCGCTATGCCGGAGTCTATTTCCATACATGGGACAGGGAGCGTGCGTGTGCGTACCGCGAGTACGTCATGCGTTTCGCGCGCATGGCGGCGCAATTGCGCGCCCGAGGCTTCTCGCCGGTGCTGGTCGCGATGGAGCAGCTCGATCGTCCTGCGTGCGCCGACATCGCGGTGCAGCTCGAGTTCGACCTGCCGATCGTGGCGCGCGGGATCGAGACGCTCGAGGATGTCGCAGGCGCCGTGGCGCACGCGAGCTGCGTGGTGACGACGCGATATCACGCGGCGGTGCTGGCGCTGGCGCGCGGCGTGCCGGTGTTCGGCCTGACGCTGGACGAACGCGTGGAGCGATTGTTGACGGAAGCCGGCCTAGACGGATGGTTTGCCGCGTGCACCGACGCCGACGGTGACGAGAAGGCGCTGGCACGGCTGTTCGACGATGTGCAGGATTGGCCCGCGTTGCGGGCGCATTGTTTGGCGTTCGGGAACGGCCAACGAGCGCGCTTCGCGCAGATGGGCGCCGAGCTGGCCGCTGCTATGGCGCGCTGAGCCTCAACGCGTTGCCGTCGACATCGTATCGACGGAAGCGGCTTTGGCTGCGCGATAGAAAAGGTACGTTGCGGTGTACGGCACGAGCAGCGATTGTCCTTGCTGGCTGCAGGCGGCAACAGGCGGCACGCCTCCCGAGGTCGACACGCGCTGCACCGAGGTGACCTCCGTGAAGCGGCCGCGGTCGCTGCGCGTCGCCGCCTCGTCGCGCGGGACGAGGCGCTCCCACGTCAAAGCGCCTGCGGTAACGATCTCCTCGCCGGCCGGGGCGCCGGCGAATCGACTACCGTCGTAGGCGATGAAGTCGTGATCCGGCATGACCGTGCCCACGCTGTGCCGCGCGCGATCGACCAGTGTCGCCTCGGAGCCCGTCAGGGTCCATGACAGGCGGTTGCCATCGCGTCGGCATTCGTACGCCGTCTGGCCTACCGCGCTCAGCGCATCTTGCAAGACTTCCTGCGGCGTCGCCCGCAGCGAGGCCGGCAGTGTGTCGTTCGACGGGAGAACCCGCTCGCTGGAAGGCGGAACTCGCTGCGCCGAGGGCGGCCCGGCGCAGCCGCCGACAGCGCTCGCAAGCAGCACGACCGATGCCGCTCGATGGGCAAGACGAGCGAAGCGGGACGGGGCGCGATGTTTCATTTCCGGCGCGGGCTCATATGGGGACATGTCGCATGTTAACGCGACAGCGCTTTTCAGTTCGGTTTTCGCCCAACAATTTCGTTTTTCCACGCACCGATGCGCGGGTTGCACCTTTCGCAATCTTGATTGGCGTCATAGTAGGTTACCCCGTGACTTGGCGCCACGCCGGCGGCGTATGGCAGACCATGCAACGGGATCCTTTAACTACGTCGAGGAAAATCCATGTCAATCGGAGACATTCTCAGTGGTGCCGTGTCGGTTGTGGGCGACGTGACCGGCATCTCCCCAATCGTGAACGGAGCCGAGTCGCTGCTGGGCATCGGTGGGGCGGACGGCAGTTCGGGCTCGATGGACGGAGCGATGGTCAGCGCGCTGATGGCGACGATGACGTCGATGTCGGCGGCGATGGGCAGCAATGGGGCCGGTGGCTTCACTTCGGCACTGAAAAAGAGTGATCACAAAGACGATAGCGACGGCGACAGCGGCGAGAGCGCTTAGCGCACGGCTGTTGGCGCGCGAAGACGCCCCGTCGTTCTATCGCGTGAATGACCGCCAGTGGGAAAGGGAGTTCGTTTTTGTGCCACGCCGACCGATCGCAGCGATCTATCGGGCGCCGGCAGGTTTATTTCATTTAAGGGAAAGCCATGGCAACCAGCGCAATTTCATACCTTCCGGCGACGCTCACCAAGACGCCGGAAGCCTTCAAAGATCTGCCAGCCTCCTCGCAGGCGGACTTCGCCTTATGGGAAAAGGAGTGGAAGGAGATCGACCCGTCCTCGGGCACGAGCGCAAGCTCGAGCACAGGTTCCGCGGGCAGTTCGCTCAATAGCGGCTTGATCAGTGCGCTGCTGCCGATTCTGTCGGCCTTGTTTTCGTGGATGAGCAAGGCCATCTCGTCGGATGGCGAAGGCGGCAGCGACAGCGGCGGCGGGAATGGCGTGCAACCTGTGAATTATTCTGCCGGCAATAACGGCGGAAGCCACGCGCCGATTGCCCCTGGCGGCAACCCGGCGGACATTGCCGAAAAATTGGAGGGCCGCTCCGCGGACTCGATCGTCGCGAATCAGGATGTGAAGATGGATCACGGGATCTCCGATCACGTCGACTGCGCGAATTTCGCCTCCGCCGTTCTCGTGAAAGCCGGTGAGATCCCGGCGTCGCAACATACCAACAGCGTCGCCACGCTCAAGAGTGAGCTCTTGCATAAGGATGGGTGGCATGAGGTAGGCAAGAGCCACGCGAAAAGAGGCGATGTCTGCATCGTCGGCGGCGACGAGCACGTCGAGATCGTCGACCACGTCGACAAGAACGGCAATATCGTGCTGATTGGATCGAACAACGTGCTCAGAGACGGATCGCAAGCGGTCTGCAAGGACAGTGGTACGTGCAACCGCAACAGCGTGGAAATTCTATCCGCGTAGCGCTGTAGTAGGCCAATCCCCCCACTCGTCACGCGCGACTCTCCGGCCTCGGAACCGGAGTCGCGCGCCGGTAGACGAGATCGCGGTTAAAACTCCATCAAATTTCGAGAAATCAAAAAGGAGACGCGTATGGCGTCGCGAAAAGTTTCTGGTCCGAGTGTATCCGGCGCCTCACGGTCTGTGATTACCAGAACGGGTTCAAATGGCGGTTCGAGCAGCGGCCCGATCGCCCCGCCGCTCACCGCGCCGGAAGTGCCCAAGCGGCCGGGTTTGCTGCGCGGTCTACGCCGGCACAAGGGCGCTGAAGTCGCCGATTTTTCGAAAGATTTCGCGCATGCGATCGACGCGCATTTCCAAAGCGTCGCGGGCTATTCGCCGGCCGCGTTCGGCGATGACGGGATATTGACGCAAGAGGACTTGGCGCGACGAACCATTGAGTCGTCCTTCCCGGGACTGGACGGGACCCAGCCCGAGCACGCGCAACTCACCTCGACGCTGCTCGGCATGCAAGGGGCAACGGGCCAGCGATATTCGAACGGCGTGATGCTCGCCTTCGTGCTGGCGAACGCAACGCATCAAGATCCCGCGCGCGCCGCCGCGGCCATTCGCAATTGGCATCATCCCGAGCAAGCCGACGCCACGACGCAAGCCGATATCTTCGAGGCGCATTGCGCACTCGCTAAGACGCCGCTGGGTTGGAAGGTGTTGGAGACCCTGGCGCCGTCGCCATGGGTGAAGCCGACCGATACCGACGAACAGCGCCTGCGGATGACGACCGCGCTGACGGCGGCCGGCCATTTGATCGCTCACCCCGCCGCCAATGGACGCGCAACCAACCTCGAAGAGGTGGGGGAATTGGCGCGGCAGGCGCTTGATTCCGGCTCCCCGGAATCGGAGCGCATTGCTGTCGCGGCTCGCGCTCTGCTCGCCGTGCAATCGGACGATCCGACGCCTGATCAACTCGAAGCCGCATTTCTTTTTCGCAGCGCGGACGTGACAGACGCGGACACGCTGTCCAACGTACGCAAGACAGTCAGGGGGATCCTCGGCCGCGGCGGTCAGCCGGCGAGTTGGATTGCACGGGCATTCAAAGGCGAACGGTTTCCGGTCAACGACCAGCGCCTGATGGACGCGCTGACGCAGCAAGCGATGAGCGGCATCTCGAAGGACGCGCGCAGGCTTTTGCCAACGACCGGCGAGCGACCGGACACGCTACGCGGCGATGTGATCGCCGACGCAGCGCTGGTCGCAAAACTCACGGTCATGAGCGAGCGAATCGACCGCAAGGGATTCCGTGCCCCGATGAAGGTCGGGCATCTTGCCGAAGGCAAGATCGCCAAGGCAACCGCCGACTTGCTCAATATCGACAAGAAGACGCTGGAGAACCTTCCCGTGTGGCGGGACATCGCCGCCGAGATTGCCGAGCCGCTCGATATTGACGCATTGCACTCGATGGCGCGCGCTCGAGGCCTCGAGGAAGATCCGGGAGTCGGCAACCCCATCAAAGCGCTCACGCGTTTGAACGAGGGCTGGGCGAGCCGCGCCGAAGGTTTCGGCAGCCTGCTCGACGGCATGCAACCGGGCTCCGAGATCGAGTTTTCATCGAATGGCGTCCGCGGTCGGAATATAACGGGATGGGCGAATTTCGTGGCCGACGCGTTGAGCTACATCCCATGGGTGCCCAGTGTCACGCCTTTGCCGACCGTCGCCAAGCTGCGCGGGCGCGAGAGCGCTGTTTCGCTGAGTGCGAACGAGGGGCCGGATGGCGCGTATGTCGACATCACGGTTCGTTCGGTCGATCGGACGACACGCACGAAGGTAATGGGTCTGGTCGCCCAATGGAATCTGGTGCCGAAACTCGTCGGCGGTTATGCGGTAGGTGAAATTGGAGGACATAGGGAGGATGCGAAGGGGGAAGCCGTGACCATTCGCATCACGGGCGAGAAAGGCGAGACGTTCGAGCAGGTGAAGCAACGAGCGGGCAAGGCGGTCGATGCGCTCGCGCAAGGATCGTGGGAAGGCCTCACCAAAGCAGCGTGGCTCGATCCGCATATGTCGGTCATTCCGCGTACCGCCGCCGAAAACTCGAAGGCGACTTTTGCGTTGTTGACCGGCGTCGCGGCCATCACCATTCCTCACCATCCGACAAATGGCTGGGCCAGCATCGCGCCGCAGGCCGGCGTATCGCGCGGCAACAAGGCTGCCCGCCAGCGGGGGGGCGCGGACATCACCAGTTTGGAAGAGGACGTCGGGCGAAGCCTCGGCGTGTTCGGGGTCAGTCAGAACCTGCCCGGCGTGCCCCTCGGCACGCATCAAACCGCGGCGGGGCCGATTAGTGGGAGCGCGGGGCTCGGCGCCTACTTTCATCCGTTGTGGAAGAACAGCAGCTTCAAGCTTTCCCGCAATGTGACGCTCAGCATAGACGATAGCGGCAGGGTGTATCGCCAGGTCACGATGGATCCGGGCACCTACGAGAAATGGCGGACGAATCAAGCCGGAAGCGACGTGCTGGCGCCGCCGCTTGCCCCTGATTTGGCGCTGCCGCCGGAATTGCCGCTGACGCGCGGCGGGCGCAGCGTGCAGGTGCTGCAGTATGCAAAGCCTGAAGAGCAACGGAAACTGGCCGATCTTCTCGATTTCGCGAAAACGATCTCCCAGGCCGGGGGCGACCCTGGCATGGCGGGCGCCGCGATGCGCGACGCGATGGCCAGCGAGAGCTTCTGGGGCGATTACGATATTACCGAGCATCGCACCATAGACGCGCAAAGGGGGGGCGGCCCGGCGGCCTATGTCTATTTCCTGCATGCGATGCGCGGCCTGAAGATGAGATCGAGCGAGCCCGTCAGTGCGCCGGTCGGCCCGAATCGTTTGAATGGTACGACGCCGTCGGAACAAATCACGCCGCGCGAACAGCGCGGCCGGTTGCTCAAGCGCAATGAGCCGTCGCGGTTCGCACCCGCAGCGCCGGGCTTCAAGATGTCGCCGATGCAGGAGCAACTGCGCAGTCTCTTCAGCCGCTATCCGAAGGCATGGCAGGTTGAGCCGAAACTCGTGCCGACGCACGCCGATACATACGGCGATTTGTTCAAATTGGTTCAACTGCGCACCGATATCCACGGAGCGCATAGCGCAACGGGCCTTCGCCTGCGGGAGTTCTTCGACGGCGATGACAGCATCTCGTTCATCACGTGCGTGCCCAAGCGTGACGCTGCCGAAATCATGCGGGACTTCAACAAGATCAAGGCCGACTATTGGTTCAAGAAGACCGGGCAACTCGGCGGAGAGGATGTCAAGATCGACGAACTGGATCTCGAGTCGCTCGAGTTCTGGTCCGACCTCGATTTGACGGACTTCCTGAAAGCGAACTTCGTCAGACAGGTTCCTCCCGGTGAGCCATGGAAGTACGAACCATATCCGGCCGTGCCGTTGGGCGCGCATGTCGAGAGGATGCGAGAGGAGAACGTCACCGATATGCGGAATCCGCCGGTGGGTGCGTCCACGAGACCATTGCCCCATCAGCCGCAGCCCGTGCCGTCTCGCCGGTTTTGGTTCGCGCGCTACGGGTGGGACGGCATTCCGACGGTCAAGGGTCTGTTGGCCGCCCGCAGATTCGACCGTGCCCGTATTTGCCTCGACAACGATGCTTACGAGATCGAACAGGACGGGGAGGTCCACAACGGCAATGAATCGCAGTACAGCGGCCGCGTGCAGCCTATGTCGTTCACGCTGAATGCCGGCGACTATGCGACGGCGCTCGGCGATGACCGCCATCTGGTGCCGTACCTCCAGGCGATGATGATCGAATATCGAAATCGCCAACGGGGTGTTGGCGACATCACGGCGGGACAGGTCTTCAACGGTGTGGCAATGACTCCGGAAGGCGACATCGTCCTCAGGAACCGAGACTATGCGGACGGCGCGCGACCCGAGGGCTACGTCGAGGACGTGAGAGCGGCGCGTAAGGCGCTGCAGGCGGGTATCGATCCCGAGTTCGTGTACGCGCACTACCGGCAAAGCGCGGCGAGCGGCATCGACATGAGCGTGGCGCACGACAACCCTGTCGACGGTCGCCCGGAATTGCCGTTCATGGGCTCCCTGCAGGAAAACGCGCACCTTGCTAAGGCCGAGGAAGTCATCGTCCGCGCACTGAGAGCCGCCGGACATCACGATATGGCAGAGCAGGTTCAGCAAGTGCATGACCAGCGGATCCAAGGGCTGCGACGTGCGTTCATCAAGACATCCCCGGATGGGCGCGTCAACGTGGGCGCCTACCTTCGCCTGCGAGAGAACGAGCTTCACCCGCTCGACACGGCGGAAATCGCCAACCTGCTGTGGGCGGGCATCGCCACGGAGGAGGAGACGCCGGAAGCCGTCGAGGAGATCTCGGCCGTGCTCGAGCGTCTGGCTACGCCTGGCGGACTCGGGTCGACCGCGGCCGACTGGAGCCACGAGCAATGGGATACGCGCAAGCGGATATGGGCGATGCACAACCTGAAGGCGGTCGAGGGCTTGGAGCGCATCGGCCAACACGAAAAGGCCAAGGCGATTGCGATCGCGTTCACGGAAGGGGCTTGGGCGACGTATGTGCTGACAGGTCATACGTTCGAGAAGAACGGCTACGACGGCACGCCGGGCGGCGGCGGCGAGTACAAGGTCGAAGCCGACATGACGATGACCAACGAAACGCTCGCCTATTTTGCTTCGCTCTATCCGGAGTGTCAGGCGATCCTCGATCGTCCGATGCAAGCCGAATCGACGCTGCAGTACCTGCGCGAACATCAGGCGAGGACGCATGCCTATCAAGATGCGCGTGGCTTGGTGAGATCCGCTGATGATCCGTTGAATCTCGCCATCGAGCAGGTCGATCTCATGGCGCAGCAGCAACGCTTGATGACCGAGCGCATGCGCTCGGCCTTCCGGCGGCCCGGCGAGTAATCGGCGCAGGCGTTCGAGTTAAGCATCGCAGCTTCATCCAAAGCATAGAAATTCGGATCGGTCGGCCGTTTTGACGGACGGCCTCGCCGAAGATTGGTGTTGTCCATCAACCATTGCTCTTAAGGATATTTATATGGGAATCGTTAGCCGTATTGCTTCTGCTGTTACGGGAAAAAGCAGTGCTTCGTCCTCGGACTCGAGCAGCGCTCAGTCCTCCTCATCCTCAGACGGAAGCCCCACGACACGGCAAACGCCGACGCACCTCGCTGATCTGCCGGGTCAGAAGGAGGCGGAAGAAGCCTCAAAGGATCAATTCAAAGGATCGCGGTTCAATAACGGTCATCGCCGTATCTAGGCAGACGGACATATTGACGTTGCCACGAGGCGGATGGCTTTGAATCGTTCGATACCTGCGGGCGCCGAGCTCTCGCCTGAGCGGATTCGATGAGCATCGTCCGATCCATCCAAACGTCCACGTTCGGTTCGATCGATCGAATCCGGACGTGCGCATGCGGCCCACGTCGCAGGGGTTGAGACGAGCGTGTCGATCGAACGGCCAGCATGTCTTCGCGCAGGCGGCGCGTGCTTCGCGGCAACCATACGCACATGCGCGATCGACGCGCATGATCTCTTTCCGATAAGAGAACAGCGCGATTCGATTCATGCCCTTTGTCATTCCGAATCCCGACGATAGCCATCCGGTCCCAGGCTTGCCATCGGTGACGTTTTTAAAGAATGCGATCACGCGCCCCAACATCTTCGTCGGCGATTTCACTTACTACGCGGACCGAAACGGTGCGGACGCCTTCGAGCGGAATGTGCTCTATCACTTCGAATCGATCGGCGACAAGTTGATTATCGGTCGCTTCTGCTCTATAGCGGCAGGCGTGAGATTTATGATGAACGGCGCCAATCATCGGCTCGATTGGTTCAGCAATTTTCCGTTTCATTTGTTTGCGCAAGACCCTCGAGACATTCCCGGAGCGAAGCTACATAACAAGGGCGACACGGTGATAGGCAACGACGTTTGGATCGGCAACGGGGCGACATTCCTGCCCGGCGTGAAAGTCGGCGACGGCGCCATTATCGGCGCCTATGCCGTGGTCACGGCCGACGTTGCCCCTTACGCCGTCGTGGGCGGCAACCCGGCACGCGTGCTTCGCTATCGGTTCGACGAAGAAACCATCGCCACGCTGAGGTCGATCGCCTGGTGGAATTGGTCGCCCGAGAAGATTGCACGGCATGTGGCGGCGCTGTGCAGCCTGGACCTCGACGCACTGGTTCACGCTCAATGAAACCTTCGTCGAATAACGTTCGCGGTTCGCTCGCGACATCCGGCACGCCCGATTGGGCCATGGACAGCATTATCCCGTTGATTCTGGGCAGCGGCACGAACGATCCCTATCCGATCTACGATCATTTACGCAGGACCGAACCGGTGTATCGGGACGCCAGCGGCGTATGGCTGATTTCGTCTCACGAGATCGTCGTCAGGATCCTTCAGAATTCCGACGAGGCCTTTCGCACACAAGTGACTTCGAAACACCCGGCTTGCCTGAAGGACATGATTTTGCTGCAAGGTCC
>Ga0224712_10000174_pt1 | contig 11140 bp, 8 predicted proteins | sample DielMetaTC5pm2_FD_171474 | JGI IMG/M metagenome (GOLD analysis project Ga0224712, IMG submission 171474) | Corn rhizosphere microbial communities from Kellogg Biological Station, Michigan, USA - Diel MetaT C5pm-2 (Metagenome Metatranscriptome)... | ecosystem: Host-associated > Plants > Roots >...
CTCGGCCCTCAACAGATAACTCTCGCAGGGCGCCCCGGGGTTCAGCGGAACAGCCGCGGAACTGGCCGAACGAAGGGTGCTCAGGAAGCAACCCACGGGGACGGAGTCCAGAGACGGCGCGCCGCGGTGGACTACGCAGACTCATCGAGCAACATGCGCAAACGAATCATCGAAGCGATCCTCTTCGGTTCGCTAGCCGCGGCCATCGCTTGGACATACTGGCCGACGTTGGAAATTCTCGCGAAACACTGGGCGAACGATCCACGCTACGCGCACGGAGTCCTCGTGCCGTTCTTCGCCTGGTATCTATGGAAGAGCCGGCAGGCCCGTGCGAGATCGGGCTTACGACGGCCTAGCTGGTGGGGGATTGCGCCCATCGTCGGTGCGGCGGCGGTTCGGTTCGTGGGCGTTCGGACGGCGAACGACTGGCTCGACGCGGTGTCTCTCTTGTTCATCCTCGTTGGACTGACCCTTCTCAACGGTGGCTGGCCCCTCCTTCGACGGGCATGGCCGGCGATCGCCTTTCTGCTCTTCATGATTCCGCTTCCTTACCGGATTGAGGTCGCCCTCTCGGTTCCGCTCCAGGAGCTCGCGTCATCGGTGAGTGCCTTTTCGCTGCAGTCGATCGGGATACCAGCCCTTGCCGATGGGACTTCGATCCGGCTCCTCGAGTCGGAATCGTCGCTCGAGGTTGGACGGGCCTGCAGTGGACTCAGCATGCTCGTCCTTTTTTTCGCGCTGGCGACGGGCGTAGCCTTTGCCGCTGATCGCAGACGTTGGGACACGCTGACAATCGTTTTGAGTGCGGTCCCCATCGCTCTGCTCGCGAACGTCGCTCGCATCACACTGACGGGGTTGTTGCATGAAAGAGCCGGCAACCAGTTGAGCGGGATGTTCGCCCACGACCTATCAGGCTGGCTCATGATTCCCCTGGCGCTCGGGATGCTCTGGTGTGAAATCGGAATTCTCTCTCGCCTCCTGATCGACGTTCCACTTGGCGACCCTGGCCCGGTCCCGCTTCTGGTCAGCTCGTCGATGGCCCCGAATCTCTCCACGAACGAGTCCGTCGTCCACTGATCTCCCGACAACGGCGCTCGATTTCCGTGTAAACCACTCTGAGGACCGCCATGCGATCCCGCGAGCTCAACAAGTTGGAGATGGTTTCCGCCGCGACGTCGGAGAACGAGCCGGTGGACCGACTCGTACCGGCGCGGCCCAGTCCGGTCCGAAGCGATCGGAAAGTGCCGGCGAAGCCCTCTGCGATTAGCGGGATGCCGGACGCGCTAGGCCTGCTGAAGGCACTCCGAAGGTGCTGGCTGTCCGCTGTCCTGACCGGACTGTGTACGGCGGGTGCCGTGGTCACCCTGGGCTGGACTGTTCTGCCCGCTCCGAAGTACACCGCCTACGCACTACTGCAAGTTGCGTCACGGCCCCCACAAGTCGCCTTCACGATCCTGGAGACACGCTCCGAGACGAGGGACGAGACTGATAAATATCAGAAGACGCAACTGGAGCTCATCCAGAGCCGCGCTGTCCTCAAAGCCGCCCTCCGGCAACCGCAGATCGGCGCCCTTCCCGCGGTGCGTGAAGAAGAAGACGCTCTCGAGTGGCTCGATAAGGACCTGCAGGCTGAGTACTCCAACGACTCCGATGTTCTCCGACTCAGCCTGAAGGGCAAGTACCCGCAGGACATTGCCGCGATCGTCAATGCGATCGTGGACGTTTATCTCCGCGAGATCGTCACCGTCGAAGAATCGAAGCGCCGCCACCGGCTCGAGCAGCTCAAGGAAGTCTATGACCAGTATGAGAAAAGCCTGAGCACCAAGCGTCAGATCCTCCGAGAGCTGGCGGAGCTGGCGGGTTCGAGCGATCAGAAGACGTTAGCTTACAAGCAGCAGCTCGAACTCGAACAACGCTCGATGGCCGAGAAGGAATTGATGCAATATCGAGCGGAAATCCGCAAGGCGCGTGCCGAGCTTTCGGTCCTTCAGTCGAGAGAACGCACCCAGGCGGCCGAGGCCCCGGCCGATTGGAGCCGAGAGGCGGATGAGGCGCTCTCGAAGGATCCTCAGTTTCTCGATGGCGAGAAGTACGTCGAACGGCTGGAGCGACAGCTCCAGCAGATGCGCCGGCTCGCGCGAGCCACGCAGGATCCGGCGCTTCGTCGGATCGAGCGCGACCTCACCGTGGCGCGAGCCAGCCTACAGCAGCGCCGGAAGGACATCGAGGCCAGAGTGGCTCGTGATGCCGAGCTGCGGGGCAGGAGCCAGGCGAGGGATGAGCAGCTCGCCGCCCAGGAGCGGGTTGCCGTGCTCGAGGATCTCGAACGCGCCGCGCAGCAGGACGTCAAGCGAATGAGCGAGCAAACACGCACCTCAAACCAGAAATCGCTCGACCTCCGATCGCGTCAGGATGAGATCGAAACCGAGAGCAAAGCGGCAATGAAGATTGCGGAGGACATGGAAGCTCTGAAGGTTGAACTCCGGGCCGAGCAACGAGTCAAGCCGCTCGAATCCGCGGACGTGCCTCGAAAGAAGGAAGATAAACGGCCCATGATGACGGTCGCCATGGGATTCGGCACGTTTGCCTTCGTCCTACTCAGCTTCTCGTGGTGGGAGTTCCGCGCGCGTCGTATCGACTCGGCGGAAGATGTCGTGATCGGGCTTGGCATGCAGCTCGTCGGCGCATTGCCCGCACTTCCCAACCGTGTCCGCAGACCGATCGCCGGTACGCAGCAGACGCGCGACCTCTATTGGCACAATCTGCTGCTCGAGTCAATCGACGCGACCCGCACGATGATCCTGCACGCGTCACGAGATGGCTCGTGCCGGTTGTTGATGATCACGAGCGCTCTCAAGGGAGAGGGCAAAACGTCCCTCGCCTGTCACCTCGCCCGAAGCCTTGCGCGAGCGGGCCGCAGAACGTTGTTGGTCGACTGCGACCTGCGAACTCCCGCGGCACATCGCGTCTTCGGCGAGCCGGTCGATCCTGGCTTCAGCGAGCTCCTGCGCGGAGAGGTTTTGGCGACCGACGTGATTCGTCCGACTCCTGTCAAAGATCTCTGGATCTTGACCGCTGGGCAGTGCGATGTTCGCGCCCTTCAGGCTCTTGCTCTCGACGGCATCGGGCAAGTGTTCGCAGAACTCAAGGATCGATTCGATTTCGTGATCGTCGATTCCGCTCCGGTGCTGCCGGTGACCGACAGTTTGCTCATCGGACAGCACGTTGATGCCGTCCTCTTCTCCGTTCTGCGCGACGTGAGCCAGCTTCCGAAGGTCTACATGGCCTATGAGCGGCTGAGCACGCTCGGAATGCGAATGCTCGGTGCGGTCGTCGCCGGGGCGCGAATGGAGCACCATGTGTACGGGGGACCCGCCTTGACGGAGGAACGATGAACGACGACGCGACCGTTCGAGGCAGCCGGTCATTCTTGCGCTACGGGGTGGCGCTCGCCCTCATCGTCGCTTCGGGATTCGCGCACGGACTCGGTACGGGTCGTTGGAAACTCTCGGCGGCTCGCGTCGACGCGACGAAACGGCTCGCGCACCTGCCGATGAGCTTGGGCGACTGGGACGGCCAGCCACGGACGATCTCGGATGTCGAGCTGGCCGAAGCCGGCGCGGACTCGGGGCTCTCTCGACGGTACGTGAATCGGACGACGGGCGCTACAGTCTCGATCCTGTTTTTATGCGGCCGCCCCGGTCCAATCTCGGCCCACACGCCGGAGGTGTGCTACGGAGCCTCGGGCTATGAACCGCTCACTCCCGCCCGGCGTCATGCTCTGAAGCGATCTTCCGAGCAAGCGTCCGCCGACTTCTGGGTCGCCGAATTCACGAAGCGAGGACAGGCGGACGCTGGTTCGATGCGAGTCTTCTGGTCGTGGACCACTGGCAGTCGATGGCTCGCGCCGGATTCCCCTCGCTTCGCGTTCGCCACCGTCCCGGCGCTGGTCAAGCTCTATGCCGTCCACGAGACCGCCGCGCCCGGTGAACCGCTCAGCGACGATCCCACACTCGATCTCCTTGGCCTTGTGCTTTCCCAATTCGACCGCCCAGCCCAAATCCCTTCAGAATCCGCGCTCTGAACGCGTAATTGGTACGAGACTTGTACTCCAACACACATGCACAGTGCGTCTGTGATTCACAATAGGAGGTGTTTATGCTGGAAGCAGGTCCATCGAACCCACGGGCGGGCGTGCGAGCGATGGAGGCAGCCGAGCTGGATGTCATACTGAGTGACCCCGGGTACGCGAGCGTCAAGGCCGCGCTGGACCTCGTGCTCGCTGGAATCCTTCTCATCCTCACCTCGCCGTTGCTGCTCGCTGCCGCCATCCTCGTCAAGCTGACATCCCGGGGTCCGGTGATCTACTCGCAGAAGCGACTGGGGCAGGCGGGCCGGATCTTCACGATCTACAAGATTCGCTCCATGGCCCGCGACTGCGAGAAGCACACCGGGCCTCGCTGGTCGACTCCGCGAGACCCGCGAGTAACTCCTGTCGGCAAGCTTCTTCGGAGCACGCACCTCGACGAACTGCCGCAGCTCTGGAACGTGCTTCGCGGCGACATGAGTCTCGTCGGGCCGAGACCGGAACGGCCTGAAATCGCGGCCCAGCTTGTGAAGGTGCTTCCGGGCTATCTGGAACGGCTGAAGGTGCGACCCGGTCTGACCGGTCTCGCACAGGTTCAACTGCCGCCGGATACCGACATCGAGAGCGTCCGTCTCAAGCTCATTCACGACCTTTACTACGTCGAGCGGCTCAGTTTCTGGTTCGACTTCCAACTGCTTCTCGCCACAGTGCCTCGCATGTTCAACGCGCCCTTTGCCTTCGCTCGAATCTTTCTTGGCATTCCAGGACGCGAGCAGGTCGAGTTGCTACGCGCTGCCGACCCACCGCGATCCGCTATGATCGCGGCCTGCGAACCCGATCCCTACCCCGAGCCGCCCGCACCCTGCGAGCTCGGTCCATCGCTGAAGGGAAGCGAAATCACTCCTACCCTCGCGGATGTCGAAGTGGCGGGCATCTGAGGTCATTCGGCATCGTTCGCTGGAACACGGGCGGTACATCGTGCCGCCGAGGAGGCTCATGCAATGGTCCCTTTCGATCCGAGGACGGAGGGTGCGGAAATCGTTCGACGGTCGCCCTCGGTGCAATGGTCGGTCTCGGTCGTCATTCCCGTGCGGAACGAGGAACGGTACATCCGGCACACGCTCGAGCAGGTCTTCTCATTCGCGGAGGATGGAATCGAGCTTGAGGTGATCGTCGTCGATGGCGAGTCGACGGACGCGACTCGTGACATCGTTCGCGAAATGATGTCGAGTCACGCCAACCTCAGGCTTCTGGCTAACCCGAAGCGAATCTCGAGCGCGGCTCGGAATCTTGGGATCGCCCACTGCCGCGGCGATCTCATCGTGATCATCGACGGTCACTGCGAGCTCGAGAACCCTCATTATTTCAAGGATCTCGTGGACGCCTTCGCCAGGAGCGAGGCCGATTGCCTCGGCAGGCCGCAGCCGCTCGATGTCTCGCGCGCAACGAACTTCCAGCGCGCGGTCGCCGCCGCTCGCGGATCCTGGCTCGGCCACCACCCTGATTCCCACATTTACGCCTCTCAGGAGCGGTTCGTCCACCCGCAGAGCGTGGCTGTGGCCTATCGGCGCTCGGTGTTCGAGCGGGTCGGGCTGTTCGATGAGTCGTTCGATGCGTGCGAGGACGTGGAACTGAACCACCGCGTGGACCGCGCGGGGATGAGCTGCTTTTTCACTCCGAAAATTCGCGCCCGTTATCACCCTCGCACGAGCCCGACCCGGCTCTTTCAGCAGATGGTCCGATATGGCCGCGGCCGGATTCGTCTCTTGCGCAAGCACCCGGACACGTTCTCTCTCCCGAGCCTCGTGCCGATGTTCTTCGTTGCCGGCCTCGCGTTCGGGCCGCTGGCGGCATGGGCATCCGCCTGGCTGGCATTTGTTTACGTCACGATTCTGGCGCTCTACGCGTCCGCCGTCCTCATCGCCTCGATTGAGATCGCACTCCGGCCTGGACAGCTCCTACTCCTTCCGTGGCTGCTCGTGACCTTCCCAACGATCCACCTGGGCGCCGGGATCGGTGAGCTCAACGAGCTGGCTTCGGGTCTGCAACTCCCTCGGGACCTCAGGTGCTATGTGGAACGCTTATCTTGAACGTTACCGGAGCGGGCTCTGGCGGGCGCCCATCTTCCGCGACCTGGTGCTGGCCGACGTCCAACGATTCGAAGAACGCTGCCGTGTGCTGGACATCGGCTGCGGCCGCGGTTTCGACGATGACTTGACCCTCCAGAAGTCGATTGCTGCGGCGTCGTCCGCCTACATCGGCGTCGAACCCGACCGTGAGATCCCTCTCGGTCGCTGCTTTACCGAATCCCACTGCTGTCTGTTCGAAGACGCGCCGATACCGCCGGATTCCGTGGACGTCGCATTTGCCGTCATGGTGCTCGAGCATATCCCCTCGCCCCAGACTTTTTGGTCGAAGCTGTTTGAGGTCCTGAGGCCCGGCGGCGTCTTCTGGGGGTTTACGATGGACGCTCGTCACTGGTTCTGCACGATCTCGAACTGGGCCGGCCGGCTCCGGGTCAAGGATTTCTACCTCGATCGCGTGCACGGTCGAAAGCGCGAAGGACGGTACGAGAACTACCCGGTCTTCTACCGCAGCAATACGCCCGGAGAGATCACCTCCTATGCCACGCAGTTTCAGAGCTGCGAGTTTATTAACTTCTCAAAGATCGGAGAACTGGATTACTACCTTCCGGGCCCGCTCAAACGCGTTGGCCATGCCCTCGATCGGCGTACCTTGCGGCGAGGCAAGCCTGGATCCGTGCTCGCTGTCCGGGCGGTAAAGTGAGATTCCGGCCCATGCCCCCTGCGCTCCGGGAGGATGAAACTACGGTGACAACACTCGACGCGACGTCGCGAACGACGACCGCCGTACGTCCGCTTCACGTGGCGATCGTCGATGAAGAGCTCCCTTATCCACCCACCTCAGGCAAACGCATCCGGACCTTGAATCTGCTCCTTCGCTTGGCCCGCCGGCACAGGATCGCGTACTTCAGCCATCGGAACGCCGATCCAGCCGAGGCCGAGCGCGCAGCCGCGTATCTCAAGGACAACGGGATCGACGCCATTGTGGTCGACCGCGCCGTGCCTCCCAAATCGGGAGCACTCTTCTACGCGCGGCTGGCTGCGAATCTGCTCTCGCCGCTTCCCTATTCCGCCACAATTCATCGCAGCCGAGCCTTGCAAAAGGCGGTTGAGGCCTACGACGCCCGAAACCAAGTCGATCTCTGGCAGTGTGAATGGACGCCCTACGCCCAGTCGCTCCGGAAGTTGCCGGGTGCCCGTAGGCTCGTCGTGGCTCACAACGTTGAGTCGCTCATCTGGCGCCGGTACTTCGAGAACGAGCCGAACCGAATCAAGCGTTGGTACATCGGGAAACAGTGGCGCAAATTCGCACGGTTCGAGAAAAGGGTCTGCGCTGAGGCGACGCGGGTTGTGGCAGTCACGAGCCAGGATGCTCGGTTGTTGCACGAGGAGTTCGGCGCCCGGCATGTCGACGTCGTCGACAACGGCGTCGATACGGGATATTTCACGCCCAGCGACTCACCGCGTGATCCACACACGATCCTCTTCCTTGGCAGCCTGGACTGGCGTCCCAACTGGGACGCTGTCAACCTGCTGCTCGAGCGTGTGCGCCCGCAGGTACGGGCACTCGAGCCGTCAGCGCGTTTCGTCATCGTTGGCCGCAATCCCCCCGAGTCTTTGGTCGAACGCGTCTCCCGGCATCGGGACGTCGAACTCTTCGCGAATGTCGACGATGTCCGCCCTTACCTGGCATCGAGCGCAGTCCTCGCCGTGCCACTACGGATCGGAGGCGGCTCTCGACTCAAGATCCTGGAAGCCCTCGCCGCCGGCTTGCCTGTGGTTTCCACGCGAGTGGGAGCGGAGGGCCTCGAGTTGCAGCCAGGCCAAGACGTCTCCGTTGTGGACGACGTCGAGCAGATGGCTGCGGCAATCGTCGAGTGCCTGAGAGATCCCTGCACCGCCACGACGATGGCGGAACATGGGCGTGCGACGGTTGGCCGGCGTTATGACTGGGACACGCTTGCCCTCGACCTGGAACAGGTCTGGTACCGCTGTGCGAGCCGCTGAGGAGGCCCGGCTGAGCAATGATTCTCGTCCATTTGACCTCATCGACATTCTTCGGAGGACCGGAGCGCCAGATGCTCGGGCTGGCGACCGCTCTCCCCGAACGCTTTCGGTCAGTCTTCCTTTCATTTTCGGAGGACGGGAAGTGTGCGGCGTTTCTCGACCGAGCGCGTGACCAGGGATTCAAGGCGGAAGCCCTCAATCACGACACGCCGCATCTGCATGCGGCGATCGGAGAGTTGACGATGCGGCTCCGCGGGATGGGAGCTCATGTGCTGTGCTGTCATGGCTACAAGGCGACCCTGATCGGGCGCCTGGCAGCGCGTCGCGTGAAGATCCCGGTCATCTCGATCTCTCGAGGTTGGACGGGCGAGACCTTCAGGGTCTGCTGGTATGAGGCCATGGAACGATTGACCCTCCGGTGGATGGACCGCATCGTCTGCGTGTCTGAGGGGCAAGCCGCGAAGGTTCGACGTGCCGGGGTCCCGCTCGACCGGATCACCGTCATTCGCAACGCAATACGTACCGATCGGTTTGCAAAGAACCGCGCCGAGGCGCGAGAAGTGTTGCGGTCGCTCTTCAGCCAGCCGCCGCGGCAATTCGTTGCCGCCGCTGGTCGGCTGAGCCCGGAGAAAGGAATCGGCGTCCTGATCGAAGCCGCGGCTCTCGTCGGCGATCGTGACCGGTCGATCGGCTTCGTTGTGTTCGGTGACGGACAGCTCCGCGCCGAGCTCACTCGAGCAATCACGAGCCAAGGACTCTCCGATCGCTTCGTACTTGCGGGTTTTCGGCCCGACCTGGACCACCTCTTCCCAGGGTTTGATCTGCTGGCGCTCCCATCGTTCACGGAAGGTCTCCCAAACGTCGTGCTCGAGGCTTTTTCAGCGGGCGTGCCTGTCGTGGCATCTGCTGTGGGAGGCACGCCCGAAGTCGTGATCGATGGCGAGAATGGGTATCTTGTTCCGCCCGGTGATCCGAGCGCACTGGCAACTCGGATCTGTGAAACGCTCTCGAACGAGGATCATCGGCTGGCCATGGGGGGCCGTGGTCGCGAGCGCGTACGGAGCCAGTTCACCTTCGAGGCGCAGAGCCTGGAGTATCAGCGACTATTCCATGAACTTGTACGCGATCCCGTAGGGGCATCTCGCAACCTTCTCGCCTTCTCCACAGCGGTTCAGACCCCGGGGGCGCCGGCGGAGACACAGGCGCGATGACCACGCTAATTCAGCCCGCGATCGCATCGACGCGTGCACGACCGATCCGCGTCTGTTTCCTGATCGATCGTCTTACCACGGCCGGTACGGAGACACAGCTCGTCGCATTGATTCGAGCGCTTGACCGAGGAATCGTGCGTCCCTACCTCGTTCTTCTTGACGGCGAGGACGAGATCTCGCGATCACTTGAGCCGCAAGAATGCCCAGTGCTCCGCCTGGGGGTGAAGTCCCTCAGGGGAGCGAAGTCGCTCGCGAGTGTGTCGCGTCTCGCGAGGTTCCTCCGCGAGGAGCGCGTTGACGTGCTTCAGGTCTATTTCCCTGACAGCACGTATTTCGGCAGCATTGCGGCCGTCCTCTGCGGTGCCCGGCTCGTGAGGACGCGCAACAACTTGAACCACTGGATGACCCCGACGCACCGCATTCTTGGTCGGCTGCTCAACCGTTGCGTTGCGGCCACCATCGCGAACAGCGAGCCATGCCGCCAGGCTGTCCTCGCCGACGAGAATCCGCGTCCAGAGAGTGTCGTGGTCCTGGAGAACGGGGTCGATCTCGAGCGGTTTCCCAGGTCGAACACGCCGACCGTAGCGGATCAGACGAGCCGACCAAAGAGGGTCGGCGTCATCTCCAATCTGCGGCCGGTAAAGGGGCTGGACGTCTTTGTCGAGGCCGCGGGTATCGTCGCGAGTCAGTGTCCAGCGGTGGTGTTTGAAGTGGCTGGCGAGGGTGAGCTACGGCCAACGCTCGAGCGCCGAGCGGCGGAGCTTGGGCTGGGTGACCGATTCGTCCTCCGAGGATCGACGAAAGATATCCCTGCGTTCCTTCAAAGACTCGATGTGGCGGTGCTCTGCTCGCGGTCGGAAGGAATGCCGAACGCCGTTCTGGAATACATGGCGGCGGAACGAGCCATCGTAGCGACCGCGGTCGGTGGTACCGTCCATCTCATCGATGACGAAGTCCACGGATTGCTCGTCCCGCCGAACGATCCCGTTCCACTCGCCGCCGCAATTAATCGTCTACTCGACGATTCAGAGCTACACGCGCGACTGGGCCATGCCGCGAGGCGGCGGGTTGAGGAACAGTTCAGCCGCGCGGCGATGGTCCGTCGGTTCGAGGACTTCTACCAGGACCTGGTTGGGAGGTGCGCCCGTGTCTCTTGAACGACGAGCGAGCGCCAAGGAAGTCGTACGGTCCGCGGCGGTCGCCGTGGCGACCGTATTGACCGCGCCCTGCTGGATCCCCGCTCGGCTCGAACAGGCCCTGACCGGAGGCGAAGGCTTCTTTGCGGCCAGTTCGGAGCTTCTGAGCCTCATCCCTGGCGCGCTTGGCATTTACCTCCGCCGCGGATTCTATCGGATCTGCCTTGATGAGTGTGCGATCGATTGCCACATCGGTTTCGGCACGACGGTCGCGCACACGAGAGCCAAGATAGGACGAGGTGTTTATATCGGAAATCGCTGCACGCTCGGGCAAGTCGTCATCGAGGATGATGTCACCGTGGGGAGCAATGTCGATATCCTCAGCGGCCGACACCAACATCATTTCGACGATCTCCACCGGCCGATCCAGGAACAAGGGGGAACCTTCACGCCGATCCGGATCGGACGGAATACCTGGATAGGCAACAGCGCGGTCGTGATGGCAGATATCGGTTCCGACTGCGTGATCGGCGCAGGCAGCGTCGTGGTGAAACCCATCGTCGATCGATCGGTCGCGGCCGGAAATCCGGCGTCCATCAAGCGGCAGCGTGAACC